>Ga0207683_10000033_pt1 | contig 104248 bp, 125 predicted proteins | sample KBSM73metaG_FD_184333 | JGI IMG/M metagenome (GOLD analysis project Ga0207683, IMG submission 184333) | Miscanthus rhizosphere microbial communities from Kellogg Biological Station, Michigan, USA - KBS M7-3 metaG (SPAdes) (version 2) | ecosystem: Host-associated > Plants > Roots > Rhizosphere...
AACTTGGTCAACAATGCCATATCAGAGGTTCCATCCGGCGGCTCTGTCACGATTCACGGAGAGGTCGCGAAAACAGCTCATGTGCTCGACATTTCTGTGACTGATACAGGGCGTGGCATGCCTCCAGAAATCCGTGACAGCCTCTTCACGGCTCGTGCCATCAGTAGAAAATCCGGTGGAACAGGACTCGGGACCAAGATCGTGAAAGATGTGGTCGATGCCCATAAGGGTCACATCAACGTCGAGAGCACTGTCGGCGTAGGGACGACCTTCCGTCTGATCTTGCCGCTCAAACAGATGAAGACCGGACAATCCTCATAAAGTAGGAATCTCCTTCTTGCAATCTCCTCTCATTTTCTTTGAGCCTTCAGGCTCTGCTCTCGCCGAAGTTATCGCAATCGATCACACTGGAGAACGCGAAAGTGGGAACGCCTGGTATAGACCGGTACGTCTCAAGCACGTAGAATGCGTCCGTTTGGGAACACCTGGAAACGCAGATTGGGAGGCGGCACATATGACACAGCTGAGGATGAGTCTGACAATGGGGCTTCTGTTCTGGCTCACGCTTGGGGCCTGCGAGCAGCAAGGCCCACCGCCAAAACCGATTGGCGCTGCCACCAATAAACATGTGGAAGAAACACGACCTCTGCCTTCGCGCTCGGACGCAGACGCAATGATTCAGAACATGAAGGTGCCGATGGAGGATGCACGGCAAACGGAAGATGTCCTTAAAGGGGCAGCGGGCCGCACGCGACAACAATCTGAACAGACTACACCGTAGCTCTCAGAAGCCAGACAGTCCGAACCAGAAAGCAGCGGGATTCTCACCCACCTCACACGGAACAGGTAGGCTAGACCTGTCTCCCTCACAACGCGAATGATCGAGAAGTGGCATTGATCAGTCACTAGGGGTCTCACGAGATGTCACCGTTGCAGGCGGACTGTACATTCCCGCCCAGAATGCAATGTGTCGTGAGGTCTTCATGCAGATAATCCGGCGCCTCATTACGATTGTTGTCCTGGCCGGGGTACTGACCGGATGTGCGAGCGAAATTGCTAAGCCCGTGGGTCTAGATGTGGCGCTGCGAGGAGTTGAGGAGGATATGAAGGCTGCGTCCGCTGTGAGCTTGCATGATATTCTCAGCCGGGACGCCATTCAAGAGGACGAGTTCAAAAAGGCCATTCTTCAGGCGCAGTGTTTCTATCGGAGGCCAAACCCGCTTGTCCCTGTCATGATTAAAGATATGACCTTGACGCTTCAAGGGACATTCACAGGACAAGGAAAGTTTGTAGTGTTCGGCGTTGCGGTCCCAACGGGAGGTATCGAGATCAGCACCGCGAAAGCGCTCCAACAGACGGTGACCCTGCCAGTCAATTTTACTTCTATTTCGTCCCTGCCCGATGTGTATCTTCAACAAAAAGCGGGCTACGTGAAGGACTTGCCTGAGTCAGAGAAAGCCAAATACCTCGAAGGGGTGTTCAGCGATCGCGACATCCTTCATAACACCATCAAAGCGCTCATCGCGAGCTATTCAGAGCAGCGGTGTCCGCAACCGTCCATGAACAAGTGAGCGAACCGGAACGAATGGCGAGACGGCTATTTTCCTGACACATATTCATTGAAGGGACCAACCCGGTGGTTCGTCGCAGAGGCTGAGGAGGGACGTCAAATCCGTATTTCTCCAGGAGTCTCAAGATGCGGGGCGTCATCAGGAAATCGGAACATTGCTCCGCCACAGTGCGTAACGAGGCCCCGGCGCGTTCCACGAAATGCCGAAAGAGAACCTTCCTCAAGAAATTCAGGTGGGCACTCAGCTCCATGGGAAAGACACCAGCGGCCGCGAAATTCGACCGATTGTGTCAGCCATCAAAGACGAAACCGTTCTTTTGGATTTCAACCATCCCCTTGCCGGCAAGACACCGTACTTCGACTTGAAGGTCGTAAACATTCGCTAACTGTTCCTTATCGTTCTTGACTATCCGGCCTGTCCGGTAGGATCACGCCGGATAGTCAAGACGCTGGCAGTGGCTTCCTCTAAGAACCTTCCCCTCAATACGCAGCCCTCCCGGTCGGGCCTCATGCTCGTATCCCCCACGTTTGTAGGACTTCTCTGATAAGGCAACAGGCCTGGGCTCGATACCATTTGTATGCTTTCTTCCTTGTTTTGAGCGGAATTGTTCAGAATTGGCTGCAGGGCTTCGCGTGGCCGGTCACGTAAACCAAGACACAGTGGTCATTAAGAAAATCACTCCCTTCGGTATGCACCTTGCTCGTGGGTAACAGGCAGGTGGCTCGGCCTCTTTACTAAGGAGGTGATTCAATGAGAGCTCTTACTGCTGATCTCCATGAGAAGCGGTGGATTCCCCGACACCAGATGATTGTCCCAATCCATTGCCAGTTGGCCCGAAACGATGAATCCGGCTCCGGATGGGTCAGAGACTTTTCGAGCATTGGCGCCAGTGTGATCAGCAACCTCCCACTGGCAGCTGGTGATGAATTGACACTCACCTTGCCTAAGGATGGCCGCCCTGAAATGATCATTGCCGCGACGGTCCGGTGGAATCAGGGTCAGCTTCTTGGGGTTGAATTTAAGCACACGCCGAGGCATTAAACGTCTGCACTCAGACTCGCGGGCACTTCCGAATCCTCACCTTGTAGGCGATCGCTGATAGACAACACCTTACAAGCTTTCACGTGATAGCCATCAGCGATGACACACAACACCACTTCGCACTGCCGTGCGAGCGGATTTTCTGACTCTCTTGTAGTAACCTTCCGACTCTCATGTCAGAACAGCTCACGGCAGAGCGGATCATTGCATTGCTGGGTTTGAAACCGCATCCAACATGCGGCTTCGTAGCGGAAACCTACCGATCGCAGGCACGCATCCCCGACGAGGCATTGCCCACCGCGTATGCCGGAAGCCGGCCGCTTGCGTCGGTGCTCTATTTCATGGTGACCGTCGATGCCCAGATCCGTCTCCACCGCATACGGTCCGACCAGATGTATCACCATTATCTGGGTGACCCGCTGGAAGTCCTTCTCCAACGGTACAGGCGAGATCACAATCATCGGTCCTGATTTGGTTGCCGGCATGCGCCCGCAGCTGCTGATTCCCGGCGGGACGTTTCACACGTCTCGTTTGCAAACACTCATCAGTGCACCGACGGGATTCGCATCGCTTGGCACGACCGAGTGGCCGGGGTTTGAATCAGCCGATCTCGAACTGGCGGACCCAAGGAAGCTGATCACGGCCTACCCTGCCCTGCGCCGCGAGATTGATGCATTCACCAGGACTCATGGCGCGGATAGTGGCTAAACAGGCGGAAGGAAACTGTCAATGAACCGACCAGAAGAATGAACCAATGAGACGATTAGGCGACCCGAACGCGGATCAACCCACCCGTGATCGCCGTCTTGAGCAGCTGCGCAGTGTTTGAGACTCGCATTTTTTTCATCATATTCGCGCGGTGTGCCTCAACGGTCTTGACGCTGATCTTCAGTCGCTGCCCAACCTCCTTATTCTTAAAACCGGCCCAAATGAGCTCGAGAATTTCTTGCTCCCTCAACGTCAATGATTCTGGTCGTTTGGCCCTCGGGGGAGGCTGTATGTCAGCGGGCGCCATACGACGCATCGGTTTTGGTCTTCGTCGTTCCATGCTTGCTCCCTTTCTATCGTTCGTCGAAGTCTCCGTACGAGCTAGAGTCTAGGAGTGTAATCATCCGCTTCGCCTCCATATACTAGGAATCTCCCTAAGCATCTCTTTCGACGCAGCGCGAAGTTTCCCTCCAGCGCGTGTAGAGAGGTTGCTCGCAAATCTGCTTAAACACTAAATTATTTCATCTAGGTAGGCTCTTGCCGCGAGCCGAGCCTTCGGCCTACAATTAGGTCTCCAAGGACCTCCAAGGAGAGACAGGCCAATGCGCTACAGTCGATCCACCAGGCGCATCCCCGTTACCGGAGAAGCCTCTGTCAGGCTCTTGTTGACGGAAGATTCCGACGACGGAACCTTGCTTGATCTTTCCCGTCAAGGCGCTCGGCTCCGTATCAATCGCTTGTTCGAGCCAGGCCAAAAACTCGCGCTCATGCTGAATCTTCCCTGGGACGAGTCGCCCGTCGAAGTGCGTCTTGCCGCCGTCAAGTGGATGAAGGACAACCATGTGGGCGTTGAGTTTCTCAAGGTTGGAGACGACGATCGCGTTTCGCTCGATGTGTTTCTTGCCTCTCGGTCGAAAATACAAGAGAGTCATGCCCGAGTCACCCGCCGTCTCGTGCGTCCCCTCCACCGCTCGACTTCAATCTAAACATGCGGCATCCTAACCCTGATCATTCCCAATCCGCAGCCTCTCCCGTGAAATTCTAATTCCAATTATCGATTTTGACATCATTGGGAGAAGGGTGCCCTGTTCCAGCTTCAGCGAGTTCTCTGAGACTCAACATGAAGGTTGCCCATTTCATGCTGCAATGAGAGGTGAACTCGTTTACCTCGCGCCAGTTCTTATGGGCGAAGAGGACGATGGTGTAATCGCCGTCCTGGTAAAGGGTAAACACGACGTCCGTTCCAACCCATTCCTCTGGACCCGCTTGAACGCGCCAATGCACTTTTTTGTTAGGATCTAAGGCGGTGACTTCCATCCTCATGCTCCCGATCTCCTTTCCATCCGTTGAATGGAAACGAACTTCGATCGTTCCACCAACCCTGGATGAACCAGACGTATGCTTTGTCCACCAACCGGCGACGCCCTCGACCGTGGATAGTGCCGCATACACCTTGGAAACTGGGGCCTTCATCCCAACTCTATGCGTGATGTCTGCCATCTTTCCCTCCTATGACGTCTATTCCATGTAGATCTTACGACCCTCAAGGATGCTTCAATCTTCGATCTCGCCTACTCACTAGTCGTTCATCGGCGGCAAAATCGACAGTCACCAGGCACCACCCGACGTATGCCCCTTATGGATCAGTCTATGGCTTACGCCTCGCTTCTAAGCGTGGAACTTTCTTCGTCTAAACCGTAAAATGCCACCCTGTGATTTTGCATATCGACCATGTGACCGTTGTGGTGCGGGACGTTGCCAAGGCGAAAGCCTTCTTTTCACTCCTCGGATTCGTCGAGGAGAAGTCGGTGATCATTTCTGGGCCGACATTCGCTCGCTATATGGCGGTAGAAGGGATCGAAGCTGAGCATGTCACGCTGGTGTCGAAACAGGCCCACCCTCGGTTTGAAATTCAGCTTCTGCGATACATCCGTCCGCAACACCTCGCTGAGGCCAATGTGCAAGACCTGGCGAAGCTTGGCTACAACCACATCTGTTTCGCAGTGACCGACTTGGAGGCGGAGGTGGGACGGTTGACGAGCCAGGGCGTGACCCTACGAACCGACGTGCTGGATTTTCACGCCAGAAAGCTGGTGTTTCTCTCCGGCCCAGAGGGCATCACGGTGGAACTGGCCGAGTGGCACCCTTGCTCCTCTTCTGCTATCGATTCTCCATGATGGCGCAGAGCCATGACTGACCACACCTCGGACTGCCTCTCCGATCAATGACGAGCCGCACTCCGCCGCGCGCCGAATTGCGCAAGTAATTTACTTCGCTCTTACCTGTTCTTGATTTGCTGTTGCCCCACAAAGACCTTGCAACGGTATTTGTGTGTCTTATGAGCTTCAGACTGGATCATGTGATGAGCCGGAAAAGCGCCGTTCGTGCAGACGGCCTTGAGAGTCCGTGCTCGAATACATTTGGAAGGCGACTTGGCGCAGATGTCCAAAGGTGTCCACTCACTGCTGCTTAAGACCTACAGGGAGGCGATCAGTATGAGAAGAGAGCAACAGACGAGTGCGTAGTAAATCGTATGTAGAACAATCGTGTTTTGATTACAACGTCCCAAGCCTTCGGTGGTATTCTAGTTGCACTTGCACGTGTGTAGTCACAGATGCGGAGGCTGCCGGAGAGACACATCAATCACTCAAGGTCTGGGGGGGGCGAACCATGGCATTATGGCGACGGTTATGGAACTTTCGACGATGGAAAAAAGCCACCACTCCCATGTTGCTCAATGCTGACACGGGGGAACTGCTCCCGCTCTCCAGCCATACGGCACCGCCGACCGGCAAGTGGTTGCTTCGCCGTCCACTTACCCTGCCAGGGAGTCCGGTGCCGCTCTTTCTCGAAGTTCGTGGTATCCCTGAGCGGAAAAAGCGCCGCCTCGTCGAACCGTCTTCCGCCTCAGCTCGGACCACGGCATCGTAGAGGCCTTCAGAGTCATCCGATTCTGATGATTTTTTCGGGATAGAAGTACTTCTCGTACACCTCTCTCGCTTTCCTGTAGTCGTTGTCAGTGGCATACTTCAGTCGATAATTGAATCGACACTTATGGTCTTTTTCGTATTCGTACACGTCTTGAATGAACGACACAATTTGGTCGAGATCTGACGTCTGGTCCCCCTTTGCCAAACCTGCGATCAGGTCGGCCGGAATGTCTCCGATGACCTGGACGGTTTCTGCACCGTTCTGAATGCTGGTCTCGAGTAACGTGTTATTGTCCTTCTGACACAGGGAATACCCTCGTTTCAGATTGTCAATGGCTTCCTGAAACCCTTCCTTAGAAGCCACTTTCGCGCCGACCATGAGCTTCAGTTCATCAACCAACACGGTCATATCGCCCAGATCTCGTTCTAACTCGGTATTTTTCTCCGCGGTCGCATCAAGCCTCGCGTGAAGACTCGCCTCCGGTGTTTGTGTCTCCTCGACGCCCTGGCGCGGCTCGTGTCCCCTGCCCTCCACGTTCTCCGTCACATAGATGATCATCGCCCCGAAGCACAACAAGAGCATCACTTGAACAAGCGACAAGCCAAACACCCAGTTTGAACGCGATTCAGCGTCTCGCACCCGAATGCTCCTCGGTGACTCGCTCTTTCATGAAGAACAACATGCCCCGCATTGTGGACTCGATGGCTTGGCTCGCTTCGAGGCTTGAACTGATGGCATGCTGCACGTTTGTGAGTCCGGTTCTAACCTCAGCCGCCATGGAGGCCGACGACACATCCTTCAACTCCGTTTCGAATGCCGATAATTGAGCGGACACCGTCGACACGGCCGATCGCAGCGACTGCAAGCTATTGAGCTGGCCATTCAATTCTGAACGGCTCCTCTCCAACGCCGCCGTCATTTCGCTAAATTGCTCGGTTCTGTCCTTGATCTTGAGGAAAAGATCATTGATCGCGACACCCACCTCCTTTGCGGCTCCCGATCCGGTCAGCGACTCACCAAATGCCGTCGCAGTTTGGGCTGCGTGCGTCAAGCTTGTCTCCAGGCGGTGCGCTGCTTCTTCGAGCCCTTGTCCCTGTTTTCCTAATGCGGTAATGAGTTTCGTCACCTCTGCCGTGAGCATTTCCTGAGGGATGTGTATGGCGGAGAGCCTCGTTAGGAGGTCGTGAAGAGACGATTCAAGGCCTTCGCTCAGCACGTGGGCCATGGTTCGGTGTTGCTCGGCGATCTTTTCGCGCACCTCTGCCAATGACCGCACGAGATCATGGAGGGTGCCATCAAGATCACTGGCGGCGCGGTCTCTAAAGGAACTGATTTCCATCGTGGCCTCGTTGATCTGGTGGACGAGAGCCGCCATGCGATGGTCGATGGCTTCTTGGGCATGAACAAGACGGTCCGGATGCGTGTCCTGAAATTGGATGATGACCAGACGGAACAGCATTCCACAAAATGTCGTGACCAACGCATATCCGAAGGTCGTCAGCACCGCGTCCGTGGTCAATTTGGGGCCCGGCCAGAGGACGAACGCCGAAATCAGGCCAAAGATCGCCCAAAGGAACCCCATATAGTAGAACGAGTCTGCGAACTGGACGGTGTTCTTTTTCGGAAGAGACAATCCGTAGCCTCCGTACGCCGCAAGGAGCACTACGAGGACCAGCATGGTTGCCGGTGGTGAAGTCTGTGAGATCGAAGAGTATGCCAATCCTGCGACACCTGCCAAGGTGGTGCACAGCCATGCGGTTCCCAGTTTCAAATGACTCAGTGCTGCATCGTCGCTTGAGAATTCGGTGTCTTCCCGTTCCCCAGAGGCTGGTATTGGCCTATCTAAAGGCATGGTTGGAAGTCGATGCATAACTGCCTCCTCACCGTTATGCGGAAGGCCGCCTGTTTCGCCCATATCATCAAGGTCTAGGCCCCTCTCCAATAACTGGGGAATCCCCTAGCCAGATAGTGGGCCCCTACAGTCCCTGGTCGTCGGGACGTGAGGTGGTCACCGCGAGTGATGGTCGGTTGGGGGCGTTGAGGCGTTGAATGGATGAGCCGGTATCCTTCACCTGGATCGAAGTAACCACACCTGTTCTTTGGCAGGGCATTTTCCCTTCAATCCACCGGGGACATCCGCACTCACAAGGAGCCTGAGATCATAACTGCCCCGGTAGTAGCGATTGACTTCCTCATCGCTGATAGAGAAGGGAGGTCCGTCCATCAGGCGTTGATCGTAGTGATAGCAGATGAGCAACTGCGGAGCGTTATTGGTCAGCTTTGTGAGGTGCGCCGTATAGTGAGGGCGCATGGTTTCGGGCATCGCCACGAGCGCTGCCCTGTCGTATACGGCATCGACCGGGCCGAGCTGCTCTCGCGACAACGCAAAGATATCACCCACGAAAATGTCGATGTGCGTTGCGCTCCACAACTGGACTTTGCCAATGCCCGATATGTCCGGCTGCAGGCCGAGGTCCATGAATAGCTGCTCGATCGCCAATTGACTCAATTCGGCTCCGGCGACACGATAGCCGTTTGACAAGAGCCATGAGATATCACGGGTTTTCCCGCATAACGGGAGAAATATCCGCCGTCCTTTTGCTAAAGACAACTCGTGGAGATATTGCACCAGGAGGGCATTGGGCTTCCCCTCGTGGAACGCGATTTCATTTTTCTCCCAACGCTGGTGCCAAAAGTTTGGATCCATCGTGCGGGATTCTTGAGGTTGTGCGATGCATTGTCAAGGGCCAAACCGTGGGAGCGGCGTCGGCTGGCGCTTCCGCACACATTACTTGTTCGATTTGCAGCCCAACCAGAACAAGCCTGATGAGATGACGCCGACAACGGCGAAAAAGACCATCGGCTGCCATTTCCCGTGCAGAAGGCTGAGGGCGGCTAAGGCAACCACGACGACCCAGCCTTTGGCGAATTTCCTCACGCGCGCTTGTAACGAGAATCGGTCTAATCGTCCTAACGTCCGGCCCACCGCGATCGACGCGAGTCCTCCCACGACGGCCGCCACGTACAGCCACTCCGCTCTCTCCGGCATCATCGAGAAGACGAGGCCCAGGGCGATCGCGAAGGGGGTCCACTGAATCAATCGATCAGAGCCTGACCCCGTTTCCTCTGCGATTGGCATTGACGAATTGTCACTGTCCGCGTCGCTGGATGGATTGCTGTTCCGCCTCATTGCTTTTCGCCGGCTCTCCGACTGCAACGGCATCGTCGGCAGCGACCAACCGCGAGCCGCACTCGCTGGCATAGACCGCCGTGAACTCTGCGCCCAACAAGAGGATTTGCGCGGAGTAGTAGGCCCACAAGAGGATGACCACGAGCGGACCGGCGGTCCCGTACAACGACACGATGACCGTCTTACCGAGATACAAGATGATGAGCCAACGTCCCACGGAAAATAAGGCGGCAGTGACCGCCGCACCGATCCACACGTCGGCCCAGGCGACCTTGGCTTGAGGCAGCAGCTTGAAGATCAGGGCAAACAGGACCATGACGCCCGAGAACGAGATCAGGCCGACGATGATATTGTTCCTCAGAGCGGTGCCGGGAAGGTGCGAGGCGAACGCTTCAACACCGGCCACGAGGACGAGCGATACGAGGAGAAGAAAGGCCGTTCCGAGCACCCCTAAGATCGACAAGAACCGGCGTCGGAATTGCCTCAGGGTTCCTCCCTCCGGTTTCGGTTTTACCCCCCAAATCGAGTTCAATGCGTCTTGCAGTACGTCAAAGGCGCCCGCCAGGGCAAAGAACAGAACGGCCACCTCCACCATCGTGGCCAACGCTCCCGACCCGTTTTTCTGCCAGCTGTCAAGAAGCTGCGCGATGGCTTGCGCGCCCTGCTCACCGATAAGCCGCTGGACTTGCTCCAACAGCAGCTGTTCCGCAGCACCCTTCCCGAGGAGAACCGTCGCAAGCTCCACAACGATAAACATCAGCGGCACGACGGCAAAGGCCGTGTAGTAGGCTAATCCCGCGCCAAATCGTAAAGTGGGATCATCGTTCCATTTGCAAATGGCTTTGCGGAACAACGCCCAAAACGTTTGGGGGTGCAGGGGACTTCTGTGTTGACGGGAAGGAACGTACCCGTGAGCCGTCTCTGTTGCACGCTGAGGTTGTACCACCGTCGGACTTCCTCCCTGCTTCAGCATGCCTTAAACGACAGGGAACGTCTATGCGGCAAATGACTTGAGTACACCCGGGGGGCCGCCTGTCAATTCTGACAGTGTCCTCCCCGCTTTTCTGAACCTATACTTTTCGGCGGGAAATGGCGTGATCTCGATCGTATAGAACCCAGAGATTTCTCAACGGGGCGGAGGTGGGTATGAACAACATGCTCTTCATCGGATTCCCTGCGATGGCACTGTCCTTCACCCTGGGGTGCTCGAGCCTCACCGTCGTCAAAGAACTCCATGATCAGCGATTCACATCGACGGAGCAACCGGTGGCCCACCTCAGCGCACGAGTTGGCGGAATTTATCTGTTCTACTATCTTCCTCTGGTGACTGGGGATTCCGAGCAAGCCGACGGCATCAGATTTTTCCGTCATGAGCCTGACGTCGAACGCGTCGTGCACATGGTCACCAAGAAGAGCCAGGAATTAGGAGCCACACACCTCACCGATCTCTACTCCTGGTCAGATAGTGTCTGGGGGTCGTTCAGCTTGATTTTCTGGTACCGATGGACCTCTGTCTCTGCCAATGCCTCGATGCTGCCCCAGGCTCCTGCGCCTCACACCATTCATTAGAGGGAGGATAGACAATGTGGAAAGATCTCGCGGCGGTTGTAGTGCTGACCATCGCCATCACGCATCCCGTTCAACTCGCGGCTGAGGAAGCGCCAGCCAGTCAGAAATCGCTGGCTGAGCAGCTGGTCGATGCGTTCAATGCGGTGTTTGGCGTCCACCCCGGCCTACGTGCCAATCATCCAAAAGGCGTCGTCCTTGAAGGCACGTTTACACCGAGTTCTTCGGCGCCATCCTTGACCAAAGCCGCTCACCTTCAAAAGCGAAAAGCTCCGATTCCAGTGACGGTCCGTTTCTCTGCCGGCTCGGGACTTCCGACGGTTCCGGATACGAACGATATGCCTCGCGGCATGGCTGTGAAATTTGCGCTGCCGGACGGCACGAAGACGGATCTCGTCGTCCTGTCCTTCAACGGCTTTCCGGTGGCCAACGCCGAAGAGTTCAGAGACTTTTTACTCGCGGTCGCCGCAAGCGGCCCTGACGCTCCAAAACCCACGGAGTTGGAAAACTTCTTGGGAGGCCACCCCGCCGCGAAAGCCTTTGTCGAGACGCCGAAGCCGCCACCGGTGAGTTATGGCACGCTGCCCTACTTTGGAATCAACGCCTTCAAGTTCACTAATGCCAAGGGAAGTGTCACCCACGCGCGCTATCAACTGCAACCGGTTGCCGGCGCCAAATACCTCTCCACAGAGCAGGTCGCAACGATGGGGCCGGAATATTTGACCGAGGAAATACGGGAACGCGTTCGTCGGGGTCCGGTGAAATTTACCCTGCTCGCACAGGTGGCCGAGCAAGGTGACACGATCGATAATCCTACGATCGTGTGGCCCGATACCCGGAAGAAAATCGAATTAGGCACGATCACGATCACCAAGGCGGTGGCCGACAGCCAGGCAGCCGAAAAGAAGCTCCTGTTTGTCCCGGGCGCGTTGGTTCCTGGCATCGAGCCGGCCGATCCGATGATCGCAGCACGGTCGGCGGCCTACATTGTGTCGCTTTCGCGTCGAGCTCAGTCCCAATAGCAGGTAGGGCGGAGATTGCGTTGACGGGAGAGTCTATTGGCAGGGAGGAAGCATCGGACCTGCCCATTCGCCGGAACAATCGTCGAGCCGCACAGTGACGTCCGCGCGTCTATCCTCTTCTATCGGCCAGACGTAGAACAGGCTACCGACGCTGTAGATTTTGACCGGATGCGACAGGGATGCTGGGGTCGCGCGATGCCAGTACACGCCCACTGATTTCGGCCGTTCGCTCGTCCAACTCATGAGCCGCGTATCTATGCCTCGTCGAAGAGTTGAGCCGTGGATCGCCCGCAGTGTGTCAGAGGACCTTCGTATTGGTCAAGACGTCGTTTAGCGGCTCGAGTGGCCCCTTGAGACCCGATGGGATGAAAACCTTGATTCACTGAGTGTCCTGTCCTTGCTCAGGATGCAAGAGACCGACACGGTTCAGTACAATGTGCCGATGTCGCTGAACGACCGAATTCAGCGACACAGCACGTCGTATCCGCTGTGGAGGATCGCATGTCCGTTTCAAGAGGGTTCGCTGGTGCAACGATGGTGATATGGCTGCTGTTGGCGCTCGGTCCAGCAGTTTCCGGCCAACCATCCCGTCCAGACAACGAAATCACCAAGCTGGCCGATGACGTCTATCTCTTTCGACATCAGTTTCATCAGGCCATCTTCATTACGACGCCCGAGGGCGTGATCGTCACCGATCCCATTAGCGCCGACGCGGCGGTCTGGCTGAAGGCCGAGATCAAGAGACTCACGGATCACCCTGTGCGCTATGTGGTGTACAGCCACCATCACAGCGACCACATCACCGGTGGAGGCGTGTTTGCCGATCAGGCGACGTTTGTGAGTCACTCAGCAGCTCGGCCGCATATTGCTGACGCGGCCGATCTCTCAACCCCGGTCCCGACTCTGACTTTCACTGATCGGATGTTCATCGATCTCGGCGGCAAACATATCGAGCTGATTTACACCGGCAAAAACCATTCTGATAACAGCCTGGTCGTCCTGCTTCCGCAGAACAAACTCCTCTTTGCCGTCGATTTCATTCCTGTCGAGACGGTGGCGTACCGCACCATGCGAAGCGACTATCCCGACGATTGGATCGAATCCCTTAAACGAGTTGAGCAATTGGAGTTCGACACGCTGGTTCCCGGCCACGGAACAATCGGCAGGAAAGAGCACGTGCGTCTCTTCCGCGGCTATCTCGAAGACCTCAGAGAGGCCATCCTCGACCAAATCAAGAAAGGCGCCAGCCTGGAAGAAGCCAAAAAGGCGGTCCAGCTTCCCAAGTATGAGAAGTGGGCGCGGTATGCCGACTGGCTCCCTGAAAATGTGGAAGGGATGTATCGCTATTACTCGCAGACCCAGCGCTGAGAATCGAACGGACATGAGACCCGTCCACGTCGCTGCCCGGACGCTTTGCCTTCTCTCCGTTCTGCTCTTACTGCAGGGCTGCCCTTCCAAACCGCCTCCGGGCGTCCGGTTTCCAATCACGAACGGTTCCCATACCATCCTGCCAACCACGGACCAACACATCCTGATCTGGGCCGATCCACCCCTGGCGGAGGTGGCGGTTGAATGGCTCCGGACTCATCACTATTCGCATCTCCTGATGCCTCATAAGGCTCCCTTGCAGGCTTCGCACCTCGCTCACGATTTCTCAACCCGCACAGCGGCACTCGCTCTCGCACGGGAGATGAAAGCGGAGGTCGTGCTTGTTCTTGAGCGGGACACAACGAAGGATGGGGCACTGATCGAGCCCGACTGCGGTGCTCTCTATCACGTGAGTGTCGAGCTGCAAGCTGTATCGGTGGAGAGCGGAGAGACGGCACTTCGAGGCAGCGCCCAGTATCCGAATTGCGTCGATCTCAGCGACAAAACGACCCGGAGTCTCACCTGCCAGGCCTTTGCAACGGCGTGGGGATTCCGACCGTCAGGTCAACTCGAAATCCCGTCGAGCCTGATGTGCACCACTGGACAGACGGTTCCGACCCGTTAGCTGGCTGAGGTCTCCTTCCGTCAATCCAAAAGCGGAGAGCGCGAAACGTCTTCCTGTCCAGTGGCAGAACTGACACTGTTATGGTTTCCCGACGGGAAAGCTGATCACCAGCCCTCCCATGACGTCGCCGACCTTAAAATCCTTCTTCGGGCTGCTGGGATGGGCGTTGTGGCATTCGACGCAGGCCGCGGTGACGGCAACATCGGCGTAGACCGCTTCGAATACTTGTTCTGCGCTGCCTTCGACGGTGCTGGAATAGGGTCTGGTGGGCCGCGCCTGAACTTCCTTCAGACCACGCCGCTCGAATTCAGTTTTCGCCGCATTGGCCTTGTTGATCGGCCACTGACTGATCAAACGATAGCGGACGTTCGGACCGGTCAATTCGGCAATTTCACTCGTCTCCTGCACGAGCTGTACCGGCAGGGGCAAGGAATGCGTGGTCTTCCAGTTTTCTGACACATCGACAATGCGCTCTTGGCGAAGTCGGTTGGCGATGTGGATGGTGTAAAAATGCCGGTGGGCCATGATGACGGCACGCAAATAATCTGCAACAGTCTCCGGAGGAACGCCCACAGAGGCGCCGGATTTCTTGTCGATGGCGAAAATGTTCGGGGCAACCAGCACAGCGATTGTGCCAATGATGGCGATCCAGGTCACAACTTTGCCGGTCATGATACCCTCTCTTTCCTTTCCGTGGAAGTTGGATCCACCGGCAACGGGGTGGAGTCAAATCCGTATTTCGCCAACAGCTTCTGGATGCGTGGCGTCATCAGAAAATCGGAAAATTTTCCTGCGACAATGCGCAATGAAGCTCGACACGTCGAAGCCACGGCTTGTCCAAACTGAATCGGCACAAACGTTCCGATGGGGTCTTCGTCGCTGATGCGCACATGCCCGGTGTTGATCGAGTCTACACGATAGACCAGCCCCACATCGGCTTTCCCCGTGCGAATGAGATTCATAATGTCGTCACTGTGGGACGCATACAGAATGTTGGGACGGCTTTTATAGGCCGGGGAGAGTTTGGCGAGCACCCGTGCGGTGACGTCTCCCAACGAAGAGGTCTGAGGATCACCAAGGGCAATGCGTATGGACCGGTTCGCTAACGCATCGCGAAGAGACATCAAGGCGGCCGCCGAGTCCGACGACATCACGAGAACCAGGGACGTCTGCGCGAAGATCCGAGGAGGCCCATTGAGCGTCAGTCCCTTCTTGTGCAGATACTCGACTTCCTCGATCCCTGCCGAGAGAAACATATCGATTGGAGCTTTCTTTTCGATTTGCCGAAGAAGTGTTTTCGACGGCGTGTAGACGATATTGATCGGCGCATCATATTCCCGTTCGAACATGGGGAGAATTTCGCTTAACGCCGGCCGTAAACTGGGAGGCGCACCCACTGTCAAAAACTCAGCCTGTACCGGCCGCCAGGCCCCGAGGAGCGCGAGCAGTCCCACGAGAGTGGCGATGACGAGCTTCGACGTTCGAATATCCACACTCAACCTCCCCAGGTCCGCTTGGTGCGAAGGGCAAGACCCTACGGCTCTTGCCCGATACAGAGAGATTACAGGAAGGGTTCGCAGCCTTCAATGCTAGAAATGGAGAAGCACCTCGCGCACCTTCCAAATCCAGCAATCGCGCTTTGGTCGCCAGTCCTCCTGCAAACCCCGTCAGCTTCCCTGAAGCACCGATGACGCGATGACACGGGACAATGATCGACAAGGGATTCTTGCTATTGGCCAGTCCCACCGCGCGTGACGCCGAGCCGTGGCCCATCGCACGTGCGACTTGACCGTAGCTTCGAGTTTCGCCATACGGAATACGCAGAAGCTGCTGCCAGACTCGTTTCTGGAAAGCCGTTCCTTGGATCTGAAGCGGCAAGTCAAACGCCGTCCTCTCGACCGTGAAATACTGCGCTAATTGATGTTCCGCCTCCGCCAGGACAGGATGATGAAGATCTTCCTGCATCTCATCAAGCTTGATGCGAAGCGGCCGGTCGTTGGGCCAGAGCACCGCGATGAGACCCGCTCCGTCTGCCACCAGCTTGAGTCTGCCAATTGGAGAGGCGATGTATGTGTAGGCCAGCATGCCGCGTCTTCCTTTCTTGGTGTGAGCCGTGCCTGTGTTCATTCCACAGATATACTGCCAGATAGCCACGCCATGGTCTCGCGGCATCCGGATTGAAATTCGGGGTAACCTGCATGAACCGCTGCAAGACCAAATCCGTCGCTGGAAATGCATCTGTGTCGCCCAAGGCCCTGAGCGCCATGTACTCGGCACTCCATGCTCCAATACCCTTCACCGTTTGAACCACCCGTCTGAAATCATCCAAATCCTGAGCAGGTTCAAGCTGAATGGACCCGTCAGCGACACGCGAAGAGAACTCCCGAATCGCCGTCCGTTTCTGACGCGTGACCTTCAATCCCTGTAGATTGGACTCTGCCAGGATGCGTGGAGTGGGAAAGATACGAACAGGTTCGCCGGATACGGGATGCACGATCTTCTCACCATAGGTCGCGACGAGTTGCCCCATGAGACGTGAGGCGCACGTCACGGAAATCACTTGGCCGAGGATCGTGCCAATCGCGGTTTCAAACGGATCAAATCCTCGGACTAATCTCGCTCCGGGATATGTTCCTTGAAGTGAACTGAGGAATGTCGACCGAACGAACGCCTGTGCCATGAGAACGGGGTCCGAGTCCAAATCGAACATCTGCCTGATGCGATGTACGGCGCGCAAGAGGTGCCTCCTATCGGAGATGGTCATCTCGAGGAGCAGTTCAGGCTTGTGGTCATGGACACTTGCTCGAAAGAAGCCTGTCGTGTCCGTGCCTCCCAGCCTGAACACGCGGGCGTATGTGTCAGCCCCAATCGTTTCGAGGCCGTCAATGTGATGCCGCCGATAGTAATCAAGGACACCATCCCAAGCGAATGGAGGTCGGTACGGCAGCGACAGTTGAATCATCTGTGGCGGCTGAGCGGATTTGAGTAACGACCGGAGCGCTGACGGCGGACGATGGAACCGTCTTTTGACCGCGTCGTTGAATCGACGGAGCGAGTGAAACCCTGCAGAAAAGGCGATCTCCGTCATGGGAAGATGCGTTTCCATGATCAGCTTCCTGGCAAAATTGAGCCTGTCGTTGTCGTGAAGCTGCTTGGGCGTCTGTCCAAATGCCTGTTCGAACAGCCGTCGTAAATGTCGTGCCGTCATTCCCAGGCGATCGGCAAATGCCTCTTCGGTGTGCTGCTCGAGGGCTCCCTGTGCAATGAGTTTGAGTGCGCGCTCGACGGTGGCCTGCTTCCCAATCCAGGCGGGGGTCCCGGGAGCAGCCTCGGGACGGCACCGTAAGCACGGTCGATACCCGGCGATCTCCGCTGCTTGGGCTGTCTTGAAGAATTCGACGTTCTCGCGCTTGGGTCGAGCGGGACAGACAGGACGGCAGTACACACCCGTCGTTTTTACGGCAACGAAGAACCTGCCATCAAAGCGGGGATCTCTTGCCAACAGGGCTTGATAACACGTCTCGTGACTGGTCATCGGGTTCTCATCACGGTACCGTCTACTGTAAAAGATGCAATGGCCGAACACTCGCCGGATTCGGACCTGAACTCCTGCGACAGGAAGAGCATACGCCGTACGACTGATCAAATCGAGATGCCATAGACGGGGAAGGGCCAAACACGTAGAATGCGCCCACCCGCTTTTTCACCTGACACCAAGGACAGTGTATGACCGCTTATGGCAGGGTGCCGCGATGGACCGTGTGCCTTACATTGATCGCCACAATGATGGTTGCGCTCTGGGGTTGTGCCGCTGTGCCGCGGCGGTTTACGTGGATGGCTGAGCCTGGAGTCACGCTCACCATGCTGAGTACAAATCCGCAACCGTATGTTGGAAAGGTCGTGCTGTTGGGAGGCACGATCATGGAAGAGGAAGAACACGATACGGTCCTGATGCTACGTCTGAAGAATCGTCCCCTGGACCAGGATAACAAGCCTCACCGTCCCGCCGATTCTGGGGGTCCTGAAGCCGGCTCATACTGGGTCATGATGTCAAAGCAGCAGGTCCCGCCAAAGTTTCGAAACTGGGCGCGTGCGACAGTCGTCGGTCGGGTGACAGGTACGCAGCGATACCAGACTGAACCGGTGCTCACGCTCCTGTATATGCGAGGCTGGGGAGCGAGCGGCGATCATGCAGGGATCTGGGAAAATGTCGATCCGAATTATGTGCCGTCCGTTCCAGGTAGCATCGACATGCATTAAACCAATTGGCTGGTGCAAGCCAAGCCACATTGGAATACATGGGCTTCGCCGGCAGTCTTGTTCATTGCTCAAATGAACCATCAACCCTACCCAAGAACGTCCGCCATTCCTCCTACGCAGTCCTTCGAATTCCCAAGCTTCTTTGAATCGACTATCCTCCGCCGAACAGGTCAGTACCATTCACCTGTTCAATGAAGTCCTTCTTGTATGCATTTCGCTTCGATCGATTTACGCCTGCCGAATCGGCGGTTTCTGCGAAACACATTCCTTCGATGTACGCTCGCTGCTACAATGTCCGTGAATCGAATGGGTCCCGAAGCGTGTTAACTCATGGTTCTCACATGTATTCCGTGATTACTTCCGGCATTAACTTTGCTCATTCACTGTTGTTATGAAAGTCGTTTGTGCCTGGTGTGAGACTGAAGGGAAGGAGACGCTGATCGGCGAGATCGGTCTCTTCGACGTCGAAGTCACTTCCCACGGCATTTGTATCGACCATGAGAAAGTTTTACTACATCAAATTAAAGAACTTAAGATGAAACAGCATCCAAAACTGCGAAGGCCGAGACGTCCTCGCATCCAGCCCAGATCGTCGGGGTCGACGACGGTGCCGAACTGCGCGACGCCTTGGCGGCGGCGACGCACGCATCGAATGCCTGCCGCACAGCTGAGTCTCCCGTTCGGTGACGGTGAGATACTGGTTGATGCCCTCGATCAGGAATCTGGGCTGGCTCCAGTCTGAAGCCATGTCGAACAAGGCTACGTAGGATTTTTTTAAACCGGGGAACTCCCCAGCTTTACGAATATCCACGACGGCTTACGATACGTTAAACTCGTCGTAAGGTGCGTCAATGACTCTCGCGACCCCTCCGCCAGATCAGGCCGGATTCTACTGGTTCCGCTACGACAACCTGTCCTCGCATGTCCACTTCAAGGTGTTGCTCCAAGTCATCCAGATGCAGCCAAAGGCCACCGAGATCGGAGGAAAATTTGTCGTCCGGTGGTTTAATCAGCTCGTCCCGTTGGAGCAAGTGCCGGAGGGTCTGTGGCGCGGACCAGTCCGAGACCTGAGATAGGTACGTGATCTAGACAAGACTCTCCGCCCACGACGCCACGGTGTGCGCCAGTTCAGCAAAGACGTCGGCGTCGGTCTTCCCAGACCGCTTCAGCAGATGGAAGGAATGGTCCCCGCCGTCTATCACATGTAAGGTGGAAAGAGGCGCGAGGTTGTTGCAGAGCGGACGCAAGAGGGCGAGATCGGCCAGCGCATCGCGCGTCCCTTGAAGAAAAAGCATCGGAATCCGCACTCGAGCCAAATGCTCGGCACGCTGCATGCCGGGACGGCCTGCCGGATGCAAGGGAAACCCGAGAAACACGAGCCCCCGTACGGAAGCGATCCCCGGACTCGGGGCAGATCGTTCGTCGGCAACCGTCAGTGAGGTCATGCGCCCCCCGAACGACTTGCCTCCCGCCAAAAGGGGCAAGCCGGGCGCCGTTTCCGATGCCGCCGCGACGGCAGCCCGTACTGTCGCAGTGACTACCGCCGGAGGATCGGGCCTTTTTCGTTGGTGCTGCATATAGGGAAAGTGATACCGCAGCGTCGCCACGCCGCAGCCGGCAAGTTGTACGGCGAGATGCTCCATGAAGGGGTGATGCATCCCCGCCCCTGCACCGTGCGCAAACACCAACAGGCAGTTGGCATTGTCCGGACGAAGCAGCAAGGCCCCGACATCGCCCGCCGAGTCCGATACTCGAACAGTCAATGACCTCGTGAGATGTCTGGACATCATCGGCCTTCCGGACCATCAACGACACCCTGGGCGGGATCAGGAACGTCGTCTCAGCGGAGATGCTGGGTGGACGCGTCGAGATGCGTGAGCGGTTGGCCCTTTCGTCCGATTGCGCTCGCCTCGAGTGCGCTCCCATAGGGCGTTGTCGTCCCATACCCTCTGACCTCCACGTCCATGTTCTGTTGCAACGATGCATGAAAGTGCTCGCCCACATCAGGAGGCAAGCGGACCTGGGTGCCGTCGGATAGGAGCGCACCATTGACGACGTCTTTTAAATGGTCATAGAGCAGCACTCGGATGGTTCCAGCGGCATTCATCTCAGTAACGGTCGGTCGTTCTTCCCTTGGCGGCATCGGAAGATCCAGCCGATAGGGCACCGTGAAGGACCTGCCATCAGTCACGTTGATGATCACGTCGGGTTTCACGAGTGGTGAATCAGAAACGCGGCGTCCATGCACTCGCACGTGATCGCCTGGCTGGATCGCCGTCGTGAGGTCTTGAGCCGCACGGAGCGTGACGTGCATTTGGGAGCCATCGCGCAGCAACAAACCACTGACGTCTCCGCGTGGATTCAACAGATAACGGTCAACGACGCCGTCAGCCACCGGAGGCTTCCCCATGGAAGGAGGATCAAGCACCGGGACGGAAGGGCTGTGATCAGACGCTCGGTCCCGTGCCGGCGACAGAGGAGGATAGGCAAGACCTACCATGAGGATGGCGGCAAAGATGAGGTGAAGTCGTGTCGCTCGCATTGGAACACCTGGCGGCCATGCATACGGATCCGTACCAATTTGTATTTTGTAAGAAATGCTCGGCGGACATCAAGGTGGAAAACCCCAGATCTTGTGGGAGTAACACTGACGCCGTTGCACTTAGTTACGGTAGCGAGGCAGCTGACGGCTCGGATCAGTCGTGCGCCAAGCAATGGCGGCGGCGCTGACGAGCAGGAGCGAGGCTAAGAGAAATGGCGCACCGGGGAGATGCCCCGCTGCGCCTGAACCGATGAAGGAGGCAAATACTTCCGTGAAGAGCGTTGGACCGAGCAAACCTGCGACGCCGTTGATGCTCGCAATCGCGCCTTGCAATTGTCCCTGCTCGGACAGGCGTACCCGCCGGCTCATCAGCGCCTGCGTGGCCGGACCGGACAGTCCCCAGAAGGCCATGATCGGAATGCCCAGGCAGAAGATCCAACCCTCCGTTGCCACCCCATAGGTAAAAAATCCGGCGGCGCCGCTGAGTGAGCCCGCCAGCAGCGTGGCTCGTTCGCCGAATCGTGCCGTGATCGGACGGATCAGACCGCCTTGGACAATCATAGCGGCGACGCCGACACCGGCCATCATCAATCCGACGGATGCCGTGCCCCAGCCATAGCGATAGCCCATGTACAGGACCGATGTGCTCGGGAGCACCGCATGAGCGAGATAGCCAAGGAACGCCACGGCCGCGAGGCCGAACAGTTCATGGTGTGAACGCAGCAACACCAGCGCGCCGACCGGGTTCGCCCGCCGCCAGCCGAAGGCCATCCGGCTCTGCGGCGGCAAGGATTCAGGAAGCACGAAGAATCCATAGCCGGCATTCAAGAGGCTGAGAGCCGCCGCGCCCCAAAACGGCAACCGCGGATCAAATGACCCCAGCCACCCGCCCAACGCTGGCCCGAAGACGAAACCCAGGCCGAAGACCATGCCGATCTTGCCGTAGGCAGCTGCCCGCTCCTCCACCGGCGTCACGTCCGCGATATAGGCGCCAGCAGTACTGAAACTGGACGATGCGATGCCAGAAATCGTCCGGCCGATGATAAGCCAGACGACGTTCGGCGCCAGCGCCATCACGATATAGTCGAGGCCCAATCCGAGATTCGACAGCAACACGACTGGCCGCCGCCCGAAACGGTCCGACAGCGCGCCCTGGATCGGCGCGCAGATGAACTGCATCAGCGCCCAGGCCGTGCCCATCAGACCGTAGATCACAGCCGCCTTGGCCGTGTCGCCGGAAAGAAACCCCTCCACGAGCTTTGGCAGCACCGGAATCACGATACCGAACGACAGCATGTCGAGCAGAACTGTAATGAGAATGAAGAGAATCGCAGCACGCGGAGGCGCGGGGACAGTCGACGTGTCGCTCATCACCGGCGCATCCTACCAGGCTGGACGCGGCACTCTCGATAACATTTACTGAGTCTCGTGAGAGGCTCAGGAGAGGCAATCGATGCGGTCGTCTATCAGCGAGCCGGAGTGCAAAGACACTCCGGCTCCTTTAAGGCGGCTACTTGGCTTGGACGTCGAGTGGATAGTGCGACGTGCCGGCCTCCGTCGAGACGGTGACCGGAACGGCGCCAGGCAGCAGATTCGGCACCGTGGCTTCGACTGTCGTCGGGCTCACATAGGTCCAGGCGTCCGTGCTCTTGGGACCGAACGACACGCTGTGGAAGCAATGCTTGGTCCCGAAATTCTTCCCGCTGATCGTGATTTTCTGACCCGGTTTGGCATGGGTCGGCGTCACCATCGTGATCGTCGGATGCGCGCGATAATCACACGTCGTCGGTGTCACGGCCTTCCCGCTCGATGGCGAAGACGACTTGGCATCGGCTATTGACCAGGAAAGCAGGACTCCTATCAGACCACCAATGACCCAGAGACTCGTCATACGTTGTGTCATGCGCTGCCTCCTTCCTCTGCCCTCCAAAAAAAGGGCGTTATTCCTCTTGCAAGTGTAGCAGAGCGGATCAGACTGACGGCGTAAGGGCGCGAAGTTGATGGGAACATATGCGATTCAGGATACCAGCGGCGACGACCGGCCTACGTGCTTCCCAGTACCGTCTGCCCTGCCTTCGCTTCTCTGGCAGTGAATTGGTTAACGGCGCCGGCGACAAGATGCTGGATGATGTTATAGAAAATGATGGGAACCATGATGCGAGGAAATGAGGCAAGAGCCAGCGAAGCCAGCACCAGAGCTGTGCCGTTGTTATTCATGCCCAGCCCGTACATGAGCGACACCCTTTCTGCCTCGTCTAAGTTGAACAGACAGCTCAACCAATAGGCCGCTGAAAACGCCGCCACACACAGGCAAGTCGTGATGCTCAAGGTGATCGCCAGAAAATCGAGATCGTGCTCCTCGACGGCCTTGGGAAGCGAGACCGAGGCATTCGAGTAATTCAACGTCAGCAAGATGATGGAGTTGCTGAGCTTGATATATGGCATGACAGCCGCGAGTCTCGGTTCAGGCACCACGAACCGTACCCCGAGTCCCATCATTGACGGCAGGACCACCCATAAGCCAAGGAACGCCGCCGAGCTATAATCCGCCAGGTCGTGCAAAACCAGTTCATACTCATTCGAAGCCAATTCACCAAGGACGTAGAAGACCATCGGCGTGACCAATGGACTCAGCAGCGTAGAACAAAGGACCAGCCCCAAACTGAGCGCCAGATTGCCATTGGAGTTCTGTGCCCAGGCGGTGGAGGATCCAGCGATGGGCATCGCTGCAACCAACGCCAGACCGACGAGAATGTGCTGCGACTCAAGAGGGTTGTGCCAGAAGTTCAGCACGAGGGTCGTGATGGCGAAAATAGTGACGGTCGGGACCAGGACATTCGCCGCCAATCCGGCAGCCAACACCCACGCATTCCGCACCACCGCACGCAGATGCAGAGTCTTTACGCCGAGGCCGGCATTGAACATCAACGCGGCAAGGAAGATCAACAGCAGGGACACATGAATCTTGGTGTTGAAGATCGAAATGTCTCCCAGCCTGACGTCTCTGATCCATAGGCCGGACGCCGGCAGGACGGCGGCAACCGCATAGGCGCCGATCAGCACCCAGAGGAAATAGCGGTGGACGAACTGCGATAGCCCGAGTAGCGTGTCACTGCGGCTCTCCATATCTTCTCTCGGTCTGTGTTGTAATAAGGAACTTAGGGAGCGTCTTTCATGCAAGCTTTAGAACTCAAAGTTCCACCGCCGGTGCTCATGCTGCTCTTTGCCGTCACCATGTGGCTGCTCTCAATGTCTGCGCCGTCGCTGACATTGGCGTTGCCGTGGCGGATTCCCGTGGCGCTCATACTTTGGAGCGCAGGGATTGCGATCGCGCTGGCCGCACTGTTCGAATTTCTCCGGGCAAAGACCACGGTCAATCCACTCAGTCCGGAAGCGGCGTCTGCCATTGTCACCTCAGGGATCTACCGCTACAGTCGTAACCCCATGTACGTGGGCTTACTGCTCGCCCTCCTCGGATGGAGCGTGTGGCTTTCACACCTCTTGCCATTTGCGCTGCTGCCCTTCTTCATACTGTACATAAACCGCTTTCAGATTGAACCGGAGGAGCGGGCGCTCTCGGTGAAATTCGGTGGGCTCTACAGGGATTATCGGCGTTCTGTCCGAAGGTGGTTCTAAGCTGCGTCGGCGACGTTCGAATGCCAAGACCCTGTTTAGGTCGCTCACGCGATACGTCTAGGAATTCCTACGCTCTGCGGCGGCTTCGTTGGAGGAGTGTTCGGATTGTTCGGACGTCAGCCAGGCAAAGGCCTCCTCGAATTCACGGAAGGCTCTGAGTTGGTAGCCTCGATTGGTTGCGCAGAGTTCGAGGAATGCCGCCCGATCAAAGTTGTCTTTCGGACGGGTCAGCACTGCCACCCGGTTATCAGGGGTGACACCGAGAGAGCCAAGATCTCTCGCCAGCGTCCAAACGTCTAGCACGGTGGAATGCGAGCTCGCTTCACGGCAATCGATCAGGATGCGCATCATCTGTTCCCGTTTGCAGGCTTCCATCAGCTCACTCAACATGCCACGACTCGCATTCAGATCTATCTCACCCGTGATGTCGGTTTTCATGAATTCCCGGATGGGAATCACTCGAACATCGTACGCCATCTTATGACCTACTCACAAAAGACAACTTTTCAGCCCCATCAACTCGCCAAGAGGAGTGCACAGTAGACCCCTTTTCATGCAAAGATCAAGGGCGGAGGACCTCCGTTCTTCTGGCCGAAGTCGTCGCCATTGAGAGAGGGTCACATCGCGACGCCGCCTCCGGCCTGTAGGGTATCGCCGGTAATCCACCCCGCATCGTCGCTCACGACAAACGACACAACCTTTGCAATATCAGCCGGTGTGCCGAGTCGTCCGAGCGGAGACGCCTGCACGCCGATCGTACGGAACTGGGGGTCGCTCAGCATGTCGGTCTCCGTATAGCCGGGAGAGACCGTGTTCACCGTGATGTTCTTGGCGCCAAGCTCCTTCGCCGCCACCTTGGTAAAAAACTCAAGGGCCGACTTGCTGGCACCATAGATGCTGATGCCTGGGAAGGCCAACTTCGTCCCACCGGTGGAGATATTCACGATGCGGCCTCCATCCGCCATATGTTTTGCCGCCTCCTGAAGCGCAAAGAACTGTCCCTTTGCGTTGACGGCAAACATTCGATCGTACTCCTCTTCAGTGGTGTCGACGATCGGTTTCGCCCAGAAAATCCCGGCGTTGTTGATGAGAATGTCCAGACGTCCGAAGGCCTTTTTCGTTTCCTGAAACAGCCGCCGAATGTCATCGACCTTGCTCACGTCTGCCTGAACGGCCCTAGCCGTCCCGCCATGGGCTTGAATGCCGGCCACGACTTTCTCTGCCTCATCCGCACTCTTCGTGTAGTTGACCACGATGGCGGCCCCATCCTTGGCCAACCGTTCGGCAATACCTCGTCCGATTCCGCGCGATGCGCCCGTCACGACCGCTACCTTCCCTTTGAGTGAAGCCATGACACTCCTCCTCTTGCGTTGAGAACCTGTGAGTCTACGCTGTTCCGTACTCCTGCATCTCTGCGAGGGATATACGCATAGATTGTTCCAACTTCATCACGGCGTGACGATTTGCAAGAGCCTAACAAACTTGAGGCATTGGCCTGGATGGACGAGATGATCATTCAAGCAGCGGCGAGTGCCGACGGAGACAATGCCGTCATCTCGGCAGATGCCGAATCTTCGGCCCAAACGGTTAGTTGGATGCGATTACACCGCAAAGGTGGCCGCATGATCAATCGCATAGTGCTCGAAAGACCGCGCCCGCTTCCCAGTCAGCGTCGGTACATCGGCGGTCACACCGGCCGTCCATCCCTGCCGCACGGGGAGGAAGATCGAGGTGAGAAACACCGCATAGTCGCGTGAGAGACCTGCCCGGGTTGCCATGTGAATAAACGTGTCGTCATCGATCGGCGTATAGCTGAGCTTGCGGTCGGCCACTTTTGAGATGACAGTTGCGGCGTCATAATAGCTCAAGGCCTCTGGGCCGGTCAGGTTGAAGGCATTGTTGTCGAAACGGTCGGTCATCAACACAGCGGCGGCACTGGCCGCGACATCGCGAACGTCGATGAAACTCGATCGGCCTTCACCGGCTGGGACGGCAATCGCTCCCCGTTTGATGTCGTTGAGCCAAAACGTATGAAAATTGTCTGCAAACCAGTTGGGGCGAAGGATCACGAAAGGGAGGCCCGTGCGGATGAGAAACAGTTCGACCTGCCGATAGGGAATCTTTTCATCGGCATCGACGCCGATGGCGGTTTGGAGCACGACTTTAATCTTTCGATCGGCTGCCGCTTGAATGACCGGCTGGAGCCACTCCACGGCATTCGTGTACCCGCTCGGCAACAAGACAAACACACGATCAACTCCGTCGAAGGCGGTCTGGTAAGTTCTCTGATCCGCATAGTCAAAGCGCACGACCTCAGCTCCCGCGAGCAACGTCGTGTGTCGTGAGGCCGCTTTCACCTGTTCCTTCGCCGCGAGCAGTTCAGTCACCAGAGGAGCGCCCACGTGACCCGCTGCACCAAGGACAAGAATCTTTCCGGACATACAGTCCCTCGCTCAAGGCGTGATCTATTGTAACGCTGCCATCGAGGACCATCACTCGGGGGTTCCCTTGTGGCAAACGGTGGTCGCGGGTCGTATGCTGAATGTGTACGAAGGAGGTGTTATGCTGACACGACGCATGGCCCTCGTTGGTATAGTTTCCACTCTCCTGATGTGGCCAAGCACCCAGAGTGTGGGTGGGGAGATCCCTCCGCCCAATTCGGATACGAAGCAGCCGCGTCAACTGGAAGAATTCAAACCATTGACGGGCCTTGATAACACCCCAAAGGGAGGCACGCTTCCCGGCGGCACCTTACCTGGAGGTACTCTCCCAGAGGGAACGCTCCCGGGCGGCACACTGCCCGGAGGCACGCTCCCAGGCGGTACATTACCTGGCGGGACCCTTCCCGGAGGAACAGTCCCTGGAGGAACCCTTCCGGGCGGGACGGTCCCTGGTGGCACCTTGCCGGGCGGCACGCTTGCCGGTGGCCCTCTGTAGAAAATAAGGAATTTGCTAATGAAACCTTTCCTGATCGCAGCCGCCATAGTCGTGACGCTTGCCTCGCCGGCCTGGGCGGAGGAAGCCCCATCGCCGCAACCGAGTAAGGGATCGTTGCGGGTCCAGGATCTTCCCAAGCCGATCCCCGAGCTGCTCGACAAGATTCAGCAGCTGAGCAGAAAGATTGAGCCCGAAATCTCCCGGATGGGCAGTACGCTCGGACAAGAACTCAATGTGACTGTGAAAAAACTGTGTGATGAACTCCAGTGTCAGGACCGATCGGAATCAAAGTAGCCCTTCCATCCTCCCTGTTCCCGATTCTTCCCCGCCCAAACCGCTGACCGCGCTGTAACGCGCTTCTTCAGTGATTTCGCGTAATACTTCGTGGATGTATGGGCAGGAGGCGCGAAATTGCCTTCCTGCTGTGCGTGCCAGGACGGTCGCCACTGGTTGACGACTCTCAGCCGCTTGCTAAGCTTAGGTGAAGCGTTGGCTGCGATTCATCGTTCCGGAGGACGCCATGGACAGCGCACGATATGCGTATGCCGTCATTGGAATCGCTCTCATTGTCGGCGGATGCGGCGGCGGAGGAACGGTCTTTGCCCTGAAAGATCCCACCTACGCGGTGAAACCGACATCGGTCACGGTCATCACCGGCGGATCCGAAGAGTCGGATCTGAAACTCGCGGAATATCTCACTCAGGAACTGAGAGATCGGACTCAGCTTAACGTCATTGGTCAGGAGGAAGTCAGCAAAGCGGTCGCCAGTTATCCGATTGCGGTCAAGACGGTGGAGGAGAACAATGGCCAAGTGGAATGGATAGATCCGTCCGAGAAACCGCGCCTCCAAAAGATCCAGTCGAAACTGAGAACGAACTATGTGTTCGTGGTCTGGAGCAAACGCCTCAAGCAAACCTCCTACTGCTCGAGCCGCGGCGGCTGTTCGAATACCTATTCCGCAGACGTCTTCGGGAACATGCTCGAATACCCCAGCGGCAAAATTGTGTCTCACACCGCCTTTAATCGGCGAAACAGCGATAGCGTGCTCGCCCTGTTCCGGTCCAAGGGGTACTACGTGGACGAACTGCTCAAGAAGTCCGCCGAAGATATTGTGGACGAGTTCATCAAGGTCACCAATACCGGCAGGGGGAGATAGCAAGGGAGGCGTATGTGCACCGTCCATCCGTGATGCGCTTGGGGACCATCATTGGACTCATCCTCGCTCTCAGCGGCTGTTCAACCTTTCATCTGACCCAGGAACCCTTTCAGCCGAAAGGCAAGAAACTGGCCGTCATCGCAGGGATGACGAACGACAGCTCGTTACGCATAGCCAAGAGCTTTGGCGACGAGCTGGGGAAAACGAGCATGTTTCACGTGTTGTCGCAAACGCAGGTCGCTCAGGCCATTCCCAATTATCCGCAGTTGGTCAAGGGCCCCTACAAGTCGGCCTACTTCGAAATCGATGTGGATTACGCCAAAACGGACGTGGGACGTGTCAAGGAACTGCAGCAGCATCTCGGCGTGGATTATGTCTATGTGCTCTGGGCGCCGGCCACCGTCTCACACGGCAACTCGAGCTGGTTTTCGAAACACTATCTCGTGACGCAGATCGTGGCTCAGCTGTTCGAATCTCCAGGCGGCAAGGAAGTCGGGCGCGGCCAGTATGCGGTGCGAGTGGACGATCAGACCCATCAGGTCTTATCGGAAGACGTGCGCCGCGTGGCGCTGGAAATGGCCGAGAAGACCCACACCGTGAAGTAACCATCCCCGCTGCCTCGGACGCTCCGCTGCTCGAGCGGTGGCGTTTCAGAATGACGCGCGTCTCCTTGAGCCCAACGTACACTTCTCGAAAGACCGCATCATGTCCCGATAGTGGCTTGGGAACAGCCATTGAGTCACAGCGAGACATTCGAGGCCGAATGGCAGGTAGCCGGCATACCCGAGCACTGGCATCGCGAAGAGCTGGAAGCGATGCACCGAAGGGATGGCATACTCCCAATGAGCCAGGCTCTTGGAGTTCCACATCTCCCACCACCAGCCGCAGACCAGCGCCGCAACGGCCGCGAGCCACAATGAAGACGCGTCCCCCTCTGTGAGTCGCGAGAAAATTGTCTCTCTCCCGCTGAGGATCTGCAGGGCGGTGATCAGCAGCAGCGGGGCTACCCACACGATTGGAAATAGTGCCTGGGGCCAGGTACCGATTCCAATGAGCCCGGCGCTCGCGAACACGATCAGAGCCCAACCCGACCATTGCGGCTTCGGCCAGCCGAGAGCCGGCAGCCGATCCATTCCAGCCGTGACGCCCGACACCGAGGCCAAGAGTTCCATCGTGCTGAGCACAGCAGGCAGGACTGTCGAGAACGGCACAGTGGCATGAAGAACATATTGCCAGGAAGTCAAGGGCTGTGGTCCGACGTAATACCAGTTCTGCACAAAGCGATTGAGATATTCAAAGCTCCACCAGAATGCCGCGCTGGCTGGAAAGAGAGCGAGCAACAGTCGCGGCCGGTCCAGCATCAGGCAGCGTCCGGTGCGACGGAACGTCCAACCATTGACCAAGAGGATGTAGCCGAGCCATAGAGGCGTGAACGTGTGGGGTTGGAGAGCCGCAAACCAGGGAAAACGATTCCAGGCCAGCACCCATGAACACAGCGTCAGGACTGCCCCCACCCAGCCCCACCAGGGGTACCCAACGGCCCTTCTCAGCGGCTTGGGCCCCGAGACACGCAACCTCGCCATTCGCACGACCACCGATCCGACCGTCAACGCAATCAGCAGTGCCAGACCAACAAAGATCGGCCAAGAGAACGGCGGGGGGTGCACAAATCGGGTCTGTGGGGGAAATTCAAGATAGGGCCGAATGGGCTGACCGGCAAGCAGGACACCGAGGAGCGGTAATCCGACAAGAAGCACCACTACGAGGAGCATGTTCATTATCATGGGAGTTGGGGCGGATGGCATGATCATTCAGTATGGCCTCTGATGAACGCTTTCGCAATTGAGTCCTCTGCCTGATCATGGCTGTCGGTCTTGCGCTGATCATCTGGTATCGTAGGGACGGGCACGCAATTGGGCAAGGGGGAAGACAATGGACATCCTTTCACACGGACTGTGGGGGGCGATCACGTTCGGGCGCAGAAGCCGGCCAAGCTTTTGGCTGGCCTTTGTGCTCGGCCTGGCGCCGGATCTCCTGTCCTTCGGAATCTTGTATCTCGCCGTCGCGCTCGGCATGGCGGAGAGACCAGACTTCAGCCATGGAACGCCGCCGGAGTCTTCCATTCCTCAGTATGTGCACGATCTCTACAACGTGACGCATAGCTTGATCAGCTTCCTTGCTGTGTTTTTCGTCGTCTGGGCCCTCCGAAAGCGGCCGGTGTGGGAACTCGGAGCCTGGGGGCTGCATGTGCTGGTTGACGTGCCCACACATTCCTCAAGCTTCTTTCCAACTCCAGTCTTCTGGCCGCTCTTCAGTTGGAAGTTCGACGGCTGGCAATGGATGAACCCCGCCATCCTGATTCCCAACTACGTGTTGCTCGCCTTATGTTATGCCTGGTTGGTATCCCAGTCTGTCAGGGCCGGGAATAGCCGGAGGCCGAAAACGCTCAGGTAACTGGAAGCGAGCCTCGTGCTTCAGCGAAATGAGCGGTGGAGATGCAGAATGGCAGTCGAGAGGGCCTGATCGAGCGCCGCATGCATGGCGGGACGCAATTCGTAATCACTCGCGTATTCACTCCATTCGCCCGAGACCGGAACCGGCGTGGCGGTCACGACATCGTGGTAGAGTACCTCGCCGCTTTCCAATGAAATAATCTTGCTGGAGACGACAAAGGGCGGCATCTTCCCATACATGCGGGCCAGTAGCCGCTCCCTCCACGTCGGCCCTTCAATGCGAAAGAGGACCATACTGTCGGCGCCAATCCATTTTCCTACTCGAACGGTGCTGTCGTCCGCCACTCTTCCTGAGAGCTGAAAGCGCTGCTCCTCCGTGAGCTGATCCACATTGCGCCGATCCACGATCTTGATCCAAGACCGCTGCCGCTTGAGTTGAAAAGTGGCTTCTTCGAGTCTGGTATACCCGTACGCAAGCTCCTGCTCCCCTGCTCTGGGATACCAGACCGCCAATCGCCGCACGTGCTGAGGCACGGGCATGTCCATGGTCACGAGGTCAAGCGGAAGGGAATCGGCCGCAATAGGAGTCGGCGTCGGAGGCCGGCAGCCGGTTTCCAACGACAGACTCAGCACAACCGTGGCGGCCGTTGCAAATATAGACGGCAGGCGTTGCACAGGGGTTCCCATAGCCCCATGCTACGAGAATGGACGAAGCCGCGCTATCCTACGGAAGGATGGAAGGCCGACCTATGGTAGGCGAAGGGTCCCAGACGGAGCGAGAAACTATCGAAAGAGCCGGCGTGCTCTATGCTGCTGGTCATGCTGTCGAGCTGTCGCCGGCCAGGTACGGTGGGGGATCAGGGAGAACCCCTTCCAGCGGCTGCAAGACACCGCTGGTAAGGGTTCTCACTGATCTAACGTGCTCAGGCCGTGCCGTGAGGCGTCACCAATTCATTGAGGTGCGCGCGTCCTACCGCGCGCAGTGATCTGCCGTTCGCCAAGGCATGTGTGCGGGCGGGTATTGTCGCCATCCGCTCATAGACCTCGAGATAGTCCTTGACCATCCGCTCCACCGTGAAGCGACGTTGGAATGCCTCACGGCAGGCCAGCCGGTGAATCAGCGGCAGCTCGTCGATCTTCGCGACCATTTCGGACAGGCTGTCACACACGAATCCCGTCACACCGTCTTCGATGATCTCGGGGATTGATCCGCGGCGGTACGCGAATACGGGCGTGCCGCAGGCCAGCGCTTCGATCAAAACGATGCCGAACGGCTCCGGCCAGTCGTACGTGCATAGTACGGCGGCGGCGTTACCGAGAAAATCGCACTTCTCCACATCGTTGATCTCGCCCAAATACTCGATGAGCGGATGATCCAGCAACGGCGCGATCTGCGTGTCAAAGTATTCCTGATCCGCGGGATCAACTTTCGCGGCTATCCGCAGCGGAATACCAACGCGCTTCGCGATCTCGATCGCATGATCCGGCCGCTTTTCAGGGCAAATCCGCCCAAGATAGGCCAGATATTTTCCCGGCGTGGGGTGAAACACATACAGATCCGGCAATCCATGATAGACGGTCGCCTGCCAGTTGGCATTGGGCAACGGCAGCCGTTGGGCATCCGAAATCGAAACGAGCTGCATATCGCCATATTCGCGGAAGATAGGGACGAGCTCGGGCAAGTCCAGTCGGCCATGCAACGTCGTCAATACCGGCGTGGGGCAGCGCCGGCTCATCGGAAAACTCAAAAAGTCCAGATGAGAATGCACAATGTCGAATTGGTCGGCTTCCGCACCCAAGGCCTGTTCCTGCATAAGAATGAGCGGCGCATCCCGATTGACCAAGCCCTTGTTGAGCCGAAGTGCGTGAGGGCAGGCGGGCTTCAAGTGGGCTGCGGTTTGTGAATCTCCGCTGGCAAAGAGCGTCACTTCATGGCCCTGGCGGACGAGCTCTTCTGTGAGATAGGACACCACCCGCTCAGTGCCTCCATAGAGGCGCGGGGGCACGCTTTCCCAAAGCGGAGCGATTTGTGCGATTTTCATGTGGACCGTCCTTTCAAATTAATTCAATGTTTTGATCATAAAGGCTAGCTTCCCCAGGGAAATTGCACGCGACATGCCACCCTACTCACTGCGTAACCTTTTGTCTTATCTAGTGTTCCGAGCACACCTAGAGGTTTCGCTAGCTACCCTAGCCTTCGATCTGTAGTGGGAAAGCATCACATCGCCAAGGCCAGGGGGTCCAGACGATCAAGTAATTCTTTTGTTCCTCCTTGGGGACGTTCCGAGGGCTGAGGCGGGGGCGCTAACGGTAGAGTCAATGGAGAAAGAACGAAGGGGGGGTGCCTCATGCAGACTCCATTAGTCGTGTTGTTGGCCATGGTGATGGCCCTGCAACTGACAGCAATAGGATGCGCAAAAAATGCATCCGAACGTCGAGCCGCGTCGCCGACCGTGGGCGAACGTATCTCGAAGGAATCGGTCAAAGGCCGGGTCAATGACATTGGCAACAAGTATGTGTCGATCAGGAGTGACGATGGAGAGTCAAGACGTGTCCGAGTCGACGACCACACGAAAATGGACCAGGTGGCCGTCGGCGATCAGGTCAAGGCTTACGTCTCGGAAGATGGCTACGCCTCGACGATCCAGCGTGTCGTCGATTGACGGCATGATCCCGCGTCACCGCATGCACTGGTTGCTGGCGTCCCTTTTGCTCGCGGCGGCAGCCGGTTGCACGAAAGCGGAATTCGTTCCGGAGATCTCACTGCCTGAAGCCCGCCCCATCATCGACGCGACGGCAGAGTTTCACGATATGTATCCTGCGCCGGCGCTGATTTCCGGGAAGGAAAGTTTCGGTCTGACGGGCCCAGACGCGAAGCAGGTGCCGCCAAGGGAGCTCGCCCATCAGGTCCGTGACGAACTGATGGACGCCTTCGATCAAGCCGGTGTCTTCTCGAAAATCACACCCTTCGACAGGAATCCGGACCTGATTCTCACGGGAAGGATCAATTCGCTCTATGAGCATTACCGACCACGGATGTGGACGAGAGTCCCTTTACCGTATGCCGGCAAGATCGCGGCCGATATCCTGAATTGGAAAACCCATGCCACCAATGGCGAAGCCGATCTCACACTGTTTCTGTTGACGAGGGACGGCAAGCTGATCGGCACGTATCGCGGGTCATCGACCTTCGACGAAAACTTCAATCCGACGGGCGAGTTCGGTCCCGGCGAGCGCCTCAACCGCGCGCTCACTGAGGCGGTCCACCAGATTCAAGAGAAGATGCTCAGTGACGCCCGTCTGAGAACTGTCGCAGCCCGATAGGCCAGAGATAGTCTCCTATGTGGCAGACCTGCCCTCCGTCGCATCACGGCTATGACACGACGATACGATCACATTGATCTCCGCGTGCACAGTCTCGCCGAAGCAGGACCGTTCTATGAAGCGCTGTTGCCCCCACTGGGCTTCACGCGCCGTGTGACCATCGAGGGATGGCTGCAGTTCGAATCCGTCCAGCCGGCCGGGCCGGCGGACTTTTTTGGAATCACTGAAACGCCGCTGCACCGGGCAAACGACTGCCGTATCGCGTTTTGGGCTGAGAGCACGGCAGACGTCGATCGGTTGGCTGAGATTGCCCGCCGCGCAGGCGCCCAGCACATCGAAGGACCGGGATATGACGAAGGGCCGGGATACTATGCCGTGTTCTTTGAGGATCCCAGTGGAAATCGGTTGGAAATTTGCCATCGCAGCAAGGGCGCAATCTGAGGCCGATGAGGCGAAGGCAAGAAAGGTGGTCGATTTGGGGTTCTTCCTAGGCAGCCTTCGGACCGGACCCCTTTATAAAGAATATAGGACTGTAAGCAACGGCCTACGCACTCATCTTTCATCTATTCTCGTAAGGGGAGATCGTCATGCTGGTCTTCGGCAACCAAGACACGCACAACGGTTTCGTGTCACCAGATCACTCGCCGCAGCGACTTTCGGTCGATCCAGGCTCACCATACCGCATCCTTCTCGTGGACGATGATCAGGGAACGCGTCAATTACTCCAAGACATCCTTGAGAAGCATTCGGACGTGAAGATTGTTGGTCAAGCGGGAGACGGGAAAGAAGCGGTGGCCATGGCGATTCTGCATAAACCCGACGTGATCCTCATGGATATCGGACTTCCCTATCTCGATGGTATTGAAGCCACCCACCGTATTAAGAAGGCCTGCCCGCAGACCGTCATCATCTGCCTCACGGGACACTTTTCTCCGCCCAAGTACAGCGCTATGAGGACCGCCGGGGCGGCCGCGTTCGTTTGCAAAAATCAGGTCCTCGCCATTTACGAGACCATCATGTACGCCCTCGGCCAATGGACGACGTGGGAATAACCGGGTAAGCGCACGTCCCGGCGTGCGCAGGGCGGGCCGGGTGAGATAGGCCAAAGCGCACGTCCCGGCGTGTCGCCATTTTTAGGCTTTCATGCCCGACTCAAAGAAGAGTCCCCGGTTGATGTCGCCAATGCTGAGCATGCCGACGAGCTTCTGTCTGTCGACAACGGGAATGCGTCGAAAGTTCTTCAGGCCCATGTAGGAAGCGGCTTCGAGGATCGGAGCATCGGGAGCGACCGTGAGGGGATTCGACGTCATGATCTCTTCCACTTTCTTTCCGAGCACCTCCAGGTAGCCAGCTTCCATTTCCACAAAATCCCTACTATGCACGTTGTCGTGGATGTAGTCGCCATAGTTGGGATACAGCGGCAGCAGGACATCGCGTAACGTCACCATGCCAATGAGGCGACTGTCGCCTTCGACGACTGGAATGGCTCCGCAGTTGCGATGCATCATCTTCACCACCACGGACCTGACCGTATCGGATTTCAACGCCGTCACAATGCCTGTGGACATCACATCGTGGACACGCATGGCTGCCTCCTTAGAGAGATCGGATCAAACGACACGGGCGACCCTTCACCTACGTGGAGGCCGCCCGTGTGTGGCGCTTATGACGCCGAGAAGTCTATGTCGTTGTGTTGGCTTGGGACCCGTGTAAGAGCGGGCATTCTGAGCGATGCATCAAGCGGGAGAGTCGCTTCTCCCCCAGGAGCTTGTGTTCATCACGCCGGCCTGATGCTCTGCACCGGCTCCTGTCATCGAAAGAAGTTCCCTTGGGGAACGGCCGTGACTGTGTGAGACGGCTAGCGTGATTGACGGGATGTCCGCCCGCGCCTCCGCGGGCGTTTGTAGTCCGGTGGAATCAGGTCTGTCATGGCGACCTCCTCCTGGTTCGGAAACATTGGGAGGGAGTCAGCGAACCATTCCACCACTACGCCTCTTGGACGGGACTGTCAACCGCGGAATTCCCCTGTTAATGATTGACGGAATCCAGCACAACCCATGCCATGACAGGTGGTTCAGATTCACCAAGTCGAGGGTTTACAGGAACAGAATGGAGGCAACATGAATGAGAATTTCATCGCGAAAGTGTCGATCGCCATTAAAGCCTCTCGCCATGCCGTTTGGCAGGCGCTCATCAGCCCAGACGCGATCAAAGAATATATGTTCGGTGCGCGCGTCGATTCAGACTGGCGTGAAGGCAGCCCGATATCGTGGAAAGGAGAATGGCAGGGAAAATCCTATGAAGACAAAGGTACCCTTCTTCAAGTGAGGCCCGAACACAGACTTCAGTACAGTCATTACAGCCCTCTCTCTGGTCTTCCCCACACCCCCGAACATTACCATACGGTCACCATCGATCTGACAGGCAACAGAACAGCGACCGACGTCACGCTCACTCAAGATCACAACGCCACGGAAGCCGCACGGATGCATTCGGAGAAGAACTGGAAGATGATGCTGGATGGGCTGAAGAAATACGTCGAGAGTGAGCCTGGGCCGAACGGGGCGACGGGATGACTCCGGCGCCCCGCCTGACTCAAGGGTTACCGCTCTGGACGATCCATCGCGCTTTGCGAGGAACTGCTCTTTCCGCCTGATCGTTCCATCGTGCCCTGGGTCTGCCCAGTGCCTTGCTCTCCCACTCCAGATGGCAGAGGCGATCCACTCTGTGCGGTTCCGCTCTGTCCAAGACCCGATCGTTCCATCGTACTCTGGGTCTGCCCGGTGCCTTTCTCTCCGATCCCGGCCGGCTCAGACGTCATACCCTTTTGTCCCGAGGCCCCGGACCGCTCCAGGGTACTCTGTGTTTGCCCGGTCCCTCGTTCACCGATTCCAGCAGGTTCGGAACCCAGGCCTTGAGACGTCATCCCGCTTGTACCAGAACCAGCGGACCCCGATCCGGCCGAACCTCCTCCGGACCCCGATTGAGCGAACGCCGTGCCTGCCGCAAACAGGCACGCGCCAGCGATCACGAATGCACCGAACGTCGCAGTCTTCATGGCCTTCTCCCTCCCCTTTGATTGTGATAGTTAGAGGCACCACCACCTCTTAAAATCATACGGGGCCGGTTCGATGGCCATATACTAGGGAAACACCTAAGTCCTGCACCCAGTGCCTCCCAGCGCATTCGTGTATCTTCCTGCTCAACCGTCTCATTTCATCGCGTGCGTGCCGTGGGTAACCGCGCTGCCTGCGCGCAACGCCGCGGCAGCCAGGACAGTTTCAGCCAGCTCCGCATCAGAGGCGTCGAGCTTTCTCGCGCGTTCCACATGCAGCTCGATGCAATAGGGACATTGGGTGGTCATGGCCACCGCCACCGCGATAAGCTCCTTATACTTCTTCGGAATGGCTCCGTCGCTCCATGCCACCTTGTCAAAGACCAGAAACGCCTTCATGGCCTCCGGCGCGTGAACTTCCAGCAGCTTGAACTTCTCGAGATTCTTCATGTCGTACATGACGGCCTCCTTATGTTGTGAAGAACAGGGTTACCGATTACCCTGCATCGCATCCCTGCAACTATCTTCGAACGCCGATCACTTCCAGATATTCGGCATACACGGTGGTGCTGTCGATTCCTGCGCGGTTCTGTGCTACCCAGAGCGCTTCGAGTTCGCCGCGAAGTGTGTTCCGCCCATCGGCGTCAAGGGCCGCAAACGCTTGGTGAATAGGTCCATAGTAGAGCCGAAAGAGTTCCACCACGGCGGCCGGCGGAAATGAATACGAGAATGTATAGTGCCGCCTGATCAGGCGGAGATCCGAGAGCCCCTGCCCCAACCTTTCACGTACCGTGGCTTCGTCGCCCCACAAGACCGGCGAGGGCATGCCGGATGGCGCGATGAACTTCGACACGACTTTGAACAACTGACCGACGAATCCCTGCGGCGTCCAATTCGCCATCGCAATGATTCCACCGGGCTTGCAGACGCGCAGCAGCTCTGTTGCGACGAGATCCGGTCGCGGCGCAAACATGGCGCCGATCAGGCTCGTCACCGCATCGAACTGTGCATCGGCGAACGGCAGGGCCTCGGCATCGGCTTCCTCGAATCGAACCCGGAGCCCCGCCGCTCTTGCGCGGGCACGTGCCCGCGCGACCAAGTTGCTCGCGATGTCCACGCCTGTCACTTCCAGCCCATCCTTCGCAGCCATCAACGCCAGCTGGCCGGAACCGCACCCGACATCGAGGAGTGTGCCACCTGGTGAGAGGGGCAGCCGCTTATAGAATTCCCGGGCGCTGTCCTGCAAATACCGTGAGAAAATATCGTAGTCGCCGGCCATCCAGATCATTTTGAGACGCGCCTTCAACCGCTCCACGTCCGTGGTAATTGCACTGGTCGTCATGGTCTCCCTCCTTTGTGAATGTCCCGTTATGAATATCCGGTGCACAGCATGCGGGGTGACTATAAGGCCATTCTGTTCGGAACGGCTTAGCCGGGAGTCTGGTTCTCTTGACGCAAGCGTGGTACGCTCCCCGCCACTTGATTGACCGTCCGGGTTTGTTTGCCGACCGGCGCCGCATAGGGACATTCCAATGGATGTCTTGTCCGAAGTGCTCGAGACCGTCAGACTCGACGGCGCGATGTTCTACAACGCGGAGTTTTCCGCGCCCTGGTGCTTCCGCTCTCCCAGATCGAGCATGCTCTCCCCCTATCTTTCCGATGGACGCCGCCACGTCATCATCTTTCACTTGCTGACTGAAGGGCGCGGATATGCGCATGTCGAGGGCGACGGCCGGCCAGTTGCGCTCGAGGCCGGAGACATTGTCATTTTCCCGCACGGCGACCCACATATTCTGGGGAACGGCCCACCGGTCACTCCCACGGACAACTCACGTGAATTGGAACGTGTGCTCTCGCTCGGATTGAAGGTCTCGCGCATGGGCGGAGGCGGTGAGCTCACCAAGTTCATCTGCGGCTACATGACCTGCGAGCCGCAGCTCAGCAGCGTGTTTCTTGGCGGCCTACCGCCGCTCATGCAGGTGAACATCCGCAACGGCCCGTCGGGGCAATGGCTAGAGCATTCGCTTCGCTATTCGGTAGACAATGCGGATCCGTCGAGCCCCGGTGCAGAAGCCGTCCTCGCCAAACTCTCCGAAGTCTTGTTCGTGGAAACCCTCCGGCGGTATATCGAACTCCTACCGCCGGAGCAGACCGGATGGTTGGCTGGCGTACGAGATCCCGAGATCGGAAAAGCCCTGGCGCTCCTCCATCAGAAACCGGCCCATCCTTGGACCATCGCATCGCTCGGCAACGAGATCGGTGTCTCACGTTCGGTCCTTGCCGAACGGTTCCGACGGTATCTGTCCGAGAGTCCCATGGCCTATCTGGCACAATGGCGTCTGCGCCTGGGCGCGCAGTTGCTCAAATCCACGAGCCGCAGCGTGTCGGAAATTGCCGCCGAGGTCGGCTACGAATCGGAACCCTCCTTCAATCGCGCGTTCAAACGGCAGTTTGGCCTCCCACCGGCCCGCTTCCGGAGCCAATTACGGGCGGCGCGTCGAACCTCCCCGGTCCAGACACCATCCAAGCACCGACTCGCCGTCAAGAGTCGCTGAACGTCTGCGAACGCTTCAATCCCTGCGGCCTTCCTTGACAGCGTAGGAGACGGTCCGTATGCTCCATCTCACCTGTTCAGTCTCCATGGCTCGTTGCCTGGCGGGAGGGACGCTCATGCCGTCCGGTCGACGTCCGCATTCGTGGCACCCCGCTTCGTCTCTGCTTCTCATTGGCCTCCTGCTCATCGGCATCTGCTCCGGATCGTCCGCGTCATTGGTTGAACCATTTGTGACGATCGCCACCTACGACGGCGTCATCAATCCGGTCGCCGCCGAGTACCTGCACGATGCCTTGGCGTCCGCCGAAGCGGACAAGGCGCAGGCCTTAGTGATCGCTCTCAACACGCCGGGTGGCTTGGACAGCTCGATGCGGCTCATCATCAAGGACATCACCGGTGCGACAATTCCGGTGGTCGTGTATGTCTGGCCGTCGAGTGGACGCGCCGCCTCCGCGGGCGTCTTCATCACGATGGCCGCCCATGTGGCGGCGATGGCTCCCGGCACGAACATCGGCGCCGCCCATCCGGTCAACATGGGCGGTGGCGAGATGGACAAGACCATGAAGGAGAAAATCGAAAATGATTCCGTCGCCTACATCAAATCAATTGCGCAGCAACATAAGCGGAATGCGGCCTGGGCGGAGGACGCGGTGCGCAAGAGCGTCTCGATCACGGAGCACGAGGCGCTGAAGCTCAATGTCATCGATGTGCTCGCGGAAGATGTTCCGGCGCTGCTGAAGCAATTGGACGGGCGCCGGATTCCCCTCCCCTCCGGCCCTGCGGTGTTGAAGACTGCCGGGGCGGCCCTGCGGGAATTTCCCATGGGAGTTCGCCTGGAGTGGCTGAAGGCCATCAGTGATCCAAACATCGCTTATCTGCTCATGACGATCGGCACCATCGGCATTATCGCGGAGCTCTATAGTCCAGGTGCGATTCTCCCGGGCATCGTCGGCGCGATCAGCCTGATTCTCGCGTTCTATGCCTTTCAGTCCTTACCGGTAAATTACGCCGGCATGCTGCTCTTTTTGTTGGGGATTGTATTTTTCGTGCTGGAAGCGAGCGTGACGAGCTACGGCTTGCTGGCCATCGGAGGCGTGATTTCTATGCTCATCGGCTCGGTGATGCTCATTAAAAGCGATGCTGAGTTTTTCCAGATCTCATGGGGGGTGATTCTCCCGGTCGTCACGCTGGCCTCGGCATTCACGCTCCTGGTGATCGGCACCGCTATCAATGCCCTTCGGCGTCGGCCGGCCACTGGCCGCGAGGAAATGATCGGCCTGGTGGGTGTCGCCAGAACGACGCTGGCACCGGACGGCCAACTGGCCGTGCGAGGTGAATTGTGGGAAGCGGTCAGCGACCAGCCAGTTTCGGCGGGCGATGAAGTCGAAGTCACGGCGGTGGACGGCTTGCGATTGCGCGTCAAACCTTATTTTAAGAAGAAAGAGGTCCGAGCATGAATCTCGCGAGTCCGTTTGCCCTGCTGTTTCTGGGACTGGTGCTGATCCTGATGGGCTTCAATGTCCTGCGAGAATACGAGCGGGCCGTCATCTTCCGCTGGGGACGCCTCGCCCGCGGCCTCGTCGGCGGCAATGGACCGGGCGTCGTCATCATTATTCCGTTCATCGACAAACTCGTGCGCGTCAGCTTGCGCACCGTCGCCATGGACGTCCCTCCACAAGACGTGATCACCAGGGACAACGTCACGGTGAAAGTCAACGCGGTGATCTATTTCCGCGTCGTCGACCAAGAACGGGCGATCATTCAAGTCGAAGACTACCTCTACGCCACTTCGATGATGTCGCAGACGACGCTGCGCAGCGTGCTCGGACAGAGCCAGCTGGATGACCTGTTGTCGAAGCGAGAGCAGATCAACGCCGAGTTGCAGCGGATCATCGACCAGCAGACGGAACCGTGGGGCGTCAAGGTCACCGCCGTAGAGGTCAAGAACGTGGATCTGCCGCAGGAAATGCAGCGGGCGATCGCACGACAGGCGGAAGCGGAACGCGAGCGGCGGGCGAAGGTCATCCATGCCCAAGGCGAATTCGAGGCGTCGCAGCGGCTCGCCGATGCCGCCAGCATCATTAGTCAGAATCCGGCCGCCTTGCAGCTCAGGTACTTGCAGACGCTCGTCGAGATCGCCGCCGAAAAAAATTCGACGACGATTTTCCCCATCCCCATCGATACCATCGCGCCGTTCCTCAAGCACATGGGAAAGCCGGCGGAGCCTTCCTGAGCCGTTCCAGCGCCGCAGCGGGTGGACGGTCGAGCCGCAGGATCTGAATGATCCACGGAATCGGCGGCCCTTGGAGGAGCACCGAGGAGAGCGCGATGAAAAACACGAGATGGAAGATCGTATCGGCCTGCTGAATCCCGGCCAAAACCGGAAAGGTCGCGAGCACGACCGGCACGGCTCCGCGCAGCCCGACCCACGCGATCAGCGTTTGTTCGCGAATTGATAAGCGGGAGGTCGCTAGCGCGATGTACACACTCAGCGGACGGGCGACGAGAATCAGAAAGAGCGATACCAGCAGGCCGATGCCCGCGATGGGCAGCAGCCTTGCGGGAAAGACTTGTAGGCCGAGGATCAAGAACATCGTAATCTGCATCAGCCAGGCCAATCCATCGTGGAAGTGCACGAGGCTCCGTTGATGGGCGACTGGCCGTCGCCGGACGAAGAGTCCGGCGAGGTACACTGCGAGAAACCCGCTGCCCTGCAGTTCGGCCGTCAAGCCGTAGGTCAAGAGCGCGAAGGCGACTGACAGCACCGGATAGATTCCCCTCAGTTCGAGCTTCAACGTATTGAGCGTCCACCGCATCAGTTCGCCCATGGCCACGCCGAGCACCGCGCCGACCGTCATTTGAGTGACAAAAAATCCCAGCAGCTCCCCTAACGAAGTGGCGGGATGGCTCAGCAATTGGATGATGGCGAGGGTCAACACCACTCCCATGGGATCATTGCTGCCGGATTCCAGCTCAAGCAGATTGGCCAAGGTGGGGGGAAGCTTCGCGTTTCTGGCCCGTAATACCATGAACACCGCGGCGGCATCCGTCGAAGAGACGATCGCTCCCAGCAAGAGGCCCTCAAGAAACGACCACCCTTGGACCACCGAGACGAACCAACCCACCAAGAACGCCGTGAGCAACACCCCGATGGTCGACAATGACAAGCCATTCCACAGCACCAGCCGTACGCTGTTCCATTCCGTGTCCAGTCCGCCAGAAAATAGAATCAAGACGAGCGCAATCACCCCCAGCGTTTGCACGAGCTGCGGATTGTCGAAGTACAGGCCGCCCGGTCCGTCCGAGCCGGCCAGCATCCCGATGACAATAAACAGCACCAGCGAGGGAATCCCGAAACGGACGGACAGCTTGATGGTGAAAATACTGAGGATGATAAGCGCAGAAAAGATGATGAACAGGGCCTCAATCGATGTTGGCATCGTTCTTCTCGGAATCGCTCCTTTAGGCGCTGCCTTGAATGATCTCTTGATAGTACGTGTGTAGCATACCGGCGCGCGCCGCTTCCACGACCACGAGCTGCCGTTGATCAAAGGTATTGGCGCAATAGAGATAGCGCAGCCCTTCTGCGGTTCCCAGTTCAACGTGCAGCTGTCGACCGTCGGATTCTTCGGCAGTGTCTTCTCTGATCACCTTCTTGTCAGTGAGCTGCTCCCAGGCCGCCTGAGCGGACGGCCAATGGTTTTCGTAGAGCGGGTGGTCCGGCGCCGACGGTCCCGACCGGCCGAGTGTCCCCTCAAAGGGACGCCCCTCGTCTGGCTCAGGGTCCTCATTCCAGGCGACGTCATTTCCCTTCCCCCGTCTCAGCACAAAAAACGGCCCGTCATCAGACACCTCTTCGACCAAGGCATAACGGACCAGCTGCGGCTGCTCGAGCAGCCGTAGACCACGCGCCGCGAATGCGCGTTGCAGCGGAATGCGCCGACCGAGCTGTCGGGTTTTCTCGAACACCATCATGCGCCCGGAGGCACTCATCACGTCCAACAGACGGTCGAGACGGAGCCCGAGGCCCGTGCGCCGCTCAAATGCCGATTGTGAGTTCGGGTCGTGTGCCCGTTCAAAGGTCCTCCAACTCAAGCTCGGAAGGCCGGGATCTTGTTCGGATTGGACCAACGCATGCGTGGCGACGATACAGTCATACGTCGCGCTTGGGAAGCCGATGTCCAAATCTCCGTACTCGAACCGCACATTCTCGAGATGCAAGGCCTCGGCTTTCCGCTGGGCGGCGGCAATGGAGGCGCGCGAACGGTCGATACCGATTACACGCGCGTGGGGATAGCGGCGGGCGTAAAACGTCGTGAGGATTCCTGGGCCGCAACCAAAATCCAGGATCGTGATGGCGTCCCGAAGGCCTGCCGCCACGAGAGGTCCGACGGCCATATAGTAGTCGTAGCGCTGGCTGTAGAGGACCGGCAGAATCCGTGGGGCAGCAGAAAGATCGTAGAATGCGGTTTCGTCATCAGAAGTTCCGTGCCGCTTTTTTTCGACATGCGCATGTAATGCCGCGGTGTCGTCTGCGGACAGGGCTTGGCGCTGCCACTGGAAATATGTCACGTCGCTGGTGAACCGCCGAAGCCCCCACTGCGCAAGATGATCGTTAAGAGCTTGCTGTAAAGGCGAGTGGGCCACAATGCCTCTGAGCAGGATCAAGTGCGAAGGATGTTCAAAACGGCTGCCCGCTAGGCCGCAGCGAGTGAGGGGCCGAGGCGTACGATTCGTGGTACGTCGAGGATCCGAACGATGTGAGAACGACGCGGGCGGGCGTTTTCAACATCCTCTCACGGGCGTTTGAGCATGATCGCATCAAAATAGGTTTCGGGCACCGGGTGTGGCAACCGCAACTGCCCGTTCCCGAATACGACGTATTTCTCACACGTGAGCTGCTCCAATCCGATCGGGCCCTTGGCATGAAGCCGCGCACTGCTCAATCCGATATCGCTGCCGAATCCGAATCCCTCCGCGTCGTGAAGGCGGGAAGAGGCGTTGACCAATACGGCGCCCGCGTCCACTTCGCGCGTGAACCGTAAAGCGGACGCATAGCTCGACGTGGCGATCACCGCGGTCATGCAGGGCCCGTGTCCCGCGATGTGCGCCAAGGCTTCGTCCATATCGACCACCATTTTCACGGACAGGGTGGGCGACTGGAACTGTCGGTTCCAGTCGTCATCGGTCGCGGGAACGATCGAGGTATGCCCGCTGATGGGCATTTGCCCCATAAGCGCCAGAGTCTTTGGACAGCCCCGCACGTCGACCTTGAATTCGACCAGCAGCCGGTTGATCAAGGCGGCCAGAAAGTGTCTGGCCACCCCTTGCTGCACGAGGAGCGTGTCCAAGGCGTTGGTTGCCGCCGGCAGCTGCACTTTTGAATTGATGACGACATTCTGCACCAACGGCAAATCGACGTCCGCATCCACATACAAATGCGTGAGCCCGCCTTCGTGACAAAGAACGGGCATCCTGGCTCCGTCGACCACGGCCTTGCGTAAGCCTGCCCCGCCTCGTGGGATGATCGCGTCGAGCGCCTTACCAGCTCGGATCAGCTCGAGCGCCACGTCTTTCTCTGGACGGTCGACCAACACCCACGCACCATCGGGAATCCCCTCCTCTTGCGCCGCCTCCCGTAAGCCTTTTCCGATGACCTCGTGGGTCAGAGCCCAATCGGGTGATCCGCGGAAGACGCTCAGGTTGCCAGATTTGAAGCAGAGGGCGATGGACTCCACCGTGACCAAGGGCTTCAACTCGGAGATAATTCCGATCACACCGATGGGCACCCGCACGCGGGAGACGACAAGGCCGTCCGGCCGTTCCCATCGGCCGGTTACTGCGCCCACCGGGTCCGGCTGGTCGGCGATAATCCGGAGTCGCTCCGCCATTTCCTTGACGTCTTCCGCCACCATGCGCACCCGTGAGACGGCGGCTTTGAGCCTGTCCTTGTTGAGTTCGGTTCCGAACGATTTTCCCAGAGCGTCGACATCCTTTTCGTTCGCTGCGAGGATCGCCTCCTCGTCGCGGGTAAGGCGATCCGCCATCGCACGCAAAACCCGGTCCTTGACTGGTCCAGGAATCAGCCCAAGACTGGATGCATGACTTCTACATGTTTTCAATATCTTATCGAGATAAAGCTTAATCGGTACTTCAGGCATTCTCACCTCAATTTTTAGCCTAAACGGGAGTCGGACTATAGCACGACATTTTTCGGACAGTAAACTGCCTCAGGCCTGCGCCTGTTCCACGCGTTTTCGTTCCTCCTGTCTGGCGAGCCACCATCCGAGCCAACCCCACACAAAAGCCACCGGGATCAATGCCCAGGTCATCTGCATCGCAGCGATCCCAATCGCCTTCACTGCATTGACGATCCATCCCGTGGCGGCATCGCCCCCACGCGAGACCGCTGTGTCAATGAAGTTTTTGGCTTTGTACTTTTCTTCGCGGTTGAGGACGGTAAAGAGCACCTCTCGAGCGGGCTTCGCGATGGCATACTCGCCCACGCGCCGTACGATCGTAAAGAGGATGAACGACACTAAGATCGGCATCGCTCCAATAACCGCAAATCCCACGACGCTCGCGGCGGGCAGGAGGACCAGCGCCGATGCCAACCCGAACCGGCTGATCATGGGTCCGGTCACGAACAGCTGTGCCAGGAACGTCAACACGTTCACGGCAAGATCCATCACGGCGAACAGCCTGGTGCGACCCTGAGCAGATGCGACTTGTTCGCCCACGAGCCTGGTTTGCTCCAGGTAGAGGAAAGTCGCCGTGGTCGTCAGAAGGAAGAGATACGCACAGATGCCCAACAGATAGCGTGAGGACAACGCCAGCCGCATGCCGGCCCACATACTGCCGCCGATCGCCTGCCCTCGACGTTCCATCACATGCTCTCTCGCATGTCCAGGCTGCTGGTTCGACCATTGGTCGAGGGCCCGGATGCAGAACCAGCACAGGCCGAGCAGCGCAGCCGACACCAGCATCAACGCCGGAATCGGCACAACATATGTCAAGCCGGTGGTCACCAGCGGTCCCACCATGGCGCCTGTGCTGCCACCGGCGGCAATGATGCTGAAGAGCCTCGTCCCCTGCTCGGGCCGGAAAATATCGGCCATAAAACTCCAAAACACAGAGACGACGAACAAGTTGAACACCGACAGCCAGACAAAGAACACGCGCGCGATCCACTGCGGGGCGACATGGATGGACATCAGCAGAAAAAATCCGACGAGATGACTTGCGAAAAACGCATACACCGTGAGCAGCAACCGCTCGCGCGAAACGCGCGCCGACACATACCCGAAGAGCGGCGTCGCCACGAGCATCGTCGCGAACGTCGCCGTCATCATCCATGGAAGATGCTGGACCCCTCCCTCGATCGCCATTTCATCGCGCACGGGACGAAGGATGTAGTAGCCGCACAGCAGGCTAAAAAAATACAGAAAGGACCAGCAGAGCGGCCGGACTTCTTTAAGGTCCGCGCCGGTGAGCGACTGAATCATCGTGTGAATGCCGGTCATGGCGCGGCATCCTGACCGGCCTTGTCGGCCTTCGCAAGCGAAAACTCGCGGCCGGGATCTCACCCGCCCAGCCCTGCTTTACCCAACTTGGACTTTTTCGGTCCACCTGGTTATGGTATGCAACCAGGTATGCGAATTATCGATCTGCGCAGCGATACCGTGACGAAGCCGACCGAAGCCATGCGCGAGGCGATGGCGCGCGCCGAAGTCGGCGACGACGTGTACGGCGAAGACCCCACCGTCAATCGGCTTCAAGAGATGGTGGCGGGGCTCCTTGGCAAAAAGGCCGCCTTGTTCGTCCCATCCGGAACGATGGCCAATCAGCTGGCGATCCGCATCCACGCGCAGCCGGGCCAGGAAGTCATCGCCGAAACCAAGGCGCACATCGTTCGCTATGAGCAGGGGGCAGCCGGGGCCCTGGCCGGCGTACAACTCCACTGGGTGGCCGGAGACCGCGGCATCATGCAGCCGGAGCAGGTGGAAGCGGCCATCCGGCCAAAAGATCCGCATAGCATCCAAACCGCGCTCATCTGTCTCGAAAATACGCATAATGCCGGAGGCGGCACCATCTATCCCCTCTCCACCATCGAACGCATCCGCGCCGTGGCATCGGCGCACGGTGTGCCGATGCATCTCGACGGCGCCAGACTCTTCAATGCCGTGGCCGCCACCACCCTGCCGCCCGCCGCCTACGCACAGCATTTCGAAACGGTGTCCGTCTGCCTCTCGAAGGGTCTCGGAGCGCCGGCGGGTTCGCTGTTATTGGCCAACGATCCCGCGATGATGGACCGGGCCAGACGGTTCCGGCGAATGTATGGCGGTGCCATGCGGCAGGCAGGCATCCTCGCCGCCGCCGGCATCTATGCGCTGGAGCATCATGTGGGACGCCTGAAAGACGATCACGAAAACGCCAAGCGGCTCGCCCGTAAGCTGCAGCAGATTCCTGCGATCTCGATCAACCCCCAACACGTCGACACGAACATCGTGATCTTCGACGTCGTCGGCAACCGGCTCTCCGCATCTGCCATCGTCGCCGCACTGAAGCAGGAAGGCGTGTTGATCAATGCGATCGGTGTCACCAGCTTCCGGGCCGTCACACACCTCGATGTATCGACCAAGCAGATCGACGTCGCGGTCGAGGCGTTCGCCCGTGTCCTGCGCTGACTCGTTTCCCATCCATGTCATATTTCCACGCTGGCGGACTTTTCAAACATCCTGCTAGAATGCGAACATGATGACGGGCAAGCCGATGGATGTTGTGTCGTTCGCACAGATCAGCCGCATCTTGGAACTGACCGACTCGCTCGGTCTCAACCGCGAGTGGGTGGAAATTCCACTGTCTCCCGAGCGGCCCGGACGGGTCGGACGACTCCCCAACGGGAAATTGGAGATCATCGTCGATGCCGACCGCCCGTTCGAAGAATGGTTGGAATCGCTCCCGGTGCAAATTCGATCGGCGCAAGGAATGTCAGCATGAATGGCGACGGCACCCCTACCCTCCCGACGAAAGAAGAATTGCAATCTGAGCTGGCTCCCGTGCCGGAGCCGCTCGAGCCGCCGGAGCCGCCGAACGAACCGGCGTACGAAGAGATCGTCACTCTCGCCCTGCGCCACGCAAAAGGACGCCGGGGTGGCGATCTCGTGAGCGTGTTATTGGTGGGCTCAGGCGCGCGGCGGGCGGTGACGACCCACAGTGATGTCGATCTGGTGGTGCTGGTGAAAGGCCAGGCCGATGCTCATGAAATCGTCCGTGTGGCCGATCGCCTGGCCGACATCCGGTATTGGGGTCATAAAGACGTGGAAGAAGAACTGTCCTATTCGGCGCGACTGCCCGCTCTCCTTCGCAAGGCACGCATCCTTCACGACCATGACGCGATTGGCGCGAAGCTCATTGAACGCGCCAGCCACCGTTTTCGTCAGGGACCTTCGCCCGCCAACATGAACGAACAGATCCGTCTCAAGGCCGGGTGTTTTCATTGGCTTGGCAAGGCGCAGGACGTGGCGGACAAGCCGGCGACGGCTCAGTATCTGTTGATGACTTTTTTCGAGGATTTCGTCAACGCGTTCTTCCGGCTACGCGGATTGTGGCTGACCGCGCCGGTCGACGTGCCTCGATTCATCGCGTCGCGTGACGCCGCGCTGGGTGAGCTCGCAGCGCACTTCCTCGTCGCGACGACGCTGCCAGAACGGCTGAACTGCGGTCGGGACATGGTCAATGTGCTGTTCAAGGATGTGCCGAATCCTGCGCGCATCGATTGAACGCCGCTTACTGCACCGCCGGACGGGGAGAAACTCTCTTGGACATTGCGGGCTCAGTTGCGGATCTGGTGCAGCGGCTCAAGGCCCGTCGGTGGCGGCCCTGCGCAAGGCGTTCGGCGGCCACGCCGTGAAGCGGTAGGATCACACCCATGCCGGCCACGCCACGGATCGATATCACTCCCGCTCAAGAAGCCCTCGCTCCGGTCGAGCCGTGCACACTCATCATCTTCGGCGGATCCGGCGATCTGGCGCGCCGCCGCTTGATTCCCGCGCTCTATAATTTGATGCTCGATGGCCTGCTCCCGGCAAACTTCGCCGTGCTCGGCCTCGGTCGAAAATCCATGACCAACGAGGACTTTCGGGCCACGCTGCGCGAAGGCGTGCTGACGCATTCGCGTCAACCCTTGAAGGAAGACCGCTGGAGTGTATTTACCGAACGGCTGTTCTATCTTGCCGGTGGAAATGAAGATCGGCAGACCTATGCCGCGCTGAAAGCGCGCGTCGAAGACATCGAACGCCAGTTTGGATTGCCGGGCAACCGCATTTTCTATTTGAGCATCCCGCCCAGCTCGTTTACCGCCGTCTGCGAAGGGCTGGAGCATTCGGAACTCGCCGTTCGTAGGGCCCAGCCCTATGCCAGGATCATCGTCGAAAAACCCGTGGGCCGGGATCTCTCCTCGGCGCAACAGATCAACGCCGTGACCGGACGCGTCTTCGATGAGTCGCAAATCTTCCGGATCGATCACTACCTGGGCAAAGAGACTGTCCAGAATCTCATGGTGGTTCGATTTGCCAACAGTATCTTCGAGCCGATTTGGAATCACAAATACATCGATCACGTCCAGATTACGGTCAGCGAAGCGGAAGGGGTCGGTACCAGGGCCACCTATTACGAGGAAGCCGGCGCGCTGCGCGACATGGTGCAAAACCATATGCTCCAACTGCTCTGCCTTGTCGCCATGGAGCCGCCCTATTCACTCGATCCGGACGTCGTCAGGAATGCCAAAATGGAGGTGCTGCGCTGCTTGCGGCCGATCACGGGCAAGGACGTCGAGATGTTTACGGTTCGTGCGCAATATGCTGCAGGCGTCGTGGGAGGGAACCCGGTACCTGGGTACCGGCGTGAGGTAGGGGTGAAGCCCGATTCCACCACGGAAACCTATGTCGCCCTCAAGTGTTTCGTGGAGAACTGGCGCTGGTCCGGCGTGCCGTTTTATTTGCGAACCGGGAAGGCCCTGCCGCAACGGGCCAGCGAAGTGGCGGTCCAGTTCAAGGACATTCCTCAGATCTTGTTCAACGCCATGCCTCAGCACCCGCAGCCCGCCAATGTTCTGGCCCTGCGCATCCAACCGGAAGAAGGCTTGTCGTTGCGCATCGTCTCACGAGTCCCGGGCACCAGAGAGCAAACCCATCCGGTCGAGATGGCCTTTAAATATGCCGAAGTGTTCGGCCGGCCTTCGCCCGAAGCCTATGAACGGCTGTTGCTGGACGTGATGGCCGGCGATGCATCGCGATTCATGCGGCGGGATGCGGTCGAGGCGTCTTGGGCGTGGATCACGAAAATTCTGGAAGCATGGCAGCAGCAGGGGACCCGATGGCTGCCGGAATATCCCGCCGGCGCTTGCGGACCCGTCGAAGCGGATCGCCTTATCCAGCAGGACGGCCGGACTTGGAGACCTCTGTGATCGGTCGTTGCAGCGGCTCAAGCTGTCTGAGAATTTCCTCTTTCGTGCCGAGACCGCCGATGAACCGCTCGAACTGGCCTCCCCGGTACAGCGCTAGTGCGGGCAAGGAAGTAATCTCCAGTTCGGACGGAATTTGAAAATTTTCCTCGACGTTCATTTTGAGCACGAGGAGCGATCCGCCTACCTCCCCGACAAGCCGCTCCAGCTGCCGAGTCAAGGCCCGGCATCCGCCGCAACCCGGTTTCCAGAACTCTACCAGCACCGGCACCTGCGAACGACCGACGACCCTGTCGAAATCCCGATCCGAGACGTCCGAGATCATGACGTCCTTCCTTCCTGATCGCTTCGCGCCGGCGTCGCGAATACCCGGTCGTACAACAAGCGGGCCAGCAGGCGATAGCCGGCCGTCGTCAAATGCAGCCCGTCGTTGGAATAAGGCGCCGCCAACTGGCGCGTCTCCGGATCGGCGGTCGCAGTGAAGAGATCGACCCATGCCAAGTGTTTCGACAGGGCATAGTCCCGAATCAAACCATTCAGCACCCATCGACGCTCCAAATGCTGCTCGAGCCATGCCTCGGCTTCAGGCCCTCCCCCACTGACTTCCACACGCACCGACGGAACCGTCACAGGGACTGGAATGATCCCCGACGCTCGGGCGAGTTCATACATTTTCAGGAGGTTTCGCATGATATCCTCAGGGTAGGCATTCCAACCGAGATCGTTGGTTCCCCCAAGCACCACGGCGTACTCTGGCCGATGTTGTAAGACATCTTGCCGGAACCGCATCGCCATTTCACTGGTCAGCTCGCCGCAGACCCCGCTAACCCGAATTTCGACGGACGGCCCGAGCCATTCTTGCAGGAACCGGCCGTAAGGTGTCTCTTGTCCCCCCGGATGTTCCGGCGTGGGAGACTGAAAGCCAGCCGTTAAACTGTCGCCGAAACAAACGATGGTCACGACGGTCCTCAAACGCCAAGTCGGGGGGCGTTACAACCGAAGCCGCCGATTGTACTGACTCGGCTCCATGTAGGACAACTACGCAGTTTTTATTGATGATTCTCTCCGATGACGTGGAATCCAAAACTTCTGAATTCCTTGACCAAATCTCGCCTTACCGGTACGACAGACAGTAATGTCTGACCTCAAAGCTGCCCAGGACATGATGGCGGCCGCCGCGGCCGCAAAGTCCACTGTCGACCCAGAACTGGTCTCGGTAACCCAGCTGCTGAAGTCGCTGGATCGCGCGTCGAAAAATGTCCGGACTTTCGGCCATCAAAACAGCGTGGCGAAGAAGTTTTTTGAGCAATTTTACACTGAATTGACCAACCATGTGGAACGCTACAATGCCCTGACCTTTATCGTCCAACGCGAAGGCCTCTTCTTCAAGGACATGTCCGTGTACAACTCGCAGGCGGGAGAATCGAGCGAAAACTTCGCCTTCAAGCTCTACAGCGATGGCATCAGAGAACTGACGTTTCAACAGGGCATTGAAGAGGACGAGGTCATGTTCTTCTTCGACGCTCTCTGGAACACGAGCGGCACAACGGGCAATGAAGACGACGATATCGTCACTCGCCTGTGGTCGAGAAACCTGCCAACGATTACGATCGTCACCGCCGACGAGGTCATGAAGCTGTCGGAAGTGGAAGATGTGCTGACTCCGCAGGGCAAGCCCGCGGCGGAGGGCTCTCTGAGAGAAATTCTGGACGAGGCCAACGCGAAAAACGCCAAGGAGGGGAAAGGAGACGCGCAGCGGAAATCCAGGCTGTCGACCAGCGTCATGGGCTATGAGGTGACCGCAGAGGAAATGGCGGGATTGGCCCGCGAGATTGGGGAAGAATCCAACCGAGACAGCATTCTGTATCTGCTCGACATCCTCACCGCCGTCCTGTCCTCCGAACGGTCTCCCGAGCTCTTGAACAAGCTGTTCGAAATCTTCGAAGGCATTCTCCGCTCACTGTTCCAAGGCGGCCATTGGACCACGGTCGAACATGTGTTGGGGCTGCTTTCTGAGGCAGAGGCGATACGACCGGATTTGACCGAGGCGCACAAACAGAAACTGAGAGGGATGTTCGACCAGCTTGGCAGTCAGGACCTGGTCTCGCTGATTCAACAATATCTCAACACGGCCGACAAGCCCCGCACGGAAGGACTCGAAAGCGTGTTGCTGATGATGAAACCGTCGGCCATGCCCGGCCTGTGCGCGCTGCTCGGCGATCTGCAGCACCCGGCCCATCAGGGGCTGATCGCCAATGCACTCGTCGAACTCGCCAAGGACACTCCCGAGGTTGTGCTCAAGCACCTGACCGATCGCCGACCGACGTTTGTCCGCAACCTTTTAGGGATCATCACCCGCTGGAACAACCCGAAACTGGCCGAAGGCGTGGAAAAAATCTTGCGCTATCCCGATCCGCTGATCAGACGGGAAGTCATCAGAACGCTGGCCGGCCTCAAGCCGAGCGGAAGCGCAGTGAAACTCATCCCACTGTTGAACGACGCGGACGAAGGCGTGCGCCTGGCGACGCTGAAGCCCCTGTTAAACGGCCATTACACGGCGACGTTCACCCTGTGGGAACCAATCCTCAACGCGGAGAACTTCAACGATCGCGATCCGGCCGAGAAACGGAATATCTTCCACGCGATGCGGGTGACGGCCGGAGACGACGCGGTCCCGTATTGGACCACTCTGCTGACCGAATGGGGATGGACCAACAGGAAAAAGCGCGAAGACCTCGCCCTGTTGGCCGTCGATGCCTTGAGCAAGCTTGGAACTGCCGCCGCACTGGCCGCGTTGGACACCGGTGCCAAGAAAGGCACCGCAGCGGTCAAGCACGCGTGTGCAACGGCGATCGCCAGCGCCACCAAACATCAGCGGACCGCATAACATCAGAAGACACTCAAGGATGTCCCTTCATGGCTGATCCACTCCGCGTGCCCGACATCGCAGCGACCCAACCGATCCTGACGCACGAGAAGTCGCTGACCAAAAAAGTCGCCAAAGGCTCGGAGGCCGGCGACATTTATGACCAGCAAATCTTGATGCTGGGAACCCAGTTGGTCACGCAGATCAGCATTCTGATCAAGATGTCAAAACTGCACGGGCGCACCAACACGGCGCTGGACAGTCCCGTGGACAGCGCCCTCACCGTCATCAAGACCCTCGCCCAGGATGAACCGATTTCCGTGCGCCTGCAGAACGATTTTCTTTTTTTGGGCCAGCGGCATCTCAAAATCACGGCGGCCCAAATGCCTGTGTTTTCCACCGTCATCGACACGCTGAATCAGTGGTGCGTCGGAGGCGTGACCTTCTCCAAGGACGTGGAGTCGCGGGACTTTCGTGAGTTGATCTTTCAATTGGGGATGTTCGATGCGGCGAACAGCTCAATCTCGACGCTGCGCGCTTCCCTCGAGCAGCAATCCGTCAAGGGAATCGAACTCGAGGAGCGACGTGTGCTGCGCGGCAAATCCTCGGCCAAGAGTCGGTATGTCAATGCGGCGACTGCGGTGGGCACGCTGGTGCAAGATAGCCGCGAGAAAGGCACGATCGGCTTCAAGCAAGCTAAACGCGCCATCCAAAGCATCGTCGATCTGATGATGAACGACGAGGCATCGCTCTTGGGTCTGACGACGCTTCGCTGTCATGATCAGTATACGCATAACCATTCGGTCAACGTCGCCTTGCTGTCCATGGCGCTCGGCAATCGTGCCGGCTATCCCAAGGTCGAGCTCGCGGATTTAGGGCTCGCGGCGCTGTTTCACGATCTGGGCAAGGCCACGATTCCCATGGAAGTGCTGAACAAGCCGGGCGAATTCACCGAAGAGGAATGGGCCATGATGCGCAATCATCCCACGGAAGGCGCGCTCAGCTTGGCCAAGATGCGAGGCATTACCAACCTTCCCGGTCGGATGGCGTCGGCCTCATTCGAACATCATATGAATCTCGACTTTTCAGGCTATCCGAAATTGAACGTGTCGTGGAAATTGTCCATGACAGGACGGATCCTCATGATCGCCGACTGTTATGATGCCATGACCTCCTCGCGGGTGTATCGGCGGGAACCAATGTCGCCGTCGAAAGTCTTGGGCTTCATGTTCGGTAAAGCGGGAAAATCCTTTGACGCCACGCTGATGAAACTGTTCATGACATGCGTCGGCATCATTCCGATCGGCAGCCTCGTCCTGCTCGACAGTAATGAGCTGGCCGTCGTGCTCAAGCCGACGACGGATCCGGCCGAGGCGGAGTATCCCTATGTCAAAGTCATTACGGACACCGAGGGAGGCCCGATAGACAACGGGCGTGAAATCGATCTTCGCGAAAAGGACGAGAACGGGGAATACCGCAACTACATCATTCGACTCATCGATAACACCGAGCACAAATTCGACACCAGCCGATACTTTGTCTGACGGCCCATCCGGAGGACCGCTCATGACACGGCTCTCCGGCTCCCTTGACAGTCCTACCCTTCGCCGCTATTCTGCCCTATTCAATACCGCGCAGCTTCTCATCCACTAAGGAGCGGACACTATGTCTATGGCGAAGACCCTTCGGGGTCAGATTTTGGTTGCACTGGTGATTACTGGAGCATGGCTCATCAGTTCGGTATCAGGCGTTGGCGCGGCGGATGCCTTTAAGATGGGCGTCATCGATCCTCAGGCGGTCCTGGAAAAATCGAAAGCGGGAAAGAAGGCCCTGGATGGACTTAAGGAATACGTCTCGACCAGACAGAAGCTGCTCTCCCGGGACGAGGAGGAATTGCGCAATACGGAAAAAACCCTGAAGGAGTCCGTTTCGAAGCTGAGTGAGGGGGAGAAGAAGGAGAAGGAAGCGCAGTTCCGAACCAAGATCCAGGAATATCAAAAGCGGGCGCAGGAGTTCAATCAAGAGCTCCAAGGCAAGCAAAAGGAACTCGTCGACGACTATATGAAGCGGATCGCCACTGCGACTCAGACCGTTGCCGAAAAGGGAGGATTTTCCATCGTCGTCGATAAAGGCAGCGAGCAAACCATCAAAATCGTCATTTACAGCAAAGACACCATCGACCTGACGGACCAGGTCATCAAGGAATTCGACCGGGTCAACAGCAAGTAATCAGTCTTCGGATGACGGAACTTCGTCCGCGAGGTTCCGTCAGGATTCCATTGGATAGCCTGCTTCTCTCCAGGCTCTGATGCCGCCGTCCATCGAAGTCACGTTCGTATAGCCCATCTGCGTAAGCGCATCTGCAGCCAGCGCCGATCGGTAGCCTCCCCCGCAATACAAAAGAATGGAGGCCTGCTTGTCGGGCACCAGCGTCTCGATATCCCGCTCAATGATGCCCTTGCCGAGGTGCCGTGCGTCCTTGGCATGATCCTTCGCAAACTCATGATCTTCACGCACATCGATAAAGTGCGCGACTTCGCCTCGATCCAACCTGGCTTTCGCGTCCACGACCGAGCATTCCTTTACCCGGGCACGCGCGGCACTCACGAATTTTAAAAAGCCCGGATTATGCTTCATCTGCGATCCCCTCTCGTCAAAACAATCGCGTCTGCTCGCGGCCGGGACGGCGGAAGGTGTCGGGCACGGGCTCGTCGTCGGAGTCGGCAAATCCTGCTTTCCGCCTCGCAACACGGAACAATCGTTCAATCATCGCCCAATACGGCCCAGTACCGTGGTGCCTCGAAAAGAATGCCCCATCCGTCATGGCGCCCCCCCGGACTTCCTGAATCCGGTGCGTCATTTTGGCCAGTCGTTCCGGGAAGGCTTCCGCCATGCGCTCGACAAACACGGCTTCAACGGATTGAGCCAGGCGCAACAGCGTCGACATCGCCTCGCTGGCGCCCGCCTGCCGAGCACGCTGCAGCAATTCCGGGATGTCTTCATCATTGAGACCCGGGATGATTGGTGAAATCGAAATGCCGGTCGAAATGCCGGCCTCAGACAAGCGGGCCATGGCATCGAAGCGCTTACGGCTTGTCGGGGCCTGGGGTTCTACCCGACGGGCGACCTCGTCGTCGGCAAATGGAATGCTGAAATAGACTCTGAGCCAGGCCTCCTGATGTAAACGCTTGAGCACATCGAGATCCCGTTGCACCAGAACACCCTTCGTGATGATCGCGACGGGATTGCGGTACTCGGCGCAGACTTCGAGGCAGGCGCGCGTCAATTCCAACGAGGCTTCGACTGGCTGATAACAATCGGTGTTGCCGGAGAAGACGATCACCTCGCCTTTCCAGGAAGGTCTTTCGAACGCCTGACGCAACAGCATGGCGGCCTGGCGTTTGACCACAATCTTTGATTCGAAGTCAGTCCCCGCGCCGAAGCCCCAGTACTCATGGGTGGGTCTGGCGTAACAATACGCGCAGGCATGGAAGCAGCCACGGTAGGGATTCACGCTCCAGCGGAAGGACAGGTCAGGGCTGTCGTTCCTGCTGAGAATCTCCCGGCTCGAATCGTCGTACATCTCGAGCCGGGTAGCAGGCGCCGGTTCGAGGAGATCACGGTGTCTCGACTCGTAGGGATTCGGTGGATTGGAAATCGGTCGCATGCGCTCATGGTCTCTCCCTTCCACCAAGACTGTCAACCCGCCGAGGCGCTCCGTTCATTGACTCCACCGAACCTCGATGTTAGATTCCAGCCGCTCATCGGGAACGCCTGTCAATGTACGATTTGCGCCATCTCCGCGAGAATTTTGATCAAATCCGCGAGCAGCTCGGCACTCGGGGGCGCGACGTCCAATGGGATGAGTTACGGAAACTCCTGGACGAACGGCGCGCCCTCTCCATGCAAGTGGAGGAGCTGCGGGCGGACCTCAACAAAGGCTCAGAAGAAGTCGCTCGGTTGAAACGGCAGAAACAGCCGGCCGACGAAGCCGTTGCGGCCATGAAACGAGTCGGTGAGCGAATTGCAGAATGCGAAGCGGCCCTCCGGACGACGGAAGAGAAGGTCAACAGCATCGCGCTGCGCATCCCCAACCTGGCCCATGCATCAGTGCCGATCGGGCAAAGCGCCGATGAAAATCTCGAAGTCCGCCGCTGGGGCCAGCTCCCGGCATTGACGGCACCGCCGAAGAGTCATTGGGATATCGGCGAGCAGCTGGGCATTCTGGACTTCGATCGTGCAGCAAAAATTGCCGGAGCGCGGTTCGCCGTCCTGACGGGCGCAGGAGCCAGGCTCGAGCGGGCGCTAATCAATTTCATGTTGGACCTGCATACTTCAGAACACGGGTATCGGGAAGTCCTGCCTCCCTTCCTGGTCAATCGCACGGCCATGACTGGCACGGGGCAGCTACCCAAATTCGAAGAAGATCTGTTTCGGCTGCGGGATGAAGATTACTTTCTGATTCCCACAGCGGAAGTCCCCGTGACGAATCTCCATCGGGACGAGATCCTCAGCGAGTCCTCGTTGCCCATTCGGTATACCGCCTATACCCCCTGCTTTCGTCGCGAAGCCGGTTCTTACGGGAAGGACACGAGAGGATTGATTCGCCTCCACCAATTCAACAAGGTGGAATTGGTGGCATTCACGTCACCGGGGCAGTCATATGAGGAACTGGAGCGACTGACCGGCCATGCTGAGGTCGTGCTCCAACGGCTGGGACTTCATCACCGGGTGATGACGCTGTGCACCGGAGACATGGGATTTGCCGCAGCCAAAACCTACGACCTTGAAGTCTGGCTCCCGTTTCAGAATCAGTTCAGGGAAATTTCGTCCTGCAGTAACTTCGAAGCGTTTCAAGCCAGGCGCGCCGGCATTCGCTTCAAAGGCGTCGGCGGCAAGAAAGAATCCAAGACGGACCTTGTTCACACATTAAATGGTTCCGGACTTGCCGTCGGACGCACCCTCGTTGCGATCCTGGAAAACTATCAACAGCCGGACGGCTCGGTGGTCATTCCTCCTGTCCTACGGCAGTATATGGGAGGCGTGGAACGCATCACGAAAGCGTAGAATTCCCCAATGTGTCTCTCCACGGGTGCTATTAGCTAACAGTCATCAGTCTTATAGGACTGAATGGCATTATCAGAGGAAGTGGTAATGACGACAGTGCATCCGTGCTGAATTGGGTATGCGGTCCCGTCTGGCAAAATCTGCTCTTCAGACCAAGGGAGTTTCCATGTGTAGACTAATTGGCCATCGGTCAATGTTTCTTTCCCGCTTGGAGCGCCCCACTCCATTATTCGTTCATCAATTGAAGCATGTCGTTTAACCGCATCGTTAAGATTCCCTCTTACTAACGTAGGATTGTCGTGACCGCACCCGAATTGAACACAGGCGAGCGTTACAATCAGAAATAGAGTGCGCATCTGGGTTCGGAAAGTGTACTGCAAAATTGATGGATGAGCAAATGCCTCTAAGAGATTCACCGGCTTGTTCAGGCAGGCAAGGTAACTTTTGTCGGCATCGGCGAGGTTATTTAGGGTCTATCGTGGTCTGCTCACAGGTACTACTCTTCGGTGCTTTCACTCTTTCAGGTAGAGCTCTGGGCTTCCCACACGCCTCATCAATTTGATCTTGATAAAGGAAGGCAGTGTTTCTGAAATTGGCGCCATCAATCCGTGCCTCCTCCAGTTGAGCGCCCAATAACATAGCTCCTTCAAAGTTCGCATTCACCAAGTTAGCGCCACTCAAATTTGCCCCTAATAGCATCGCCCCGTTTAGGTCTGCATCCTCAAGATCAGCCTGTCGGAAGTCAGCTCCGGCTAACATCGCTCCACTAAAATTCGCACCCTTCAGCTTAGCCTTTTTAAGCTTTTTGCCAGCAAGCATTTGTCCTACAGTGGTCGGAGGCTTGGAGCTCGAATCGTCCTTCACATCCACTTCTACAATGTAGGGCTTTTCAGCGACCTCATACAAGCAACCGAGAAGCGCGGTAAACACAATGATTAGGGCACACGAAGACACACATTTATTAGGCATTCGTCAACTCAGCCTTTCGGTGCTGATATTTGTCTGCAGCAGCCTATCACGACTCGATTTGCCTAGTTCAATTAATTATCAGACCGTTGAGAACATCCCAGACTTATCGAAGGCTCAGTTAACTTATTGATACTGAGCAGAGTCTAGGTAACTGTGTGCTGGCACTTCATCTAAGTGGTGCCACGACTTTTGGTCTTAGACTGACAATCAGCGAGGAGGAAGGTCCGTTAAGAGGACAGTCTCGGAGAGGCTCTGGAGTTTCCAAGCGAGTGATTTGCTCTTCGGCTTCCACGCCCCCGCCCGCTCTTCGGCCTCAGTGATTTGGGCGGAAGTCATCTTGATGGCAAGAGCGCGACACCTTTCAGCGCCGTTCTCGTCTCCATGTGATGCCGCTAGGAGAAACCACATGTAAGCCTGGATAGAATCCTGGGGCACTCCTTGCGCCTCTGCATACATGACTCCAAGGTTCATAAAAGCCGTAACATCTCCTTGCTCTGCCGCTCGACTAAACCAAAACAACGCCATTTGAGCGCTTTGCGGAGGCGCATCTCCGTGGAGATACAACGTACCAAGATTAACTTGGGCTTCGGCATGTCCCAGCTTCGCGGCCTCTTCAAACCACTTCTTCGCCTGCCCATAGCTTTGGGGTACACCCTGACCTACTTTGTACAACAGACCGAGTCCGTTTTGAGCCGTCACGTTCCCTTCCTGGGCTCGCTTTCGGAGTTCCTTGGCAGTTGCCTCGTGTTTGGCGCGATTCTCTGACGTGTCCACAGCAGGCTTGACGGCGACGCATGCGGAACTGGTGAAGGACAGGGTCGATAGCACGATGGCAATGATAGATCGGAAAAGCATGGGAGCCTCGTAAGTTTCTAAATCTTCAACAAAGAGATGCGCACAACGCGAATCCAATCATGCCGCTTCAGTTTTGCGAGCGGATTTAACAGAAACATGACCTGTTGGCTTATAGTTTCGCTTCCATGCGCAAAACTGCTCTCCACAGGACTTGCAATACCAGGGATAGAACCCAAAGAGCCTACGCAGAAAGTCGGCATAGCCATTCCGTTCAAGCCGCGTGCACAGCACTGACGCACAATAGGGGCAATCCACCACCCCCTCTGGGGTGAGCGTACGTTCACGGTGTGTAGCGAATCTGACCATGGAGTTACGCTACTGCTAACCGCCCCGAGACACCATCCCACGTTTGAGGATGGTGACCTTACAAAAGTGGAGTGCGGCTGTCTGACCGCATTCGACAGGCGAGCCGGATCGACCAAAACCTAATCGCTAGTCATCACTACGAGCGGACCATATGTTCAGAAGAACGAGCGGACTTCTTCAAGCGGGCGGGGATAGATCAGAGGGATGACTTTTGTGTTTGATGTTTAAGGATTATCGGATGTTCCTTGGCTGGCGCTAAGACTGAGTCGCTTTCTTCGCGGGCGTTGAGCCGCTCGCTTTCAGGATTGTCAGCTGGCGGAGATCACTTATCTGTGCCTGGCCGTCGCGGGTAGTAGACCAGGCATCATTCAGCACTTTGAACAATTGGGCCAACTCCGATTCTGGTTCCCTATCTTGCAGCTGCAGGCATGAAAACCAGGCGAGAGCAATGTCTTGTGGTGGGGGTTTTTGCTCGCTTTCGGCAATGTTGGGGTAGATTTTGGCGAGAAACTCGCGCAGGCGTTTGGCTTCCGCCGATTCATCGGCAGAAAGGGCTGTTCCCACTTTCTCAAGAATCGCATTTGCGACTTTGGAATTATTCTGTTCGATTTGCTCGTCAGACCAAATTTCGACCACTTCAATTCGAGAATCGGCCTGCGCAAATTCCTTATTAAACCACGCTGCCTGCACTTTTGCTCGTTCCATAGTCAGGTGCGCTCTCCGCCAGTAAAGGATGGCAGCAACAATTGCAATAACGATAAGCAGCAAGACGATGGTTAGGAGAGACATATCAGCTGCGGTCGAAAGTTTTGGGCGATTGTACTCTTGTTTGTTCGAAAGTTCACCAGTCCCTTAAAAGGTTCCCCCGATGGTCACCCTCAAGCAGGTCCTCAGCAACACCATGGGAGGAAGGCGATTCTTGAACTCCTTTTGTCGCCTCAGAGACGTATTTGCAGAATTTGAACGCGCCGCGAGGTACACATATCACCTAATGGAAGGGCGCTCACTGATGAGTTGATGGGGTCATGGCTGTCGCGGGATCTCTTTCAATTATATTCACCAGTCTCCCTCGTTCAGCGAGAGACCAATGTAAAATACATCCCACAGCAGCTTGGTCATGGTAATATCGGCATCATGCGGACCTCTATTCGTATCTCTTCCACGCATCGACATAATGCATTGACATCATGTATGAATCAAACCATGGAGGGGTGACGGAGCGGCCGAACGTGCCGGTCTTGAAAACCGGAGACCCTTTACGGGGTCCGCGAGTTCAAATCTCGCCCCCTCCGCCATGTTTCCTGCCACACACGGACGTCTAGGGCATCGGCTATGTGTGAGACCCTGCAATCAGTGCACGTCGGTGAGCCATTCGATAGCATCTTCTGAAGTCTCAAATGTTTTGACATTCATCCCGCGATTCACGGCAACAGTTTCTCCCAATCTTGTCGGATCCCGAAGAGGCTCATGGATAACGTACGCAAACCGCGGCACAATTTTGTGCTCAACGACCAACTTGTGAGTTTCTCTCGCTGCGAATTCGCCGTAGTAGAAGCGCTCCAAGTCCCCGGGCTTCCCTTTCACGTTCCGCCCATCGAGCAATATTTTCTCTGCCTGGTAATGCGCAATGGCTTTGAGTAATTCCAAAAAGGCCTGTTTGGCATCTTCTAGCGAGAACTCTCCGCTTGCATCCACACTGAGAAGTCCCGATTGAAAATGCATGTTCTGCTGTATGCTCATTTCTTCAAGGTGGATTCGTACCTCGGCAAGAAGTTTCCTGAATGGCGGCATATAGCTGTTCCACGGCGGCCTCTTTCGTGATCAGCGACGTGGCCCCGGCCTTCTTCATTGCCTTCTGGTTCTCTTCTCCTGCGTTGACCGATAAGCCGATGATGGCGAGGTCGGGATATCGGGCTTTCAGGCGAGTCGTCGCCTCGATGCCATTCATCTTCGGCATATTGATATCCATGACCACCACAGCAGGATTCAATTGTTCGGTACACACCAACGCCTCTTCTCCGTCGCACGCCTCGCCCACGACTTCCACGTCGGCATAGTTTTCCAGCATCGTCTTCAGCCCTTGGCGCACCATGGCATGATCATCGACCAATAACACACCGACAGGCCGCGATTTTTCTCCTGATACCAACGGCCTAGCAGGCTGCTCTCCTGACCCTTCCTGCGAAGCCCCAAATGGCGGGGGTTCCGCTTCTGTCCCGCCCGATGCGGCTCCTAACGGTAACGTCAGGGTCGCCGTGGTTCCCTGATGAGGAACCGATTCGATCTCAAAGGAGCCGCCCAGAGCTTTCATCCGCTCTCGAATACTGAAGAGGCCGAATTTTGACGCGAGCTTGGTTGAAGGCGCGGTATCAGCAGCAGCCAGGTCAAAGCCTTGGCCCTTATCGTGTACGTGTAATCGAAGTCGATCGCCGTCTAGCTCCATGGTGACCTCGGCCGTGCTCGTTGCCGCGTGTTTCCAGGCATTCATCAGCAACTCGCGCACCGATTGGAACACCAGCAGCGCCTGATCCTCAGGCAACTGGAGATGCGCCTCGGGCACCGTCACGGTAACCGCCATGTCATGCTTGTGCATGTACGCGCCGAGCCATTTGAGCCCCGCCGACAGGCCATGATCACGCAGTACGGGAGGGCTGAGTTCCGCGACCAAAGTGCGAGTGTAGGTCAATGCCTCGGCCAGAATGCCATCAGCTTCGCTGATAAGCGTGGCACACTTCGGGAAGGTCTCGACGAGCTCTTTCCCCTGCCGGAGTTTGAGGCGGCCCAGCACCAGCAACTGTTGGAGATGGTCGTGAAGCTCCGCAGCCAGCCGTTTGCGCTCCCGTTGCTCGGCGAGGTTCAGCTCGGTAGCGAGCCCGCGCAAGCGATCGTGGGACTGCGTCAGTTCCTCCGTACGTGCCTGCACCAACTGCTCCAACTGGCCAGAGAACGCCCGCAGTCGATTCTCGCTGTCACGCAAGGCTTGCTCCCACTCTTTGCGCTCGGTGATGTCACTGGCTATGCCGTAATGGCGGATCGGTCTACCCGTGGTACTGTATTGGTTGCGTCCCAGATTCGTGATCCAGCACAGGGTCCCGTCCGGGCGGACAATGCGAAACTCAAACTCATGGGCACAATGGTCTCCGCTGTGGAGCGCTTCGGCAAACTCTTGCCACACTCGTGCACGGTCTTCTGGATGGATAAGCTTCTCGAAGTTTTTGGGAGTCGGGACAAACTCGTCCGCCGAGACGCCGAAAAGGGTATATGTTTCCGGCGACCACCAGAGAGCGTCCGTCACCATATCCCAGTCATAGACGCCCATCTGACCCGCCTGAAGCGCCAGCGTGAGGCGTTCCTGTTTCTGCCGCAATGAGTGTTCTGCCAGCTTGCGCTGAATCCCCAACGCAATGTGGTCCGCGACCAGCGACATCGCCTGTAGGGTCGACTCTGACAGCGCCTCACGGGAGAACATCGCCATCACGCCGATGACGCGCTCCTCGACGATGAGCGGATAGCCGGCGAACGCGACCATCTCCTCCCGTCTGGCCCACGCCTGTTCAGGTACGCGGGGATCCCCAATCACGTGATTAGTTAGGTGAGGCTTTTGTTCTGCCGCAATCTGGCCGATTTTTAGCTTGCCCACGGGGATGCGGGCGTAGCGGCCGTCCAGGTTGGTATAAAGGCCGGAACTGGCCTGCAACTCGAGTACATTGTGCTGTTCATCCAAGGTCCAAATGCGGGCAAAGGCGGCCCCCAGATCCTCCACCATCGTCTGCGTGCAGCGCCGCAGCATCTCGCCGAAGTCACCACACTCAATAAGATGTGTGCCGATCCGCGCGCTGAACGCCTCCAGGCGGGTTTGTTCTGTGCGTCTTTCTTCCGGTGAGTTGCGCTCGGTGCCATCCATGAGTTAGGTCCTGATCGTCTTTCGCACCACCACCGGCGGAGTGTCTGCATGAGAAGAGTCGGCGCACTATGGCAAAGATGTACCTAATTGAAAACTGTCACTTTTGACAGCTACTTGGTCCTACGAACGTTTTCACATCTCACCCGTCGGTCATGCTCAGTGCAATACATTCGGAAATGCGCTACCGTGTTTGCTAATTCGCTGATTGTGCTCTGCTCGACAAATCAGGATATCAACTGAAAGCCTTCCATGATTGCGAAGAGGGTGCGGGCTGCGAGCTCCCAAGCTCGTTGTACAGCGATGAATAACTATAGGGATCGTCAAATGTAAGCACGTTGCACGAGAAGGCGAAGCGGTCCCTTTTCGCTGGCATTCCGTCCCACCCGCTGCTGGAGAGGGTTATGTAGCAAGTTAGGTTGGTAGGGACCTCCACAAGGACGAGAAGGACGAGCCGAATAATTTTGTTGTGTCTCGAGTGTCCCGGGCCAGCACGCGGATAGAAGGACGACCTATGCTTTTTTTCGGCAGCTTAACAAATTGGACACTTAGGTAGGCGTGTTAAGCTGTTTCCCGGTTCTTCAAAAGGGAACGATTAGTTCCGTACACCGCTCCATACTTTTGCCGGATCGATGGTCTTGTCAGGATTGAGCTTCTTTGCTTTCTCCAGCAACACATCGGTCGGCTCCGGATAGGCTGGATCAGAGATGCAGCAATTATCGACCGGGCAAACAGCGGTACATTGAGGCTCGTCAAAATGTCCGACACATTCTGTGCACCGGTCATGCGTAATCACGTAAATACCGTCTCCCTCGCCCTGGCCGTCGCCCACGTGGTTTCCTTTTGCCTCCGCGTCACTGCGCTTTTCAAAGATTGCCTCGTTCGGACATTCTGGCAGGCAGGCTCCGCAGTTGATACATTCGGCAGTAATTAGTAAAGCCATAATCCACGACTCCTTATCATCCTTACAAAAATAGCGATGCTACGCACTTATTTGCGGATGGGTGTATTCTAAGCCCGGTGTAGATTAAGGTGCAAGAGGAGAACGGAGGTATTGGACCGGGTAGTTTTCGCTTCGGCTGCTGTTGCGCTGTAATTTTGGACCGATAATTTCTGTCTGATTCATGGGCATTTGGGAACATCATTTCCGAAGGAGGGCATTCATGACAAATCGGAAGCTCATTGAGAGGCTGGCCCATACGCTTTCGGTCCATCACGCGCTTTTACTGGCTCAGGGGGTTCTGCTTCAACGCTTGCGTATATCGAAACAAGAATATGCAGATGCGGTAAAGAAATGCAGGCCCCACGCTGCAGCCTACAAATCGAAGATCCTAGCCAGCTTTCTTGAGGGCTCCCCTCCTCAGTCTGAAAAAGACTTATGGGAATCCTTAGGTTTAGGCGATCTTTGGGGTCCGTCTGGACCAGCGGAAGAGAGCCCAAAGTCTTAGCTCTTTTCATTTAGCCTCATTGCTCGTCAAGCTGCCTGCTCATCATCAAAGAAAAGATATGAGTCGTTCACACGCCCTTAAGTAGTTCCTCCCCTCATCGCTAATGTGCATAGCAACACTCGACCGCTGTCAATCGGCATTGGCGTACAGGTCTGTAGGATTGTGAGGTAGTCTCTAAAACGTACCGATGGGCAAAGCCGGGGCGAACCCCAGTGGTGGGAGTCATGAATTCCTCTATATGCTCCGAGATTGATGTTCAGACGATTCATGGAAAGGCCCCGCTGACTTTGTGCGACAAGTCGTACGACCGATCGATCGTGAGATCTGCCATTCGCGTACTGCTCGTGGATGATCATGCACGCGTGCGTGCCGCCTTGCGTGACCTATTGGAGAGTTATCCGAATCTCACCCTCGTCGGTGAAGCGTCTAATGGCGAAGAGGCGGTCAGGTTGGTCAAGGAATTATCCCCTTCAGTCGTCGTGATGGACATCAACATGCCGAGGCTCAACGGCATTGATGCCACAATGAGGATTAAGACATCCTATCCGCATGTGGTGATCGTCGGCCTTTCGGTCAGTGCGAGTGATGCGCATCGGCGGGCGATGACCGCCGCCGGTGCCACAACGCTCATATCTAAATATATGGCCGTTGAACAACTGTACGTGGAGATTCAGGCGGCAATTAACGCACGCTCGACGACCGGTCACTAAGTTGCGGTCTATTCCCACTGGACCATTAGTAGATAAACTGGGGCAATTCCTAGGGGCGCATTACGCCTGCTTGCCGTATCGTGTATCAGATTAATCTGAACCACCCCGAGCGTCAGGAGTCCTCCATGGCAACAGTTACACAGACGGTGATTCTGCCCATCTGCTGCGTCTGTGGGCTGATCAGGGAGGAACCGAGATCAGAGACTGAATCATGGGTTACGAAACAAGTCTTTCGACAAACTCATGGGATTGATCATTCCGCCTACCGCCTAACTCATACCTATTGTCCGAGCTGCTACACACAGTTCATGAATCGGATTGCCGCGGCCTGAAACTTCTGCGGTTGCTCGGCGGTCATTCGTCTCAGCTATTTTTCCTCTTCGAGCACGACTCATTCCGCATAGTGCGCGCTCTCCCTGTTATAAGCGTTCACAGCGAACAGATATCTCCTGCCAAATCAGTGTGTACCGAGCAACCACACCAAGGTAGAAAAACGTAGGAGATGGAAGACAGAGGTTTGTATGCAACCTCTCTAGGAATCACCCTGGTGAAACGGAATACTCCCTTTCTGGGCCCGAAACTGTTTGAGCAGACTAGAGTTTTACCGCCTTGAATCCGTCCGCAGTCTTTGTTTTAGTGGAGGTGGGCGGAGGTGTCGTTTCCGGCATGCCCACCCTGGAGCGACAAGTGGTCTCTGCTCCCTCCTGGGAGACCTGCCTCCGCCTCCCTTTTCCCCTCCAAGACGCCCCCCTTTTAGGATGGGTTCTGCCTACCTCTACGGTATTTTCAAACGACCATGACTGCTCACAAGATGGACACCATCCGAGCGCGACCTATCTCTTGGAGGGTAGTCCATGTTCAAGCAAGAGGGAAAAATCGGAGCGATTCGAAGAAATGTGCACGGGAAAGCTTGTTCCTGCTGTGGCAGCCGAAGCTATCAGCTCGTCCTCCGCAGCGTAAACCAGTCCCAAGTAGGAAAGCTGTTCGCCCGCTGCACCCAATGTCATCGGCCCCGCGAGATCGACGAAGACTTCGGACGCATTCTCTGGATGTGAACCATTGGCACTATTGTTGAGGGCACCATGCGGATGTTCAGCTCACCGCTTCGTTATGTGAGGAAAATGCGAGCGAGGCGCAGGCAAGTGCGGACCGTCCTGCATATGCTTTCTGCAAGCGGCGTGATCCGGCTCGGCCACATTGAACCCCGCTACTTCGAACCATCGTCGCACGTCGACGCGCTCTACCGTCAGGAAACCAAACGCCTGAACATAACATCCATGCCTGTGACTTCGGTCGCACACCAGAGCTCCGGCGGCTTCGAGTGGACAAAGCTGCATCAATTCGTCCTCACGGTCAAACCATCACGTCTTCAGATTGAGCAATAATCGCAACACGAAGGCTCCGGGCGTACTCTTGTACCTCATGGAGCCGTCAGGTATGATCACGCCTCACTCTGATGGTGAATGAAGAGGACAATCCGAACAGAACGTCCTCTGTTCGCCATTGCCTGTCGCCAGTACCGAGCCATGTCTTCTGCAGAGGGATTTTGTTGATGGGGCAGGCGCCCATGCGAAGGGCACAACGAGCTGTGGGGAACACCCTGCTAGTCGGTCATCCTAACGTCATCGCCTAGCTACATCGACGACAGGAAAACCCCAGAACAGGATACAGTCTTGATGTTGTGGAGAGGTGGCCGAGTGGCCGAAGGCGGCGGTTTGCTAAACCGTTGTAGGGGCTAAAACCTCTACCGAGGGTTCAAATCCCTCCCTCTCCGCCAAATCCCGCCCAAAGTGATTTCTCAGCGAATCTGGATCACCAGACCCTTCAAGTTCTGTAGCTCCACCGTAGCTCTCAGCCGCTCACTTCCACTCGATCACAGCCGCACAGGATTCGTTATCCCTTGCGACTCGTTGACTGGCGCTAGTTTGCGAAGAGTTGTGGCAGAACTTGTGGCAGACTGGCTTCGATTCTCGCGTTTGAAGCCGACCTGGGCAAGTGTACCCCTGTCAAAAATACCAGTGGCTCAGCGCCGCTTGGAGCATTTAATATTCAGATTTATACAGATTCGACATGGCTTGCGAGGATTCATATGGACTTGCGAGTCGCCGTTTACAATCTTGCTGAGGAAATCAAGGGTGTACTACTACGACTTGGTACGGAGGAAGTGGAGACTCTAAGCCGAGCGGATCTTCATGCTCTAGAGGTCTACTGCTATCTTCTCGACAGACAGATTAAGAAAGCGAAGGCGCAGAAGCCTAGCAAGACTGTTCGACTGCCTCCCTTCCCTCCATTCAAGCCTGACAAAGACAGTAATGAGACTTAGCATCCTCGCGGCTCACTGGCTCTGGCTGCGGACTGGAACGGAGTGAGGGTCTGGCGTTGTCTCCCTCTCTCTCCGCCACCGTCGTTAACGCCACGAAATCCGCAACAAGCAGGCTAATTGCTCCATTTCAGGCACCGGCCGTTCGGATTATATCGCAAGCATGTCGGCCCTGGAGATGGAGTGGGAGGAGAGGCCGACGTAACCAGATCAACGATGAATGTATCGATGCGCTTTGAGAAGCCAAAATCGCCCGCCGCTGCGCCCAGCGTGCCATCCCAGTAACTTGAAAACAGCGCCCAGCGACCGTCATTTGAAATTTGCGCAAAGGACTGACCAGCGAAACCGACAAGGCCCCCATTGTGATTGTGCGCGAAGCGCCAAACTGTATTGGAACCATCTGTCGCCGCCGCAATGATCTCTCCATACCAGGTGAGGGGCCCGGGAGGCGCCGTGCAGTTATATCGTGAAAACAGCACAGGCGCCTGGGGATTCGTTGACGAGTTGAACCACGAACTGTGTTCGGCATCATACCACCCCGCGGTCGAGGGCGGCTGCATGATAAAGGAGTACTTTGTGGCATCCATGAGGTTGTTCGGATCTCGGAGAAGAGCACCGCGAGAATCCATCCCATTGATCGATCCTGAGCCATTGACATATTTGCCATTGCCCATGGAGGAGTGTCCAGACCAACGGGTATCGGAATTCGTCACCAGGGACCAGGTATTCGTCGCAAGATTGAACACAGAATCACCATTGGCTCCCCAGCTCTGCTGAAGGAAGACGACGTCGAGCCAGGTTCCGGCGGCACTGCCATACATCGAATGAATCCCGATGGTTTGGCCGGCAGCCGAGGTCGGCCACTTAGGATCGCTTTGGACAATGCCGTTGATGGTCTTATTCAAGACATCGATGAATTTGGTCTGCGATGGGTTATTAGGATTCAGACAATAAATCTTTGTATAACTATTCTGGGTCCCGGCTCCCGCCGTTGAACAAACCCAGCTATCCTGCCCCACCACGGCCACGTGCATGGTGACTGTATCGCCGTTAGGCGGACCTCCAAGGTTGGTAACTAGAGTAGTGACCTTGTTGTACTTCGCCAGCTGGTTCCCGTTTAAAAAGTAGATAATGTCGGGATCGACGGCGGACCATTCCCATGTCCAGGCGAAGCTTAGGGGATGCAAGCTTGGACGGGCGGACCCATCACCGACTCTGAACGTTGAAGGGTTGAACTCAAGCCAATAGGATATTCCTTGGCCATTCATGAGCTTCAGCGCTGTTGAATTGGCATTCCACGTCCGATAAAAACCAGCATATTCGGGAATTAAGGAATTCCCGCTTGCAGTATTAGCATCGGTCGCACGCAGGATGCGCGAACCGAACGTCGGATCATTGATGATCGAGTTAGCCGCACCGAGCGCCGGAGCGGATGGGATCACTTTTGCATCGGTCCCTGTGTAGGCGGAATAAGTGGTGGGAGCGGTGGCTGCGAAAAGCGATTGCCCCAGACCAAGAAGCGCGATAATCACCAACGCGCTTACGGCGCGCACGGACTTTGGGTAGTACGATCTTGCCGACATGGTGCACCTCCCACAAAGAGCCGCTCAGCCATTGTGCGGCGCGGACCATAGCACCAGCGGCGTTCACGATCGTCCATGAACGGTAAAACCTGTGTAAAAATCTTCGGAAGAATCTATTAGTATGTTTCGCTAAGCGGGGCGCCAGGACAACATCCCCAGACCAGGGAATGTTTCAGGTGTGAGGAGGATGTTCGTGCAGGTTGGGTAGCGCAAGCGTACGAGACGAGCTTAAGGACACTGCGGAACGCTCGACCGCTCGGCCGTAGCCTTGACACCCTCCTATCCGATCCGTTAGCGTGCCTCGATCAGCGCAACGTCTTGTAATATAGCGAGGGCTTGAGTTAACGACGGGAACAACGCCCCTCTCCGCCAAACAAAGCTTGCTCGACCTAGAGCCCCTTGCTTCCACTCTCAAACATCGTAATGCTTGAGCTTGAGAAAATTACTCGAGCCTTGATTTTCGTCGGTCGTTTCTGCAAAAGTGCCGCGTCTTGTCTTTCGATGTGCCGAGGTAGCTCAGTTGGCAGAGCACAGCCCTGAAAAGGCTGGTGTCGACAGTTCGATTCTGTCCCTCGGCACCACTTTTCCACTACTTACACCGTTTGAAATTAGTTCTACATAGGAAGGTGGCACCTCTCGTGGCACCTGGAACGGCCTTTTCAGCTGTATCCCAGAATTTTCCTCGAGTAATTTCTGCTCTGTCAGCACACCGAGCCGAGTAACCGCCTCGCGTAAGCGCGCATCCCAATTATGGATGTATAAGTCACCTGTACCGGGGAGCCGACGCCCGAGGAGTTTTTCGATGACGATGTGATGTAATGGCGATTTGCGGCTTACTGATCTTGATCGAATTTCCCTCGAAAACTACATTTCTCTCCTCGATTTACTTACAACACCGCTCCATACCTGCAGTTTCGTCGAAGCACTAGCAGCCTGCCTCAGTGGCTTCCGCCCGGATGAACAGCCACCGTATATTCCCGCAATCCGTTTGGTGGGTTGTCACTCAGACGCCTAGGCCATAAAGTTGCGTAGTGGGAAGGCGAATTCACTACAAGGACTACATCATCAAGTCCAACCCTGAACCGGTCGCCGCTTCAGGGCAATGGAAGTTACGGATTGTGATCTACTCGCGGACTGATGGTCTGTTGAACGTGCAGCCCTTTTCAGGACCTACCGTCTATGAAACCGAGCAAGAAGCCGATGTCCATGGCATCGCGTATGGCCAGCGTATCATTGACGAGAAGGTGCCTGGATCGAAGGCGGGCTAAAACAGTCCTATGGCGCCGTACCCAAGTGGAAGGGCACAGTCTGCAAAACTGTGATGTTCATCAGCGGTTCAACTCCGTCCGGCGCCTCCAATACCTACCTACTAGAGCGGAAACGGTCGCCACGACATGGGCAGATGGGACTCCGGTAACTCCAAGAGGCAGATTGGTTCACACGCTTTGGCGCCTAAATAGGACTAAGCATCTGCTCTCAAAACCAACCGCAAGAAAGAGCCCCGGAAATAGGAGACACTTTGTTCCATAGTGCGGACAAGGCATCCCACTAGGGTATAGATGGCCTAAGAAAATCGTCGGTCTGTGGCAGTTTTTGAATAGAGAAAACGGTATGAGCCTTGCTAGTTGATCCAGCGGAATGAGTTCCCTTCTGCTGAACCCGCGGAACCAATGGGAGGCCATCATGAGATGTGAACGATGCGGGGCAAGCATGCTCAGAACAGAATTATATCTTTCTCCTGAGCTCCAAAAACTCAAAATGATAAACGCTTGGCGTTGCGACAAGTGCGGACGAGTCGAATACTATCCGGCGCAGCGGCCGGGTTGACACAGTTTCACTTAAAGTGCTTATCGACCACTGTCGGCCCATCGAAGTAACGCGTCAAACGGAGAGGTGCGAGAGCGGCTGTAATCGTAGCAACCTTATGGCTGCTGTCCGGCCAGCCGGACCGTAGGTTCGAATCCTACCCTCTCCGCCAATCCTTCTAAACAAACTGAATGGGGGGTTCGAATCGGACTCTATGTGCGATAGGGCTCTGAGAGTTATCTTTAGCCTGCTAGACAAAATCTTAGCTGCCAACCCACCTTGCAACCCCTTGATCTTAATGAAGCCGTTTGCGGTTTTGACGTGCAGAAATCTTGTAACTTCATGAAAACATGCACTTTTCCTCAGCACCTAAAATGCTGGTAGTCCCGTCTTCCCCATTGCATTAGAAAATTGTTTTTTGTTATTGCCCTCGTCGGCCGACCGGCTAGCACCTGCGAGGCGCCAGTGAAGACTGAGAAGATCGGGCCGCGCAGAGCGGCTTACACATTAACGACGATCCTGACAGAAACCCTTCTCTTTCCCATAACCTGAGACTTCAGCAGCGCAGCCCTGACCTTCCAAATTCTTCACCTGCTGCCGCTGTGAGATCCCCTCGCGGGTCCTTCCTGATAGTCGACTCCCCCTCCGTGGGGCGTAGGCTGAAAGCATGGACAGCCATACTGAAAAAAAACCTCCCATGGGATACTTGATCTCCCGATGCTGGATGTGCCGCGCCATGCTCACCCCAGAGACCGCGGTCGATGTATACAGTGGCGTATCCGTCGAGCTACTCGTCTGTCACGCCTGTGGCTGTCGATGGTACGCCGGTGACAGGTCGAAGTTGGCCAGGGCCGCGTGATTGTGAAGGCCGTCCGCATTGAATTGATTGGATGACTTATGTGTCCACTTCTCACCCTGGACCGGACGCCCAGGTGCTTTGGAGAGAAAGATTTGTGGACTATCTGAGCTGTGGTGGTGAGTTCTGTTTGCTGTGTAAGAAGGCGGGCGAGTACGCCGTTACACTTCCTCGGGCTGCATAATCAGTTATCGTGATTCGTTCCACCACTGTTCGCAGTCGCCGGCGTCGACAACGTCGGTGCAGAAGTCAATCAGAGCACTAAGCCCCAGCTCAAACCGCAGTCTATTTCCATCCACAAATGCCCCGTCCAGAACCGTGAGACAATCCTGGAAAAGGGTCTGCCGTTCCACTAAGCCAGGAACACTTTCTATTCTCGTCATTGCTATTCCCCATTCCCGTTCCCACTCATCGGCAGTCCATCTGGATCCCTTTCTAACGATGATGCGCCTTTTTCTCATTATTCCTCCTCGATGGGGGACGGGGGCATGGCGTATTCTAGGTCCAGACAACTCGTTCTCGATTGAGGAGGTACTCGATCACTTCCATGCTGTCACGCATTTGAGTTCGAGCGCCCTCAGACATAGGAATGACAGCGCCATAAATTCTGCCGGGTTCCATATCGTCAAGTGCAGGTTCTCGACGTTCACCCTCATCTTTATGACTTGCCACGGCTTGATCTCCGTTATTAAACCGTCTATTCGGAAGCATATGACTGGGATGCTGCTTAGTCACGTCATATCTCAGTTATTGACAACAGTTTCTGTTTATCTGGATCCTTACGGCGAATGGGAGACAAGGGGGTTCAGGTCCGGGTTAAAATCAGCGAGGTCAGTCGTCCTGTGGTGTTTTCTCCTGAAGCGTGGTCTTTTTACGACTGCATTCGTGGCAAGAACGACATACCCACCTTGAAAATTGTGTAGTCTGTCGCTTCGTACGCTCGCCTTATGAGCATTTCCCGTTTCAGACCATTCGTGGTACTGTGTTTGCTACGTAGTTACCGTACTTTCCTTATTCTTATCTCCAGAGAGGCGTTGATGTATCAGTTCCAAACAGAGGACACCGCGTTGCAGGCAGCACGGCTTCTGGCGGTGTACGAGAGAGCACCAATTCTAGTGATGGCTCGCGGTATGAGGGCGCTGTATACCATCGGTCCGCTAAACAATGCAGCCGTTCATCATGCCGGTCAACATATGGCTACGGTTTATCGTTCTGGGCGTGTGGACTATATGGGGTTAACGTGATGTCCGTTCCCTTGTTGTGCTCACAAGCGGAAGAGCGAAACACTGAGGCAGGAAGTCGGATCTCTAGCCTCCTGAGCATGGTTCTTCTAATGTCCATGTTCTGGTACCCTGCACCAGTAACTGCTTCCGAACCGCAAGATATCTCACGTCATTTGTATGATCGTGTGATGGTCGAATTTAAGCAGGGTGACTATGAAGCGGCATTAGCTGGCTTCACGTTGTTTATTGAATTACATCGGAAATCCCCCTTAGCAGCGAACGCCCAATATTGGATTGGCGAATGCGAATACAAGCTGGGTCGCTATAAAAAGGCCCTTAATTCTTTTTCCAATGTTAGCTCATATAACGCTTTGAGTTCCAAAGCGGCTGCTTCGGCCTTTAAGATTGGCCAGATGTATTCTATGCTCGGCGATTACTATCGGGCGCGCCTGACGTTCGATGAGGTCCTCGATCATTACCCTGGCGGCGCCGAAGCGGAGCTCGCCCGTAAGGCCATTCAGAGCATGAGCCTCAAAAGTGACTCCAAGTCACAACGTTTTGTGAAAAACATCGACATTACGCACTGAGAAAAATCATCCCGCTAACACTGCTTCAACCACATCGGCATCCCATTTGCCCCACGAGCTCATTAAATATATGAAGTTTAACAGCGCCTCGCGTCCCATCTCGTGAAGCGACGAGTAGCGCTTACCCTAGTTCCAGGGTTCGTTTTGATCCCATCGATGCGGGCTTAGTTTGATACAAGTAGCTGTTTCGATTCCGCCGAGTTCCTCGGTCAATGTGGTGTCGCCAGGATCAGATCGGAAGGGTGTGCTTGGCTAATCTGGAGGGCGGCGGTGCCGGTCAACGCGATGTCCAAAATGCGATATCCGAGAGTGCTGGCGCAGCCCCTGTTCTCTATTGAACATACAATGGAAGAACAGCTCACTATACTAAGCCAGCACATTATTTTCTCAAATCAAATGGTCGCGATTGAACGGGGTCGCCGACGCTTTGGGAAAGACGATACAGATGTACAACCTCTTAATCCAAACCATGAAACCTGATGACACCATTATTAACCACATTCTCGATGTCATAGCTCGCGCGCCTGGTTGTCCCATCAATCACGTGCCCAACCTCTTTCCAGGTTTGACTCGGAAGGAAGTCTTTTACACAGTAGGCTATTTGAGGCGAAAGGGTCTACTTGAACTGACAGTGGTCAAACAAGGGGGCGTCGCTGTGACTGCTGGTCTACGATTGTTCAATTGATCTCAGTCCAGGTTTCGCCAGATGGGCTGTACCCGTCCGTCGTTCTGTGAGTTGCAATGTTCCCCGCGCAGACAGCCGTTGCCCGCGGCCGCCTGAGAGCGAACCGCGGACATATATTCGGCGCGATGAAAGCAGAGGTAGGACGCATTGAAGTTGGACCGCCAAGGAAAGGAAGACCATGAAGACATCCATGACCGTGCATAAGAAGGCCACGCTTGCAGTACTAGGGATGTTGGGAATGTTCATACTGACTGTCCTCTACGGCGTGTTGGTGATGGGAATACGGTAGATTTTGACGCTATTTCTCGATTATCGATTTGCCGTCCCGATGACTCGCAAATACGCTGATTGAGACATCATGGCTCTATGATCCATGTTACCTAGGAGGTTCAATGTGAAACAGATCTCTCTTGAACTGAGTTTAATTCTTGCGTGTCTCATCGCCGTGGTCGCTTGTGATTCGGGGAAACCTGCCGGAACGACGACGTCAGGTGGTGCTGACACGGCCCTCATGTCTCCCGCCAGTTCACCTGGTCGGGCCGACAATGACGAGGGTGTAGGTCACTACAAGCAGGGGCACTGGGATGTTGCAACAGATTGGTTCAAAAAAGCCGTCAAGGCCGATCCGAACCTTGCCGAGGCCCACTATAACCTGGCCCTGTCACTGGATAAGATGGGGAAACATGAGGACGCCACTGCAGCCTTCAAAAAAGCGGCAGAACTAGCTCCCGCGAATCCCGCCATCAAGGATTCAGCGATCCTCAAGAAGCACTTGGGCATGTGAAGAACACCAGACTTACCGGCCAATACCGACCACCCAGAGCAGAAGAACCACAGTCAACGGCACTCCCAACAACCACATGATCACATACGGCATACGATACCTGCTCTACTAATCTTAGCGGAGATCCTTCTTAGACCCATAGCCGACGGCTCCTGCGCGTAGCGCCCGAGGACGGTATTGGTTTTCTAGAAACAAGTTGAAGGAGATGCTTCAGTCTTTAGCGAAGGATCGGATGATCGTTTACACTGAGGGCTTGTTTCTCACTCATTCGTTGCAGACGGAGGCCGCCTCGCAGAAGTCTTCTTCAATGCCAGGGCCAGCTGAATGATTAAAATGTTGTTCTCGATATTCAGCAGTTCTTCCGGCGTAACGGCGGCACCCTCTCTCAAGAGACGAGCCAGCCGAACACTCGATTCACTGAAGGACCCTAGTGCATCCTTGAGTTTTTGCATGGTAGCTGACAATCAATCGGCCGAATCATCCTCCAAACGCTACACCACGAATTTATTTTTACAAGGTGCGAAAGACACTCATCGACAATCGAGGGTCATCAATGGCCTTGAGAAGATGTCAACGCAGACAGATTGACATTACTGAGGTTCATCATAAGTTTTCGGAGTCAGTATTGGCCGCGCGTCTTCCAGCCGACAATTCACTCGATTTGTCTGAAGAAGTTGTGGTGTCCGAATTATTTTGATCTTCCTTTAGAATGAGAATGGTATTGGCTGCAGCTACCCCCCGTTGTATCGTGGTGTATAAATCAGCCTCTGCGTTTTCCTTCGCGAGTACTTCATGAGCCCCCGCCTTCAACATGGCATATACCAGATATTCCTCGCGTGCGGCGGTCAAACCAATGACGACGACGTGCGGGTGCCTCCTCTTGATCAGACGCGTCGCAGCGATTCCATCCATTATTGGGAGATTTATGTCCATCACCACGACTGCCGGTTGGAGAGTGTCTACTTTCAACACCGCTTCCTGTCCGTCTTGTGCACGGCCAATTAGGTCAATGTTTGGATAGGTAGCCAGCAACTCGTAAATCTCCTCCCCCACTATAGGATGGTCTTCAACAAGCAGTATTCGGATTGCGTTACCGGTAGGAGCCGATGGATGTATACCCATATAGATGGCGTGAGACTGTAATCTACATGACAATCCGCACCACCTAGGATATCCCCTAGGGCAACCGCTGGTCATTTTCCATTCACGGTCATAAAAATCAGCACGCTGTTGTAGCCATTTGAGGTGTCACCTTGCTCATTGTCTTAGTCACGAAGAGATTGATGTTGCGTAGAAATTGTGACCTTGGCGAACGGCGCCGGAGGTTCTTCTAAGTAATACTCCGCGGATAATTGGGGGCGATGACTAGGTAGGCGAGTGTTTCCTTAGAGACTACGCTGGTCAGTATGACTGTTTCTTTTCACACCGCCGATTTCCAACAAAACCGGATTCTGGCATGCCTTCCTTCTAAGGAGCGCAAAATTTTAAAAGATGCCTTCGAGCTGGTCTCGCTCCATACGAAGGAAGAAATCAACGAAGTCAACACCCTTATACGCTACCTCCATTTTCCGGTTGGCAGCGCCTTCAGTCTGATCGATTCGGAGCCCGGCGGTGGCACTGTGGAGGTCGCTGTCGTAGGGATGGAAGGATGCACCGGTTCTACCGTTGTGCAGGGACATATGAATGCGCCGTGTCGAGTCATCGTCCAGGTTGGTGGATTAGCATTCCGTCTGAGTGTTTCCTCTCTTCTCAAAAGACTTTCACAACTCCCGTTCTTGCGGTACGCCCTGTCGAGGTTCAGTGCGACCATGCTGCGAGAGGCGATTATTTCGGTCGGATGCAGCCAGCTTCATTCGGTGGAGCAACGGGTAGGTAGGTGGCTCCTCGCACATCAACATCGAACCGGGCGAGGAGCGTTTCCCTTCACTCATGATTTTCTGGCCGAACAGCTGGGAGTACAACGGGCGACCATCAGCGAGGCTCTTGCTAGTCTTCAGGACCGAAAAATTATTCGGTACGCCTACCGTCAGGTCGAACTCTGTAAAGTGCGCACCATGCAGGAATTGTCTTGTGAATGTTTCGCGAGAGTCAGAGCAGCGATCAATGAATTCCTCCGGGATATGCAGACCTATCCTCATTCTGCTTCTCCATCACTTTTAAAGCCATTTCCTAGTTCAATCAAATAATCTGCCGAACGGCCTGACCGAGCCACTGCAATCGATTACTCGCAGATTGCAGATGTGTTATATTCAAGGAGGACAATCAACACTTGATTCGGGGGTTATGCACGATGATGCAACAGGAATTAAGCAACGTTCCGTTGACACAGGCAGCATTGGCGCTCGACGAGTTCGTTGAGCAGTCCTACGAGCGTGTGCAACAGATGTTAACCGCAGGGGTGCCTTGGCGTGAAATACTTACCCGTCTGGCAACTGCCGGCGAAAACTTGGCGGGCCATGGCGCCTCGGTCTCAATTCTGATTCTCGATGAGAATGGTTTGCTTCGAAACGGCGCTTCACCCAACCTGCCCCAGGATTATCTGCAAGCTATTGATCGTTTAAAACCAGACGCCAAGGTAGGCACATGTGCAGCAGCGGCAGCGACCGGATTGATGGTCATGACCCCTGATTTTTTTGCCGATGATAAGTGGGCAGAGCTTCGCCACCTTCCCCTCGCCCTGGGGTTCGTTGGGGCTTGGAGCATGCCGATCACATCCTCAGAGGGAAAAGTACTCGGAACGTTCGGCACCTATTTCCGAGACCGTCGTTCACCTACGCCAAAGGAGACGAAAGGCGTAGGGTTTCTCGCAAAAGCGGCGGCGGCGGTCCTTGCCCAAGTTTGATCCCTCCCCAAGCTTTGCTCTGTAACCGTTTGAATTGACCTGTAACGGAATGCATGTTTGACATCGTCTTTTACTCCTAAGTGATTGATTCTATTTCGTCAGATGGAACCAGTCACAGCGGGAACTCCCTCAAGCCCTTCCCCCGCCACAAGGTAAGCCGTTCTTAAAGGCCTTCTTGCATTGCCTGTTACAGATGATTAAGATGGCGCTCCTATGCCTGTAACTCTCCCCGAGCCCCACCAAAAAAAATCATCCTGTACCACAATCCTCCTGATCGACGATGACCAACGGGACCTGATCTATTGGTCGGATGCCGTCAGGAAACTTGGTAAGAACTATACAGTATTAACAGCTCTAGACCGAAAGTCTGCTCTTGCCATTTGTAAAGATCGAACGGTTGATTGTGTGCTTTTGGATCTCGACATGCCAGAGTCCGGATTCGATCTCTTGTTGGAATTGGTTCCTGATCCGAAGCACCCGAAAATAGCCGTGCTCATCCTGACTCGGTTGGTCTATCCGACGTTGTGCGAGATAGCAAAGCTTCATGGGGCGCAGGGCTGGTGCGTCAAGCGAGATACTTCGGCCGAGCAACTGGATAATGCCATTCAGGAAGCTGTCGTCTCTATCAATTCGCGACAGTAAAAAACTGCACAACCATCGTAGTGCCTCCCCCTGACACGCTTGTGATCCACCGCGACGTGGACCTTGATGTTTCCTCTGCGGACGTATCTGCGAAAAACAGACAAAAAAAGGGTGCCATGCTTTCATGGCACCCTTTCGCCTATTCGATCAGCGTGAGCCGGTTACCAGCGATCGCGCTTTCCGCCAGGACCACGGCCACCGCCGCCACCGAATCCGCCGCCCCCGCCACCGGAACGCTGCTCCATCGGTTTCGCTTCATTGACCGTTAACGTGCGACCACCCATGTCCGAGCCGTTGAGCGCCGTGATCGCGGCTTTGGCCTCAGAATCCGAGGACATCTCCACGAATCCAAATCCTCGGGACTGTCCCGTGAACTTGTCTGCAATGATCCGCGCAGAAGCCACCGTGCCATGCGCCCCAAACAACTCGCTCAACTGCTGCTCGGTCGCCGAATAGGGCAACCCACCGACGTAAAGCTTCGAACCCATGTTGGGTTCCTCCTTTGATATGACATTGTCTTGAACACGAGGAACGGGGAAGGAGCGGGCCGAAGGCGCGGGCAATGCGGCGACTTAGGTCTGACTTCCGACAAGATTCCCGGACAAGGCAACATCGATGTTGCGAGCCTACCTCATTGTATCAGCTTCGTCGCGAGGCCCGTACGACGATACAACAACCGTAACACAGGGGGTAGTGGTTTACAACCTTACACATGATAGGCAAGAGACTGCTGTAAGTCTGGCCTGACGTCCGGAAAGTGGATACCCGGCAGGAGATTACGCCGCGGCGAAGAGACACGCCAATGAGACACTATAGTGACCCAGATGCGAGCCGCCTTCGCCCGCCTTTCCTCGGCCTGCTCAGATCATGCGGACGTGGGAAGCATAGTCTGAGATTATAGGTCCCCTTGGTATAAGTCTTTATCTCGACTTGCCCCGCTTGGTTCAAGCGAATGAGTTCGACCAGGGTATCGTGCCAGGTAAATTCTCTGCAGCTGAACACCAACTCTTCAAGCTCGCATTCAGGAGAGCGGCGTAGCTGTTTGAGGACTCGCTTGGTAATGGCGGTGTGTGGTGACATCAATAAGGCTCCTTGAGATGATCCAACCGTCACGATATAGGGTGGCTGAAATAGTCATCAGCCTAAGGCACATCCGTCTCCCATTGATTGTCTGCCTCTAGGACCCGTCCTGTCTGTTCAAAAGACGACACTGGGGCATTCCCGAGTCGCACAATGGCCATGGGTAGAAATAATGGGTAGAGCCTAACCGTTGAGGGCTTGACAGGTTTCTGTTAAAAACTTCAGGATTGAATTGAGGTGAATTTGTGTGCTAGCACGCTGCGCGACACCGGACTCCTGCTTGGGACAGAGGCCGCGTATGAAGGCAAAACCCCTACTTTTCGATGTCCATACCTTTCTAGCCAAGATCGGGCCAGGAAGGACGATGATGAACTGCCGAAAGAACAAAAGGTTATTTTCGCAAGGTGATCCGGCCGACGCCATCTTTTATATCCAGAGCGGGAAAGTCAAGCTCACAGTCATCTCCAAACAAGGCAAAGAAGCGGTCGTTGGCATTTTAGGAGCCAACGACTTCTTTGGCGAGGGCTGCCTCGCGGGCCAGTCGGTGCGCATGTCCAGCGCTAGCGCTATGTCTGCGTGCGAAGTCATGCGACTGGAGAAAGAGCACACGATCCGTGTGCTGCACGACGAGCCAGCCTTTTCGGAGCTGTTTCTCACCCACTTGCTCTGCCGCAACATTCGGCTGGAGGAGGACCTGGTCGATCAGCTTTTCAATTCGAGCGAAAAGCGACTGGCGAGGGTACTGCTCTTGCTCGCCAACTATGGGAAGGAAGCCAAACAGGAGCCGGTGATTCCGAATATCAGCCAGGGGACACTGGCGGAGATCATCGGTACGACTCGCTCACGCGTCAATCACTTCATGAACAAGTTCCGGAAACTCGGCCTCATTGACTACAACGGCGGATTGCACGTACACAGTTCCCTTCTGAATATCATCCTGCACGACTAGTTTCCCCATACTACTGCTTGATTAGCCCTTGAGCACAGGCCACATTCTCACTGCGGTGGATGGTGCCCGCATGTTTCTCAGTTCTCGTGATACAGCGCGAGGAGTTGATCAAGCTGCGCTTGAACTGCGATCAGTTCGTGTTCGCCCTTTGGATGAACACGGATAGCTTGAACCCCTTCCACCGGCACCGCTTCGTCGTCAATCCAAAACACTTCTTGTTCAACGAGAAGCTTCACGGCTTCCGCGATCCAAACGGTCTTGTTGGCATAGTTGGTCCACTCTGCGTAACGAAATTGGCTTATCAGATTGGCGTTATAGGTTACCGTCAGGAATGCTTTCACCTTCTCTTGATCCCATGAAGTCAACCAAATCACTTCAAACTGCTCAAATGCCCATTCCAGCCACGTATTTACTCCAGGGCGCAACTGGAATGCGCCTTCATAATCGCCGAACAACACACCGTCGATATCGTGAAAGAGGATAGGTTTCACGCTCACGATAACAAGCCTAGCAGAGGATTATTAAAGGCTTGAGGGATAGCCGTCACGAATCGAACTGTGGCAGGTGAGCATTGGGGTCTGCCTAACCTCGCAAGTCCGTGGGCCTTTTCGGCAGGTGCCATTCAGCACTGGCCGGCGTTGGCTGCCGAGGCCATTCCCGTCACCGGCGCCTGATCCCTTCTCAGTCTTCGGCGTCGAGTCTCCGTAAATAGTGGAGCGCGATGGCCGCCGTGGCCGCGACATTGAGCGATTCAATGTGTCGGCTCAGCGGAATGGTGAAACGGCATGCAACCTGCTTGATCGTGTGGAGAGAAAGTCCGCGGCTTTCATTTCCAACTGCGACAATCATACGCTTCGGAATGGTACGAATCGTCTCCATGCTGACTGTTTGACCCTCCGAGGCTTCGGCGGCAAACAGCACCACGCCATTTTTGGTGAGGCTCGCTACATCTTCAACAATGAAGATTGGCAGGGAAAGCACAGCGCCCGCCGATGCCCGCACCACTTTCGGATTGTAAATATCTGCTGACTCGGGGGTCAGCCACAGGGCATCAATATTCAACGCTGCCGCCGTACGGATGATCGCCCCCACATTGGCGGGGTCTTGCAACTGCTCCCCATACAACCCAAAGAGCCTGGATTGCCCAAACAGCGTTTCCTGATTCCAACGCGGCTGGTTGACGACGGCAAGAATGCCTTGAGGGGTTTCGAGATTCGAGAAGGCGGAGAAGATGCGGCTCGAAGAGCGGAATGAGGGAATACCTAGCGATTGCCGAAGGGCGCGTTGCTGGTGGCTTTCCCGCCGTTCATACTCGGCAGCGAGGACCAAACTTTGGACGCTGGCAGGATGATGCAGGAGCACATCACAGACGGGCTTGGCGCCCTCAATGATGAAGGCGCCTTCAGCGTTTCGAGCCCGCTTATCTCGGAGGAGCTCTCGAATGCGCGCCGATTGCGCGCGCGTCAACAAGGTGGCAGGTGCGGACAATCGAGCCGTCTGCGATTACCGGCGCTTCCGGCCGGACGCCGCTTCCGCCGCACGAATCCGCTGTGCCCTCGCTTTCGCACGCTTGAGAAGGGTCAGCTTGCCGCGGGTACGATCGTCCTCATGCTGTAACTGCTCGAGTTGAGATCTGAGATGGGCCTTCTCCTGCTTGTGCAGGGTTGCACATTCTTCACGGGAGAGCTGCACCCAATCCCCGCTGGTATTGGCTCGCTTAATCCGTTGCTCCAATGATTCGCGCAACTGTTTGTTCCGCATAGAAAGGAGCGACTTCAGGGCCTGCCTCCGTCGCTGTACCTCTTCCTCCTCCGCCATGATCCCACGAATATCTGTACCCAACATGATCCGCCTCCTTACGCTTCCAGGAATGAATTGAGCGATATTGTACCCGATTTCATTGCTCACCTTCCACAGGGAGAATTCCGTCGTAAGTTATTGATTGCAGGCATAAATTTGGCGAAGGCATCTCCCAGCCATAGTTGCCAAGAATTCCTCACTTCGGATATCATCGCGCATGGCCATCGGCTCGCAGATCCAGGCCTGGCGCCTGTCTCGGGGTTTTTCCCCGGAGCATCTCGCCGCTGAAGCCGGCATTTCATTGCAAGCACTCGATGAGATCGAAGGTGAATCGTTGGATCCTTCGACCGGCACGCTGGAACGGCTGGCGACCGCCATGAAGATTCCCGTCGCCTGGCTGTTTGCTCATCCCAACGCCTTCGATCTGCTCTTTCATGAGCCTGAGGAGAAAGACGATACACCGAATGGTCCGGACCCGGTCACGGAACGGATCCTCACCGGCTCGAGGATGGACCGCTCGCTCTATGTGATGCTCACGGCACTGATTCAGAGTGGCGAACCCAAATTGCTGCGTGCCGCGGAAATGAGCCTCAAGAGTCTGGTCAAGCAATCCAAACAGTCCACGGTTCCATGGCAGAACCGTCCTTCTGGCCACTTTGAACCACCCAGCGACTGAGCGACTAATGAAGTCACGCCGACCGACGATCCAAAGGTACTAGGCCGCGCGTCGTTAATACGTCTTTAGTACGCTTCTGGTGTAGGAGGGAGGGTTAGAGGACTTGCATTATGAAGCACTTGAGGTACCGAGTTTCTGGCATCGTTGCGAGAATGGGATGGTCGGAGGCCTGCCCCCGCTGCTCTAGTAACCGCACACACCGCTTGGCGTCCTGCGCTGCCCGTCCAATGGCCTTCCATAGATCTGTATCCGAAACGTGATGTGAACAGGAGCTGGTGACGACGATCCCCTCCGGTTTCGTTAAACGAATCCCCAGCAAGTTGATGTCCTTGTATCCGGACAGCGCTCGCGGGACAGCCTGTTTGCTGCGAGCAAACGCGGGCGGGTCGAGAAGTATCACATCGAATTGAGTGCCAGTGTGTTCCAACCGGCGCAGTTCTTCAAACGCATCCGCAGCACGATACGAGCACCGTTCTTGAACGCCATTAAGGCGGGCATGCTCCCGCGCGAGGACCAGCGCCTCCTCGCTGACATCCAATCCTTCCACGTGGCTCGCCCCGGCGAGCGCTGCTTGGATGCCAAACGAACCCGTGTGACAGAACACCTCCAGCACCCGTTTGCCTGCCGTCAAACGCGCCGCCGCAAGACGATTTTCGCGTTGATCGCAGAACCACCCAGTCTTTTGGCCACGGGCAATATCAACGAGAAACCGCGCGGCCCCCTCCCGTACCTCGATCGTGGTGCCTCCGTCCCCCCGCAAGAACCCCGTCACCGGCGACAAGCCTTCCAATGAGCGGCTCTTGGCATCGTTTCGAAGGTAGACCCGGACGCTCGCCGTTGCCTCGCACAGCAGGTCGGCTAGCATCTCTTTGCGTCGATCCATCCCGCTCGAGAGCGTTTGCATCACCAGCACATCATCGTATCGATCGACGATCAACCCAGGTAACCGGTCCGCTTCGCCATAGATCAGACGATAGGCAGTCGTCTCGGGCGCGATTCGCGTCCGTAGCCGCACCGCCTGGGCAATCCGCTCCCTCCAGAAGGCCGGAGTGATCGGTTCTTCGTGGAATGTAAGAATGCGGACACGAATTTTGGAGTCGGGATTGTAGAGCCCGCGCGCATAGAAGCGCCCGTTCGGCATGACGACATCGACGAGGTCTCCGCTAACCGGCTGCCCGCGGACGGCATGAATAAAGCCGGCATAAATCCACAGGTGACCGGTTCCCGCGATTTCTTCGGCGCGCGCCAAGGTGACAACGCCTTTTGAGGGATCCTCGGTGGCCATGCAGTAGTTATCCGATGGAGGTGGCCGAAGGTCAAGTCCGCGACCTCGCGAATGCACTCCGTTGTGTCTATGCTTGACGGGTCGCGTCCGCTGTGATTTGCTGGAACCGGACACCGATCAACAGGCAGCCATATCGAGCGGGCATCCAGACAATGGAGAACAACGCGACAATCGGGTCTGCCGTGATCGATCGGCTGTATCAGCTGGGCGTGCGCCACATTTTCGGCATCCCCGGGGACTACGTCCTCAGCCTGTACCAGCTCATTGAACGCTCGCCCATCCGCCACATCGGGACGACTCGTGAGGATTGCGCCGGATTCGCTGCCGATGCCTATGCACGGATCAACGGCATCGGCGCCGCGTGCGTCACCTACTGTGTGGGCGGGCTGAACTGCGTCAATGCCATCGCCTGTGCCTACGCCGAGCGTTCTCCGGTCGTCCTTCTGACCGGGTCCCCCGGACTTTCGGAACGCGTACGCATGCCATACATGCACCACATGGTGCGGGATTTTTCGACGCAACGGGAGGTCTTTGAGCGCATGACCGTGGCCTCGGTGTCCCTCGACGATCCAACGACCGCCGAGCGTGAAATGGACCGTGCATTCGCCGCTCTCATGCGGTACCGGCGCCCAATCTACATCGAAATCCCTCGCGATCTCGTCCACACGACTCTGCACCATCCGCTACGGCCACTCTGCCTGAACGACGAGCCCAGTGATCCCGCCGCCCTGGAAGAAGCCATTGGAGAGGTGCGGGCCATGCTGGCCTCCGCCAAACGGCCGGCCGTGTTGGCCGGCGCCGAAATCGGCCGCTTCGGGCTTCAGGATGATTTGACGCGGCTCGTCGAGCGCTTGAACATCCCGATCGCCTCCACCTTGCTGGGCAAATCCGTCATCCGCGAAGACCACCCTCTCTATGTCGGAGTGTACGGGGGACTCATCGCGCGTGATGAGGTGCAGCAATTTATCAACGATTCGGATTGTCTGTTAATCCTGGGATCAATCTTATCGGACCTCGAAGACCTCAATGCCGACTCTCCCTTACGTTCCGAGGGCCGTACCATCCACGCAACCGCCGACCATGTCAGTATTCGACACCATCGATACGACACCATCCGGTTCCAGGACTTTGTTCAGGCCCTGGGAACGCATGGTCTCTCCGCCCAGTCGTCACGGTCGCTGCCTCCCCCACTGACTATCAATGGACCTCCTCCCGCCCCGGACGAACCGGTGACGTTGAGGGGACTGTTCAGGCACCTGGACCAGCAACTGGGCCAGACGACGCTCGTCATTGCGGACGTCGGAGAGTCGTTGTTTGCCGCCGCAGATCTCCACGTGCACCGTCGGTTTGAATTTCTCTCGCCGGCGTACTACACGTCGATGGGTTTCGCCGTGCCTGCATCAATCGGCGCCTCCTTCGCTGATCCGACGCTTCGTCCCATCGTCTTGGTCGGCGATGGCGCGTTTCAGATGACGGGATCGGAACTCTCGACTGCAGTGCGCTATAAGCAGACCCCGATCGTGATTGTGCTGAACAATCGCGGATATTCGACCGAACGTGAAATCCTCGAAGGACCCTTCAACGATCTTCACGACTGGCACTACGAGCGGATTTGCGATTTGATCGGTGGGGGCATCGGCATCGTGATCCGAACACAGCAGCAATTTGAGCAGACGTTGGCAAAAGCCTTGGCCGATTCCGGTCAGATGTACGTCCTGAATGTCCTGCTGGATCCGGCTGACCGGTCGCCGGGTATGATTCGTCTGGCTCATCGCCTGGCCAAACGTCTTTCCACCGACCGCCCATAACCCCTGCCTGTATCCCAATTCGCTCATGTAGGAGTGAAGGCTTTTCCCATCACTTTCCTGCCTCGACCCAGCCGCCTATCAAGGGCTGGACGGACAATTTCGAAAAAGTACTTAGTGGCACGCCATGTGCATTCTCACGTTTCCAGCCCGACGTACCACGCACGCACCTCTTAGGCTCGATGAGCGTCGGACCCTCCGTCGGCATCGGCTCGAGCGAGGTGCCGATCTTCGCCCTTGGTGATGATGCAGAAACTGGTCACGGCAGACACAGTGACGAAGTGGCTCGCGGAGCCTTCTATGCCGCATTACGTTGTGTTTGTCGACCTGGACGGGACCCTGTTGAATACAGGCACCGCCTCCTGGGAAGCCGCTGCCCCGGCGTTGCAGGCGTTACGTACCTACGGCATTCCGCTCATTCTGGTGTCGAGCAAGACCAGAGCCGAGCTTGAGCCGCTTCGACGACGGCTGCAGCATCAGGACCCTTTCATTGCGGAGAACGGCGCCGCCGTCTTCGTACCGCAGGGATTGTTCACGTTTCCCCTGGAACGTGTGCGCACGAAAGCCTCGTACGACGTGATTGAGCTGGGGATGCCCTATCAGATGTTGCGCGATGTGCTCAAACAGATCGAAGACGCCGTCGAAACGCCGCTCCATGGTTTCGGCGACCTGTCTGTCGATGAGATCATGCAGGTCACCGGTCTCTCCCGTGCCGATGCGACGTTGGCCACGATGCGAGAGTATGACGAACCATTTCTACTCCAAGGGCCGCAAACGCTGGTGGAAGAAGTCTGCCGGCAGATCGTCACTCGAGGGTTGCGGTGGACGAAAGCCGGAGGCCTCTTTCATCTGACCGGAGACAATGACAAGGGAGAGGCCGCTGAAATTCTGATGCGCTGCTATCAGCGCGAACAACGACTGAGGTTTCAGTCGCGTCGAGTCGAAAGTGTTGGGATCGGGGAAAGCATCGCTGATGTTCCGCTGCTGGCAGTCGTCGACCATCCGATTCTCGTGCAGAGGCCCGACGGCTCGTTTGATACGGATGTCCTTCTCCCTCGACTCGTGCGCACGCGGGGCATTGGAGCCGCAGGGTGGAACGACGCAATGCTGCGGCTGCTGAGACATAGCTTCTCTGGAGAAATGGGGTTAGCAGGCTGAACACGTCCGGCTCTCGATCGAGAGCCAGCTAACTTTTTTGGGGAGCTCCCTTCGAAGCAAAGACGGTCGCGTCACAGGCCACATACTTGATCTGCTTCATCGGTACAATGATCACTTCTTTCGCCGAATCCACCTCGAGCACCTCCATATCGTCGCTGATAGTATGCCTGATCGCATCCTTCACAACCAGTTCTTGATTATCGACGAACACGATCTTCACCCAATATTGCACGATGGCCTTCTCCTTGTTAGAGACCTGTTCCCAGCTCGTGTGATCGCTGCGCGGCGGCCTCGACCGCCGACAGCAATGCGGCTCGCAAACCGCCGCGCTCCAACTCATATAGACCGGCGATCGACGTGCCGCCCGGTGAGGCCACGCGGTCTTTGAGGACGCCGGGGTGCTCCTGAGAACTCAACACAAGGCGCGCCGCCCCTGAAACCGTTTGCGCGGCCAAGAGTTGCGCCGTCTCACGGGATAATCCCATTTTCACGCCGCCGTCCGCCAATGCCTCGATCAGGACATAGACATAGGCAGGTCCGCTTCCACTCAACCCGGTCACCGCATCCAGCCAGCGCTCTTCCACTTTGACCACCTGCCCGATCGATTCGAACAATGTCCAAACCGAAGCGGAATCGTGCGGGGGCAACCCCTCTTCGTAGGCCACGGCGGTCACACCCTCTCTGACCAGAGAAGGCGTGTTCGGCATCGAACGAACTATCCTGTAAACCCCGGGCAGACCGCGGGCAATCCGAGCGATCGGATAGCCTGCGGCGACCGAGACGATCAAGGTGTCAGCACCCACTGCTCCGGAGATTTCGGCCAGCACGTCGTCAAGGATTTGCGGTTCCACCGCAAGAACCAGGATGTCAGCCTCTTGTGCCACGGCAGGATTACTGGAAAACGTTCGGATATTATAGGTCTGATGAAGCCACCTCAGTCGCGACTCATCGATATCTGACGCGAGGAGTTGGGCCGGAAGCACCCCCTGCGCATGCAGCAGACCGGTGATCAACGCTTGAGTCATGTTCCCCGCGCCGATAAAGCCTATCGTGCAGTCCGACAGCATGCGGGCGATTATACTGTCGGCCTCCAAAGCGCTTCAATGTGGAACTTGCCGATATCGATGGCTCTTCGGTAGAGTGATACCCATCGATTCTGAGCATTTATCACTATCAAATCATATGGATCATCGCTCGATGATGGGAGGCACTCATGAAGCAGTTGGCGCTCTCGGGTCTCGCGCTCCTCGTACTGCTCGTCTCACCCAGTTGGGCCCGTCAAGAATCGCTGACACCGGAGGAAAAACAGAAGCTTGAAAAGATCGACAAGGTGCTGATCGAAGTCATCGCCTTGTCCGACAAGGAATCGACGGATGCCGGTCCCTTTCGAGAGGTTGTCAGCAAACGCCTGCAGGAATTCGGCTATACGGTCGTGACCGATCCGGCTCAGCCTCACGATGTGACGTTCAACGTCAAATGCGAACAGCACAAGATCTGGGAAGGCACGACCAAAATGGGCAGTGATGCCGACCTTCCCGATTCTCCCTCACGGCTCTGGAAGGGACCAGCCTGCCAGCTTTCCTATCTCTTGGACGGCAAGAGGATGGCGTGGCGGAAAGAGGTCCGGACCGATTTTGCGGACGCACAGCAGGCAGCCGAAGCCGCCCATGCCGGAGATCCGTCTGACTACGCGATGAGCAAGTTGAAGGAACGGTTGGAGGACTATGACTTCCCCGCGCTGATCACGGCCGAGTGGGGGCAAGAAGAACGCCTGTTCAAAGTATATGATAATCCCGCTACGCCGACGGCCAGGAAAGTGCGACTGATTGGATTATTCGGCTACCTCTTCGAGGCCAGAGCCGTCCCTCGTCTGGTGACTGCACTCAAAGGCGACGACATTGAAATGGCAAAGGCGTCGGCGCTGGCACTCGGAAACATCGGGCAGAAAGACACGGTTCCCGTCCTCATCGACACGATGAAGAACGGGAAACCTGAGTTGCGGCCGTCGGCCGCCAAAGCGTTGGGTGTTCTTGGAGCGCTGCATGGCGATTTTACGATCGTCGACCCCCTGCTCGAAACATTGAAGACGGACGACGTCGCATTGAAAACCGAGGTCGCCTGGGCCCTGGGCAAATTGCCCGATCGAAAAGCATACGAACCTCTCTATGCGTTACAGAAATCGCTGCATCAGGTCCGCGACAACGACGCCGATCCCCAACTGGTCAAATTGAAGGAAGCCGTCAACTGGAGCATCAAGCAGATCGACACGTGGGAGTATCTGCAGTAGGACACCCGTGAGCCCGATCGTTCGCCGAGCACGTATGCTGAAGCCGATTGTGTGTCTCATCGGATGCACGATTTCGGCGATTACCTGGTTCCCAGCCGGACCTGGCTGGACGCAAACCATCGGGGACGAAGCGGAGCTCGACCGGCTGCGGGCGAAGGCGGAAGATGCCATCGCGAGCGACGACCCTGAGGGCGCCGCCATGGCGATGGGCCGTGCGGCAATGATGGCCAAACGGCTGAGCCTGGTGAATCGAAACGACGGCACGTCGGCGCGCCTCTACCAAGGCGCCGAATCGCTGTTTCGCTCCCAGGAACACGGCTATCGTGCCATGGCCTTGTTCAGGCGAGCGGGCGGGCAACTGCCGGCATCTTCAGGGGTCTGCGGCAGCCTGGCATTGGCGCAAGGCAGCGTCCAACATGCCCTCTCTGATCTGGCCACTGGGGACTCTCCGCCGGAGGCATTGGGGCGGGCGAAGCACTGGCGCGAGACTGCGGACGACTGGGTCACGGTCGTGGCGGCCATGATCGTCGACTATCAATGTCCGTGACGGCTAATCCTCCTCAGGGTTGATAATGTGGAGGCCTGCCGTTTTGCTCGCAGTCAACAGCTGCGTGTCGGCACTCACCACGGTGAGGCGAAGCGGCTTCAGCTCAAGGGCTAGGGCCAAGTGCAGCACTTGCTGTGTCCGCAGTCCCGGGTATTCCATCATCAGCTCTTTCGTCGAAAGATAGGTCTCCATCGTCGGCACGATGAATTGAAACAGTCCTTCCGCCGATTCCCGCTCGAATTTATGAATGACCGAGTAGCAATCATCTCTGGTCAGTTCGCCTTGCTGTGCTCGATTCGAGAACGCGGAATATAGCTCGGTGACGGTCCAGGTCGGAAGAATGGCCACCTTACCGCGCTTCACCATTAACTTGTTCACGATCCTGGTCCCACGCTCCATGCTGTAGCGTTTCACGAGCGCCGTCGAGTCGAAATAGTAATAGGGCATGGATCAGGCCCTCCCTTTGAGGATCACCGCGGCCAACGGCCCCGGCATTTTCGAGAGCCGATCTTGCAGCTCATCCAGCGGTACCTCCTCGTACCCCTCCCGCCGCAGCTTATCCGCCAAATTTCCTGTATTAAAGCCGGCCGTATCGTTCTTCAACCGCTCGTTCAGCCGCCGCTTGGCGAGCCGACTCGGGACTCGTTGTTGCATTGCAGTTAATCCCCTGCCGCGGCTCCGCGGCGCACGCCCTCCCTGTTTCAGTCTGCTCATGCGAGTGCTCTCCCCTCCTTGAAATGGTTAATGAGTTGCTGCCGCTGGTTTCCCTTTCACTCCTTCGCGCGGGCATCCCGCAGGTCGGATCGCCTCGGCCGGAAGTTCCGATTCGCCATAGACGTGAGCGGCGATCGCCCTGGCGACGTCCGTCGACAAATCTTGCTGCATCACTCTGATCACTTTCGCGGTCGCTTCTCGCTCGGACAAGTGGCCTTCCTTGCCGCCTTTGGAGATCGCTCCGACGATCTGCTGTTCGGACAGATTCACCACCTCAAAATCGCTGCACCATCGCACGTACGTGAACTGGGGATCGCGCACATCGATCGGCCAGACTCGGACCATTCCACGGATCAGCAATTCCGGATTGGTATGCGGGTCGACGGCGCCCGCCTCCGTTCCTGCCGACATGGTCGCGACTCGGAGGCCCTCCCTGATCAAACCTTCCGTCAAGGCCCGCTCTGCCGGTTCCACATGGTCGCCGGTGACGCTGACCGCCAGCACGAAATTCGAGGAGAGGTACTCATCCAGTTCACGGCTCAGATCCTGGACGCGATAATCCGCAGCCGTCCCTTGCCCGCTGGCGCGGATCACGCGGAGATCCGCATTATAGGTTTCGCGCAGGACCAGGTTGCGGGTGGCCCGTCTGAGTGCCCGAACCTTCGCGAGCTTATCCGACGTTTGATGAGCCTCGGCGACATCTGAGTGAATGGTGTGATCCAGATCGGCCAACCGCTCCATCAATGCCGTTTCGGCATGAGCCCGCTGCATTCCTCCCAACGCATAGTGGAGGTTTTTTTTCGCATCGTACCACCGGTCGACGATCGTGGCGTTTTCCAGCACCTTGTCGGTGGACACGCGCGTCAGTTGATCGAGCGCGAGCCGCCGCTCGTCGTGGCTCGTTCCGCGCTGCTCCACGACCAGATAGGACTCCCAATCCTTGGATTGGGCCGACACCTCCGCCTTGAAAATGCGCGCGAGAGCCGCATAGGCACGGTCTTCGGCCGCAGCACGATTGTCGGCCTGCCCTACGCCCGTGAGGTATTGTGCGGAGGGATAGTCGGGACTGACGCCGTCGATCCAGGCCGGCTTCGACTGACCGAATGCACATCCGACGAGAAGCACTGTGCCCAGCACAGCGACCATCCGGCCGTACGCGCTGATACGCCCACGGCTCATTGCATCACCCGTTGAATGACGACGGCCGTTTCCCCGGCACGAAGTGATAGCATTTTGGTCGAGCCACCTGTCCCATTCGCCGCTGTGCCCACTCGATAGTCGCCGGGAGACACCCATGTGCGCGCCAGGTGAATTTCGTCGGGCAAGGTGCGCCAGCAACGCTTGTCAGACTCTTCGGAAGCCACCGCAAAGCCTTTGGTCAACAGACCAACCGCAAGTCCCACCCAAGGGCCGGCATCTCCTCCGACCGCGTGTTGAGCGCCCCGCGTTGCGCCTTCAGCCAGGCTGTACTTAAACGCCGCCCGCGCCACTGCCTTGACGGCGATCCCGGCGATTCGTTCCGAGAGAGCCTTGTCCGCCAAGGCGGTGACGTTCTGCGCCAGCTCGGTCCGCACCATGATTGGTGCTCCCCGTTCCGGAGTAAGGCTCAGCGTGTCGACGGGGACCAGCGTCTTTTGCGGGACGATTTTCGGCAGGGCCACACGCACGACCCGCCCGTTCAGACCATACAGCACACTATCGGCCGCCCGATGTTGCTGGCGATTTCCTGAACTAAACCCGCGGTTGAGGAGCACCAGTTGGAGCGCATCCATGCTGATCGGCAGGTCGAGAAACTGATCCTCCTTGGTCGGCGCGCGCCCATTATAGCTGATCACAAGCACTTGGGCGAGATGTTGCTGCTCCTCAACGCTCTTCCAGGTTGTGTCCTGGAACAGATGCTGATACTCAGTGAATTCTTGGCTCAGATGAAGGGCGTCGGACGTGCGGAGTAAGTCGGCACGCAGCTGCGCCGGCATGCCGGTTCGTGACCAGGCACGCGAGGCCTCGAAGGTTTCATAGGCTTTGCGATAGGCAATGAAGGCATTGTTCAAGTCACCGGCGCTTTCATAGAGGATGCCGCTCAGATAGCGCGCGAATCCATCGTCATGGTACGCCGCCTTGTCCTTCGTGCGATCGGCCAGGACGTTCAACCGGTGATCGATACGCCGGGCCTCGACCAGCGCGTCCTGCCATCGGTTCAAGGAGGCATAATTCAACGCTTTGAGCACGTTGATCATGACCTGCTCATACGGCTCCCCTTCATAGGGCAGGCTATTGTCGTTGGTCACGAAAGCCAACGATTCGGTGCGCACGCTCCTGGTATACAGACGGTCCACTTCATCTTCCGCCTGTTCCAGCACTTCGTTGCTCCGCTCGTACTCCCCCGCGAGCTGGAGCGTCATGCCGCGATCCATTCCATACAGCACGCGGCTCTTTGCACCATACTCCTCCTCTGCCTTCTGGATGATCGCATCCGCCTGCCGGTAATCGTTCTCGAGGAGGCTCTTATCGACCATGACGTAGCGGGCGCCTGAGGATCCGCAGCCGGTCAAGATCAGAATGAGGAGGGTCGTGGCGAGACGATGCGCAGAAACAGAAACGCCCCACCGTGCCGAAGCATGAGCAGTGGGGCGTGGCGCAAAAGGCTTCACCGGAAGGTGGTGGAGCTTAGAAAATGGTGCGTTTCTTTTCGATGACTTTCTTGATCTTTTTTTGACCGAACCACACCTTGGCGTTGCTTTCGAGATCGACCATCTGCAGGTCGACCTGATAAAACATGGCCTTCGTCCCGTCGGCCTCGTCGAGAATCGTGGCAATGGTGCCCTTCATCATATAGTCGGCGCCCATCTCTTTCCCTGGAGCCTTCTGCGTGTCCTCTCTGGCGTACATCGCTTGTTCCTTGCGCTCCGTACGCACTTCTTCCCGCTCACTTTTGCCAGCGACGAAGGTGATCTTTTGAGAGTTGGTCAACTCGCGCTCAAGATCCGTCACGAATGTTTGGACGTTGATATGCTCGTGACTGTTGTTGAGCACCGTACCGACCACCACGACGGGCTGGCGCCGCTTCGTTTGGCTGAAGGTGTTCAACCAGGGATATTCGAGCGCTTCCTTGACCATGGACTCTGCCACTATGCGGGAATCGGTGTCGTTCCAGCGGCCGCTCAAGTCGGTGACGACGCCCGCGTCCACACGAGTGACCTTGGTTTCCGCGCCGCACCCAGCAAGTCCGGCGACTATCACACTCAGGACCGCCACCCGGCCGCATCTCATCCCAACGTTCATCACCAGCTCCTCCTACGTGAGGCCCGTGAGGCCTTGAGCTAGCGGTTGGCCCGCTTATCTTCTTCTTTTTCCAGCCGCTCGAAGAGTTTGTCGGCATTCTTGCGGACATAATCCCGCACCTGGGCGTTGAGTTCCTTGGCCTGCTCGAGATTGTTCTTCATCTCCTCGAGATTCAGCTTGGTCAGGACGTAATAGGTGCCGGTCTTGTCATCTTTGTACCGTTCGATCGGCCTGACGCCGCTGAGCGTCGTCGTCGTCACCGTCTTGATGGCGCGTTCGACGTTTTGTTCCTCGGTATTGCGCGTGAAATCACCGGCGGTGGTAGAGGCAGCGTAATCTCGCATGAGATAGCCGGTATAGGTTTCGAAGGTTTTGGCAATTTCGGCCCGGGCCCGATTCTCTGCTGTGTCCCACGCGAGCGGCTCATTTCTGACACCGGTCACGGAGCCGACGCCATAGAACGCCTTGGTGTCTTTGTCGTTGTATGCGCCGGATCCTTGCTTCACCCATTTCGGAGGGCCACCGCACGCAGCGAGCGCCAGCAACAGAATGAGAGCCATCCCACCACAAGTCACCTTTGAGACATTCACTCGTGGCTGATTCATGCGACGTCCTCCTTGAAAGTGATCATGGATATATACCAGACTTGCCTCAAATGGTCGAGAATTCGAGCAAAATCATGCTAACATGCACCCCCCATCCAGTCAACGCAATCGGCGTTCACACTAAGTGTTCATCCGCATGAGGAGGGAAGTTTCGTGGCTGATGTTCAAATAGACGACGGCATTATCAAGATCGTCAATCTCGACGTCCAGGATCCAAAAGCTGCCGCAGTGCTCGCGGAATACCCCCAAGTCCGCTGGGCGGAGATTACGAGGCGCGCGCTCAAGATCGGTCTGGGATACCTGAAGGGGGGAGCAAAAGATTAAGAAGATCTAAGGAGCCGCCGGGGCGCGGGGTGTTTGGGCGGCACGCGACTGGGCCACAGCGTCATGGGCACGGCTATGGGTCCCTCCGAGTTCAAGATAGCGCTCGAAGGCCTCGACGGCCTTCTTCTGGTCCTTCATATCGTCGGCATAGAGCACGCCAAGCGTGAAATAGACATCGACGTAATTCGGATTGGCCGCTAACGCCGCACGCAGCGCCTTTTCGGCCTCGGCGTACTGCCCGCGTTTTTCGTAAATTAATCCCAACGTGTAGTGCGAGTCAGGGTTGTCCGGGGCATATTGCACTGCCAATTTCCCCGCCGCCAGCGCTTCGTCGATGTTCGGCAGTACTTCAAGCCGCACATAGCTTTTCAACACATAGGCATCGCCGAATGTCGGGTCGTATTCCAGCGCCTTATTCAGACGCTCCAAGGCTTCGTCCTGCGATTTTCCGCTTTGCAGCATCGCAAATGCCTGTTCGTATTGCATTCTCGCAGCCGCTCGACGCTCCGCCGGTGACTGCGGTTCGCCTCCAAGGCGGAAGGCGGCTTTTCGTCCTTCAATCATGATCGTATCGCCGTCGCCTTCGAGCTGCGTGAACACCGGATGCTGGGCGTTCTTGGTTTGGTCCGCCACCTGCCGGTTCACATATCGTCCCAACTCGGAGGCCATCAGCCAGCCGTTCTTGTCGAGGTCGGCCTCGCCGGAGAGGGCTGCGATCAATGTCTGAACAAACACGCTGCGGTCCTGGACCCGGACAGCACTTTCACCCTTGTCGGCCGCGGTCAAGACCTGCACGGCCCGCTTTTCCGTATCCTCCTCCGGTGCACTTCGGCCTTCCAGCGAGAGCGCTTGAGTGGAGCTGATTTCCCAGCCGCGCACCGCGGAGTCGAACAAAAATAAAATGTGCTTGGACGCACTCCGGTGACTGAACTCTTTGAGCTGCTCGAACGTCACCGCTTTCGACACGTTCCCAGGTTGGGCATCCCATGGAACGAGATACCCGAGATCTTTCCCCGACACGGTTTGCGTGATGCCGGCGTGCCCGGCGAAATAAATCACGAGGCGGTCCTGTCGACCGACCTTGCGCGGCAGAAAATCGACGAGTGTTTGTTGCAATCGACGGGAGCTGGCGTCTTTATCGTAGAGTTCGAGAACTTCTTCGAATCCCAACTTGTGCAGGACCTGGGCCACGGCCTTCGCGTCCTCAATGGCGCCTGGAATTTTCGGCGCAAGCAGATAGTTTTCGATCCCAATGACCACGCCCCACGATTTGTAATACAACCCCTCCGGTTTTCCGAGCTGGGCCTGGGCCGGCGTGAACCCGAAACCAATGCTGATGAGGATCGCGAGCAGGCGTGATCGGAACGACGCACGTGAGGACGGAAGCTTCATGTTGGACGATAGCTCGAGCACCCTGTCAAATCAGCCTACTCTGGCCTAGAACAGCTGTCAACCACGCGCCTTAGGGAATTGCATCGGCGGCCGTACCATTGTATGGTTGAGCCCGTTGCAGTCGATTTAGTAATACCGGCCTGTGAGAGATTCGCAGTTGGAATCAGATGTGACATGACTGAAAATATTGAAACCCTCCTGAAAGAAAGCCGTCTCTACCGGCCCTCGGCGCGGACGACGGCCGATGCCTACATCAAGAACTACGAAGCTGAATACAAGAAATCGATCGCGGATCCCGAAGCGTTTTGGAGCGGGATGGCGAAGGAATTGCACTGGTTTTCTCCATGGAACAAGGTCCTGGAGTGGAATTATCCCTGGGCGAAATGGTTCGTCGGCGCGACTTGCAATATCGCTTACAATTGTCTCGACCGGCACGTCGCCTCCTCGCGCAAGAATAAAGCGGCGCTCATTTGGGTGGGTGAGAACGATCAGGAGCGGATCTTCACATACGCGGAGCTCTACCGCCAGGTCAATCGCTGCGCCAACGCACTGAAGAAACTTGGGCTCAAGACAGGCGATCGCGTGACGATCTACCTGCCAAAAATTCCCGAACAGGTCATCGCCATGCTGGCCTGTGCTCGCATCGGCGTGATTCACAGCGTCGTGTATTCCGGCTTCAGTGCTCCAGCCTTAGCCAGCCGCATCAATGATGCCGAATCCAGACTGGTCATTACCGCCGATGTGGGATTCGACCGCAGCAAGATTCTCAATCTGAAGCCGATCGTCGACGATGCGCTGAAGCAGTGCCCGTCCGTGGAGCATGTGGTGGTGGTCAGGCGGCAGGCATCAAGTCCACCGCCGGTGTCGCCGAAGGAAATCGACTGGACGGAGTGGGTGAAAAACGAGAAGGCGGTCTGTGCTGCGGAACCGCTCGATTCAGAAACCCCCCTTTATATCCTCTATACGTCGGGCACTACCGGCAAACCCAAAGGCGTCGTGCACGTGCACGGCGGCTACATGGTCGGCACCTACACCACCACCAAGTATGTGTTCGATCTGAAGGACGACGACGTCTATTTCTGCGTGGCCGACCCGGGCTGGGTGACCGGCCACAGCTACATCGTCTATGGTCCGCTGCTCAACGGCGCAACCATCCTCACCGCCGAAGGGAAGCCGGACTATCCGAACCCGGGCCGTTGGTGGGATTTGATCGAACGCTACGGAGTCTCCATCTTCTATACGACGCCCACGGCGATCCGTCTGTTGATGCGGCATGGCGAAGAGTGGCCGAAAAAATACGACTTGTCGAGCTTGCGCATTCTCGGTAGCGTCGGAGAACCGATCAATCCGGAGGCCTGGGAATGGTTCCACCGCGCCGCGGGCGGCGATAAACCCATTATGGACACGTGGTGGCAAACGGAGACCGGAGCCATCCTGATTACGCCGTTGCCCTGCGTACCGTTGAAACCGGGCTCCGCCACCAGACCATTCCTGGGCATCGAAGCCGATGTGGTCGACCGACAGGGTAATCCCCTTCCGACCAATCAAGGCGGCTTCGCGGTCATCAAGAAGCCCTGGCCATCCATGATGCGGACCATCTACAAGGACCCCGATCGATACAAAACGTACTGGAACACGATTCCGAACTGTTACACGGCAGGCGACGTGTGCCACAAGGATGCCGACGGGTATATGTGGTTCATGGGCCGCGCAGACGACGTCATCAAAGTTGCTGGCAATCGCCTGGGCACGGCTGAAGTGGAGAGCGCACTGGTCAGCCATCCGTCCGTGGCCGAAGCGGCCGTCATCGGAAAACCGCATAAGACCGTGGGAGAAACGATCAAGGCGTTCATCATCCTCAAACAGGGAGTAGCCGCAAGTCCCGACTTGATTCAATCGGTCAAAGACCAAGTTCAACATGAATTGGGGAAAATCGCGGTCCCCTCGGAAGTGGATATCGTGGCCTCTTTGCCCAAGACGCGATCCGGCAAGATCATGCGTCGTGTGCTCAAGGCCAAGGAGCTTGGACAGGACCCCGGAGACATCTCGACGATCGAAGAGTAAGCATCTCACATCTGATGCAGCGTTGGATTCTGCTGCGAAGGGAGACAGGCATGGCAACGCGAACGGGCCGCACGACGGTGATGGGAATTGGTCTCATCGCCCTTGTCCTCATCACTGGTCAGACAGGAGATGCTTTTGCCGCCGACCAACCAACACCGGCGAAAAAACCCAAAGCCTCTCCCGAAGCCAAGGCTCCCAAAGCGAAAGCGGACAAGCCGACGTTTCAAACAGCCGAAAAAGCCGGAAAGCCCACAGCCTGTTTCGGCGAAGCGCCGAAGATCGATAAACTGACCCCGGATGAAGGCAAAGCCGGGGATACCGTCACCATTACAGGCACGAAGTTCGGGTCGGCTGATTGTCTACGCGGCGTATCCTTCGGGCCTGGCCATGCGGCGACCTTTAAGATAAAAAACGAAACCACGATCACCACCACTGTGCCGAAAGGCGGACGGAAAGGACTGGCGATCGTGACCGTGACCACTGCCTCCGGCGCGGATTCCAAGTCGTTCCTGGTCAAGTAACCGAAGGCCGTCAGCGCTGAAGACCAAGGCTGATGCCGGTCGTGCCAAACACTCCATATGAGAAAACCGGGTGAGCCAATCTATCTAAGACGCCACATGGTCGCTCTGGCCATGGCGGTGATTTTGCCCATCATTGCGTTACAGCTCTACAAAATCTATGTGGGACAGATCAGTTTCGGCGTGCAGCTGGGGTTGGTCGTCGTGATCTCGGTGCTCGCTGGTCTGGGCCTGTACTTCACCTACAGATCATCGGCGCGCAATCAGCCCTGACGAGCGTCTTCACACCACGAGGTTTTCGCACTTCCTGACAGGACGTGAGGCGTTTTGAGCGTGCGGGGTGGCCGCTACATGAGGCCGTGCTTTTTCAGATAGTCCTTATCGATGACGGGCGTCGGCTTCGGCAGCTGGCTTCGCTGTTGGAGGAGCCGTTCGACAAACTTTCCGATGAGGTCGGATTCCAAGTTGACCTGGTCATCGACCTGCTTGAGTCCAAGTGTCGTGACGGCGGCAGTATGCGGAATGATGGAGACGCTGAAGGAGTGATCGGTGGCGTCATTGATCGTCAAGCTGATCCCATCGACCGTCACCGAGCCTTTGTGCACACAGTACCGCAGGACGTCCGAGGGCGCTTCGATGACCAACACGATCGCATTGCCCTCCTGACGGCGGCTGCGGATCGTGCCCACCCCGTCGACGTGACCAGCAACCAGATGCCCGCCGATCCGTTCATTGAGTTTCATCGCGCGCTCGAGATTGACCGGAGCCCCACCCGTCAGCTGTCCGAGGGTCGTGACCGACAAGGTTTCCGGCGACGCTTCGACGACGAAGGACTGTTCACCCTTCGCGACCACCGTGAGACACGTACCGTTGATGCTGATACTGTCCCCGACCTTGAGATCGGCCAACACCGTCGAAGCCAGGACCGTCAGGCGAGTGCCACCGAGGGTCTGTTCCAGCGAGGTGACGGCGCCCATTTCTTCCACAATACCGGTGAACATCAGTCTTTCCTGAGGATGATGTGCTTCACGACATAGACAAAGAGGACGATCAAGACGACCACTCCGAGCGAGGCCAGCACTCCGATCACGATGTTCTCAGTCGCCATCTCCTGCATGGCGGCCCATTATAACATCGAGATCTTTATTTCCTCATGGCGAGCCAGAAGAATACGGCGGCAGCCACCTGGAGGCCGGCAATGATTCCGAACGCCCCGGCATAGCTCATGTTGGCGATCAGCACGCCCGCAAGCAGAGGTCCGCTCGCATGTCCGATATCTCCGATGGTGCCTTGCATGCCCATGCCAGCTCCCAACGTCTTGAACTCTGAACTATCCGCGACAAATGCAGAAGAGGACGAGGAGACAACCGCCTCCCCGAACCCAAATCCCGCCGAGAGCACGAGCAGCAGGGCCAACTCGGACACATGCGGAATGGAGACGAACGTCACCGCACAAATCAGTAACCCCAACATGATCAAGGGCTGTCGGCCCATGCGGTCAGAGACGCGTCCCATAATCGGCTTCGAGACGAACGACGTCAGGGATTGGATGGTGAATAAGAGCCCCACTTCTCCAGCGTTGAGACCGACCGAGATGCCGTAGAGAGGCAGAAATGCCATCAAGGCTCCGTTGGCAATCATCTTGGCGGCATCAGTCGAACTGGTGACGAGGACCTTACGGTTCCGGGCGACAATGCTGAAGCCTCTCCACATTTCCGACCACACAGAGGCCAGGCCCTTGTCATGCAGGCGCGGGGGAGGCGGCGAAAGATGCAGACTGTAGAACAGCACGATCGCCGCGCAGCCGAACAGTCCCGCGGTGAGGAACGCCGACGAGTAGCCGTAAGCGAAGGCAAGATATCCTCCGATGAACGGCCCCAGCAAAGCGCCTGATTGCGTGCAGGCCGTATAGGTGCCCAGTGCGGCGCCGCGGCGCTCCCGATACAACTCGGCAACCGTCGCGAGCGCGCTCGGCGCGAAGATCGCTGTCGCCAATCCATGAAAGAGGCGAAGCAGCGTCAGCAGGTTCAGGTCTGAGATAAAAGGATAGAAAAACGGGGGGATTCCGAAGGCGATGACGCCGATCCGAAGGAACAAGCGGCGGCCGTAGATATCCGAGAGGGCGCCGGACGGAAGTTTGAGCACAACCCCCGTCAGTGTTGAGACGGACACAATCACTCCGATCCGCTCAGGACTTGCGCCCAGGGATTCGGCAAAGAGAGCCAAGACCGGCATCCTGACCATGTTGTAGCTGATGAAGCAGAGGACGCCGATCGTGCACAGTAAGGCAAAGCTGCGCGAGGTCGTCATGGCGTAGCATGTCCCGAATGCCCGCTCACAGAGGGAAGCCCCTTGCCACCCAAGGCTTGTTTCAAAAACGCCACATCCTCATCGGGTAAGGAAGGAGGATCGGTGGCCTCGAATAGCACGCGCTCGGGTCGTTGGCGGATTTCAAGCCCCAATCGGTTCACGACATCGACGCCCTTTCTGAGTTTTCTGATGACCGTGGCGCCGACGAGCGGTCGCAACAGCGAGGCCAGTCCTGACAGCACGCGGTTGTCCAGCATCGTATAGGCCACCATGGTGTTCTCCATCGCTTCGAGGCCTCCTGGCTCCTTGACAGTGCCCGTGCGGAGAAATACGACCGCTTTCCCACTCACATTGGGCAGGAGCCGGCTGTGATGCGTCCCTTCAAGATAATAGATTCGGATCGCACGGTCTTGGTACACCAGTTGGACTATCCCCTCCGTCCCCTCTCCGTCATTGCCCCACCACCGACCGGGACCACGCATTTCCGCCTTGTAGTCCGCCAGGTCAAGGCGGTTAATCAAGGCCGCCGCCAACGGCGGATGGTCCAGCAGATGGAAATAGGTCGACGCATCCATCGCGGTCTTCAACGGTCCGAGAGT
>Ga0207683_10000036_pt1 | contig 101173 bp, 99 predicted proteins | sample KBSM73metaG_FD_184333 | JGI IMG/M metagenome (GOLD analysis project Ga0207683, IMG submission 184333) | Miscanthus rhizosphere microbial communities from Kellogg Biological Station, Michigan, USA - KBS M7-3 metaG (SPAdes) (version 2) | ecosystem: Host-associated > Plants > Roots > Rhizosphere...
CGTCTGGTTCACGCAGCAGTTCGTCAAGGGCATGACCCAGCTGCAGTTCGAGTCAATGAGCTCGGCGAATCCCATCATCTTCTGGCTGATCCCGATCGGCGCGCCGTTGCTGTTCCTGCTGCGCGGTGTCGGTTTCGGCATGCGCCGGTAGTGACCACAGCGCGCCAACTGTCATCATGACCGCACTGAGTACGACAAGGCGCAGATGGTGTTGAAAGCTATTCATGACCCGCCCTCCTTTTGCATTCATGACGGACATGTTACTGGAACAGATGTGTAGGCGATTGGAAGAAGGAACACGTCAACTTGATGTGAGGAGGTATCGGATTCTCAGAACAGGATGCCGGCAGAGCGTCTAGGGTCGCTCCATCTGCGCCATAGGTTGAGACTAATGTGGAGTCGTTCCGTCCACAGCATCCAGTTGCCGTCATCAGCGACGCATCATGTGAACTATCATTGATTGCCGATTAGAACAGATAGACACTCGCATACAGATACATAAGGTTATAACTGAAATTCGCGCTAAAGCCGTTATGCCCGTTGCCTCTCAAGTCGGCCTGCAGACGGTCAAAGGCGGCGCCCATGGCCAAATGATTCACAATCCGATATTCGAGACCGCCGTAGAACTCAAACATCGAGCCTGCGTAATTGCCAATCGACAGGTAGAAAACGTCGTAGCGGCTCTGAAACTGCAATTTCGGCGTAATATTGTAGTTCGCGACCAGACCAATGGATGGAAGCGGAAGCGTCAGTTGTTCATTCACGATGATGACGCTACCAGGCGTAGCAGTACCTCCTCCTGGCGGGGTAATGGCACCCTGTCCTGCGAAATTAAAATTTGTTTTCATCATGTACAGCCCAGGCGACACCGCCAATTCAACCTTGTCGTTCCGGTAGAACGAGTAGTTGTAAATCAGCCGATAGGTGTTAAAACTCAAGCTGGTTTGTGTCGCAGCACCGGCTGAGACGATCTGGTCGCGAATTTGAATTGACTGGTTGAGTAGCTTATCTCCACTCAAGCCCACTCGATACCAGGAAAATCCGAGAGCATGACGTTCGTTGAAGCGGTACAGGGTATCAATTCGGAAGGCATCAGTGCTGCTATCTCCGCCCAACGTCTGCGTGAAGTCGACGTTCGCCCCAACCCCTAAGATAGGACCTCCGACCGCCACGTTGGCGGTCGCCCCGAAGACATAAGCCCAACCGCCGCGGATCATTAACTTATCCGTCAGCGGAGCGGAGATTGTCTCTTCGGTTTTTTTCTCTTCAGCCTGAAGAGGCGGCGAGAGACTGAGAACGAGAATTGAGACGACGAGAAGTATCAGCCCCGTTCTTCGCACGAGCGATTCATGCATGAGCTTACCCCCTAGTTCGGTGATATCCCATGGCCCGACGCAGCCTTGATATAACGGCCGCAAATGGCGTCCGTCGAGAATGGATGTCCCCAGGCGGTTGTGCCTGAGTCCTGCCTTCACCCTCTGGGGATGGCAGGGCCACCATGCTCCAGTCTTTCGTCCTTCATCATCACGGCTTCCGTCCTGCCCGCAGTGTCGATAGTTGTCGTGATACGCTTTCGTGATTTCTTCTCTTTCGATCACGAGTCCGTATTGGTGGATCTGAGGCGCGAAGTTTATCGGAAATGACTCATCCTGTCTATTCGCACCCTGTCGTCACTCGTTCACCTTGGTGAATTTCGGGTCACAGTCGTTTTCCCTATCCCATCATCGAACGTGGCTTCCACAAATCGTTTAATCTTTTCCTCATTCTGAGCAACGACCTTGGCCGCCGCGGCAATCGTGAGATCGCGATCGCAAGGAGAGGCCAGCCACAGCCGCGTCGCAATTCCGGCTAACCGCCGGACCACTTCCTTTGGCTTTTTTATGGTGCTTTCATTTTTACGGCAGGTATCTGGAAGATCGCTCAAGTCCTCCTTCCATTCCGCGTCCGTGTGCCGGAGTGTGATCAGTCCGAGTTGGTCCGGCCCTGGAAGAAGCCTCTGCCGTTGAGCAAGTCGAAAGAACCAGGACCGATAGGCTGTCGCGCGCTCTTCCATGATGCTCGGAATCCTGGAGAAGTCGTAGCTGAACAGTGTGAACCCTTCGGCGCGGCTACTCAGCTCCTCGCCGCCGACGAGAAATGGAAAGGAACTGTCAAACGAAATGATCAGCGCGCGTCGGGACTTCCGTTCTTGCAGTTTCTTCAAAAAGACCATCAACAGCGATTCTGCGCCCGTGTTGTCAGACAGTCCTCCGTCACCGACGTGCCAATACTTGTCCTGGCCCTTGACGCGGAAACTAATCGGTCCGACGACAGGAGGAAAGGACATCGAGCCGACCACAGCCGCGGCCACCCTGATGGGACAGGTATCCAATTTAATGTCCTCGGGTGTCACAGAATGCAATGACTCCCATCGGGACCGGAGTATCAGTTCTCCTTCCTCGTCGACCTTGCGTGCTCCGCTGATCCGATGGAGGTCGAGAAATACGTCATACTGTGACGCCTCGCGGGGAAGCGTGCTGACGACGAAGCGGCGCCCATTATTATACAGCGTCGTGTTGACCATAAGGTGAGGGCTGTCGCCCTGGGCCTCTCGAATCGAGAGCTCCTTGAACGTCATGCCGTTCAAGTACGATTCGTCCAGTAATTCGGCGAGAGACCAGGCGGTCCAGGCGGGATTGATCCATCGAAGCCGGAAGAGCTGTCGCCTGAGAATGAGACCTTCTAGGTCAAACTTCATGTCTTCTTTGAAACGGGTGAAAAACTCCTGATACTCCTGCGTCATGGCACCATCCGACCCGAGAACCGAGACGGCATGCGCCGGCTTGCGTGCGACAAAATAGCTGGAAGCCATGCTGCCACCCGACACGCTGGAGATATAGGACACCTGTTCCAACAGCGATCGTTGTTCAGGGCCGACTCGAATCTTACTGAGAGCCTCGAATGCGCCGGCCGCAAACAGCGCCGCCCGACTTCCTCCTCCGGATACGGCAAGGCCGATCAGCACATCGCGATCCGGAGCCGGCGTGGTGCACTCCGGTTTCTCGGCCGTCTGCAACGTATAGAGCGGTGTCCTTGTGAACCACGCAATCGCCATCAAGAGACCGACGACAACGGCGACTCCCATCACGACAAACAGCAAAACTCTGCCAGTTTCCCGTTTCATGGACCACCCCGGTGCGGTTCTATGATTGACTCCTAACTCAGAGTTCTCCAAATTTTACTCAGGTGCTTTTATCACGAAAGACGAGGCCTTGGGTGAGATTTCTCCGTAGGCTATTCTGCCGGATTTAAGGCGGGAAACACTATGAAGAGGCGTGCGGTGGCCTTGGAAACTGTTAAAGGTCACAGATACGGCTTGTCATCGTTATGGGATCTGCCTGTTTTCATGGAGGATATTCTCTCCGCGTTTCCTCTCCTGTTTACAGACTGTTCCGGTGAAGTGACCGAAGGCGACAGGTGCTTGGCTGGAAACGCCGTGACCAAGTCCCAGCTTTAGAAGAGATTACCAATTCCGATGCCGACATTCGTATTCTTGATGGCTTCTGCTTCGAAGCTCTGTTTGCGACTCGATCTTTGAAAGCCCACATACGCGCGCAATGTATCCGTTAACTCGCGGATCAGCACGACGTCCCCCTGAATGACGTCCTCGTGGGCGCCCCTTCGCTCATCTCCAAGAATCCCGCTCGTCCAATTGTTTCGTTCATAATGGAAGGCCAACGACAACGACAATCGCTCCATGAGCTCTGCATCCAGATCGGCGCTAACGTAATGATTAATATACGAGACGTCGTCCCTGAGCTGAGGTTGGTTTCGACCCTCGGCGAGGCCGCGCTCATAATGGTAGCTCAGGCCTAGCGTAAGCCGCTTGGAGACACGCCATTCGAGATGGGGACCGATGGTCCAGAAATCTACGTCCCGCTGGGCAAACGCATCGTTGTAGCGGCGAATCCCGTATCTGGTCATCAGTCGCACTTCTATGGCCTGCGTCAGCCGTTGTTCCACCCGGGCGGACCATATATTGCTGGTGACCGTCTCATCCACCAATCCCTCTGCACCTGGTTGCCTGTCTTCATTTTCGCCAAGAAACAGGTTCGGTGCATAGTAGTACCGGAGCCGGACATGTGTGGCTGGCGTAAAGGCCTGGATAGCCTCAACCCTCATGGTTCCATGATTGAAGCGCGGGTTGTCCGCATAGATGAACCCTTGCCCGCGTACGTTCAACTCGGTCTTCCCAAACCGATTGTCAAATGTGGTCGCTAGTTTGGCATCCGGTTCGAATACGACATCGGATCCCTTGTTGGTAAGATTGGTATCAAGGGCGGGCTGGGTCGGGTCGCCGTCGCGGGTCAGTCGTCGAGTGGCTGAGAAAATTCCCACATCATCCGTATAGAACAAATTGACCCGACCTTCGATACTCGTCTCGCCAAGTGCCGGACTCGCCGCAGCACTGAGAACCAAGGCGACAACAGCCCAGCGCCTGATAGTAGTAGCTTCATGCACTGGTGGGGGGTCTCAGCGATCTCCAAGCCTTTTCTTCTCAAGGCGACGCATCATTCAGTAGACGATTGACTAATCGGGAAGTTTCCATGCTGTCCAAGATGCTCATATGTGTCTCGTCGAAACCGTACAGCCGCCTGGCGTCCTCCTGTGCACCCGAGTACAATTGACTCGCCAGAGTGACCGTGCCGTCAGAACTTTCCCCGATACCGTTTCCGCGATGCTTGAAACCAAATAGCAGATGATGCTGGACGCCATCCGGCAGCCGTCGATGGACTGGCTCGCCGTCACTGTTCGTGAAGAACAGATCGGTCAGATAGGCACTGCGAGGAACCATGTCGTTCCAGACATAGACGACCGTCGGCGCGTAATCGACTCCGGCCTGTGCAGCCTTGTGTCCCGCCCATGGCGTGGAGATGGTGATGTACAGCGGGACGCGTGCACGACTTCCGCCCAACTGATTCCTTAAGAGGAACCCGCGGGACACCAACCCACCCATGCTGTGGGCGATGACGTAGTACTGGGTGACGCCGTGCTGGAGCTGCAATGTCTTCATCGTCTGGTCGAGATGGTCGGCCAGGCTGGCAAGACGGACTCCCGAGGGGTAGTAGTACAGCCACGGCTGATACTTCGTTCGGTCAAGATGCTCCACGAGGTAGCGAAAATTCGACGGCGTGCCATTAATGCCATGCACGAACAGCACGGGAATTTTTCGGGCATCGTAAGGCTCGAGGAAGTAGACGCCGGGGCCGACATCGAAAATAAAATCATACGGTCGCCATAGGCTCTCGGCCGCATGCTCCTCGCGGAAGCGCGGATCTTCGAGCGTGGTCACCACACCATACGCTGTCGCGGCGCCGAGGGTCTGTTGGAGCTGAGCGCTCGAGGAACGAGACTGGAACTTCATGAAATCGATCTCCCCTTCAACCCGCGAACGACCTTCCGTCGGGATGAAGAGCGCCAGTTCGGTGTGGGGGTGACTGCTGTCACAGGTGACCAGTTGGCTCGCGTCAATGGGCAGGAACGGTTCACCTTGTTGATACACGCCGTCGGCATTCACATCCTTGAACGCGACAAGCCCATACGTGCCGGGGGCGGCGCGGAATATCCAACGCCCTGGCGACTCCAACACAAAGTGGTCGATCAGACTCCAATTCTTTTGATCTTCCAAGACGCCGCCGTTGTGGCGCACTAATCCGACCAGCAGCGGGTTCGGTGGCTCCTGCCGAGCGCTCACGGATCCGTCAATTCTACAGAACGCCGCCAGTTTGAACTGTTGCGTGCGCACCTCATGAAACACGCAACCCGTCATGAGGAGTATGGCGACGGCCCAAATCCACAAGCGCGTCCAGTCGTTGAGCACCCACTCTCTTCGGCGTGATCGCTCTTTCACTTTCCCGCTTTTCCTCCTGCATGCGCGCTGCGTTTTCCTTCTTTGAGCAGCATTTGCGGATTCAGTCGGCCATAGAGTTCGATCATCTTCGCGACCAACCCAGTCCAGCCGGTCTGATGGTTGGCGCCCAGCCCGGCACCGTTGTCGCCGTGGAAATACTCGTAGAACTGCAGGTAGTCGTGCCAATGCGGATCGGACTGAAATTTTTCCGTTCCACCGTACACCGCGCGCTTGCCCTGTGCGTCCCGGAGAAAAATGGCCGTAAGGCGGTTGGCAATTTCCTTGCTGACCTCGAATAAGTTCATCATCCGGCCGGACCCAGTGGGGCATTCAATTTTGAAGTTGTCACCATAATAGAGGTAATACGACAGCAGCGCCCGGATGATCATGGCGTTCACCGGCATCCACACGGGCCCACGCCAGTTGGAATTCCCCCCGAACATCCCCGTGTTGGATTCGGCCGGAAGGTAGTCCACCCGGTAGACCTGCCCTCCGACATGAAACACGAACGGATGCTCTTGATGGAATTTGGAGAGCGAGCGGATGCCATAAGGACTGAGGAACTCATTCTCGTCCAGCATCTTCGAGAGAATGCGACGTAACCGCTCTTCATTGACCAGCGCCAGAATGCCGCGGTCGGCCACTCCACGGTGTGCCCGACCTGTTTTATGGATGAACGTCAGGAGTTCAGGCATCTGTTGGGCACGCTCCTGAAGTCTGGCGGCCGCCTCGGGCACGCGTTCTCGTTGCCAATCTTCAACGACCGACGTGGCGCAGAGCGGCAGCAGACCCACCATGGAACGGACTTTCAGTCTGGTGGATTTTCCATCGGGTAGCCGCAGAAGGTCGTAGTAAAACCCATCTTCTTCATCCCACATGCCGTCGGAGCCGGCCCCATTCATGGCCGCAGCAATGTAAAGGAAATGCTCGATGAATTTTTCGACCATGTCGCCGTATGTGCGGTCATAGGGGGCAATTTCTATGGCGATTTCGAGCATGTTCTGACTGAACAAGGCCATCCATGCCGTGCCGTCTGCTTGTTCGAGGTGACCGCCGGTCGGCAAGGGAGCGCTTCGGTCGAACACGCCGATGTTGTCCAGCCCCAGGAAGCCGCCCTCGAAGAGGTTCTTGCCGAAACGATCTTTCCGATTCACCCACCAGGTGAAGTTGAGCAGGAGTTTGTTAAAGGCCGACTTGAGAAAATCAATGTCCGCCTCGCCTCGCAGGGCCTGGTCGGTCCGGTGCAGGAACAGGGTGGCCCAGGCATGAACGGGCGGATTGACGTCGCTGAAATTCCACTCATAGGCTGGAATCTGTCCGCTCGGATGGAGGTAATACCCGCGAAGCATTAACTTCATCTGTTGCTTCGCGAACTCGGGGTCTACGATGGAAATCGGCAGCGTGTGAAAGGCCAAATCCCAGGCCGCATACCAGGGATACTCCCACTTATCCGGCATGGAAATGATGTCGCGGTTGACCATGTGAAACCACTCGCGATTCCGGAACTCGCGGCTGCCGCTGTGAAGAGGATGCGCAAAATGTTCTTCCAACCACTGATCGGCATCGAGATAGTAGAACTGCTTGCTCCACAACATGCCGGCCAAGGCCTGCCGCATGACGTTCGCCTCATCCGGAGTGACCGAAGGAGGAGTCACTGCGCGGTAGAACTCATCAGCTTCCCGCAATCGATGTTGCATGATGTCGTTAAAGGCTTGGCCAAATGGGGAGCCCGCCTTCGCTTTTTCTGCTGCCTTTGCGGAACCGGCACCTTTGGCCGGCGGCACGTTCTGCCGAACCAACCGCAGTTTCGCCGTCGCGGTCCCGGCGGGGCCAATCGTAAACCGGTAATGCGCCGAGACCTTCGTGCCAGTTTGGTCCGGATTGATGGCCTGTTGTTGACCCTGGACGACGTAGTTATTGATGCCGTCTTTCACATAGGGACTGGCATTGGGATATTCAGGAAAGAGCCGTTCGTTGTTGGTTTCGTTCTCGGTAAAGAGCAGCGGCGCTTCACCCTCGCAGTACAGCAGGTATTCGCCCAACGCTGAGTGGGTGGCCGCGATGATTTTGTTCCCTCTGGGCCCCTTCACCTGTTTCAATGACGGTTTCTCGACAGGCTTGGCCTGCCAAGAAGCCCAATTGTTCCGGAACCACAACGTCGGCAGGACATGAAGATCGGCTGCCTCTGGGCCCCGGTTCGCGGCTGTGATCTGAATGAGCACATCGTCCGGCCCGGCCTTCGCATATTCGACGAACACGTCGAAGTAGCGGTCGTCGTTGAAGACCCCGGTATCGAGCAGCTCGTATTCCGGCATCTCCCGGCTCCGCTGCTTATTCGTGTGAACCAGCTCATCATAGGGATAGGCCGCCTGAGGATACTTGTAGAGAAATTTCATGTAGGAATGCGTTGGCGTACTGTCGAGGTAGAAGTAGTATTCTTTGACATCCTCTCCGTGGTTGCCTTCGCTGTTGGTCAAGCCGAACAGGCGTTCCTTGAGAATGGGGTCCCTGCCGTTCCAGAGGGCCAGAGCAAAGCACAGTCGCTGATCTTCGTCGGACACACCGGCGAGGCCGTCTTCGCCCCAGCGATAGGCGCGCGAGCGGGCGTGGTCGTGGGTAAAATAATTCCAGGCGTCCCCGCCTTCGCTGTAGTCCTCCCGGACCGTTCCCCACTGACGCTCGCTCAGGTAGGGGCCCCAACGTTTCCATGCCTGTCCATCGGTGGACAACCGTTCATGCTCGACGGTCGGGTGCGTCTTCTTGCCCTTCACGGCCGGTTCCCTTCCCGTCATTCGTGTTGGCATCTGCGCCTCCTCAATACACTTCGGACCCAGGTGTTGATTTCATACATGGCGAGATCTTTCCAAGAGGCGTTCATACGTCGCCTTGCTTGAATGCAGCCTTCTTGCCCCCTTCCAGGATGCGTTTGGGGTCGAGAAGCCCGAAGAGTTGGATCGTTTTGGCCACGCACCCAGTCCAGCCGGTCTGATGGCTTGCGCCCAGTCCCGCCCCGTTATCACCGTGAAAGAATTCATAGAATAGAATGAGATCCCGCCAGTGGGGATCGGATTGGAACTTCTGCGTCCCACCATACACAGGACGCCGGCCGCGCTCGTCCCGCAGGAAGATCCGGCTCAGCCGATCCGCGATCTCCTTAGCGACCTCGAAGAGGTTCATCATCTTGCCTGATCCGGTGGGGCATTCAATTTTGAAATTATCGCCATAGTAGAGATAGTAATTCAGGAGCGCCCGAATAAGGATGACATTCACCGGCATCCAGACCGGCCCTCGCCAGTTCGAGTTGCCGCCAAACATGCCGGTGTCGGATTCGGCCGGTAGATAGTTCACTCGGTACTCCTGGGCGCCCACGTTGAAGATATAGGGGTTCCGCTCGTGAAACTTGGAGAGCGCACGGAGGCCGTATGGGCCCAGAAATTCATTTTCGTCGAGCATCCTCGAGAGGATTCGGCGGAGCCGCTCCGGATTGATCAGCGCAATGATTCCCCGCTCGTTCACACCAAAATGCCCGGGGCCGGTGGGGTGCATGGATTTCATGAGTTCGGGCATCTGGCGAGCGCGTGCAAATAACGCCGCGACGACCTGCGGAACAAGTTCCCGCTGCCACGGCTCCACTACCGTCGTGGCGCACAAGGGCAGCAGCCCCACCATCGACCGTACGCGAAGCCGCTGGGCACTGCCGTCCGGAAGTCGCAGGAGATCGTAGTAGAATCCATCCTCTTCGTCCCACATGCCCTCCGGCCCGGGCCGGTTCATTCCCCCTGCAATAAATAAGAAGTGTTCGATAAATTTTGTCACCATGTCCCCGTAAGTGGGGTCGTAGGGCACCAACTCCACCGCAAGCTCCAACATATTTTGGCTGAATAGGGCCATCCAGGCTGTGCCGTCCGCTTGTTCGAGGTGACCGCCCGTCGGCAAGGGAGCGCTTCGGTCGAACACGCCGATGTTGTCCAGCCCGAGGAAGCCGCCCTCGAAGACGTTCTTACCGAAACGATCTTTCCGATTCACCCACCAGGTGAAGTTGAGCAGGAGCTTGTTAAAGGCCGACTTGAGGAAGTTCACATCCGTCTCGCCGCGCAGTGCCTGCTCCGTGCGATGAAGGAAGAGGGTCGCAAAGGCGTGAACCGGAGGGTTCACGTCGCTGAAGTTCCATTCGTAAGCGGGAACCTGCCCGTTGGGGTGCAGATACAACCCGTGCAACATCAAGTTCATCTGCTGCTTCGCGAAGTCGGGATCGACGATCGAGAGTGGCAGCGTATGGAAGGCCAGATCCCAAGCGGCATACCACGGATATTCCCACTTGTCGGGCATCGAGATGATGTCTTCGTTGACCATGTGGAACCACTCCGAATTCCGGGAGGTACGATAGCCGGCATGCAGGGGGTTGGATTGGTGTTCCTCCAGCCAACGATTGCCATCGAAGTAATAGTACTGCTTGGACCAGAGCATGCCGGCTAACGCCTGGCGCATCACATTGGCTGCATCCTGGGAAACGGAAGGCGGGGTGACGGAACGGTAGAATTCGTCCGCCTCCTTCAAGCGAGCCGCGAAGATCTCCGCAAAAGCCGGCCCGAAAGGGGATGCAACCGCTTTTTTGTCCTTGCCCTGCTCAACGGAACCCTGGCTGGTGAGGCGAAGGCGCAGGGTCATCGATTGGCCAGGCCCCACCATCTGCCGATAGTGTGCCGAGGCCTTCGTCCCCTCATGCTTCGGATTCACGGCCTCTTTGCGGCCCTGCACCACATAGTCATTGATTCCGTCTTTGACGTAGGGGGTGGGGTTCGGGTATTGAGGAAAGAGCCGGACATTGTTCGTTTCATTCTCGGCAAACAGCAGCGGCACTTTGCCCTCGCAGTACAGGTGGTACGTGCCCAGTGTCGAATGCTGCGCCACGATCCCACTCGTGCCCGCCGGTCCCTGGATCTGCTTGAGGATCGGTTTCTTGGCAGGGCCGGCAATCCATGTGGCCCAGTCGTTGCGGAACCACAGGGTCGGCAACAGGTGCAGCTCGGCCTGTTCTGGTCCTCGGTTGACGGCGGTGATCTGCACCAGGATGTCGTCCGGGCCGTCCTTGGCGTATTCCATGAAGACATCAAAGTAGCGATCCTGATTGAACACGCCCGTATCGAGCAGTTCATACTCCATCTCGTTGCGGGAGCGCCGGCGGTTCGTCTCCACCAGATCGGCATAGGGGAAGGCCGCCTGCGGATACTTGTAGAGGTACTTCATATAGGAATGCGTCGGCGTGCTGTCGATGTAGAAGTAATACTCTTTGACGTCCTCGCCGTGGTTGGCTTCGCTGTTGGTCAAGCCGAACAGACGCTCCTTGAGGATCGCGTCTTTCCCGTTCCAGAGGGCGAGCGCTAAACAGAGCCGCTGCTTTTCGTCGCAGATACCCCCTAGACCATCCTCACCCCAGCGATAGGCCCGGGAACGGGCCTGATCGTGGGTGAAGAAATTCCAGGCGTCACCGTTGTCGCTGTAATCCTCCCGAACGGTTCCCCATTGCCGCTCCGTCAGGTAGGGTCCCCACATTTTCCAAAGCTTTTCATTTTGACGAGCTTCTTCGAGCCGGATGTGTTCAGCGGTCCTCATAGGCTCCTTCCTCCCATGACAAAAAACACATGATCTCCTTGATCACACATTGATGGTCGCCTATGAGCAGGCGCTTCACCGTGATCGCACCATCCAGCCTAGCTGTGTGTTCGGCTTCCAGCCGCCACTTCAGTAGATTTCCTGGATAAACTTTCTCCCCTTCAACGTCGCCTGATCGTCATATTCATGCTTCTTTGATCGCTTGGGCAGCTTGACCTTCTTGTAGGACATCTTTTTGTAGGGGATAGAACTCAAGAAGTGTTTGATAATGTTTAATCGCGCCCTTCGCTTATTATCCGACCGCACGAGATGCCAGGGTGCGTGCTTCGAGTCCGTGGCATCCAGCATCCTGTCGCGTGCGCGCGAGTACTCGTACCATTTCTCTCGCGAAGGAAGATCTATCGGACTGAGTTTCCACTGGCGTAACGGGTCATCGAGGCGAGCCTGGAAGCGCCGTTCTTGCTCCTCATTGCTCACCTCGAGCCAGTACTTGACCAGTTGAATGCCCGCCCTGGTGATGTAGCCCTCGACCGTCGGCGCAAGTTCGAGGAAGGCTTTGTACTGCTCCTTGGTACAAAAGCCCATGACATGTTCGACTCCTGCCCGGTTGTACCAGCTCCGGTCAAAAATCACGATTTCACCCGCCGCCGGGAAGTGCGTCATGTAGCGTTGCAGGTACATCTGCGTCTTTTCGCGATCGGAGGGGGCAGGCAAGGCCACCACGCGGAACACACGCGGGCTCACGCGTTCGGTGATCGCGCGGATCGTCCCGCCCTTGCCGGCGCCGTCACGCCCCTCGAAGATCAGGATGATCCGTGCCCCTGTCTCTTTGACCCAGACCTGAAGGTGACACAATTCCACCTGAAGCTTGTGCAATGCCTTTTCATATTCTTTGCGCTTTACCTTGCCGGTATTCTTGTCTTCCTCCTTGTTGTCTTTCGCCATTGGCTCACTCCTGAGTTTGAACCCTGGCCGGCATCTCTCGATCGACTGCGATCCAGCCGGCGCTTGGATCACCGATCACGCTGACGTTTCTTTCAGGCCTGCCAACAGCACAACAACGGAGCGAGCCTGTGCCCTGTAGGTGGCCCCTGAATTGGGAGCTGCCGTGTGCCAGGGAACAATATCGAGCGGTGACTGCAGCCCCGTATCGATCCACCGGCGCCAAGGGCCGCCACTGTACAGATGCGGCAGTTCGAAATTCAGCGGCCTCCAGTAGGCATTCAAGATCAGATAGACCACGGTCCGTTCCTGCTTCATTTCCACCTGCAACGCCACGCTGCGAGACTCAGGGCTCCAATCCGGCTGTCCCCGTTTCACCCCGTGCCAGGATTTGTTGGCCTGCTGAATCAATTGCGCCAGACTCAATCGCTGACGTTCATGCTCCACGCTTCTCAAGAGTCGTCGCTCGTTGAGCAATGTCACAAAGCGATGGACATCCGCGTGTTTGGCCACCAAGGTCCAGTCGAACCAATTGAGTTCATTGTCATGACAGTAGGCATTGTTGTTGCCTCCCTGTGTACGTCGCACTTCATCGCCCATGAGAATCATCGGCACGCCGATAGAAAGCAGCGTGACGGCAAGAAAATTTTTCACCTGTCGGTTCCGCAACTGTTCGATCTCCGGGTCATCAGTCGGTCCTTCGACTCCGCAATTCCAGCTTCGGTTATCGTCCGCGCCGTCCCTATTGCCTTCGTCGTTGGCCTCGTTGTGCTTGTTGTTGTAGGAGACCAGGTCGTTCAGGGTGAAGCCGTCGTGACAGGTCACAAAGTTCACGCTCTGCTCCGGCTCGCGCTGCTTGTGCCCGTAAATCTCGGGGCTGCCAACGAAGCGATCGACAAAGCGGGCCAGCGAACCCTGCTCGCTCCGGAAGAAGCTGCGGACGTCATCACGAAAACGCCCGTTCCATTCTTTCCAGCTATCTCCGATGAAGCTTCCGACCTGATAGAGACCGGCGGCATCCCATGCCTCCGCAATCAGTTTCGTGCCAGCGAGAGCCGGATCGGATTCGATATCCCACAGCACGGGCGGATCGGGCAGGACCCGGCCGGAGGCATCGCGCGTGAGGATCGAAGCAAGATCGAACCGGAACCCGTCGACGTGCATCTCCTGCACCCAATACCGCAGACTATCCACAATCATTCGTCGGACGACGGGATGATTGGCGTTGAGCGTATTGCCGGTGCCGGTGTAATTGGCGTAGCGTGACCGGTCCTCTTCGAGAATGTAGTACGTGTTGTTGTCCAGGCCGCGGAAGCTCAACGTCGGCCCGCGATGGTCGCCCTCGGCGGTATGATTGAACACGACGTCGAGAATGATCTCGATGCCGGCCCGATGGAGCGCTTTGACCATGTCGCGAAATTCGTCCACGGGGCCGAGTGCATCCTGTCGAGAGCTATAGGCCTGGTGAGGCGCAAAGAATGAAATTGGCGCATAGCCCCAATAATTGATTTTTCCCGGCGGGCTATCTTGGGGGTCGAACTGAAAGACGGGCAGCAGTTCCACGGCGGTGATGCCAAGCTCCTGCAGATAGGGAATCTTTTCGATCAGACCGGCATAGGTTCCACGCTTTGTGATCGCCACCCCAGAGCTCGGATGGCGGGTGAACCCGCGCACATGCATCTCATAGATGATCGTGCGTGCGGAGGGACGTTTCAGCGGTGCGTCGCCGTCCCAATCGTAGACCTCGGGATCCACCACCACGCTCTTCATCGCGCTCGCAGTGTTGTCGCCAAGCTGACTGGCAGCCACGCGGCTGTAGTGCTTCGGCATGACGACGCCACGGCCGTAGGGATCGAGCAGCACTTTTGTCCCATCAAACCGCAGCCCACGCCCTGGATTCAACGGCCCGTGAACGCGATATCCGTAGATTTGCCCCGGCCGGACACCGGACAGAAACATGTGCCAGTAGTGATAGGTGTGGTTGGCAGGATCGAGGGAGACGATGTGTGACGGCTTGGGCTCCTCCGCCGCATCGAAGAGCAAAAGGTCGACCCCGGTGGCATCGCGCGAGTACACACTGAAATTGACGCCCCCTGCGCTAACCGTCGCACCGAGGGGAGCGCTGTGTCCACTCGATTGCATCGCGAAGGGTTTCGCACCTTCGGCTGGGTCGGGCCTCGCCTGCGTCAACGCTCATCCTCACCGGAGACGAAACCGCCAGCTGTCGCGGTCATGAGGCTCCACGGGCTAGGTACGCCTTCGATTACGGTAGCGGCGGATCAGGTTATTCGTCGAGCTGTCATGCCCGAGCGAGGTCTCATCCTTGCTCTCGAGTTCAGGGGCGATGCGCTGGGCGAGGACTTTGCCCAGTTCGACTCCCCATTGATCAAATGAGTCGATATTCCAGATCACGCCCTGGGTAAACACCGAATGTTCGTAGAGAGCAATCAGTTTTCCGAGCGTCTCAGGTGTCAGTCGCTCAGCCAGGATGGTATTGGACGGCCGATTGCCCTCAAAGACCCGGTGAGGCACGAGCCAGTCGGGCGTCCCTTCGTTCTTCACTTCTTCGGCTGTCTTGCCGAATGCCAGCGCCTCCGTTTGTGCGAAGACATTCGCCATCAAGAGATCGTGGTGGCGGCCGAGCGGATTGAGCGGCTGATGAAACGCAATAACGTCGCACGGAATTAGCCTGGTTCCCTGATGGATGAGCTGATAAAAGGAGTGTTGCCCATTGGTGCCCGGCTCGCCCCAATAGACGGAACTCGTCTCATAGGAGACGGCTTTCCCATCGAGCGTCACGTGCTTGCCGTTGCTCTCCATCGTCAATTGCTGCAGATAGGCGGGAAATCGTTTCAAGTACTGCTCGTAGGGAAGGATTGCGACGGTCTCGGCGCCGAAGAAATTCACATACCAGATGGTGAGCAGGCCCATGAGCACGGGAAGGTTCTGAGCAAACGGCGTCTGGCGGAAGTGCTCGTCCATCTGATGACTGCCGTTGAGCATGGCCAGGAAATTGTCTGGTCCAATCGCAATCATCGTCGAAAGGCCGATGGCCGACTCCATCGAATAGCGTCCTCCCACCCAGTCCCAAAACTGGAACATGTTGGCTGTGTCGATGCCAAACTTGGCGACCGCCTCCGCGTTCGTCGACACCGCCACAAAGTGCTTCGCCACCGATACGGGATCACCGCCCAGACCTGCAAGCGACCACTCGCGCGCGCTGTTGGCGTTCGTCATGGTCTCCAGCGTGGTAAATGTTTTTGACGAGACGATAAATAAGGTCTCGTCTGCCTGCAGATCGCGGACCGCTTCCGCCAAATCCGTCCCATCGACATTGGAGACGAACCGGAACGTCAGGCTTCGCTCGGTATAGTGCTTGAGCGCCTCATAGGCCATGACAGGCCCCAGATCCGATCCGCCGATGCCGATGTTGACGACGTTTCTGATCGGCTTGCCCGTATACCCTTTCCACTCACCGCTCCGGACACGCTGTGAAAACGCTGCTGTCCGGTCCAGCACGGCGTGCACTTTCGGCACCACGTTCTCGCCATCGACCATGATCGAGGCTTCACGCGGTGCGCGCAAAGCGACGTGGAGCACAGCTCGGTTTTCGGTCACATTGATTTTCTCTCCACGGAACATCGCTTCGATCCCTTCACGCAAACCCGATTCCTCCGCGAGCTGCACAAGAAGGCGAATCGTCTCGTCCGTGATTCGGTTCTTTGAATAATCCAGAAATACCCCGATGGCTTCCACGCTCATACGGCTGCCACGCTGAGGGTCGTCAGCGAACATGGTCCGCAGATGCGTCGCCTGCATGCTCTTATAGTGGGCCTGCAATGCCTTCCAGGCTTGTCGTCGAGGCAGTGTCGTGCGCCGCTGAATCTTGGGGCGCCTTCTAGGCGTTGTCGTGGTCATAGGCTTCATGGCTCCAAGGTTCATTGTTCGACTTCGCTGATGCCTGTTGCCGCTGTGATCGGTCAATCATCCTGACTCATCTCCACATGACGCGTTTCGTTCCACAGTCGGATGACCGGCCTCGACCGGTCATGTTCATAACCCAATGCACTCAGGCTTGCCGTGCTGAGCATGAAGAATCGACAGTTCACCGACGCCTCTAGCCCCAGCCAGCGGGCCGCGAGCACCCGCAGGAAATGCCCGCTCGTAAAGAGCAACGTATGGCCTGTCGCCGCGCGGACGCGGCGGACGATCCGATCCGCACGTTCGCTCACTTGCTGAGGCGATTCGCCTCCCGGGCAGCCGTCGCGGAAAAGTTCCCAATCGGGACGTTCCGCACGAATCTCAGCCGTACGGCGTCCTTCGTATTGGCCATAGTTCCATTCGACCAAGTCTTTATCAACGTCAGCGACTGGTTTGAAGCCGGCCAGTTCACAGGTCCGGGCCGCACGTTGCAAGGGACTGGTCAACACCAGGGAAAACGTCAATCCCTTGAGCCGTTCACCAAGCCGTCGTGCGGTGCGCTCGCCACGATCGGTGAGCGGAAGATCGGTCAACCCGGTATGCTGGCCTGAGATCGTCCAAGCCGTTTCACCATGCCTCGCTAGGTACACGATGGGAAGGTTCTCGGCCATGACAGCACTCATTGCAATTGACGCTCACGTCACCGGGCAAGGCTTCACATTCCAGATGCCCGCCGCGTATTCCGCGATGGTACGGTCGCTGGAGAACTTGCCGGAACTCGCAATATTCAGGATCGCCTTATGCGCCCACCCCTTTGAGTCGTTATAGAGGTCGCGCAGTTCACGGTCGGCCTTCAGGTAGGACGTGAGATCCGCCAGATGCATGTAGTGATCGCCGCCGGTCAGCACAGCCTGCTCCAGCGCCGCAAAGGCGCCCGGCTCATTCTGACTAAAGTAATTCGAAAAAATCAGATCGAGGGCCGCCCGGGTTTCCGGCTCGTGATCGTAATGCCACCGAGGGTCATACCAATTCCGGCTGCCGGCGACTTGATCCGCGGTCAGGCCGAACAGAAAAAAGTTCTCTTCCCCGGCTTCCTCAGCCATTTCGATGGTGGCCCCATCGCGTGTGCCGATCGTGAGCGCGCCATTCATCATGAACTTCATGTTGCTCGTTCCGCTGGCCTCATACCCGGCCGTTGAGATCTGATTGGAGACATCGGAGGCCGGAATCAGCCTCTCCGCAAGTGACACGCAGTATTCCGGCAGAAAGACCACCTTGATTCTTCCGCGCACCACGGGATCTCCCTCGATCGTGCCGGCGAGGTTGTTGACGAACTTGATGATGACCTTGGCCAAGTGGTAGGCCGGCGCCGCTTTGCCGGCGAAAAAGAATGTCCTGGGCACCATCGTCTGGTTCGGGTTCTCACGTAACCGGTTGTACAGCACCACGATGCGCAACGCATTGAGAAGCTGCCGCTTATACTCGTGAATGCGTTTGACCTGGCAATCGAAGATGCTGTCGGGATTGACGAGTTGTCCAGATGTCGCCTTGAGCCATTGGGAAAAATGCACTTTCGCTTCGCGCTTGGCACGAAGGAACGCCTCGCGAAACGCCGGATCGCCGGCGAGGGCCTTCAACTTGCCGAGCTGATTGAGATCGGTGATCCAGCCGTCGCCGATGGCGTCGGTAATCGCATTCGAGAGCGCCGGATTCGCCAACAGCAGCCAACGGCGGGGCGTGACCCCATTCGTCTTATTGTTGAACCGTTCGGGATAGAGTTCGGCCAAATCCTTCACCGTCACCGCACGAAGCAGTTTGGAATGAATGGCCGCCACCCCATTGGTGCTGTGAGATCCGACAATGGCCAGATTGGCCATGCGGATTTTGCGCCTGGCGCCTTCCTCCACCAGGCTCACCCGCTCGACGCGGCCCTCGTCTCCGGGGAAGCGGTTTCGAACCACCTCCAACAGACGGCGGTTGATCTCGAGAATGATTTCAAGATGCCGCGGCAGCATATGAGCGAACCATTCGAGCGGCCATGTTTCCAATGCCTCTGGCAGCAGCGTATGGTTCGTATAGGCGAGCGTCCGTTGCGTCAAGTTCCAAGCCTGGTCCCATTCCAGATGCGCCTCGTCGAGCAGGATACGCATCAGCTCGGGAACAGCCATGGTCGGATGCGTGTCATTCATTTGTATGGCAATCTTCTCAGGCAGCATATTCCAGTCTGAATTGGTACGCCGAAACCGCCGCACGAGATCTCCCAACGAGCAGGCCACCAGAAAATATTCTTGAAGGAACCGCAACCCTTGTCCCCTGGAAGTCGAGTCGTCGGGGTATAGCACACGAGTCAGTGACTCCGCGGCGAGGGACTCTGCGAATGCCCCGACGAAGAATCCCCGACTGAAGAGCTGGAAGTCAAAGTAGTCCGGAGTGGCCGCCGCCCATAGCCGGAGCGTATTGATGGTTTTTCCCCCGTAACCGACGACCGGACGATCGAACGGGATGCCGAGAAGAACCGACGGCCGACCGACGATGGGACGCAGCATGCCCTCGCGAAGTTCGAACGTACAATTGAGTTTCACCTCCACCGCTTCATCCAAACGTGCGACCTCCCAAGGATCAGGCCTCCGCAACCAATTATCCGGCTGCTCATATTGCCAACCATCTTTGATCGCTTGCTTGAAAATACCGTACTCATAGCGCAGGCCGTACCCCATGCCTGGAATCTCCATCGTCGCCATCGAGTCGATGAAGCAGGCCGCCAGCCTCCCCAGCCCGCCGTTGCCCAATCCGGCATCCGGCTCCATCTCGCTCAGCTCCAAGGGATCGAGACCCTTGGTCTTGGCGATGTGTTGCGCGATCGGCTGAAGCAAGGCATTCGTGATGTTGTTGGCAAACGACCTCCCGAGGAGATATTCCATCGAGAGGTAATACACCCGTTTGGGGTTCTTCTCGGCATAGGTCTTTTCTGTCAGCAGCCACCGTTGTGAAATGACATCCCGGATGGCCCGAGCCGCTGCTTCAAACTGCTCGCGGGGACTGGCTTTCTTCATGTCTACGACGTTGTCGAACGTCAGATGCCGCTCGTAGAGAGCGTCGTGAGTGCCGGAAAATTGGATTGGCCCGACTCCGTATTGTTGAAGAAGTTCCTTTGTACGTTCCTGGTTCATGGCACCCTCCACTGGGAAGTGCTCGGTCATCGGCAATTTTGCACCGAGCGTAGACTAAACGTTATCCCCTTCCGTTGAGCTCCTACGCTTTCCCTTGCCACTTCCCTGCCCCCATAGCCAATTGGTGATCTCGGGCATGTCCTCCCCGTATTTGGCAATGTACTGCTTGTGCTCGACCAGCTTCTCTTGGATCGCCTGCTTGGCATACGCGGCCCGGGATCCAAGTTGCGGCAATCGGTCCACGACATCGCCAACGAGGTGGAACCGGTCGAGATCGTTCATGACGACCATATCGAACGGCGTGCTGGTCGTGCCCTCTTCTTTGTACCCACGCACGTGGAGGCTCTTGTGATTGGTTCTTCGATAGGTGAGACGATGAATCAACCACGGATAGCCGTGGAAAGCGAACACCACGGGCTTGTCCTTCGTAAACAGGGCGTCGAAATCGAAGTCCGACAGTCCGTGCGGATGCTCGCTGGGCGGCTGCAATTTCATGAGATTGACGACGTTGACGACCCGGATCTTCAATGACGGGAGGTATTGCCGAATGATGTCCACGGCGGCGAGTGTTTCGAGCGTGGGCACGTCCCCGCAGCAGGCCATCACGACGTCGGGATCTGACCCTTTGTCGTTGCTCGCCCATTCCCAAATGCCGATACCGGCCGCACAATGCTTAATCGCCTGGTCCATCGTCAGCCATTGCGGAGCCGGCTGCTTGCCCGCCACGATGACGTTGATGTAGTTCCTGCTGCGCAGGCAGTGATCGGTCACGGACAACAATGTGTTCGCATCGGGTGGCAGGTAGACCCGCACGACGTCGGCTTTCTTGTTGACGACGTGATCGATGAACCCTGGGTCCTGATGGCTGAATCCGTTGTGGTCCTGCCGCCACACATGCGAGCTCAGCAAATAGTTGAGCGAGGCGATCGATCGCCGCCAGGGAATCTCGTTGCAAACCTTCAGCCATTTCGCGTGCTGATTGAGCATGGAATCGATGATGTGGATGAACGCCTCGTAGCAGGAAAAGAACCCGTGCCGGCCCGTCAGGAGATAGCCTTCCAGCCAACCCTGACATTGGTGCTCACTGAGCATTTCCATCACCCGGCCATCCGGCGCCAGGTGATCGTCGTATGGAAAACTCTCCGCCATCCAAGCGCGATTTGTGACTTCCAACACGTCTTGCCAACGGTTGGAATTGTTCTCATCCGGACTGAAGAGGCGGAAATTTCGGCTCTCCATATTGAGCTTCATCGTGTCGCGCAATAACTTTCCCATCTGGCGCGTGGATTCTGCCGTCGTCGCTCCGGGTTTGGACACCTCGACGGCATAGTCCTGGAACTCTGGCAGACGCAAATCCCTGAGCAACAACCCGCCGTTGGCATGCGGATTAGCACTCATGCGGCGATCGCCCTTCGGCGGCAGCTCAGCCAGCTCGGGTTTCAGGCGGCCGGTCTTGTCGAAGAGGTCCGCCGGCTTGTAACTCTTCATCCACTTTTCGAGAAGTTTGACGTGCTCCGGTTTCTCGTGCATCTCGCCCATCGGCACTTGATGGCTACGCCAATAATCCTCGGTCCGTTTCCCGTCAATTTCCTTCGGACAGGTCCATCCTTTGGGTGAACGGAGCACGATCATTGGCCAGAGCGGCCGCTTCTTGCCCCCCGTCCGCCGTGCCTCGGTCTTGATGCGGTGAATGTCTTCAATGATCGTGTCGAGCGTGGACGCCATCAGCTGATGCATCTTCTCAGGATCGCTCCCCTCAACAAAATACGGGGTGTAGCCGTAGCCCCGGAAGAGCTGCTCCAATTCTTGATGGCTGATGCGGGCCAGCACACAGGGATTCGCGATCTTGTAGCCGTTTAAATGCAGGATCGGCAGCACGACACCGTCGCCGAGCGGATTGAGAAACTTGTTCGAGTGCCATGAAGTGGCCAGCGCACCGGTTTCGGCTTCGCCGTCTCCGACGACACAGGCGACGATCAGATCGGGATTGTCGTACGCCGCGCCGTAGGCATGTGACACTGCGTATCCCAATTCACCGCCTTCATGGATGGAGCCGGGCGTTTCCGGCGCCACGTGACTTGGGATACCACCCGGAAACGAAAACTGCTTGAATAAGCGCTTCATGCCCTCTTCGTCCTGAGACATGTTCGGATACACTTCCGAATACGTTCCTTCCATATACGCATTAGCGACGATGGCGGGACCGCCGTGCCCTGGACCGATGATGTAGATCATGTTCAGGTCCCGTTGCTTGATCACTCGGTTCAAGTGAGCATAGAGAAAATTCAGTCCCGGCGTCGTACCCCAATGGCCGAGCAGGCGGGGTTTGATGTGCTCTTTCTTCAGCGGTTGTTTCAACAGCGGATTGTCAAATAAATAGATCTGCCCGACGGAGAGATAATTCGCCGCCCGCCAATAGGCATCGATCAACTTCAGCTCTTTGTCCGACAGTGCATTCCCCATGAAGCGCTCCTTCCCCGCCGCCATCCAGGTTCAACGGATGGTGCCTGCAAAATGATCAATTGATCGCCCGCACACAGCGAGCCGTTTCCTTTGCAATCCATGTTTCTTCGTCCGCCGCCACCACATACACCTCCGGCCTCGCGTCCTCCCCGCTGATCTTCGCCGCCGACCCAGGTTTGAGGCCTACCGCCGTGTGATTGAGGTCTGCCTTGATGCGAAGCCCGCACCACTCCATGTCCCGGCAGATTCGCTTCCGAACCTCCGGCGCGTTTTCTCCGATCCCGCCTCCAAAGACGATCGCATCAGCGCCGCCTAAGACGGCCAGGTAGGCCCCCAAATATTTACGGGCCCGGTAGCAAAAGAGATCGATGGCGAACTCGGCGCGCTGATCGCCTTCCTGTTCGACGGCGCGCAACAACTCCCGCATGTCGTTCGATCGGCCGGAAAGGCCCAGCAGCCCGGATCGCTCGTTGAGCCAACGTTCCACCTCGGCCGGCCCGACTTTTTCCCGTTCGGCCAGATAGTCCACGAGTGAGGCATCCACGTCGCCGGAGCGCGTCCCCATGACCAATCCCTCCAACGGAGTAAACCCCATCGAGGTCTCCACTGATTTTCCTTCTGCAATGGCAGCGACCGAACAGCCATTGCCCAACTGGAGCGTGATGATGCGGGCCTGGTGTAACGATGTTCCAGTGCAGACTGCGTAGCCATTGGCGAGCGACGCGTGCGCGATCCCGTGAAATCCGTATCGGCGGATGTGATGTCGGTCGGCGAGATCTGTAGGGATCGCATAGTGCCTGGCGACTTCCGGCATTGTTCGGTGAAACGCCGTATCGAAGACAGCCACCATCGGAACGGTTGGTTCCAAGACCGCTCTTGCCCCTCGAATTCCTGCAAGACAGGCCGGATTGTGCAACGGGGCTAAATCGGACAGCGCCTCGATGCCCGATTCGACCGCTTCGGTAATCAGCGTGGACTCCACGTACCGATCCCCGCCGTGCACGACCCGGTGTCCCACGGCTTGTATGCTCCCCCGGGAATCGCCCAGCCGACTCATGAGCACCCGCATGGCCTGAGTATGGTCGCGAGCCTCGACCACAAGCGTTGAACGATTCAGCTGTTGGCCCCCCACATCCAAGGTCCCCGTACCACCGATGCCTTTGACGGCCCCTTCGAGCAGCGTCAGCCGCGTTGCCAGTGCACCGTTCTCCTCCTCGACCTCTGCAAGCCGGAATTTCACCGATGAGCTTCCGCTGTTGATCACGAGGATCCGCATGTCAACGCTGAAGTCTCAGATGCTCCCGTACCTCAGTCATCATGCCAGTGCGAGCGGTGCAGTCCGTTTCCCTCAAGTATTGGACGCATCAAAAATACTCTGAATGAATTTATCCAGCATGGCGTTGAACTCAGCATCGGATTGCTGGGCCGACAGCCCTTCGACGAGCGCCCGCGAAAAGCTCGCGATGAGGCCGTGATTTCTGCGCAGACGGTCGTTGGCTTGTTCCCTCGTATAGCCGCCCGAGAGCGCGACGACCCTCAAGACTTTGGGATGTCGAATGCAGTCAACGTAGAAGTCGTCCTGCTCCGGAAGCGTGAGCTTGAGCATGACCAGCTGATTTGCCGGCAAATCGTTGAGTTCCTTAAGGATGGCCTCTTTGAGGAACGCTTCGGCCTTGGCCTTGTCACGGCAGTGAATGTCCACTTCAGGCTCGACGATCGGCACGAGGCCAGCGGCGAGGATTTGCCGGGCGACCTCAAACTGCTGGCTCACGACGTTCTTGATGCCGGCTCCATTGGCCTCTTTGATGACCGAGCGCATCTTGGTTCCGAACATCCCTTTCGTGTTGGCTTTGGCGAGCAGGGCCCCCAGTTCGGGCATGGGCTTCATCAACTGGACCCCGTCTTTTTCAGGTGCGAGGCCTTTGTCCACTTTGAGAAAAGGGACCACTCGCTTCACATTCCACAGATAGTCCGCGGTAGGCCGCCCCTCGATCTCACGGTCCATGGTGTTCTCGAACAAGATAGCGGCAATGATCCGCTCGCCGGTAAAGCTGGGACTGGTAATAATGCGCGCGCGCATCCGATGCACAAGGTCAAACATCTCCTGCTCATTGGACCATGCACCTTCTTTGATCCCGTAGAGGCGCAGTGCGTTGGGCGTGCTGCCCCCGCTTTGATCCAGTGCCGCAATGAAACCGGGATGCGTCTTCATCTGCTGCTGTTGTTGCTCGTGAGAGTTGAGAGTTTTCATGGCGCTCGCTCCAAGTGAGGATAGGGAATCAGATTGTTGATTGGCGATCATGGCTCAGCACAGACTTACCATCGTTCTCGAGTGCTCGGAAGATGAGGCGTAGCCTAATGGGGCCCTCCCCTGCAATGTTTGTCGTCAATCGTCATCATGACCGGCACGACCGGAAAAGCACTCTACAGCACGGATGCAGACCGAGAATACTGTCAAATTTGACAGACCCCCCCCGAAGAGGGAATTCAGTCCTAGGAGCTTGCCGAGGGCCCTTCGTCCTTCGCACGTGACGGCTATTTTTTGACCGCATACCAGTGCCTTTCTTTTGAGCGATAGACCAAAAAGGAAAGGAAGGTTTTACTGTCGAAGCCAGGCCAGCGCCGTTGCCCGTTCGTTCCCTTTGAAATTGCGAATCTCGGCCTTCACGAAGTGCTTGGCCAGCTGCGGCGCCAGGGAGAGGACCGGACTATCAGAAACCGCTGCGACCTTGCCGATCAGGTGATGATGGTCGCGAACGAACTGAAGGTGGGAGACCAGCGCGGCAAACGAGTCCCACCCAGGAAAGGACTGCGCGTCAACCATAATCCCGCGTAATGTGCCGTGTTCCTCAAGATACGGGTCAACGACCTTGGCAAGTGAGGTGAAATCGCTCGCTTGGAGAGGTCCCTGCGGCCGAAGGATCAGAATCCCCTCGTCGCGCAACAGTTCATGGGTAAGCATGTCAACACCACCTCGTGATCTTTCATCCGTGACGGTACAACAGAGATCCGTCAGATCGCAACGGCGTCGTTCCTAACCTTGACCTGCCTTCCAGCCAAATGGTACGGTGCGGCTCCTCATCCGGATCACCCTGTATGCCAAGCCTCCAATCAGTCCGGCGGAAAATCGATTCCGTCAAGAAAACCCAAAAGATCACGAAAGCGATGAAGATGGTCGCGGCGGCCAAGCTGAAGCGCATGCAGGACCGCATTCTCGCCGCCCGCCCGTACGCGCACAAAATGCGGGATACCATTCGCACGCTGAGCCGGCGCGTAAACCGGGACGCTCATCCGCTGCTCAAGAAACGGGAGGAGCATCGCATCGTCGTGGCCGTGGTCACCAGCGATAGAGGACTATGCGGTGCCTTCAATGCGAACATCCTTCGCACAGCGGCCGCCGCGCTGAAGGAGTTCGAATCGAAAGGGATGCAGATCGAAGTGGCGGTCATCGGCAGGAAGGGCCGCGATTTTTTCAGGAGACGTCACTGGAAGGTCCGCCGAGACGTGGTGGATATTTTCGACAAACTTTCATTCGAGCATGGCATGCTCTTAGGGACTGAGCTGCAAGCCATTGACGACTACGTGGCCGGGCGAATCGATGCAGTGTACGCGATCTACAACGAGTTCAAATCCGCCATTCAGCAGCGTGTCGTCGTCGAACGGCTGCTTCCGATTGATTGGGTTGTGGAGATTGCAGATGTGAAAGACGTTGAACACACGATAGAGCAGATGCCCGGCGGCTATCTCTACGAGCCGAGCGAAGCCGACGTGTTGGAGCAACTGCTGCACCGCAATTTCCACGTTCAAGCCTACCGCATCCTGCTTGAATCGTCGGCTGCCGAACAGGGAGCCCGCATGACGGCTATGGACGGAGCGACACGCAATGCCGGCGAGCTCATCAAGAAACTGACGATTTACTACAACAAAACCCGGCAGGCCGCGATCACCAAAGAACTCATGGACATCGTCGGCGGCGCGGAAGCCCTCAAGTAGCCGTCAGAAACTCGGGAACATGTACCGGACGCCGACTTCGATGTTCCAGATGTACGCTCCGGGGACATCACGTCCATAAATTCCCACCCCAGGTCGAATGTAGGCTCCGAACCGCCCGATCAGGTTTCTCCCGCCTTCGAATTCCATGACCATGCTGCTCTTCGCGCTTCGCTCGAAATCCACCTGCCAGACTGATTGAACAATGGTCCACCAGCGCTGGCCCCAGAAAGAATTGACCTGCGCGGTCACGTTGAACAATGAGACGTCTTTTCTGGACGGATCGCCGCCCACCGACGTTTGATAAGCCAAGAGGCCGATCAGGAATGACTCCAATCGAGGAAGGAACCGGGCAGTGGCAATTGCGGGGCCAACCGTGTACTTGCCGAGGCCGAGGGTGTCCTGGGCGGCCGTTGGAAACGTGGACACTGCACCGACCAGGAGCGCGTATTCTGGCGTATTATAGGCGCGCCATCCGGCGGTGACGGAGAGATCGCTGGCACCACGGTGACTGCTCATTCCAGGGTTATTGGGATCGCTTGTCCTGAGGAACGGCATTTCCATTCGGAGGAGAAAATCCTTCCGAAACGGGAGATCGACGCGCACCGTCGATACCGTCGCGTTTGCGCCCTGAGTCAAATCGAGGTATTGGCTGGTGAGTTGGATGCGTCCCACAATCGCCGTGGGATCCGTTCCGTATTTCGCAGCGACCTTGCGGAGCCGTTCAGCCTCTTCCCGCTGCTCCGGCGTCATGGGCTGCGGCCCGATCCGCTTGAAGATCCGGCGTTCGGGTTCCTTTTCGGACGGGGATGCCCCCTCAGGCTCGCTCTCGGCGGCTGGAATCTCTTGCGCGGGATTCGATGGGGTTTCTTCTGAGGGATCGTCGGGGTTGACTTGCCCAAGGGCCGACCCAGAACCGCTCCAACTCAACATGAGAAGCACGCCCAGCACCACCGCACCAGGTGATCGACCACATGGCCTCTCGCTCATCTAGCTCTGGCGCTCGCAGATCATCCAGCTCGCCGTCCTAATTCATTAGCTTATCCGCAGCAGCCCGAAGCTGCAGTGACTTGGGATTGCCAATGTCTTTCTTCACAATGATGTCGGTGGGGCGCACCGACTTCCCATAGTACGCCTGATTGGAGTCATTTGAAACCGACACGAACGCTCCATCGACGGCCATGCCTGCAAATGCGCCTTTCTGTCTGGCGTAGGAGATGATATCCGCCGTGATACCTTGAGCGGCCATGCCTCCGCCGACGGGCCCCGTCGCCATGCCTGCATTCGCCCCGAGCTTGAAGTCGTTGGTATAAAACTCTTCCAGTCCCTTCCTGGTCCGGACGACCAAGACCATTTCAGAGACGTCTGCTCCGATCTGTGCACCGAAACTGGCCGATCCGATGTTGTAGAACACCGGATCTCCCCATTTTCCCGTCCGTTCGTCCCGTGCGATCAACACGCCGCTGCCTCCGGCGCCGCCGAAAATGAAGGCTCCCCGCATGAACTGTGGAATGATGAAGAGCGCTCTCGCTTCCTTACTCAGCTGTTTGAACACGTCCTTCAACTGGCCGTCGGACGCAAAGGCCTCCAGCGTCAGTTGTGCCTTGTCCACGATCTGCTGCTGGGTCGTCGCATCGGCCGAGAACGCCGGACTCCATCCGGCCATGAGTAGCACAATCATGACCACAGCCAAAGACACGTGCGAGATCTGTGCGGTCATTGCTGTTGCTCCTTTTCGACACGAGCCCCAAGGTTGAGCTCGATCTCGCCCTGCTCGTCGAACGGCGCCTTGAATACACCCGGAGACTCTACAAACGCCGTCCCTTTGAGCCGGTACCTGACTTTCTGTCCAGCACCCGTATTGAGATCCTGGATCTGCCGGAGGAAACTCGCCAGGGTCGTAAACACTTCGACGTCGACGAGCTCCGATCCGAACCGCGGCACGGTGACGCGCTGTCCCGACATCCCGTTGGCAAACTCGTGATCGTTGAGTTCGATCTCAAACCGGAGGCCATTGATGCTCAGGTCAGCATCGTTGGCATTTTGAATCCTGAGTTTTACGTCGAATCGCTGTTCAAAGATCGCCATGTCCTTGGGAGTCAGATCGGCAATATGGACGCGGGGCGCCTCAAAGTCCTTGGGCATGGACGAGCAGGCGGCCACCAGCAGGACCGCTGGGATCGCCATCCACCTATGCCGTTTCAGATGTCGAATGAGCATGCGATCGCCCGCCACTTACTTGACCGCCTGCAGCAGAAGATTGCTCGCCGGCTGCCCTCCCGCTTTTCCGACGAAATCCGAAAGGATCTGGGTGAATTTCGGCACCATGTCGGAGCCCATCCCCAGCCGTGAGAAGGCAGCCGTTAATCCCGACCGATCACCAACCGGTCCAGTGACGGCACCCAAATCTCTCGCGGTCTTCATGTAGGTGTCTGCGCCGGGAATCAATTTGGTCAAGGCCGTGAAATCCATCCCTGACAGCCGTTCCTTTGCGAGGCTGAGGATAGACCCCACGCCGCCCATCGCCTGATTCGACGTCACACCCAACTGGTTGGTCAGCAACTTGGTCAAGACATCAGTCCCTCCCATGGATTGCATTTCCGCGCAGCCCCAATGAAGCACTGCCGCCAGAATCAAGAGCGCACCCCATGATCTTCTCTGCCACATGCCGACCTCCTTGGCTGATTTGCTTTACGCCGTGACCACTACACCATACCATCGCTCAAAACTTGAGCACATGAACACCCCATGCATCGAGTTCGACGTAGAGTCCGTCCTGCTGCAACTCATGTCCCTCCCGCTCATACATCGTCCCGTTGAGTTCATCCGTCATCCGCCACGTTCTCCCAGCAAGATCCAGTGCCGGAATTCGGATCCTTCCCTGCGATGGCTGGTCCGACAGATTGACGACGATGAGGTGGTGCGTGTCTTCATGGGCCCAGGACCAGGCCACGAGGTTGAGGTGGGACTGATTATCAGGCCATCCCGTCCGCACGCAAAGCTGCCATTGACCGCTCTTGAAATCCCCTCCATGCAGGATGCGAAGGAGCCTGACATAAAACTCCAAAAGTCCTCGATCGACCGGCTCTTTCGGACGGCGCCGCAAGAACACCGGAAGCCTGACGCGCCGACCGTCGAACTGTCCTTCATGGAGCAACACCGCTCCCTGCAAGGTGGAAACCGTGACGGCCACCGCCCGCGCCTTTCGCGCAGAGAACGTTGCTGCGGCACGAGGCTCATCATGATTTTCAATGAACCGCACGAGTCTCTGTTGATAGCCGGAGTCAGCGCAGAGATGAAGCCTGACGGCTTCGGCGTTGTCGTGCTCGAGTCGGTCGTAGAGCCGCTTGTCGTAACAGAAGTCGAAGCCTTGCTGCTGCAACTCCGATTCCAAGTCCCAATAGGCCTCGGCCATGAAGAGCACGTCCGGATGCCGCTCCTTCACGACCCCGATTACTTCGCGCCAATATTCAGTCTGCGGCATGGCACCGGCGCGCGGTCCCCATGTGCGTTCAAACACCCGGTTGAGCAGCAGCATGGCCATATCGCAGCGCATGCCGTCGCACTGACCGGCAATCGACACAACCGTCTCGACGGCGGCTTTCCGCAAATCAGCGGAAAACGCATTCAGTTGGAGAACATCCTGCCAAGGAGCGAAGTAGGGATCACGCCCGCAGGCCAGGACATGATCGCCGACCCGGAGGAACTCGCCAGGCCGTTCCGTCATCTCGGATGCGCTGCCTTGAATGAAGTATTCCGGATGGTCCGTCGCCCACGAGTGATCCGGCGCCACATGGTTGGGCACAAAATCCAGGATCAACCGCATACCCCGTGCGGCCAACTCCGACCTGGCCTGCGCCAATCCTTCAGGACCGCCGATGCGCATATCCACCCGGTACGCTTTGACGCAATACGCAGAACCGATGTTGTCCTCCGGCGTAAAATCCGGCAGCAGCCGACGGAATTCGTTCAGCAGACCGTCGTTTGCCATAGAGATCCCGACACCTGCCGGACTTCGCTCCCACACGCCCATCAGCCAGATAGCGTCACATCCGTACGAGGCCAGGCTGTCCCAGACATGTTTCGGGACGTTGCCGAGGGTGAGGGGACGCCGTGCCTGCTCGCTCAGGTCGTGGAGCCAGACCCAGGTATTAATCTCGTAGATCGTCGGGTGACGAGACCAGGGCGTCATAGCTCTGAAACCGCCGTCATCGTCGCCTTGGCGACGGATTCTTCAACCCTATTGTTCATCGCAAGCACCTTGTTCCGTTTCTCCCCGAAGACGATTCCGCTTTCGAAGGTTGTGTGACGCCAACGTTAACATTATTTCCCACGAACTGTGGATGAGCACTTTACAACGTGGGTTCCACGGGGAAAACTGTCACATTTGACAGGCGGTCGGCCACGTTGAAACCCTTAGGCAGTACATGGTGCCTGTACACAGCTCTTTCCCACTTCAATCCACCTGTCATCCTCTTTCCGACAATCGCGTATTCCTCCTTGACTCCTCCAAGGGAGAGGTTCATGCTCGGTTCCCCACTGTGACGTACCAGACTAATTCTGGACGGAGAGACCATGCTCGTACGTTCATCCCCTACGATCGATCAGCAGGACACGTTCGCGTTCGCGCAACAGGCAGAGGCCGCGATACGACAGGCGCAACGGCGCTACGAAGAACTGGTGGACTCGTTGGAAGCCATCGTGTGGCGCGCAGATGCCGGGAGCTTTCGAACCAGCTATGTGAGCAAGCGGGCGGAAAGCATTTTGGGATATCCGATTACGCAATGGCTCTGCGAACCAGCCTTCTGGGAGGCGCATCTTCACCCGGAGGATCGCTTAAAGGCCGTTGCGTCGTACCGGCGCGCGACCAAAGACAAACGCCACCATGCATTGGAGTATCGCATGGTGGCGAGCGACGGGCGACACGTCTGGTTCCACGACTCCGTCCACGCCGTCGTTGAAGACGGAAGACTCAAGGAAATGATCGGCGTCATGGTCGACATTACGGATCGCAAACGCGTGGAAGGCTCAGTGATTGAAATGACCGGTCGGTTGATCAACGCCCAAGAGGAGGAGCGTCGCCGAATTGCTCGAGAACTCCACGATGATTTCAATCAACGACTCGCCTTGCTGTCGATCGGCCTTGAGCGGCTCGAACTGAGCGCGGAAACGGATGCCGCCCACCCCAGTCACATCGGGGATTTACGCCGACTAACGCAGGACATTGCGTCGGATGTCCATCGGCTGTCGCATCAGCTTCATCCCGCCAAACTCGAGCATCTGGGTCTGGTCGCAGCCATCAAGGGACTCTGTCGAGAGTTGTCCGAGCAATACGGGGCTGACATCGATTTTCTCTATCGTGATGTTCCCACGTCGATCACCAAAGAGTCGGCTTTGTGCCTCTTCCGCGTCGCTCAGGAAGCGTTGAGCAATACGATAAAGCACAGCGGTGTCAGGAACGGAAGGCTCGAGTTGATTGGAGATCGGGGCATTTTGCATCTCTGCATCTCGGATGGCGGCGCCGGTTTCGATTCGGAAACCGTTTCCGCCAAGGGACGTCTCGGCCTGATCAGCATGCAGGAACGTGTACGGGCAGCCGGTGGCACTATTGCCATTGAATCACGACCGTTGCATGGCACGAGGATTTCCGTTCACCTGGCGGCCTGAACCTGCTGCTGCAAAAGGAGACTATGCCGCGTCCACGCGTGTTGCTCGCTGACGATCATCGGCTGGTTGTAGAAGCCTGCGTCACCCTCCTCGAGCCGGAATGCGAAGTCGTCGGTATCGTGACGGATGGGCGAGCGCTGCTTCCCAAGACCATCGCGCTCCGCCCCGACGTCGTCGTGTTGGACATCGGCATGCCATTGTTGAACGGGCTCGATGCCGGCCGCCAGATCAAACACACGATGCCCGTCGTCAAACTGATTTTCCTGACAATGAACGAAGATCCCGATCTGGCTCAGGCAGCGCTTGGCCTCGGTGCGTCCGGCTTCCTGCTCAAAACCTCGGCCGCTCGCGAACTGCCCGAGGCCATCCGGACGGTCATGCGGGGCGACACCTATGTCACCTCCCAGGCCTCACAACGCATGGTCGAGTCGTTCATCCAAGGAGGGGATCGCTCGAACGGCAGTGAATTGACGTCCCGCCAACGTGAAGTGCTGCAACTGCTGGCAGAAGGGTTTACGATGAAGGAAGCTGCTGACGTCCTGCATGTCACGGCCCGCACCGTCGCCTTTCACAAATACCGTGTCATGCAGCAGTTTCGACTCAAAAGCAATGCGGAACTCATTCAGTTTGCCATTGACCAGCGGCTAACGCTCGGCGCTCCCACCACTAGCCGCCGCTGATTCAACTCCTTCCGTCACTACGGCATCACTGCTTCCAGAGTATTCGTTTGAATTCCCTAAGGAGAGCCAGCTACGGCAGGACCGAATGAATCTGTTACTTTTGCCAGTATCGCGGACAACGATGTAAATGTTACAAAGCGGCGCCTGTAGATCGTTCGTCTGAATGGAGCGGCGATGGCGCAAAGCGGGGAAAATGGCGGCAAACACCACGCGTTCGTCCGTGTGCTCTTGGCCGACGACAGCCCTTCCATGCTGCAGGAAGCGCGTCGGATCCTGGAACCTGAGTTTCAGGTCGTAGGCACGGTCGACGACGGCGAAGCCGTGCTTGAGGCGACACAAACGCTCAAGCCGGACGTGCTGATTCTTGATATTTCCATGGGAGTGATGAACGGGTTGGAAGCCGCGCGCCTGCTCACCCGCATCGGATCCAAAGCGAAGATCGTCTTTCTTACGGTTCACAACGACCAGGACTTTGTGGAGGAAGCGTTTTCGGCGGGCGCCGTAGGCTATGTCATCAAGCCACGATTGGGCACCGACCTGCCTATCGCCGTTCGGGAAGCGCTGATGGGACACACCTTCATCTCACCGGATTTGATCGCTCGGAGCTGAATCCTCAAGAGGCCAGCGATGCGTGTCACCGTCTGACGTTCTCAGCGCTATTTCTGGATCACGGGAAGATCTTTTGAAAGTTGCGCGTCGACGAGCAACTGAAGGCGTCGTTCAAGCTGCAGCCATCGGACGATGGTCTTGCCCGGGAGCACCTTTTCAAGCGCCCCAAAACATTTCGTTCGTAGATCTAGCGTCTTCTGATCCACATCAAACACGTCTTCGGCCAGCTGCTTGGCTTGCTTGTCGTTCAACGATTGATGATGGTTGACATAGTCCTTCATGATCGACACCTTTTTATCATTGATCGCCGCCAACTCGGTTTCGTACTGCCGATAGACCGGCCAGAACGCCGCAGCCTCCTGATCCGTGAACTTCATGCGGTCGGCGATGAGGCTGGCCTTCTTCGTCCTGATATCGGAACGCATGAGCTCAAAATCAGATTCGGACATGCTGTCCCCCGCTCCACGCACCGGAGCCGGTACGACGGTGAGGAACAGGAATCCGAGGCACGCAAGACACAGCGCAGCAACGAGACGCTTGGACACGTTCATAGACACCTCTCCTTCACTGAATGGTCGTCGGAGCTTGGGGATTCCTCTCACCGCAATTCCACCCACATGGAGCCCTCCGCGATGATATGCACCTCCACACCTCCTGCCGTCGGGTACACGCCGCGGGGTCGAAGGGACGTGACTTCTCCTTCAAGCCGGGCGTTGGGACCCAGATCGCGCGTCAGCGCGCTCGTGAGGCGGGAACGAAGCGTTTGCAGCTGGCCGGAGAGATCAATGGAGGCCTGGGACCTCAGGCTCGACAAGATGTTTTGATGGAACATCCAGTTTGCCGATTGCACCAACACATTACGGGTGTCCAGTGTGAAATCCAGATCGACGAATTTGAGAGTGCCAAGCCCTTCATCGAACACCGGTGTCCCGGTTGCATATACGGTCCCGTTCACACCTCCGGACACCTGGAGGGCGAGAATCAGCTTGTCGCCGCTTCCATACAGTTGCACGCCTTCGACTCTCAAGGTATCGCCGACAGGCGTTTGGAACTCCTGTCCGATCATATCCTGCTCAAGACGTTGATTGATGCGTCCGTAGTCGACGGTGATCGGCAGCGCGAGGTGAAACCCTTCCAAGGGAAGCGGAGTCATTTGCAGCGGTGGCAGCGGCACCGACACACTGTCGGGCTTCGAGCCATTGACGATCCTCGGGGCCATCACCAGATTCACGGACGTGTGAAGCACGAGCGTTCCGTTTGAGGTGATCGGACTGACCCGGGCGTCGCGCGGTTGAAATTGGAGCCACTGGTTCGGAGCAAACTCGACGGGCTCCTGAAGCTTCTGCCACACCATTTCCGCGCGCTGTTTAGCTTCCGTCCGCTCACGCACGATCCGGTCGATGCCCTGCGCCAGCGCCGCGAGCCTCGGTTGCAACACGGCTTTCAACACTGGAGTCGCATCGACATCGAGCCCTGTGAGCAGGCAGGGCTCGACGAACACGGGCTCGTCGAACGTCGTCTGCGATCGCATGCGCCATCGGTCGGACCAGGACAGTGTCGACCGGGCCGAAAGGTTCAGCCGTCTGGGGGGGTCATCGCCATGTCCGCAGCGGCCCTCGACAAACCCGTCACCCTGATTCCTGCGCGCCCACACTCGATAGCGCACCTGGTCAAACGACACATGAAACTGATCATGATCCATCCGGTATCGAAACGATCCTCTGACGACGCGATACAAGAACCGAATGTCCTCCCGTTCTCCCAACGTGACGGCATCACTCCAATCGTTCTCCCGCGCCGCGACCTGAGGAAAGCCCTCATCGACGGCGGTAGCCAGTCCTTCGGCGGTGAGCTGAACTTCAAGATTGACGACGGAGACCTCTAAGGCAGGCGGCGGAGGCGCAGGCTTGAGCGGATCGGTGGGCTTAGGAATGTCCAGCTGGGAGGCCGCCCATGCGCGCCCTGCGCAGAGGACCGAGAGCCACATCGCACAGCAGAAGATGCCGAACCATGGTGGTCTTACAGAAGGTGAGTGAGGTCTCAATTCGTGTTCCTGTCGGTCGAAGAATCAGTCGCCGATCAACTGACGGTGTACCCTCGGCCCGTCATGCAGGCGGAGAAGGCTCGCTTATAGCCGTCTACCTTCGCGTCATACTCTTGCGTGGCTTTTTGCTGCGCCGCGGCTTGTTGCTGCTCGCCTTTTCGCCGGCGCGCTGCTCCTCCGGCTGCACCTACCCCTGCACCGATCGCCGCTCCCTTGCCTGCGTCACCGCCGATTGCGCCTCCGATGGCGCCGATCGCGGCACCCTTGGCCGCACCCTTTGCCGCACCGCCTTGGGGCGGAGGAGCCGCAGCCTGCTGCATCGGCTGGGTCGGATCGAATCCCGTTTGTTCTTTTGCCCATTTGTAGCACGCAAATTCATCCTGTTCCTGCTGTTCCTTCGTCTGGCCTTTACTGGGATAGACGAACACTTCCAGCCCGGCCAAGGCTTGATCTGACATGAACAGGTATCCCATCACGATTAGGAGCAATCGTGAGCAACGCATGATGCCTCCTCGCGATGTTTCAAATGAGCAGACGCTATTTCGCCGTCTCTGCCGAAGAACGATCCATATTCGGCGCAGTCTCCGGATTCGCCGGCGGCGCGGGTTCTCCGGCCGGCGCCTCGGAGGCAGGCACATGCGGCACTTCGCCGATCAGCGGCACATTGCCCAAAATCGCCAGCCGCGTGACCATGCCGACGATGTCATCGAGTTGCATGAAGCGGGCGGCTGCCCTCGGATTCAGCTTTCTACTGTAGATCTGGAAGTACTTTTGACGTAACGCAAGGTCGGCCTGCTGGTTCTCTCCGGACTGCTTTGCGATCTTCATGACATCGTCGTTGGTAAGCGAGTCGAATTTTTCGATGTACGTACCCAAGAGACGGAGCCGCTTGGCCTCGAGCTGCTCTTTTTCTTTTTCGTATCGATGATAGACGCCCCAAAACACCTCGCTTTGCTGCTCATTGAGATTCATGTTTCGTTCGAACACCGATTTACGCTCCGTGGTCAGAATGTATTGGAGTTTTTCGGTGTCAAGGTTCGGACGTATGCGGACCACCTTGAGCGTGGGTTCTTCGGCATTCAGCGCAGGGCTCACGCCGAGGCACAGAAGACAGAGGCCGGTCACGGCAAGCGACTTCATCACAGCTCCTTCCTCCTCATGCCGGCGAGGCCAGCCTTGCGGGAGGGGGTCCAAGGTCAACCGTCAGTAAACGAGCGGAATCTGCTGGGCCAACTCCATCTTGATCACCGCCCGGATCTTGTTTTCTATCTGGATGTAGCGCGCGACCTTGTTGTACGGGAGGACCTTCTCGAGCTTTTGTGCATAGGTTCGTTTCAGCTTGGTTTCCTGTTCCTCCAAGGACAGCACGTCGTTGAGCAGTTTCTTCGCCGTATTGTCCGGGATCGAGCCTTTGTTGAAGGCCTCCGCATATGTCTTGATCGTCTCACCAAGCTTCAGATTCACTTGATTCAAATCCATTTGATAAGAATCATAGAGGGGCCAGAACTTCTTGGCTTCGGCATCAGACAGATCCATATTTCCCGCCACCAGGAGCTTCTTGTCCGCTTTCAGCTTCTCTTTCAAAATCTCCATATTGGTATCGGAGCTGGTACCCGATGCCGGCTGTGCAAGAGCCGATACGGTACAAAGCATCAGTCCGGTAAAGAGCAACGAGACGACCTTCATCATGATCTGCGTCCTTTCTGTTGAGGGTACATGTGGTGACTTCTTTTTCGTCAACGATGTCAATGAGGCACTATGGACGGCCAGGGCATGTCATCGACGATGGGATGACATCGGCGCACGCTAGCACCATTCACCTATGACAGGAACTGTCAAAACTGACAGAGGGTGAGAGGAAGACACGGCAGCGCAGCGCCCCATCGTCTCGTTGCCTGCTGCGCTACCGTTCACACATGCTACTGTTTCGCGGCCGTTCCCAGCATGGCGTGCAATTCCTTTGAATGCGGATTCGGTTTGGCCTTATGGGCAATAATAATGTCCGAAGGACGAACGTCCTGTCCATAATAGGCGGCATTGAGCTCGTCTCTTGCCCGAATCAATGCTCCGTCGAACGAGACGCCGGCATACAATCCCTTCGCACGCGTGAACGTCACAAAATCAGCCGTCAGGTTCGTGTCGGCTCCCTCCCCTTTCGGCCCAATCGCCACGGAGCCATCTGCACCGAGCTTGATCTTGTTCGCCAACAGCGAATCCACCGCTTTAGGCGTCATGATCAACAGGATGGCTTCCTGAGACTGAGCTCCCGCTTGAAGGCCGAAGCTCGCCGCGGAGGTCTCATAGAATACCGGCTCACTCCACCCCCCTTTTTCATCGCGTGCTAGCACGACCCCGTTGCCGCCTTCCACGCCGAAGATGAAGGCCCCTTTGGTGAGTTTTGGCACGATGTAGACGCCCTTGGCCTCTTGCAGGTGTTTGCCGAACCACTTCATGTCCGGGTCATTCATGAAGTTCTTCAGCGTGTTTTCAGCCTGATCGATCAATCCTTTGGCGTCGCTGGCGTCATCCGCCAGAATCGGGATCGGCGTCATGACCAGCCCAAGAGTCAACGCCGCAATAACGCCGGCGCACGCCACCATCCGGTGAACGTAATCGGTTGCTGCCTGTTTCATAGCTCCCTCCCTTTGGTGAATAAATTTATGGTGCCTTTGCGGGCGGCGGGTAACTTTCAAAGGCTTCGGCAATTGCCTTATTACCCAGCTCGACGTTGTCTTTCGTCGAATCCTGCAACGTGCCGACAATCGTCGCCCGCCACACCAGTTGCTTCTTTGCCGGTTCGATCAGGTCAAGAATCAAGGTGCCTTCCTTGTATTCATAGGTGGTCACCCCTCCGCCGTACCCTGCCCCCCACCCATAACCGCCGTAAGGGCCGCGCGCCACGCCGACACTCGTGCCGCCGCTTTCCAGTCGTTGTTTATCCTGTACATTTACCCAGTACTGCACCAGAAGATCCTGAGGGTCGTCCACCCCGACTTGCCGGAGTCCTTTTGCGGTAAGCTCCCGTACGACGGCAAATTCGATCCGCTTATCCATCAGGGTATTGTCATAGATCCCGCCTTTGTTCACATCGGCGAGCCCCGCAAAGGCGAAGGTCTTGAACGTCGTGAAATCAGCCGTCGCGTCATGGTCGGTCTGTACCTTGAACTCGTTACAAGCCGAGAGGCTGAGCGCCAGGCCTATCAGGAGACAACAGACTCGTCGATAACGCATGCGGTTCCTCTCTAAGCCTTTCGGCGTCTATTGACCCGGCGAACGCTTCGTGCCCTCGCCTGAGGATGGATCATTGACCAAGCGGACGTGTCGCGGAGCGCTGCAGGCAAAATAGACATAGGCCCCGACGACTAAAAAATTGATGCCCACGGCGATAATGTTCCATACGATCACCGGCCTCGACTCGACCAGGACGCCGTAGTACACCCACACGATTTGAAACGTGCCCATGATCGCGGCCATCGTCGGATTCATGCCTTCACAAGAGCGCCGCTTCAACATGGCGATGAGGTCTGGCATGGCGGCAAATGTCGTCCCGAAGCCCGCGACGAAGCCGATAATTTCATGCAGCGGCATCGACATCGGGATCCTTTCTGTTCCTCAGCCACACTGGGAAGCGTCGGCCATATACGTGACGAGCACACCGTAGTGATCTGATCCTGGTGCGGCTGATACCGCCTCGGATTCCCCGAATAGTTCCTGCCGAAAACAGCCTGTCGCACTGTCGGATGGCTTTCTCATGAGGAACATGAAGTCCACGCGCCTCGCCTGAGTGATCCCCCTTTGATAGCCTTCCAGAATTTTCTGCTGCTGGCTTTCAGGAAGCCGTCTGATTGCCGCACGAAGCGTCGATGGGACTTCTTGTGTGCCATGGCCCGCGATGATGTTTCGCTGAGGATCCAGACTATAGATCTCCGTTTCAGGACGCGCCATCGCGTACGTGTCTTTGAGGCCCGCCCGTTCGAGTTCACGATATTCCGGGTCGTCGGGCTCAAAGTTGAAATCTCCTCCGACGAGAACACCCAGATAGGGCCCTTTCGCGTACAACGTGTCGATCTCCTTCACGAGCAGACGAATCTCCTCGAGACGTCGCTCCTGGTCCTGCTCCATGGCGGCCACGATCTCTGTGAAATCCTCCTGCCGCGCCTTTCCGGCCTTCACCGCTTCGTGAATTTTTTGTATAAAAAAGGCGTTCCGTTCGATCCCGGAATGTAAATGCAGACTGACCGTCAAAACCTTTCTTTCTGTGTTGGGGTTTTCAACTTCGGCGATCAGTGCATATCGCAGCTCACCCGTTTGAAATCCCATGTAGTCGTCGCAACGTCCAAAGCCTCCACTGAGCTTGAGACCCTCCACCTTTCGCAGGCGGAGGGGAGCCTTGGCGAGCACGACCAAGCCATTATTCAAGCCCGGGACGACCGCGAGCCCTGGAGCGAAACGCACTCCGCAGGCATCCACCTGATGCACCGATTGGTAGTCCAAACCGGAGCGCTTCATCGCCGCGATGTATCGCTCGGCCATTTCCGGAAGGGGGTTGACTTCTTGAAGAAGCATGACGTCGGGCTGAATAAGAGAGAGTTGCCGAAATTGGAGGTCGAGCCTCGCCTGCCGGACCTCCTGCGATTCGCTCGCCCTGACCGTCATCCCGCTTGGCTCAAGTCCGTGCAGCGTGTTGTATGTCAGCAGCGTGATCCGCGGCATCGGCGTGCCGGTCGGCTCTCGAAAGGCTTCATGGGTCGGCTCCATGCAGCCGACAGCGAGGATTGCCGTCAGGAGCGAAAGAAACAGCCGCGGTTGTGCGCGACGGACACTGTGGAAACCAATTTTCCCCATGACACCGCGTCTCTAAAACACCTGTGACCGGATCGCCAAATAGTCGGTGTCCGGAAGCAACAACCAGTTGATGATGCGCTTCACCCCGAGGGTGGAAGCCACGGCATGTTCCGCACGTGTCTTTTCCTCGCTCCCTGACACGACACCGAGCAAGATCGCACGATCGTCCAGGATTTCGACGTGCACGCGCGTGTCCACGACGCCAGGGGTGCGTGCCAGGGCCGCTTCGACTTGTGCCTTCAATTCGGCGTCCGATGGGCCTTTGCCAGCGGAGTCGAAGGTCGAAGGCCGTTTGACCGGAAGGAATGCGTTGAGGGATCGAAGCCCTTCGACCTTGCTCGCAGCTTGATAAACGGCCTCAGCCTGCTCGGGGCTTTGCACATGACCGACGACATATCCGTGATCCATGATGACGTAGCTCGTCAGCACGAGACCGGCGAATGCAGGTTCTGCAAGGAGGGCTTCTTGTAGGCGGCGCTGGTGTCGATAGTCGTCCGCCAGGGTCAGGGAGCTGAGTCCCGTCTCCGCGGCATCCACCACGGTTCTATATTTCTCGCCGCCGCATCCCTCGCAGAGTAGGACAACGGCGACCCCAAGACCCATGAGGAAAGAGACTCTATGCGGTATAGACGTGAGCATGCGCGTGACTCCTAGCGACAAGACCATCTTCGTTCAAGCGTCGGGCTCTGTTCAAGATCCCCCGATTGAGACGTTCTACGATCTTTGCTCACTGCACTTTGGTAAACTCACCGTGATATCGCTCTCCCGTGAAGTGATTGGTCGATTCGACCAGCATCACCGTTTTACCCCTATGGTCGTATAACGTGAATTTGACCGCCCGCTTTTCTGTGTCTCCGACCAATCGACCGTCGCGGGGTTCGAGATCTCCGGACCCGACACCCGCTGTGGTAGCAGTTTGACCCGCAAACAGATAGGTGCTGTTTGCCCGAATCATGAGACGAACCGAGCCTCCAGGGAGCGTCGCATGATCCTTCTTCACCAGCCCTTCCCATTCGCCAACAACCATCCCAATTTCGGTGATCGGCACTAACTTCCAGGATGCGTCTTGTTGAGGCGACCCTCCCGCGCATCCAGCGCATACACCTACCACCAACGCGCAGATCGTGAGTCGCAGCCACTTCATCTCTTTATTCTCTGAGGCCATACGTACCGTCCCTGTGGCAGCACCATGAAGTGCCTTTGTCAAACACACGCTCCCTCCCCCCGAGAATGGCCGACTAGTGTACCCATGAGCCTCTGGTCGTCGTAACTGTCAAAAATGACAGTTGACAAGTCCTCTTCAAAGACACCCGCTCCCCTCTCTTTTCTCCCTCTTGGAAAAGGCAGTCCTATAACCATTCGGTCATGCACACTCAGCCGCGTGAGAGTGGATCTGCACATTGCAGCAGGGATGTTGGCTGTACGATAATGAAAGAGTTCCAACGGATACACACCTATGCGCCTTTCGCGACGAACCATTCTGAAAGCCACCGGCGTTGGCGCCCTCTTGGGCATGACCGGCGGCTGTGACGCCGTCGGTGGAGTCTTCGGTCGCATGTTTGCGGTCCCGCCCCGCGAAACGACTTACTTCACTACGAATTCTAAGTTCTACGTCGTGAATTACGCCGACAGCGTCGTCTCAGTGTCCCGCGAGGTCAACATCGAACAATGGAAATTGACCGTCAAAGGTGAAGTGAAAACGCCGATGTCCCTGGGCTGGCGAGACATCCTGAACCGGGACTCTTACGACCAGGTGTCCACCCTCATGTGCATCGATACCTTACCCGGCGGCGACAGCCTGGGAAACGCCACCTGGCGTGGCATCTCCCTCAAACAACTGCTACAAGATTCGGGCGTGGACGAGGAAACAGCGCGCGACGTGGTGTTTCGTGGGATCGACGGGTATGACGACAGCATCCCGTTCACGCGAGCGATGCGGGATGACGTGATGCTCGCCTTTTTAATGAACGGAGAGAAGTTACCGAAGGAACACGGATTTCCCCTCCGGCTCCTCGTGCCAGGGCTGTACGGGATCAAGAACGTTAAATGGATTCACGAAATCGAAGTGTATCCCGGCGACTACCTTGGGTACTGGCAGCGCAAAGGGTGGACGGACGATGGGACGATAAAAATCTTTTCGCGAATCGATTCTCCGGGCCACTATCAGACATTGAAAGGTCCCGAGCAGACCTTCCGCGGCATCGCGTTTGGCGGACCCAACACGATCGGCAAGGTCGAACTGAGCTTCGATGCCGGCCGGACGTGGAATGAATGCCGCATCGAACCGCCAATGTCGCCCTATTCGTGGGTCATCTGGAGCTATACGTGGAAGCCACCTAAACCCGGAAAATATCAAACGGTCGTCCGGGCCACCGATGCGACAGGCCAACTGCAGATTGCTGAACTGGTCCGACCACAGCCGGCCGGCGCATCGGGATACCACACGATCATCGCAGAAGTCGCAGACATCTAGCCAATGATCAGGAAGCTGTCATCGGGCGGGTATCGGCTCTATTCGCGCAAGAAGAATCCAAAAACCGGGAAACGCCGGAACCTCGGAACCTTCAAGACGCGGGCGGCCGCCGAGCAGCATGAACGGGACGTCCAGTACTTCAAACGGCATTAACAACGCCCGCTGCAGAAATCTCGGTACATCTGCCTCAGAGCGCCAATCGTTCGTATCCCGCCTGACAAGGTTCCGGTTGTAATTCTCCTTTATGGTAAAACGACCGGTGAGTCCAGACCCGGAGGATCCCACCCGAATCGAAGCTCACTCGATATTCATCGCACCAAAATCCGGTCGGCGTGCCACGATGCGTCGGTTGCTCTTCCCGAACTTCATAGAGCCAGGTCGCCCCATGCGGAGGAATATCGTTCTTGGTCAACGGGGGCCCAAGGCGTTCCTGCACCTCCGCCATCGTGGCATGGTTCTGGGCGGCCTTCAGGTATCGGCATTCCGGTGGGATAATCAGCGCACAGGCCGAAAGGATCAACAGGGGGAAAAGGAGCAGACCTCGCATGATGTGCTCTCTCTATGAGGAGGTCTTTTGACCTCAATCTTCTCCCTGTCGACCGGAGGTTGTCAATTCACCCATCCCTTTCGCCGCTACAGACGGGCTTTCCTGCAAGGCATCTTTCCAGTAATATGGCGTCCCAAACCCACCCGCGGACGAAGTAAGCAATGGCCGAGCAAACCTTTACCGATCCCCTCGCTCAGGAATATTACCGAGAGGGCGAGATGAAGTTGGAGTCCGCCCAATCCGCCGAGGCTGTCCTGCGACAGGCGGAGGCGTTCGGCCAAAAAGAGGCACGGGCGGAAGTCATGCAGTCGGCGTTCTATTTTTTGGCGGCGGCGCATTTCCTGGAAAGCCGTGACGCCAAGGAATCAGCACGGGCCTATCACCAGGCAGGACAACAGCTGCACCGCATCGGACAGTTCACCCAGGCCGCGCGCGCCTATTCAAGTGCCGGACACCAGGCCGAGCGTGCGGCGCGGATGGCGACGGCCATCGCCTCACAGCATGACCTTCAGCACCTGGCCGTCCGCTCGTATTCACGGGCTAATCATTGTTTCGCGGAAGTGGGCGAGCTTGAATGGTCTGAAACGGAATATCTGAACGAGCGCAATGCACGCGTGACATGGGCGAAAATGGAAGGGAAGCATCCCTGGGGGCAACTCGCCTGGAAGGTGACGAGCAATTACGGCACGAGTTTCTCCCGTTGGGGACTCTGGGTGATCGGCACTATCGCGGTGTTCAGCGTGCTGTATGAGCTGTTTTTCCAGCTACAGTGGCTTCAGCCGATCGGCTCGGACACCGTCTCTGCCTGGATTCCCTTGTGGTCGGCAGTCTACTACTCAGTCAATGTCACGGCAGCTCTAGGGCTCGTGGATTACCAACCCACTCATGTCGTGAGCCAAGTCGTAGTGGTCATCAATGTCCTCGCCGGCTATCTTTTGCTCGGCATCGGCATCGGCATCATCGGCCGGATGATACGCAGCCGTTGACCCTCGAGCGCCTTCCTCTCCGACTAACGGCGAAGCAGCCCGGCGATCGATATCCGATATTCGCAGGGCCGGACTGGGGTGAGCGACACCTTGCCGATCCGACTTAGGCGGTCCACCGATAGAAAGACCTGAGCCCATCCGATCCCAGTCAAGGACGACAGCCCTTCCATGGTCTGAGCTCCCTGTCGCTTGAGTGTCCCGAGCATCGTCCGATCCATGGAATGGGATCTGGAAGCTTGCTGCGTGTGAGTTCTCATGGCCCCCTCCGTTCCTAACAGAAAGGTGAGAAGCTGTGGCGGGTACTTACGTTGTTGGGCCTAAGTATGAACCGAATGTGGCTCTTGGCAACACATTCGTCAAATCCCGCATCCTATTCTCGCCGGTCAAGAGCCGCCCTCTCCTGAAGCGTCATCATGCGCCACTGGCCGGGAGCAAGATTGCCGAGCTTGACAGGACCAATCGCCACTCGCACGAGCCGCAGCGTCGGATGGCCGACGGCAGCCGTCATGCGCCTGACCTGCCGATTCATCCCCTCGTGAAGCACAATCTCCAGCCAGACAGTGGGAACCGTCCGGCGGACCCTAATAGGCACCGGCCGTTCCGGCAACGACGGCTCCGGCGTGAGGCGTCGTACTTTGGCAGGTCTCGTACGGGTGCCACTCAAGACGACGCCCTGGCGCAAGCGATCCAGTGCAGCGTCATCCGGAATGCGCTCTACCTGAGCCCAATAGACTTTGGGCAATTTGTGTTTGGGATCCGTCACGCGATGAGCTAGGGCCCCGTCCGAGGTAAGGATCATGAGGCCTTCGCTATCGCGGTCCAGACGGCCTGCTGCATACACGGCCGGCGTATGAACGTAATCGGCGAGAGTCGCCCGTCCCTCAGGATCGGTAAAACAGGGCAGAACATCGTAGGGCTTATAAAAAAGGATGGTCTTGGGCTTGAAAAGCGCCATAACCACCATACAGGGAAAGTCCGAGGGGGAGTCAACCCCGTCAATGGCGGAGCTGTAGGATTGTATGCAGTCCCCTACGGGTGTTTATCCAGTCGTATATGACGCATTTCCCCTCAGAACCTTCGTTTGCAGCTCCATCGCACATCTCCCAAGCAGAAAAGCAGGTAGTTTTCCTAGTTTTGTCTGCTTGAGGGGAATTATCCAACACGGCATCGCATTTGCTCATCGCCACAACGCTGCCTCGTCGAGCAATTCACCCGAATGGGACTGTCAGATTCTGACACCCGTTCTTAACATCACTAGGAGGTTCTATCATGACTCGTTTTGCACACATCATCGTACTTGCGGCTTTCCTTGCAGTGGGCATCGGTGCACCGGTGAGTTTTGCCAGCGAGCCTGCCCCCACCGAGCAGAAGGACAAGAAGGACACCAATAGCGGCAAGGCAGAAGACGACAGCAAGAAGGACGAGAACAAGAATAAGGGCGGAAAGTAATCAGGTTTCCCGGGAGCGCAGCGCCCGCTGCGCTCCCTTACATATCCCACGCTCCCATCCGCCTACAATTTCCGCATTCCCTGTTCTCCATTTTGCTTGAGCATCTTGATTGGCACGCGCGTTCAGGGCACCATAGGCCCGTACGTATTGTACGTTGTTCCATACGGGTGATGCTTGTTCTCCTGGCACCGGACGACACGGTGATGACCCCACTCCAGTGGATCGGCTTTTGACAGTGTAGACATTTGTCTATATAGGTTCATCGACGGCATCGCATTTGCTCGTGGCTGATTCATCCTACATCTTCACTTTCATGCAGGAGGGCTTATGACACCGCACCGCATCCGTCATCATTGGAAGTTCTTGCAAGCGAGCCTGATGGCCTCTGTCGTGCTCATGGGGCCCGGATGTGTCTCGACCGACACCCACCAGAAGGCGCTGGACGAACTGGAAAAGGCCAAGAAGGCTTCGGCCAGCCAAGCGGCAGAATTAGAGGCACTGAGAAAGAAGTCCAAGGCCGAGTCTGATCAGATGCAGCAGCAAGTGACAGGACTCCAGCAAAACCTCGATCAGGAAACGAGCCAGCGCAAAAGCGCGGAACAGCAGGCGGCGTCTCTTGAGAAAGAACGCGAAGCCTTGTCTGCACGTTCCACGGAACTTCAGAATCGGCTCGACAGTCTCGAGCGCGAAAAAGGCCAGCTTGGTAGCGAGTTGAGCGACGTACGCGCGCAAATTGCGGCCCTGGAAAACGACAAGCAGCAGCTTGCAAGCGGAACGGCCACGGCTCAAAGCGAGATCGTCAGGCTTCAACAGCGGGCCGCAGAACTGGAGGCTGAGTCGGCCCGGGTGGCGAAGGAGCGGGAGCAGTTGCGCCAGGAACAGTCCAGGCTGTCTGCCAGTCTTGATCAGGAACGCCAGCGGCTGAAAGTCGAAGCGGAAGAAAAGGCCCGGCTCGCCAGGGAACATGAACGGCTCCAGCAGGAGCAGTCTCAGCTGTCCGCGAGTCTGGAGGAAGAGCGGAAGCGGCTGCTGGCAGAGACGGAAGAAAAGGCCCGGCTCCAGCAAGAGCAGTCTCAACTATCCGCCAGTCTGGATGAGGAGCGAAAGCGCCTCAAGGCCGAGGCGGAAGAAAAAGCCCGCCTTGAACAGGAGCGCGCCGCTAAGGAAGACGAGATTCGCCGCCTGACCAAGACCCAGGAAGAGTTGTCGCAGTCACTCAAGGATGAGATCGCCAAAGGCAACATCAAGATCCAACAAGTACGGGATCGTCTTACGATCAACATGGTCGACCGTGTGCTGTTCGACTCAGGCCGCGCCGACATCAAGCCGGCGGGTTTGAAGGTGCTGAAACAAGTCGGCGACGTGTTAAACAAAATTACGGATAAACAAATCAGGATCGAGGGCCATACCGACAACGTCCCGATCAGCACGAAGCTTCAGGACAAGTTCAAAACCAATTGGGAGCTCTCCACCACGCGCGCGACGACCGTCGTGCGCTTCCTGATCGACCAGGGAGGAGTCCAGCCTCAGTCCCTCTCGGCCGTCGGATACGCGGATACCCATCCCATCGAGAGCAATGACTCGGAACAAGGGCGGTCCTCCAACCGGCGGATCGAGATCGTACTGTATCCGAAAGATTTGTCGCAGATCGCCGCCCAATAATTGACGCGCTCTCGTTGCGTCCATCGCGAGGCCTTCCGCTCTGGAGGCCTCGCGGCTCATCAGCGCCACCTGGACTTCTCCGCCGCACCGCAGTATCGTGGATCAAACTACCAGGGAGAGACGCGAGTGCGCTGGCAGGACCAACGTGAAAGTGAGAATGTCGAGGATCGGCGGGGTTTGGGCCCCGCGAGGATCGGCGGGGGACTGGGGATCGGCGGCATCGTCCTCGTCCTCGCGGTCAGCTATTTCACCGGCATGAACCCCTTAACCCTCCTCGAGTTGATGAGCGGCCTCCAGAGTACGACGGAGCCGCAGATCGAATCGGTGCCGACCGGGCCGGTCAAAGACGAGATCGGTCGATTCGCCTCGGTCGTGCTGGCCGACACCGAAGATACCTGGCACCAACTGCTTCCCAAGGCGGGACGTCAATACGAGAATCCGCGGCTGGTCTTGTTCACAGGCGCCGTGCATTCCGCCTGCGGCGCAACCTCGTCGGCCGTGGGGCCGTTCTATTGCCCACAGGATCGCAAGTTATACCTTGACCTGTCCTTCTTTAAGGAAATGTCTCAGCGGCTAGGCGCTCCGGGAGATTTTGCCCAGGCCTATGTCATCGCCCACGAAGTGGGCCACCATGTTCAGAATCTTCTTGGGATTGCGGAGAAAGTTCAGCGCCTGCAGCGTCAAGCGAGCGAAACAGAAGGCAACGCCCTCTCGGTTCGCATGGAACTGCAGGCCGATTGTCTTGCCGGAGTCTGGGGTTACCATGCCAGCCGCGAGCGGGGCGTGATCGAGCCCGGGGATTTTGAAGAAGGGCTCACGGCTGCGGCAGCCATTGGAGACGATCAACTGCAGAAGATGTCCCGTGGATACGTGCAACCCGAAAGCTGGACACACGGTTCGTCTCAACAGCGGAAAACCTGGCTACGCAAGGGGTTGGAGACCGGAAATCCCGACGTCTGCGATACCTTCTCTTCAAACCAGCTTTAGAGACTGGAGTATTTCATGATCGAAGAAGACGTCTGTGCAACCGCCCCGCCTGCGCCATCCGCGTGGGAGGCCATGCTTGCTGACCCACCCTGGGCGGCGAAATCGTTTCTCGCCGTTGCCGTGGCCACGATCGGCGGGCTGGCATCTTGGATCGGGAATTTCACCTCCCCGGCCGCCGCCCAGATCGGCGCCAGTTACCTCGGCGGTTTTTTGATCGGCTGGGCCTTCCGCCGGTTTTTAAGAATCGCTGCGATGTTGGTGGCCATTGTGTTGGCATGCATGGCGGCCATGAAGGCGACCGGCTGGATCGACGTGGATTGGAACGCGCTGGAAGCGCAGATTACGGGGACGATCCAATGGCTTCACGGCGAAGCGCAAGGGTTCAAGAACGTGGTGACGGGATTCTTGCCTTCGGCAGGGGCCGCAGGAGCCGGATCGTTTTTCGGTTTCCGGAAGAAATGAGCAGTTGAGAAACGTGTCGGGAGCTAATCGGCCAGCTTTTCTTTGATTTTCCGCTCCGCCTTCCCGAAGCCTTCGGCGGTCTTGTCCGCGGCCTTCTTGAATTTCTTTTCCACCTTTTCGGGTATGTGCTTGTCTTCAAGCTTCTTCGCGGTCTTCTTGATACCCTCTGCGATTGCCTGACCGACCTTCTTGGCCCCTTCACCAACCTTCTCAGAGAATGACGCGTTACTCCCGCCGTCCGACTCGGCGGCGCCGACCGTTCCATGGTTCAGGATGGCCGCAACCAGCAGACAGGTATATATCGTGGCAATCGAGCCTCTCATGGCCTTTCCCCTGTCATTGATCATCAAAGCTTATTATACTGTGCGGCATCGGCTTCATACAGTGAAAGGATCATTTCATGATCGTCGTGGCTGAGCGCAGATGCCTGCGTTCGCTTCTGGCCTGTCTCGTCGCCATCCTGGCATGTGCCGCGCCATGTGCGTCCGCAGAGACAGGGGCGCCACCGGATGTGATTGAGCGCGCGAAGCGGGCCACCGTCGGCATCCTGGAAGACACTCAAGATCCCCGCACTCCGGACCAGCCCGGAAAAATCAAGATCCGCGGAACCGGCTTTCATTTGCATGACGGTTACATTGTCACGGCGCGACACGCCGTCGAGAAAAACAGCCCGACGGGGCACATCGTGCCGAAGGTCGTTCATGTCTTGACCACCGATCTGCATGAGCTCGTCGCCCAGATCGTTGGGGAAAGCGCCTACCTGGACGTCGTCGTCTACCGCATAAACCAAAAAGACCGGCTGGTGCTCGATCTTGCCACCACCTTTGCCACCGAGGCGCCGGTCGTCGGGAGCGAAGTGTTTACGGTCGGGTATCCGATGGGCTGGGGTCCCACGATGGCCTTCGGCCGCATCGGTAACGTCAATACGTTTTTGCAAACCGTCGAGACTCGACTCCTGCAAGCCGATCTCTCGGCCTGCAGCGGCAACTCGGGAGGGGCGCTCTATAATCACGTCGGCGAAGTAGTCGGCATCATGCATGCCGTGATCCAGACGGATAAAGACGAAACTCACGTCTTCTGCAGCCAGATGGCCTTTGCGATTCCCGCCACCCTCGCCTCGCGCATCGTGGCTGCCGCCGTCGAAGGAAGACCGCTGGCCTTCTCGAAGCTGGGCATTCTCATGACGACGGTCAAAGAAGGGACAAAGTGGCGGATGGCGGTGAAGGACGTCTCGGAGCCCGCCAAGGCGGCCGGCATCCAGAAACACGACATTCTGTTGGCGATTGAAGAGACGGAAATTCTGGACGCTGCCCACCTGAAAAACTATCTCATCGAACGGACAGTGCCTGGACAGCGCGTGAGCCTCAAAGTCCGCCGGGCCGAAGCCGACCTCACCTTCACCGTCACCTTAGCGGGCGGATAACACCACGGCTGTGTCAGCGTCCTGGCAGTGCTTGATACCAGCCGTTGGCGTACGCCAACGTGACGGGGCAATCGAACAGCCGACTGAGGTTTCTCTCTGACAGCACCGCGTTCTTCTCGCCGTCCTCGAGAATGCTCCCCTTTTTCAACAAGACGACTCTCCGAATCTCCGGGGGAATCTCATGGATGTGGTGGGTGACGAGCAGGATAGTCTTGCCTTTGCGCATGTAGCCGCGCACCAGATCCAAATAATGGAAGGTGGCCGTCAGATCGAGGCCGCTGGTGGGCTCATCGAGCACCAGCACCGATGGCCCATGGACCAGGGCGCGGGCCAAGAGACAACGCCGCTGCTCGCCGGTTGACATGGCCGAATATTTACGGTCGGTCATCGCACCGATGCCCAGGTCATCCATCACAATCCGCGCCCTGGCGATCTGGGCATAGGTAAAGTCCTGGTGGCCATAGGTGCCGATACTCGCGTAAAAGCCGGACAGGACAACCTTCAGGCCGGTCACCTGCTCCATATACTGATGCTGCAGATCGTGTGAGACCATGCCCAAATGCTTCCGCACATCCCAGACGTTCCACTGCGCCTCGCCAAAGAGCCGGATGGAGGTCTCGTCTTTCGGCACGGCGTGCACGTCGCCGGCCAGGAGCTTAAGAATAGTCGACTTCCCGGCACCATTAGGGCCGAGGATGGCCGTATGCTGATCTGCTTCCAGCAGGAAAGAGAGATTGTCGAAGACACACGTGTCCCCGCGGTAGACTTGCGCGTTTTTGATCTCGAGGATGCGGCCCTCGTCTGGAGGAGCGGGCATGCGGCGCGACTACAGCAATGCGGTATGAGGCATCAGGCTTCGTGAGGCTCGGGATTGATCTTGGACACGGATGCCCGCTTGGCTTTCGAGGCTAACTGATCTGAAGTACCTGCCAGCCGCGGCGTAGGAGTCCGCACATCCGCATTCTGCGCGCGATGGAGCAAGGCATGGTCCATGAGAACGAGCGCCATCATCGCTTCGGCAATGGGGGTGGCTCGAATCCCGACACAGGGATCATGCCGGCCATTCGTCTCCACCGTCACCGGATTCCCCTGCTTGTCGATCGAACGGCGGGACACCCGGATGCTCGAGGTCGGCTTGATGCCGATCGTCACGACAATGTCCTGGCCCGTGGAAATTCCGCCAAGAATGCCGCCCGCATGGTTGGTGACGAACCCTTCCGGCGTCAACTCATCGCCATGTTCGGACCCGCGCTGGGTGACCGACGCGAACCCTGAGCCGATTTCGACCGCTTTTACGGCATTGATGCTCATCATCGCGGCTGCCAGCTCCGCGTCGAGCTTGGCATAGACCGGAGCGCCCCATCCGACAGGGACATGTTCGGCCACCGTGGTGATCCTGGCGCCGACCGAGTCGCCGGCCTTCCGCAGGTCGTCCATGAACGATTCGAGCTTGGCCACGACGTCCTGATTCGCTGCAAAAAACGCATTGTCGCTGACGGCATCCCAGGATTTAAACGGAATCTCGTGCGGTCCCAGCTGACTGAGGTAGCCGTGAATGACGACGCCATGGGTCTCGCGAAGCCATTTCCTGGCAATCGCCGCAGCGGCAACCCGAACGGCGGTCTCCCGTGCGGACGCCCGCCCGCCGCCGCGGTGGTCGCGGATGCCATACTTCTGCCAGTAGGTGTAATCGGCATGGCCGGGCCGGAAGGTGTCGATGAGGTTTCCGTAGTCTTTACTCCGCGCGTCTTCATTGCGGATCAACAACGCGATCGGTGTGCCAGTCGTCTTGCCTTCAAAGACGCCGGACAGGATTTCGACCCTGTCGGATTCCTGCCGCTGAGTCACGTGGCGGGAGGTGCCGGGTTTGCGGCGATCCAAATCCTGTTGAATCTCGTCGGAGGACAGCGCCAGACCGGGAGGGCAGCCATCGACGACGCACCCGATGGCCGGGCCGTGGCTTTCGCCGAAGGACGTCACGGTAAAGATGTGACCAAAGGTATTGCCGGCCATGACCTACTCCACGAGGTCGAGCTTGATGCGCAGCTCCTTGAGTTGATCGGCGGCAACGGCTGACGGCGCGTCCGTCAGCGGGCACTGGGCACGCTGCGTTTTTGGAAACGCGATCACATCACGAATCGATTCGGCGCCGCCCAGCAGCATGATGAGACGGTCGAGGCCGAAGGCGATGCCGCCATGCGGGGGGGCACCGTAATCCAAGGCCTCCAGCAGAAAACCGAACTTGGCCTGCGCCTGCTCCTTGCTGATCCCGAGCAGATCCAAAATCCGCAATTGCACGTCGCTTCGATGATTGCGGATGCTCCCGCCGCCGATCTCGTTGCCGTTGAGCACCATATCGTAGGCCTTGGCGCGGGCCCGCAGCGGCTCTGAATCCAGCAGCGGAAGATCCTCGTCGAGAGGGGCGGCAAAAGGATTGTGCATAAAGATGTAGCGTTTCTCTTCTTGGGAATAGTCGAGCAGCGGGAAATCGGTGACCCACACGGGCTTCCAGGCCGACGTATCGATGAGATTGAGCTCTTCGCCGAGCAGCAGACGGAGCCGCCCCAGCACGTCATGGACCACCGCCGGAGTATCCGCACCGAACAACACCAGATCACCAGGGCTGGCTTCGGGCAAGGCGCGAGCAAATGCTTTGGCATCAAGAAATTTTGCGATGACCGAATCCAGCTGGCCGTCGGCCGCGATTTTGAGCCAGGCAAGTCCCTTGGCTCCAAAGCTTCTGGCCGTCTCGCCCAACGCATCGATTCGGCTTCGGGCGATGCTCTGACCGCCCTTCACGATCAGCGCCTTGACGATTTTCCCCTTCCCTGCCGCCTCTCGAAACACCTTGAACTCGCTCGTCGCCCCGAACGCGGTAACGTCATAGAGGGGCATCTCAAAGCGTAGGTCCGGCTTGTCCGAACCATAGCGCCCTATGGCGTCGGCATAGGTGATTCGTGGAAAGGGGGTCGGGAGTTGAACGCCGCCGGCTTCGCGAAACACCGTCACGATCATCCGCTCCATTACACTCATGACCTGTTCGCGATCGACGAAGGACATTTCGAGATCGATCTGGGTAAACTCCGGCTGGCGATCATTGCGCAGGTCTTCGTCCCGGAAGCAGCGGGCAATCTGGTAATACCGGTCCACCCCGCTCACCATCAGCACCTGCTTGAAGAGCTGCGGCGATTGGGGAAGGGCAAAGAACTGGCCCGGATTCACGCGGCTTGGGACGAGATAGTCCCTTGCGCCTTCCGGCGTGCTTTTCGTGAGAATCGGTGTCTCGACTTCCAGAAATCCCTCTCGGTTGAGGAAGGCGTGAACGGCCTGCACGATGTTGTGCCGCAAACTCAATAGCCGCTGCATCTTGGGCCGGCGAAGATCGAGATAGCGGTACTTCAACCGAATCCCTTCCGTCACCGAGGCATCGTCTTCGATGACGAACGGCGGTGTCTTCGCCTCATTCAAAATCTCCACGGCATCCACAAACACTTCGATGTCGCCGGTCGACAGATGAGGGTTCTTGGAGTCCTCGGGGCGCGCCATGACCTGGCCCGTGACGGAGACGACACACTCGCTCCGCAGCGTGTGGGCGGACTTGTGGACTTCCCGGTTCCGTTCGGCGTTGAACACGACCTGGGTAATGCCCGTCCGGTCTCGAAGATCGATGAACATCACCATGCCGTGGTCGCGACGGCCCTGCACCCACCCCTGCAAGACCACGGTCTGGCCGACATGCGTCTTGTTCAACTCTCCGCATCGATGCGTTCTGCTTTTCACGTCACGCTCGCTTTCGTGTCAACGACCACGCCCCTCGCCGACGTTGGCTCTTGTTCTTTTTGGCTCGTGCCCATCCCTCCCGCCTTGCCGGCCGTGCGGGAGTCACCGCCACCAATTCCTCGGCCAGCGCCACCCGTTCCTCCACCAACCGGCGCAGCGTATTGGCTTCGCGATCGGTCAAAAAACGGAATTCACCCGGCTGCAAATCACCGAGCGACAGCGATCCCATGCGGATCCGCAGGAGCTTGATCACCGGATGTCCGACCACTTCCAGCATCCGCTTGACTTGATGTTTGCGCCCTTCACGGATCGTAATTTCCAGCCAGGAATTCGCCTCGACCTTCCGGACCTTCTTGACCTGCGCCGGACTCGTCATGCCGTCTTCGAGTCTCACACCCTGCTCCAGGCCTCTGATCTCGTCGTCAGTCAGGACACCCTTCACCTTGATCAGGTATGTCTTGGGCACGTGATACCGCGGGTGAAGCATCCCCTGAGCGAGCTCGCCGTTGTTGGTCAAGAGCATCAGCCCTTCACTGTCGAAATCCAACCGACCGACGGGGAACACCCGCACCGAAACGCCTCGCAGATAATCCTTGACCGTCGTCCGTCCCCCCGGATCGTCCAGTGTGGAAACGACGTTCTTGGGTTTGTTCAACATTAAATAGACGAACGGCTGCGGCGCACTCAAGTGTTTGCCGTCGACCTTGACGTGATCCCGTTCTGGATCGACCTTGGTCCCCAATTCCGTGACCGTCGTGCCGTTCACCATGACACGACCGGCCGTAATCAAGGCTTCAGCCTTGCGGCGTGACGCAAGGCCGGTTCCGGCGATCAATTTTTGCAGTCTGACTTCCATGTCTCAGTATTACTCCCACTCAATGGTGCTCGGTGGCTTGGAGCTGATGTCGTAGACGACACGATTCACGCCCTTGACCTCGTTAATGATGCGATTGGACATGCGCCCCAACACATCGGGGGGAATCTTTGCCCAGTCCGCTGTCATGCCATCCAAGCTCGTCACGGCACGGATGGCCACCACGTGCTCATACGTCCGCTGATCCCCCATCACACCGACCGTCCGAACCGGCAGCAAGACCGCGAACGCCTGCCAGATATCCCGGTACAGGCCGGCGCCTCGTATTTCTTGGTCCACGATGGTTTCCGCGGCGCGCAAGATGGCCAGGCGCTCTTTCGTCACCGATCCCAGCACCCGAATGGCAAGGCCTGGCCCGGGAAACGGCTGCCGCCAGATGATGTCGTCCGGCAATCCCAATTCTGTTCCAAGCACGCGCACCTCGTCCTTGAACAGTTCTCGCAAGGGTTCGATCAGCTTCAGCCTCATGCGGGCCGGCAACCCACCGACGTTGTGATGCGTCTTGATGGTCGCCGACGGCCCCTTGAAGCTCACGCTCTCGATGACATCCGGGTACAACGTCCCCTGGACCAAATGCTTGATGCCCTTCAACCTCATCGCTTCGGCTTCAAAATTCTTGATAAAGAGACGTCCGATGTTCTTGCGTTTCCGCTCGGGGTCGGTGACGCCCTTCAATCCGGCCAGAAACTGCTCGGTCCGATCGAGGATCCGGAGATTCAGATGCAATTGAGAGGCAAACATCTTTTGGACCTGGTCACGCTCACCTGCCCGCAAGACGCCGTTGTCGACGAAGACGCAGGTCAGCTGATCGCCGATGGCGCGGTGGGTGAGGGCTGCCGCCACCGAGGAATCGACGCCTCCGCTCAAGGCGCAGATGACGCGCTCCTGACCGACCTGTTCCCGGATCTGCTTCACCGCCGTTTCCACATAGGACTGCATGGTCCACGTCGGTTTGCACCCGCAGATGTGATACACGAAGTTTCGGAGCAGCTGAGCGCCGTCCGGCGTATGGGCAACTTCGGGATGGAACTGCAGGCAGTAGATCCGGCGCTTGCCATCGTCCTGCTTCATGGCCGCCACCGGAGAATTGCTCGTGTGGGCGATCGACCGGAATCCTGGAGGCATTCGTTCGATCCGGTCGCCGTGCGACATCCAGACGACGGTGGAGCCGCCCTTCCCGATACCGGCAAAGAGATCGCCGGCGTCGTCGATCGTCAGCTCGGCACGGCCATATTCCCGATGCTTGGACTTTGCCACCTCGCCGCCGGACAAATGCGTGACGAGTTGCATGCCATAACAGATGCCCAGGACCGGGATGCCCTGCTCAAAGAGCTCTTTTGAAATGCTGGGCGCCTTCTTCTCATAAACACTTGAAGGGCCGCCGGACAAGACAATGCCCTGCGGGCGGTAGGCCAGCACGGTCGCCAACGGCACGGTGCAGGGAAGGATTTGCGAATAGACCTGCGCTTCACGAATGCGTCGGGCGATGAGCTGCGTGTACTGGGACCCGAAATCCAGGACCAGGATTCTATCGTGCCAGAGTTCCATGAGATTCGCTTTCAACCAGTTAGTTGTGTGCGGTCAGTAGCGTGACACCAACAGCGGGCCAATGACGAGTTCTGATTGGGGAAGGGTTAATAACCGACGGATGAACGCTGATGGCGTTATTCCCAATCCATGCGATAGTTCGGCGCTTCTTTGGTAATGATGACGTCGTGCACATGGCTCTCGCGGAGTCCTGCGACCGTCTGGCGGATGAACGTCGCATTCTTTTGGAGTTCGGGAATCGTCTTGCATCCGCAATACCCCATTCCGGACTTGAGCCCTCCGACGAGCTGGTAGATGACCGCCGACAAGGGCCCCTTGTACGGCACGCGTCCTTCGATGCCTTCCGGTACGAGCTTTTGGGGCGGACGGCCGCTCTGGCCATACCGATCGCCACCGCCTCGTTCCATGGCGCCGATCGATCCCATGCCTCGGTACACCTTGTACGTTCTCGCCTGGTAAAGCACGGTCTCTCCGGGGGATTCCTCTGTCCCGGCGAGTAATCCGCCCAACATGACCACGGAGGCCCCGGCCGCCAGCGCTTTGCTGATATCGCCCGAAAACTTGATGCCCCCGTCCGCCACAATCGGGACTCTGCTGCCCTCGAGCACCTTGGCGCAATCGGCAATCGCGGTCAGTTGCGGCATCCCTGACCCGGACACGATGCGCGTGGTACAGATCGACCCGGGTCCCACCCCGACCTTGACCGCATCGACGCCGGCGTTCAGCAAATCTTTGGCCGCCTCCGCAGTGGCGATATTGCCGGCCACCAATTCCACGGTCGAGTGCTGCTTCTTGATCATCTTGACCGTGTCGACAACCGCCTGCGCGTGGCCGTGCGCGGTGTCAACCACGATGAGGTCGACGCCGGCTTTTCTGAGAAGCGCGAGTCGTTCTTCCGTATCCCCTCCGACACCGACGGCCGCACCGACGCGCAACCGGCCATGGGCATCCTTGCAGGCATTCGGATACTTGATCCGCTTCTCAATGTCCTTGATGGTGATCAATCCCTTCAGTTCGCCCTGCTTGTTGACGACCGGGAGCTTCTCGATCCGATGCTCATGCAGAATCTCGCGGGCCTTTTCGAGGCTGGTCCCTTCCGGCGCCGTGATCAATTTGTCCCGCTTCATGACCTGGGACACCTTGAGATCCAGACGGGTCTCGAACCGGAGATCGCGATTCGTCAGGATGCCAACCAGTTTCTTGTTTTTGGTGACGGGGATGCCCGAGATGCGGTATTTGGCCATCAACTCGTGAGCGTCGCGGATGGTCTGATCCGGCGAGATCGTGACCGGATCCAGAATCATCCCGCTTTCGGATTTCTTGACCCGGTCGACTTCCGCCGCTTGATCGGCGGGGGTCAGGACTCGATGAATGATGCCGACTCCCCCTTCACGCGCCATGGCGATCGCCAGCCGCGATTCTGTGACCGTGTCCATTGCGGAGCTGATGATGGGGATATTGATTTGGATGTTCCGCGTGAGGTGCGTGCGGACATCGACTTCGCTGGGCAGGACGGTGGATTTCGAAGGCACCAGAACCACATCGTCATACGTGAGTCCGAGGCGTGGTTCTTTCTCGAGCATAGTCCTCCGTGACCGGGGCCGTCAGGCCTTTTGGGGTTGTTGCGCTTTCTCGATCTCCGCCGCTGCTTCCGCTGCTTCCTGCAGGCGCTCGCTGCCTTCGTCAGCCGGCATGAACTGCTGCACGCGGGTGTTGCCGCTGTCGACGACGAATACGCTGCCTCTCGCATCGACCGCAAGTCCATACGGGAAATTGAATTGGCCGTCGCCGTTGCCGTACCCTCCCCACTGCGTAATAAAGTTGCCTTCCTTGTCGAATTTTTCGACGCGATGATTGCCGGTGTCCGTGACATACACGTCCCCGGCTGCGTCGAGTGCAATACCCCAGGGCGACCGCAACTGTCCGGCCTCCTGCGACAAGGGGCTGCTCGCGTGCCCCGCCTCCGCACTGCCCCCCCACTTCGTCAATAACTGGGGCAATACGTTCGTGCTCGTGTCGAACTTCTGCACCCGGTGATTGCCCATGTCCACGACATAGACGGCGCCGTCAGATTGATCGACGGCAATGCCTCGCGGAAAATAGAACTGACCGTCGCCGTTGCCGAAGCTGCCCCACGACATGATGAATTCGCCGGTCATGTCGAATTTCTGCACCCGGAAGTTGGCACTGTCGACGACGTAGACATACCCGCGCACGCGATCCACGGCAATACCCCATGGCGAGTTGAACTGCCCCTCGCCGTTGCCGCGCGAGCCGAACTTCATGAGGTAACCACCCAGCTTGCCGTCGAACTTCTGGACGCGGTGATTGTTCGTATCGACGACCCACACGTCGCCCTTCCCGTCGCAGGCGATGCCGGTCGGGTTATGGAAATTGGCATTCGCGGCACCGAAGTTGCCCCACAGGATGATGAAGTTGCCGGCGTTATCGAACTTCTGAACGCGGTTGTTTCCGTTGTCCACGACGAAGAGAGCCCCTTGCTGGTCCGCGCATAGGCCGTAGATCGGCGCCATGAACTCGCCGCCGTGGAGGAGCGACGCGCCGCGGCCAGACCGTCCCCAACTCGACACGCAGAGGTAGCCCGAGGTATTGACCAGAATCGTCGCGCTGGCCGGCGTCGATACGTTTCCGCCGACGTCCTTGAACCAGACGTAAATCGTCTTCTGGCCGTCGCCCGGAGACAGAATGAACGGAATCGTGGCGCCGAACTTCAATGCCGGCGTCACGTCGACCCATCCCGGCGTACCGGCCATTGGTGTCATCGGCGCTTCGGACACATAATAGGCGCCAACGCCTGTGTCGATATCGTTCGCGGAAATGGTCACGACCACTTCCGGCGTATTGGTCATGAACGCGCCGTGATTGATGACCGCGTAGGAATTCTGCGGCGCCGTAATGTCGATCAGCACCGGCGTGGCGGACACCTGATTCGAGAGGTCGCTTTCCACTTCCCCGTCAAACACCGCCGCTACGGAATAGAAGTAGGCCGTGTCGTTGGTGAGACCCGTATGCGTGAAGGGATTGGTCACCCCCTCGATCTTGGTTCCGCTGAGCTTCGTCACCTGTGGAGAGGTGTTGAAGTACAGGTTGTAGGAGATCGCGCCGGGTACCTCCAGCCAGCTGAGGAACGTTTCCGTATCGCCGGCCTTCACGGCAACGTTGCTCGGAGGCGGCGTGGCAGTGGTCGCCTGAGCCTTCGGCTTTTCGTCCTTGCCTCGATTGATCTCTTCGTCGGTCGGCACATACTTCAAGACGCGGTTGTTGCCGCTGTCGACCACATAGACACACCCTTCTTTGTCGACGGCGATCCCGTAGGGAAAATTCAATTGGCCTTCCGATTTGCCGCGGTTGCCCCAGGCGCAGAGGAAGGTGCCGTTGCCGTCGAACTTCTGGATCCGATGATTGCCGGTATCCACGACATAGACGTTTCCCAGCGCGTCGCAGGCGATGCCCCACGGCGTTTTGAACTGTCCGGGCCCCGCGCCCTCTCGTCCCCACTTCGTCAGAAAGCTGCCGCGGGCATCGAATTTTTGAACACGGTTGTTGCCTTCATCAGCCACATAGATATTGCCAACAAAGTCCACCGCCACACCCCGGGGGAAAAAGAACGCTCCATCGAAGCTTCCGTCGCGCCCCCACTTCAGGAGAGGCGTGCCGTCCGCTTTGAATTTTTGAATGCGGGCATTGCTCGTATCGGAAACGTAGAGATTGCCTTCCTGGTCCGTCGCGACGCCCCACGGCACATCGAACTTGCCCATGTCTGCGCCCCGCCAGGCAAATCCGAATTTTCCCCACGCCTGCATGGCGTTGCCATCGAGATCGAATTTCTGCACTCGATTGTTCCCGCTATCGGCGACATAGACAGCATCGTTCGCACCGACCGCCAATCCGCGCGGGTAGTAGAAGTTGCCATCCTGGGAGGACGGCTCGCCACCCCACCGGGCGACAAATTTTCCAGTCTTGTCGAACTTTTGGATCGAGTGATTGTCCGTGTCGGCGACGTAGAGATTGCCTTCTTTGTCGAGGGTGATTCCGGTAGGCGAACTGAATTCTCCCTCGTCAACACCTTCTTGTCCGATACAGGCCGCCAGCAGATACGGCGACGGGATGGCCATCACTTCTTGTGATTCCGGACTTTCGCCTTTCGGCGTGACGACCGTCACGACATAGTGATAGCAGCTGCCGTTGGCGAGATCGTCGTGGACAAAGGGAGACTGCGCCCCTTCCAGACAGGTGGCTTTTTCCTTTTTCACTCCGATGACGGTTTTGAAGTCCTCCGGACCCGCGATGGGCCGGGTCAGTTCGGAAAACTTGATCTGGACGCCCTTAGTCGTCTGGAAATAGAGGTTGTAGTACATGGCGTCGGGAACAGGGTCCCACGTAATCGTGATCCGGCCGTTTCCACACTTGGCCGCCACGTTGGCAGGCGCTGGAGGCAGCTCGTCTTCTTCGGCGATCGAGTCGCCGGCGCCCCATTCACCCTGGCTCCCTTCGATGGTGAGTGCTGCACGATGGAATCGAAACATCTCGTTCAGGAGCCATGTTTTCATCATAGGTGGTGCCTCTTGTTCCTCGACAGGGTTACAACCAAGAAACGAACGTCTTTCAATGAGTTAGATCGGGATTGGGGAGTCTAACAAAGCAAAAAGACGAAATGCAAGGGAGGCACGGCCTGTCTCGTTCGAGGATGACGGCAGAAGACCGTGATTCTGCAAAATTCGTGGTCTGAGTCAGGCAAATTTCCATCAATCGGGACAGAGAATTGCCCCCAGCGGTTCTCCACAAACCGAAATCAAGAGCGAGTATCTAGAGGGGGGAACGGACCGACGGGAATGCGCCCGTTAACCCTGCTCAACCGGTTCAGGCATTAACGTCTGCGGCTCCCACGATTCCAATTCCTGTTCCGGCGAAGAAGCCGACTGAGGCTCGAGAGTGGCCTCTTCCTGTTCCATGGGGAGCAGCGCCTGCTCGGCTTCGCCCAGCTCTTTGAATTCACGAAGCGGAGGCAGCTGGGCGATGTCCTGAAGCCCGAAATGTTCCAGGAAAAACTTTGTCGTGCCATACATGATCGGGCGCCCGGGGACCTCCTTTCGTCCGACGATGCGGACGAGTTTCCGTTCGAGCAGCGTCCTCAGGACGCCTGACGTTTCGACCCCGCGAATATCTTCGATCTCGGCACGCACCAACGGCTGTTTGTACGCAATGATCGCGAGCGACTCGAGCGCAGACCGTGACAGCTTCTGGGCCGCCTTGGCCTTGTCCAAACGCTTCAACCACGGGGCATACTCGGCCTTGGTCACCAGGCGGTAGCCGCCAGCCAGCTTGACCAGTTGAATGCCTCGGTTATCTTGCGCGAGATCCTGTTCCAGCCGCATGAGTGCCTGTTCAACTTCTGCCTTAGAGACACTTCCTACGGCGGTCACCAGACGTGACAACGAGACCGGCTCGGGGGACACGAACAAGAGTGCTTCGAGCACGGCGGCGAGCTCGCATCCTTCAAGGCGGTCGTCAGGTCTCTCAACGGAAACCGGCCCGTTCTCCGACAGCTCGCCTTCCTGCTCTCCACTCATCATCTCGCACATGCCTTCCGTGCCCGCATCACGCAGCTCCGATGAGCCCATGCTTACCTCCATTCCGAATCATCCAATTCCGCCGGATCCGGTACCAATGAGAACGTACGCGAGACTAGAATCGGCCCGAAACTTTCGCCCTGATAGACGCGAACGGTGCGCAATCGAATAAGTTCCAGCAACGCCAAAAAAGTCACGATGATCACCAACCGATGGCAGGACGCCTCAAAGAGAGCCTCAAAGCCGATGGACTCCTGTCCTTCCAAAGCTTCCAGAATGGCGTTCATCCGGTCGCGGACGGTCAGGTTGTCGGGAATAATTTCCAGCAGCTTCTTGCCGGGATTGCGATCGAGAATGGTCTGCAACGCGTCGACGAGGTCGAACAAGCCGATGTTGTCCAGCATCGCGTCATCCGACGATTCAGCACTGGTCTCGCGCGCGACGACCGGCCGGCTGTAAATCTCCCGCCACATCCGCTCTTGCGTATCCAACTGACGGGCCGCCTCTTTAAAGGTCTTGTACTCAAGCAGTCGTCGAACGAGTTCTTCGCGCGGGTCCGGTCCGTCTTCTTCATCCTCGGCGCTTTCCTCGACGGGAAGCAGCATTTTGGATTTGATCTGTAACAGCGTGGCCGCCATGACGAGGAACTCTCCGGCGACGGTGAGATTCAAGTCCTTCATTGCCTCGATATAGCTCAGATATTGTTGAGCGATCATCGCGATGGGAATGTCGTAAATGTTGATTTCGTTCTTCTTGATGAGGTGCAGGAGCAGATCGAGAGGCCCCTCGAAGTTCTCGATACGGACCTGGTAGGGCAGTTCGGTCTGTTCGGCCCCGTCGAGTTGGTTATCCACAAGGCGCTTTATACCAGCTTTGGGGGAGACGAGCAAGGGCCTGGCTATTAGTTGTGGTTAAAAGGTCACCTGGATCGAACTAGATACGCGATCAGCAAGGCGCTGAAGAGGAGGAGGGAGAGGGTGATGGCATATTGGATTTGGGGGTTCTCGATGCCCAAACTTTGGGCGTTGCCGGAACGCTTCGCTCGCGTGAATTGCGGCCCCTTTTCGAAAAACGCCTTGGAAAAATCTTCACGGCCGTTGAATTGCGCGTCGTCAAAGTCCGCAGTGGCCCGAAAGGTTGCACGACGGAAATAGGCATCCCCATCGAACCGGGTAAAGGTAAAGAATGCGTCGCCGTCGAACAGCGCTTCAGAGAAATCCGCCAACCCGGTGAACTGACTTCCTGAGAACCCTGTGCCCAGCTTGAAGTAGGTTCTGGCCAGATTCGCATCACGATCGAAACGCACCTCGAGGAACTCCGCCAATCCGCTGAAGCCCGACTGCTCAAACGTGACCGATCTATGAAATCGGGAGCGGTGGAACCGTGTGTGAGGGCCAAAGGCTGTTTTCTCGCCGGTCACCTCGCCGAGAAACTGACTTTGCACGAAATACCCTTCTGCGAGAAACACCGCCCCGGACAAGACCACCGGTTGTGTGAACACGGAGCGCGACAGATCTATCATTTGCTCGAATGCCGTGCCTCGAAACGTCACTGGACCGCTGAAGACGAGGGTGCCCTCCGCCGACCGATGCACAATCCTCCCCTGCACGGTAGAATTCACGAGAGACAGCCCGCCGGCGATCACTCTGACCTCCTGATCGTGCGGACCAATGATTCCGTCAATCACCGGAGGAACGCTGACGACAGGCAACGTCTCAAGCGCCAAGTCGCCGTGAATCACGACACCGTCCAGATCGACGATCTGTCCTCGTGTCAACGCTGCCAGGATTGCTGACGCTTTGACGGCATGCGCGTTCCGCTCGACCTGCGAGCAGGACGCGCTGAGATGAATTGTGAACCGCCCTTGAGCGCCGGGCGACGCGTCGTCGAGAAGGCAGCCGGCGGAGGCCTGGGCAGGAAATACACAGAGCCATGCTGCCACCCACCAGCGACCGAGGGAACCCGTCTTGAACATGACGGCCCTTATACGGAATGCCCTTGAGCAAGGCAAGACACGAAAATCGCCTCTTTCTTTACGCAGACAGACGGTTTGGTAGACTCGTTTCCATGCATCCACAGGCCCTGCTGATCGTCCCGCTTCTCACGACCCTCCTTATGACGGCTGCAGTCCCTGCGCATGCCGAGTACATCGAACTGCCCGTCCTGGCTGCAATTGGACAAAACAATCTCGGCGTTTTTGAGATCATGTTGATGGGCTGGGACAGAAAATCTGATCCGAATCCGGTTCAACTTCAGATGAATGTCGCAGGCGTTCGCTACGGAAAGACCCAATTGGGATCGATGGCTCAGGCCTTCGACTACGCCGTTGAACGCACCACCGGCCTAAGGCCTACTGGTACGGTGGTTGTGCAGGGGATTACATACAGACCCACCGGCACTGATGGTCCGAGCGCCGGCGCCGCGATGGCGGTGGGATTCATTGCCATGTTCAAAGGCGATCGTATCCAGCGGGGCACAGCGCTCACCGGAACTCTAGAACCCGGCGGCCGGATCGGCTGGGTCGGCGCCATTCCCGATAAAATCCGGGCGGCAAAACGGGAGGGCTATCACACCGTGCTTGTGCCGCGCGGGCAGCTGCACTCCGCGCACTGGAATCTCATTGAATTGGGCTTTCAACTCAACGTCGCGGTCAAGGAAGTCGACACCATCGACGACGCCTATCTGCTCATGACCGGTAAGAACCCCTGATCGCCTCACGCCGGAGGCCTCAGCCTTGCGCGAGCCCTTCTCGAATTCCCGTCAGGATAGCCTCATACTCTTGCGGCATCAGCCGATGCATCCCGAGTGCAAGCCTCCGCGTCAGCTCCGCCTGATCCGGGACTTTTAACACGCGCAGCAAGAGCACCTGACTGGCAGGGGCCGACCATGTCCAACGCTTCACACCGTCGATTCGCACAAATCCATGCCTGGCTTCCGTCCGCAATTCATCCTTGAGAAATTCGTCAAGTCCTGAGAAGTCTTGCACCGGAGGCACGAGTGTGAATTCCGCGCAAAGGCCGATCTTCAGAACGTAGACCACGCCCCGGGACTTCGGCGTCAGATAGGTTTGGAGATTGGATCGAATTAGAGCGGTGCACAATCCCCATAACCCGTGTGAAAGCTGAAGGTCCGCACTCGCTTCGGATGTCCGCTCACGCAGCGCTGGAACAATAAAGAGAAAATCGCTCACGATGTGCTCATCAACGTCAGGCTGGACAGCTGTCAGGCCGGAAGCTTTGGTCAGGGGAGGCGATAGGGTTAGTGCCGATAGTCGTCGGAATCATCGATGAGATCGTCAGACTTTTCGATGTAATCCACGTCTTCTTCCTCGTCGTCGTCCAGGGAGAGGTCTTCTTCCACGTCTTCATCCATCTCGCTTTCGCCGCTGAGATCGATCTCCTCCTCGCCGATCTCTTCCTCATCCAACTCGGGCTCCTTGGGCATCGCCGGTATTCCCTTCGACGCGGGGAGCTTTCTAGGTTCTTCATTGGGCACAGCCTTTTTCACAGCCGTGGGTTTGGACTGAGCAGGCGCCGCGCCAGTTTTTTTCTTCGGAGCCAAGGTGGCGGTCGGTTTCTTTGCCGTCTTCTTCGCCGCTTGTTTTGGCGATTTCTTGGCCTTCGCCTTGACAGTTTTCTTTTTTGCCGGACGCTTCTTCATCTTCGCCATCGATCCTCTCCTCTTTCATTCCCACGCACGTTGAACTCAATGCGGCCTCCATCTAGCATGAATATACGGAGTGTTGCAACGGGGTCTGGACTCGGGTTTTCCCTACCTTCAAGGGGTGATCCACACCGTCACGACGGCCGGAGCGCTGTCCGCTCCCTTGAGTGTATCCGGGCCCGCCATGTCGGTCACCACCAACGAAAATTGATACTGTTTTTGCTCTGAAACTTGGGGCGCCACGAAGGTCGCCTTGGCCTCGTTCACGTTGCTGAGGATGACGCGATGACCACGGATCTGCTTCCACTCGAAGTGGAGTGGATCGCCGTCAGGATCGCGGCTTCTCAGGCCGTCAAGCAACACCAGCTCACCCGATTTGGCGTGCAGTTCTTTGACCACTTCCGCAATCGGCGGGCGATTCGGTTCTCCATCCGTCTGAACGATGACGTCGACCATTCCCGTTTTCCCACGGTTCTCGACGGCAACGGCCGCCTTGCCCGCGCCTATCACTTGGAGGACGCCTTGGGCGTCCACCGAGACGACCCGTTCATCAGATGAACGGAAGCGACTGCCGGCACTCGGACCGACCAGGGGCCGAGATACGCCGTCACTGAACTGTCCAACCGCAGGAACCATCACCCGCTTACCAGCCTGCGCCAGCCTCCACGGTTTCTGGACCGTGAACTCTATGGCCTGTAGCTCGGCGGTCGTCTCTACAGTCACCAGCACCTCGTCAAACTCCTCATGACTTTCCATGCGACCTCTGACCACCTCACCAACGGCTACCAGTCGCATTCTGCCGAGAGCGTCGATGGGGACCACCACAGTGCCGACAAACTGAGAGCCATCTTGCGATGGCGTAAATGGAGCCGAATTCGCCTGGTGGGAGGCCAGCGGTTCCTCATCGATTCGGTACCAATAATAATGGAGCCTTCGCAGATTGAGTTCTTTATCCACGTCAACGGCAACTTGAAGCGTTTGACCTGAAACCACCTGTGCATCAGCGGACGGCATCGTCAGAGTGAGTGCGAACGCCGGCGCGGACAGTACGCCAAGGAGGCACCCGCTCCCTGCCAGCAACACCAATCGAATTGTTAAGAACAAGGGTAACACCTGGGGTTCCCTAAGCATTGTTGAAATAAGGCGAAGAATCGTACAATCCCGTTCCAAGGTCAAGACTGTTGCTGGCAAAATGACACGGTGTTGACGCCTACTTGCCTCCTTGACCGGCATGGTAGAATGGTTAAAAGAAATCAGGATATGAAACACGCCATCTATAGACGAGTCTTTTTCGCCATGCTGCTGCTGATGGCATGGACGGCTTGGCCGACATCCGCAACTCCGCCCTATACGGCCATCATCATCGACAGCGGGTCGCCCTACTTCGTTCCGAAATCAGCTACCGTGTCCGCTGGTGCACCGATCAGATGGGAGAATCCCACGCCGACGGAACACACGATTACGCACGTCGGCTGTCTAGATGAGGGTGAAGGCTGTGCGTTCGATTCCGGCATCGTGCTTCCCAACGATACGTACACACACGCCGGCTTGACGCCGGGAAAATATCAGTACATCTGCCGTATCCATCCCATCATGCACGGGACGATCATCGTGACGGATGGCTCCCCGGTCCCTTCACAACTGTAACTCCGCCAGCCCCCTAGAAGTTCTTGCAGGAAAACCACAGGCTCGTGTAGGCTTCTGCGCCTAACGCTCCACGATTGGCATGAAGCCGGCTGTTGCTGTTCACGAACCTCGTCATCTCTCAGGAGAGACCCTCAATCTCCTGGCCTGGCACATCCCCGACCTGGTCGCCTATCAACATCATCCCGACGAATGGTGGTTCGCCCCTCTCGACGACAACTTGCCGATCGTACGGTTAAACCCGACTGGTCTCGACATGCTCAAGGCGATGAACGGCCACACTACCGTCCGCACATTGCTTGAGCGGTATGGAGCGAAAGTGTGCGGGCCGGACGGACAGCCCGGCCAGTGGCATTTAGAGCGCTGGGCCCTTCCCAATTATTCGCTCTGTTACTACGGGGCGGAGCCTCCCGGCGGCCACCGGCATAAGGCCAAGTGGGACATGCTGCTTCAACAGATCCGAGAGGGGTGGTCGGGACGGGACGGGTTTGAAGGTGAAGATCACCTCGAGGATTTTCACGTGCACGACCTGAAAGACAACGCCGAGGACGACGGGCATTTCGATCTGATCGAAACGACAGTCTCACATCTCTTCCGTGAGCCCAACGAAGCCTTGAACGGCCTGACCTATGGCAAGCTGCTCATGCAAAAACTCCGACGCCTCGGCTGGTTCAATCCAAGGCCGCACATCATCGTCGAAGTGGGCGGCGGGCTCGGCTATGTTGCCCGGGAACTCGGCAAGGAACTCCTGCCCTTCGAGAAGCAAAGCATCAAATACTGCTCGGTCGATATCACCAAACCCTTCCTGAAGCTACAAGTGACCCGTGCGAAAGCGGGCGGATGGCCTTGTAGCGGTACTCAAGCGAATGCGGAATGGCTACCCTTCAAAGATCATTCGGTGGATCTGGTCATCGACAACGAGAACATGGCCGACATGACACCAGTCAAGCTGACGAAAGGGGAATTACTATCAGGGAGGGGCGCCACTCCACAGCATCAGGAAGCGCTGGACTGGATCCGACGTGTGCGTCTGCCGCTCGGCGATGACTTGCCCGAGGACGTCATCTTCAATTTAGGTCCCTTCCGATTCGTCGCAGAGCTGTGGCGCGTCCTCAAACCAGGCGGGCGCGCCTTTCTGACGGAATTCGGCATCGAAGAAGGCTGGCCGGCGCCCGTGAAGCTGCCGGGTCATACCGAGTACGAGGTTCAATATAGTCACTTGCGGCAGGCCGTCCGCTGGCTTGGCTTTCACGAGCAGTACCTGCCGCTGCCCCAATTCCTGACCATGAAACCGGACACAAAAGTGCTTTGCACGGGCGCAGCCTATACGATCCAGCGTTTTTGCCAGGCAATGAACAGACCGTTTGTCGTCCGCGCCTACAGCGAGAACGAACTCAAACAGACGCTCGGCGATCTCCTCCCGAAGTTCCAGGGTACCCACTACCATGACGTGGCCGATCCCGCGTGGTTCGGATTGATTGATTTCAAAGTGTTGTTATTGGAAAAACCTGGCGGGGCGCCCAAGCCGACGTTCACGGAGAATAAAGGGTATAGGTGGTATTCCCAGCGATAAGAGAAGAAAGGCCGTAGTGCGGAGAACATTATTGGCTCATGGCCAAGTGAATCAATACCCCTTCTCGTAATCCCAGATCACTTACGAGACACTCTCGCTCCCCCAAGGTGTCCATGACCGTCCGGAGGATGATGGCTCCGGAAGCAATCACGTCTTCTCGGTTCTTCTCCAGTCCCGGCATGCCGACTCGCGCCGCTTTGGATCGACTCAGCAATTGCTGTTCGAGGTCGGCGATTGTGTTCAGCTCCAGCCGGTAGTGATGGATCCTTGCCGGCTCATAGGCGGGAAGCTGCTGCGCCATAGCCGCCAATGAGGTGACCGTGCCTGCTGTCCCGACGAAGGTTGATCCTGACGGTGGCGGCATGGCAGCCAACGCCTCAGTGGTTTCCCTCCGGATCCAGGCACGCGCCTGTTCTGTCTCCTCTCTTGTCGGCGGATCATGATGCAGCAGCCGTTCGGAGAGCCGGACGACTCCGATATCAATCGAGCGGACGACGGGCGGTTGTCCCTGGCGAGCCAAGATGAATTCCGTGCTGCCCCCGCCAATGTCCAACGCCAGTACATCGGTCGTTCCTTGAGGAAGGCCGGAACGAATGCCGAGCATGGTTCGTCTCGCTTCTGCTTCGCCGGTGAGAACTTCGACATCGAGGCCGGTCTCGGATTTGACTCGATCCACAAATTGCTGTCGATTCTCCGCGTCACGAACGGCGCTTGTCGCCACGGCCGTTCGCGCCTGCACGTCATAGGCGTCGATGACTCTGCGCCATTCTTGAAGGCACTGAGCCACGCGATCCATGGCCTGTGGCTTCAGTCGTTTCGACTGATCGATCCCTTCGCCGAGCCGAAGAATCCGTCGCTCTGAGTGCAACTCCTTCAAGGAGCCGTTGGCGGGAAGGTCGGCAATGAGCAGCCGGCAGGTCAGCGTGCCAATGTCGATGCCTGCTAGGCGCAGGTCCCTCATTCTGCGTCGCGAATTTCCTGCATTTCAGCCTCTAGCTTGGCGCCGGTCTCTTTCAGCTGTTGGATGTCCTTCACGAGGCGAGCAATCTCCGTATCGTACAGGACACGTTCCACGGGCTCACCGGCCTCACGAAGACTCACGGCCCGCTCACCGACGTCGCGATACAACTCCTTTAATTCCTGATCGGTCCGCCGGAGTTCGAGGCGGAGGCGCAACAACTCCGTCTCCTCGAGTGCGCGATTGGCGGCTTGCGCCGTGCCCAATCGGAGGGTCGCCAGCCCCGACTTCAGATCATGCTTCAACCGCTGCAGCAACCCCATGAGCCTACCCCTCTCATACTCACCGTGATCGGGTTTCTTCTTCAGCGGGTGGCCTCGAAGACAGGACCCGCGTCTTTTAACTCACCGATCCCAAATCTAACTTTTTTTCCCACTTCCGTAGCATCATCTCCTTGATGCGTTGATGCGCCGGCGCACTCAACTCGGGATCCTGTTTCACCAAGGAAAAAGCTTCGGACCTGGCCAGCTGCAGCAAATCGCCATCCCTCACGATGTTGGCCACACGAAACTCCGGCATCCCCCATTGCCGGAACCCGAAAAATTCCCCCGGCCCTCTGATTCGAAGGTCTTCCTCCGCAATCTCGAATCCGTCGTTCGACCGTACCAAGGCCTCCAGCCGCTCTTTGACCAACGAGGCCGGCTCCTGATTTCCCGTCGGCTGTTTACCCGGCGGTATCCGGTGGCGGCCGAGGGTGCCCCCCATGAGCAGACAGTAGGACTGGTGTCCGGCTCGACCGACCCGTCCCCGTAATTGGTGGAGCTGCGCGAGACCGAAGCGCTCGGCATGCTCGATCATCACGATGGTGGCATTCGGGACATCCACACCGACCTCGATGACGGTCGTCGCCACCAAGAGATGGATCTTGCCGACCATGAAATCTGCCATGACCGTTTCCTTCTCAGTCTGCTTCATCCGTCCGTGCAGGAGCCCGACGCGGAAATCCTTGAACTCTTCATTTTGTAATCGCTCGGCCCCTTGGATCGCCGCCTGCAAATCGGATTTTTCAGACTCCTCGACCAGCGGATACACCACGTAGGCCTGCCGCTGATTGTCCAATTCGTCCCGAAGAATCTGATAGGCCCGCCGGCGCTGTGCATCACCGAAGAGAAACGTCCGGACCGGTTTCCGTCCCGGCGGCAGCGCACGAATGACCGAGACGTCCAGATCGCCGTAGACGGTCATGGCCAGCGTCCGTGGAATCGGCGTCGCGGTCAAGATGAGCACATCCGGCTTGTATCCCTTGCCACTCAGGGTTTTGCGTTGCAGCACTCCGAACTTGTGCTGTTCATCCACCACCGCGAGCGCCAGTTTCTGGAATTTTACGCCTTTCTGGATCAGGGCGTGCGTGCCGATCGCCACCTGAATCTGCCCTGACGCGAGCTGAGCCATTTGAGCTTTCTTGACCGCCGCCTTATCGCTGCCTCGCAACAGCGCCGCCTTCAACCCAAGCGCATTCAACAGTCGGTTCAGATTTCGATAGTGCTGTTCCGCCAAGATTTCGGTGGGCGCCATGAGCGCGGCCTGATAGCCGGAGCCGCAGGCCATGACGATCGCATGAAGCGCCACGACCGTTTTTCCCGATCCCACGTCACCCTGCACCAACCGGTTCATCGGCCGAGGCGAGAGCATATCGCGAAAGATCTCTCGGACGACTTGATCTTGTGCAACGGTCAACTTGAAGGGCAGGACGCGTCCCAGTCGTTCCATGAAAGGCGTCCTCGGATTGAACTGCAAACTTTTTTCCTCCATTTGTACGAATCGCTGCCGCGCAGCGAGCGCCACCTGCAGAAGAAACAGCTCTTCGAACGCCAGCCGTCGGTGTGCCGGCGACCGGCCCTGATCGAATGACGGGAGATCGGCCCCGGGCTTGGGAAAGTGGACGTCGGTCAGCGCCTCCTGCACCGGCATCAGCCTCTGCCTCGCCCGGACCGCAACCGGCAATGTGTCTTTGAGACTGGCCGCGTGCTCATCCAACAGTCCCTTCATCAGCACGCGCATCTGGCGGGACGTCCACCCTTTCGTCTCATGGTAAATCGGCACGATGCGTCCCACATGCAGCGTGAACTCGCTGCCTTCGCCCACGACCTCATACTGTGACACTTCCATTCTGGGAACCATCCACCCCTGTCGTCCTGCAATGATGCGTCCGCTCATCATGACCGATCTACCCACGGCCAGCACTTGCTCCAGATAGGGCTGGTTGAAGAACACCGCCTGCATGCGTCCCGTCTGGTCTTCCAACCCTATTTCCAGCACCGTGAAACGCCTATTTCTCGTTCGCTTGACGGTGCTTTTGGCCACCGTCCCACATACGGTCGTCACCATGCCGGGGACCAGATCGCCCAGTGGAGTCATCACCGAGCGGTCTTCGTAGCGCCAAGGCACGGTCCAGAGCGCATCTTCGACGGTCTCGATACCCAACCGCGCCATGAGCGAGCTGCGCTTCGGGCCGACGCCTTTGGCAAATCTGATCGGCAAATGACCGACGTCACGCAAAGAGACTGGCTGAGACTCATCCTCCGAGGTCTTGAGCGGCTCGGGCTGCTCCCACACCTGTCGCTGGTCATTGGCGGCGGCGCGCAATGATTTCACAATTGCGGCGGCCTCCAGCAACCGGCGCTGTTGCTCGTCGGTCGTCAATCGCCCCTGGTCTTCCACAAACAATGCTCGAAGCTTGAGCAAGGCGGCTTCAACAGATTTCGGATAGACACGGTCTGACAGCGCCCCCAGGACCTGCGAGGAGACAAAGCTGCTCAAATTTTTGACGGTTGGCAGATGGGCAAACGCGTCGCGGCTGGCGAATTCAATAGGACGCGCGAGGCGGTCCAACCATTGCCGAAAGTGGGTGAAAGAATTGGGCTCGGAGGAGCGCCACATTGAGGGCGGATCGTATCACAGCCCTAGTGCCTCCTCAACGGAAGCCTGTCCCTGGCATGCGGAGAATTCCTGTGGATTTCCTTACATTTCTTTGGTGTAGGGATCCTTAGTGCTATCCTGGCCGCAGACTGAAACGGTTGGTCTTCATGTATCGTCGAAACATTTCCAATATTCTCTATCCGATTGCAGGCGTGCTGGGACTGTTTATCGTCTACGAGGCAGTCCTCAAGCCTGTCTACATTCAGACTCCGCCACCGGCACCCATTGATCATACCTCGCCCATCGATGGGACGGACCGCGTCGCCGACCAGGCCTATGGACCCCCTCCTGAGGAACCTCCGGCAGCGCCACAAAAACAACTGCGCCTCATTGATGCGGCCGGGGTGTCCGACACCAAGCACCATAGGACCTTGGAAGCGATTCGAGAAGAAATCGAAAAGGGCAATTTGAAAGCGGCTGAAGCGCAACTGCGCGACCTGCCTGAGGGCGTACAAACCGATGCACATGCCCGGCCCTCTATAGCGATTCTTTGGAACAATCTCGGCATCGAACAGGAAAAGCTCGAGGGAACCAAGGGGTCGCTCAAGGCGTTCAAGAAAGCGGCCTCTTTCGATCCGAACAATCCCGTCATCCAAATGAACCTGGCCCACGGATATTGGGAGCAGCGCGATCCCGCGATGAATCAGGAATTCCTCGAGCGGCTGATCGCACTGGCGCCGCAGAACCCGTTCCCGCATGTCGCGTTAGCCGATTGGCTCCAGGAGCACGGGCGCCTCGGTGAAGCGGCCCGCCATTTGGATCAGGCCGCCCAACGGTCGGCAGACGATCCGTCCGCGCAGTCCTACCTGCGAACGGTCACTTCGAAAATGCAGAGGACCGATCAGATGGAAAGCCGGCTGACGAGCCGTGAGGGCGCCCACTTCACGGTCAAGTACGACGGTGACAGCGACCAGGATTCTTGGACGATTGTGCTGGATATCCTCGAAGAGGCCTACCGGGAAGTGGGCCAAAAGTTCGGGCATTTCCCCTCGAAACCCATGGTCGTCGTCCTGCACCCGAATGCGACCTTTCAAGTCAATACAGGAAGTCCAGCCTGGGCCGATGGATTGTTCGATCCGGTATTGGGCCGCATTCACTTACCGACGCAAGGGGCGTTGACGGACCGGGCCTGGTTGAAGCGGGTGCTGCGACATGAATTCGTCCACGCATTGCTGCACGATCAGCAGGGCCTGAACCACAACGCCTTACCGACCTGGCTCAACGAAGGGCTGGCCATGCAGCTGTCCAGCGATCATTGGCCCGACATCGACCAGCTTCGCCGGCATGAACTTTCCCTGATTCCATTGACCGCGCTGGAAGGTAGTTGGAACGAGCTTTCGAGCGAAGCGGCCTCCGTGGCCTACCTCGAAGCGGATTCAGCGACCCGGTATCTGATCAATCGCTACGGGATGCACGAAGTGCAGCAGTTGCTGGCCAGGCTCAAGAAAAAGCAAAGCCTGCCGGCGGCGATGCAAGCTGAACTGTCACTGTCCTACGATCAGTTTCAATCTCGCTGGATGGCGCACTGGCAGGAAGGGCGGACGAAGGCATCGTAAGCTGTCGATCACGCGGGAAGAACCCCGCCGTCTCATCCGACTGATCGGGCGCAGACGCTTCACTGTCGTCGGCAGGTTCGATCTTATCCTCCCACAACCACCGCCGGCCGGCTTGATCCGGCATCTTGATCCGGAAATCGATATCACGCGGTGCCGTTCCCGACATGCCGACGACGCTCCGGCTAATCCGCTCGATCCGCACCTCCGGGGCTTCTGTGGAAAATTCGTCGGACCACACCAACTGACCTGTCTGAGGATTCACAGCGCGAAGGACGAAATGGGGCTCTCCGGACTCTTTTGCCCGTGAAGCAACCCTGGTGACCGCAGCTCGCGGGTGGATGTGCGCGACGACACGGTGTGAGCCAACCTCCGGATGTTCGCCGGCGGTGAGGTTCAGACGACCTTCCCAGAGAAAACGTCCATTCGATGCATCGTAGACCCGAAGGGTAAATTCCGAAAGACTACCGGTCCCCGCCCCCACACCTCCGGCGAAGATCCGCGTGCGGGGATGGCTGGAGGCAGGGCCATCGTCCTTGATGTCGAGTTCGTAGGTCTCCGCGGAGAGCACGTCCCCAGATTGCGCATCATAAGTCTTGACGGTGATAAAGGAGACTTCTTCGTCCTGGAACCCGAATCCGGCTGCGACGACGACCTGCGCGTTGGCGGCTGGAGCGGCTGACGGTTCGCCCGCCAGACTCAGCACGGGGAAGGCAAGGATCGTGAAGAATAGACTTCCTAACCTCAAGGTCGATGGCATGTTCAGACCTCCCGTTCCTGTACCGACTATGCCAGGAACCGACCTCAGCTGAACATTCCCCGCTCTGGGGGACAATCCCCCAAAAGGGGGAGTGTTCGGAAACCGATCAGAAGATGCAGAGGCAAAGGAGTAGAGGATCGTCAGTCCTGCCGATCAAGGGGGACTTCTCCAAAAACCTCGTAGCGGTACTTGGCTACCAGCCTGTAGATCCAATAGCCAAGGGGTTTCACAAGCGGAAGGGCAAACAGTCTGGCCAGGACACGCCCCCCCTTTAATCCCGGAAGCAGCGGCAGAAAAGCGTCCAGCCCGCTGGCGATCCGGCCATCGGCAGCAATCAGAAAAGCAGCCTCTGGTCGGCCACGTCGGTAGTGCGGACCCAGCAAACGTTCGGCCTCCTCGCTCTGATACGGGATCATGCGTAAAGCCTTGTCTTCAACCCTCAGCTGCTCAAGGCCACCCTTGGCGGTGACGCACATCCGGCAGCGGCCGTCATAGATGAGACATTGTGGAGTATCGCGAAAAGACGGTTCGTCCATCGCTCGACCTCTGCATGGTTGCCCGTTCACGGCGCGACCGGTAAGATCTGCATATGCCCCATCGACAGATCTTAGTCGTCACGCTGCTCACCCTCGCTGCAGTCGGTGTCGCCACCTTGTTGCTCGTCATGTCACCGGCCATGCCGGGATCGCCTCATGTCCTGTGGTGGCTCTTTCTCGTGCTGTTGCCGCTTGTGCTGGCCGCGGCCATTCTGTTGGGGTGGGGTTGGGCCGCGATGGCGTCTGTCGCCTACGGCACCATTGGATTAGCAATTGACCTCGCCACTGTGGTCAGCATTCTGGGAGGACGCGAGGGGTCGGATCTCACGATCGCCCTCAGTGTGGTCAACGGGAGCGCGAATTTCGCACTGATCGTCTTCGGAGGCCGCGCGTTTTGGACGGTCTTGCAGGGACTGCGGCCTCGAGGATCCCGCCCTCCCAATCCTCCTTCCCCCTCGCCATCTTCAAGGGCCTGACGGACGAAAACCCCGCTTCCTTCAACCACGATGTCGTGTCTGCCACGGAATAGGTATTGCCTGTTTCAGTGAACAACAACATTGACACCGCGAATAGGCTGGCCTCTTCGGGGAACAATCCCTCGCGATCGTGCAGGAATGCATCCTGAATGATCAAACGGCCGCCGTGGGCCAGCGCTGCCCTGGCACGGCGAAACACATGGAAATTTTGCTCGGGCGAGTAAATGTGGAGGACATTGGAATACCAGATCACATCAAACTGTCCCGGGATGTCATCGTTCAATATATCCAACGGCAGATACGAGAGGCGAGCGCCTGCCTCATGTGTCGCCGCAATTTCTCTGGCCACCTCCAATGCGGCTGGACGGTCACAGACCATGGCGCGAAGACCAGGGTTCTTGGCGAGGAACGCCATCGCATAGGTTCCCGGCCCTCCTCCGAGATCGAGCAACGTCCTGACCCCTTTTAACGGAAGTTGGGCGGCGATCATCGGCGCAGTCTCCAGGGTCCGATGGTGCATGGCCCAGGTAAACTGGCGGCGATAATCCGGTGCTTCCGGTTCATCTTTATCAAGCGGTTCTCCGGTTCTAATCGATTCCATCAGGCGCAACCAGTCGGTCCAATGATTCGTGATCAGGTGCAAATAGCTTCCGCGATAGGCTCGATCATCGGCATTCAAGGCGGTCGCGGCAAGCGGGCTGTTGCGATAGCGGTTTCCTTTTTTGTAGAGCAGTCCGGCCATGGCCAGATTCCGGCACAAGATCGACAGCCCGCGCTCGCTCACCTTCAATTCCCGCGCAAGGTCGGGCAATAGCCAGGTGTTTTTGCCGATCACCGTGAAGAGCTTCAGTTCGAGCGCAGTCAATATCACCCGAGGGAGGCGATAGGCCGACAAGGCGTCGCGGAAATCTTCGAAGGTCTTGATGGGCGGCCTCATTGCGCTCCGCCGATCTGCCGGCAGCACCAGCGCATGAGGTCCTGGACTTTGGAGAGATTCCCCAAATCCACCTCCCGCTCGAACGTCACCGCCACATACTCTTCGGTCATTTCCGTTTGCTCGGAAAATCCGGATTGCAGCAGCAACGGCCGGAATTTCGAGACGGCAGGTTGGATAAAGTACTTGGCCTGTTTGGCCACCTCGTCCGTGCCTAAATCCTCAGGCGTCCCCTCGGACATGAGGCTCATCACGTCATCCATCGCAACGCCGTACTGGCAAAGCAACTTCCCGTCCGGCTTGATTTCCAACAACCAGCCGTCTGTTCCGAGGTCAAGGGCCAGAGGGCCGTTAGGCTCAAGCTCGTAGAGTTGTGGAAACGCTTTGGCCAACGTCGTCCGTGCTTCGCTCCACTGCGGTGACGCAATCTCGCTCATCCGTGTGATTCCCTGGCAGCCTCTTGGGAAGCGTCATTCGAGAGCCGCTCCCGCAGTGTGTGCAGCCGCCTGATGTTCTCCTCAAGCTTCGGCAGCTGATATTTGCGGTCCATCGCCACCACCAGTTCAAGCAACTGAGCCGCTTCCTCTACCCGGCCCATGGCTTCATAACAGTCGGCCAGCAGATACCGCGCCCCGCCAGTGCGCAGTTCGTCGCGGAAGCGTTCCGCAATCGACTGGCTGGTCTGACCGCAAGCGACCGCGTCGTCAAACCGCTTTTGAAGTAAGAACGTCCGGCCCATCATGCGCCAGGCATCGGCCACTCCGCCATCGTTGCCCAGGCGGCGCATCAACAGCATGGACTTCTCGTAATAGGCAATCGCTTCATGGAATTGGCCCTGTTCCCTGGCGATCAGGCCCAAATCGGAAAACAGCACGGCCTTGGCGGCTTCATCATGCGTCTTCATCATCAAATCGAGCGCCTCGAGATAATAGGCCTTGGCGCGGTCCCATTCCCCCGCATCCGCGCGCAAGTTTCCGAGGTTCGCCAACGTGGTGCCGATGCCCTTTTCATCTCCAAATATTTTCTGCAGCTCCAGGACCTCTTGATAATAGGTCTGGGCCGCCTGGCGCCGTCCGCTCACGGCACAAATATTCCCTAAATTCCCCAGCGTTGCCGCCAACGCCCGTTGATCGCCGGTGAGACGATCGCATTCGAGGGCCTTGGCGTAGCAGGTATAGGCGTCAGTATAGTGGCCGCGGCCGAAATGTTCGTTGCCCTGCCGGTTCAATTCTTCAGACAGCCCGTTCTTGAGTGTCATGGATGTCGTCAACCGATTTGGCAGCCTAGGCAACGGCTTGTTCAACAACCGCTTTTGCGCCTGTAAGAATCGAGGTTCCATCGCCGACAAGGACGGCGTCAAATTGATATTTTAAAAGCCGGCGCAGCCCAGCTTTGGCTTTGGCCGCATCGGCATATTTCTCCGGCGACAATAACGACAGTGCACCGGGCGGCTTACCGATCAACGCGTCACCCACGATGAGCACACCTTTCCCTTGTTGAAGAAACAACGCCGATTCACCAGGCGATTTCTGATCCTGCAGGTGAATCACCCAGAGGCCGCCGGGCAGCAGTTCTCCGTCCTTGAAGGTCTTGGACGGTTTGAGATCCATCTGCGGCGCGTCGACGTCGGGAACTTGCAACTGGCAGCGGAAATCCGACTGACACGCGCCCGCTTCGCGCGCATGATCGCGATTCGTCACGATAATGTAGTCGAGTTGACCCTGTCGTCGGATAAAGGTGCTGGCCTCTGCCGTCATGGGAGGCGGATCGACGAGAATTTTATGCTCTCCGACTGTAAGAAACAGGCCGTTGAAATCCAGCTGCTTCTCTTCGGAAAACCAGGACCACTGCCAGATACCAGGAAGAAGTGGCTTCATGATCGCCGTATGGTTACTTGGGTGAAGGCACGGACCGCTTCATAACGAGGCCACTGCATCCTTGACTGTCTTGGTGACCTTCGTGAGGATGCCGGCGTCATTGAGCAAATCGATGATGTCGTCCTCTGGCACCGTAATGAACTTGCGATTGGCCCCTTTCGTGAGCGAAATGAGGAACATGCTGTTCGACGGCGTGACCGGGATGACGACCAGTACTTGTGGATCAATCCCTTTCACCACTTCCAGAAACTTTTGCTTCCCCTCTTCCATCTCATCCATGTTTGCTTCCTATCCTAGTTCTTCTCGCTACAGGCGGGTGGCGCGAATCTGGGTGCCCATCCGCCTGCAGCGGGGCCCCACACCGGGCGGGGTGCGAAGCCGGATGGGCTGATTCGCGGCAGGACCCGCCCTTCACATCTTGTTGCTGCTCTCGGTCGCCAGCAGCTTTTCCACCTCTGCAATGATGGCGTCCGCTCCTGCCAATTCCATGTTGCCGACCCGCTGCCAGCGGATGACCCCTTGCTGATCGATGACATACACATTCGGAATAAATTTGCCGCCGCCGTAGAGCTTATCAGTCACTTTGCCGGGATCCAGGAGATACGGATAGGTGACCTTCACTGGAAACACCGACAGAAACTCGCCGACCTCCTTTTTGGAATTGCCGGATGAATTGACGCCGACGACTGCGACGTTCTTCCCCTGGGTCGCCTCATAGACTTTTTGCAAGTTGGTGCCCTGCATCATGCAGGGATCACAGATGTGGAAGAGGCCCAGCACGACGACCTTTCCCTTGTAGGCATCCAATGAGACGGGTTCGCCACTAATGGCATTCAACGCGAAGGAGGGGGCTTTTTCGCCGACTTTGAAGAATCCTGCGGCAAGCAGGAGGTGAGCAGACAGGACAGGGACCAGAACGACGCCAAGGATGACGGCAAGACGTTTCATGAAAACCTCCATGGGGCAATGAGATCGTGAGCGGTGGGGTCACGCTATCCTACCATGCAGTTTTTTTGGGGAGCAACGGCAGCCGGAGAGGCGGACTTGGTGCGAAGGAGACAGCAGCTAACGGCGAACCGATGGCGTTCTAGCTCGATCGTTCGAACAATCCAAGCTGGAATTCTTCGGCCCGTGTAAAGGAAATCGGGTACCGCTCGGTAAAGCAGGCATTGCAGTAGTGCTCAGGCGCGCCGGGGGCAGATTTCAACATGCCGTCGAGACTCAGATACGCCAGACTGTCAGCCGTAATGTACTTGCGAATCTCTTCTGCCGAATGACTCGACGCAATCAACTCCTTCTTCGTCGGCGTATCGATGCCGTAGAAACAGGGCGAAATGATCGGTGGGGAGCTAATCCGCACGTGCACTTCTTTGGCGCCGGCCTGACGGATCATCTTCACGATCTTGCGGCTGGTGGTTCCACGGACCAGCGAATCATCGACCACGACGACGCGTTTGCCGTCCAACACCTCGGGGACGGCATTCAACTTGACCTTGACGCCGAAGTGCCGGATCGACTGTTCAGGCTCGATGAAGGTCCGTCCGACATAATGATTTCTGATCAAGCCGGTTTCGAACGGAATGCCGGCGCCTTCGCTATAGCCCAGCGCCGCCGGCACGCCCGAATCGGGCACAGGAATGACGACATCGGCCGGTACCCAAGACTCCTGCGCCAGCTGACGTCCCAAGGCTTTTCGGGTGGTATAAACCGCGTTGGCCCCGAAAATTTTGCTGTCCGGCCTCGCGAAATACACATACTCGAAGATACACATCGCCGGCTCGACAGGCGAAAACGGCTTGTAGCTCGTGACGCCCTGTTCATTGAGCACGACGAGTTCGCCAGGCTCGATCTCTCGAACGACCTCCGCGTCCAGCAGATCGAACGCGCAGGTTTCCGACGCGACGAGGGAGGTATCCCGTAACCGTCCAAGGGACAAGGGTCTGAAGCCGTGCGGATCGCGCGCGGCGATAATGCCGTCGTCGGTGAGCAGCACGACCGAGAAGGCCCCACGGACCTGGCTGAGTGCGTCAATGATCCTGGCGAGCAATGTATCGGCCCGAGAATGAGCAATCAGGTGAATGATCACCTCGCTGTCCGACGTGGATTGGAAAATGGCGCCGTACGCTTCGAGTTCATTGCGAAGCACTTGCGCATTAATGAGATTCCCGTTGTGCGCCAATGCGAGATTCCCGAAGGCGAAATTGACGGTGAGCGGCTGAACGTTCTTGAGATCCTGGCCTCCGGCGGTCGAGTAGCGATTGTGGCCGATAGCCATCGATCCTGTGAGGTTCTTGAGGGTCTGATTGTCGTAGATGTCCGCGACCAGTCCCATCCCCTTATGGAGGTGGAAATGATCGCCGTCCCCAGAGACGATGCCGGACGCCTCCTGTCCGCGGTGCTGCAGCGCATACAGACCGAGATAGGTCAGATTGGCCGCTTCCTTGTGGCCGTAGATGCCAAAGACGGCGCATTCGTCGTGAAACTTATCGGGATTCAGGATGGGAAGTTCTTTGCGCATACGCAGCCGCTATTCCTGACTTAACTGCTCCTCGATCGCATGAACCCAGCAGTCCGACACCTGGCGAATAGGAAGATCTATGCGGCAACCATCGCTCACCTTACCCGGCTCCACTTCGATGACCAAGCGTCCCCCGCCCACGGTACCAATTTGGGCGGCCGGCACACCGGCCTCCGCGGCACGGCTCAATATCGATTCCACAGCAGTCGGCCTGGTCGAGAGGATGATCCGCGACTGGCTTTCGCCAAACAACAGGGCGTCGCGCCGCAATGAACCGAGCCCTAATTTTACCACAGCACCTTGCGCCGCGCGCGGCCCGGACACGCAGCATTCCGCCAACGCTACTGCAAGTCCGCCATCCGAGCAGTCATGCGCTGATTGAACCAGTCCTTCATGGATCACTTTCAATGCGAAATCCTGAAGGGCTTTTTCGATGTCGAGACTGAGGAAGGGCGGAGAGCCCTGCTCCCGATGCTGCAAGACCTTTAAATATTCGCTGCCTCCCAGATCTTCCCTGGTCTTGCCCAGAAGCACGATGGCATCGCCCTCGTCCCGGAACCATTGGGTCATGGCCCGATCGGCCTCATCGATCAATCCGACCATCCCGAGCATCGGGGTCGGATAGATGGACAGGCCATTGGTCTCGTTATAGAAACTTACGTTGCCGCTGACGATGGGAATGTTGAAATGCTCGCACGCATCCTTGAGGCCTTCGATCGCCAGAACGAACTGCCACATGATGTCGGGCCGCTCTGGATTGCCGAAATTCAGGCAATCGGTGAGTCCGATGGGTTCGGCGCCGGAGCAGACGAGATTGCGGGCCGCCTCCACCACCGCCAGCCGGGCTCCTTCATAGGGATGCAGCAAACAGTATCGGCCGTTACAATCGACGGTCATTGCGACCGCTTTGTTCGTGCCCTTGATCCGGACCACCGCAGCATCGGACCCGGGCCTCACAATGGTATTGGTCCGCACCATGTGGTCGTACTGTTCATACACCCACCGCTTACTCGCGATCGTAGGACTCGACAATAATGTCAGCAGCGCCGCATTCGCGTCTTTGACGTCCGGAATGGAATCGTAGTTAAGGTTCGTCAGCATGTCCTGATAGGCAGGAGGTGAGTACGGGCGTTCGTATCTGGGGCCATCATCGGCCAGGGCTTTCGCTGGAATTTCCGCCACCACCTGGCCTTGATCGAGCACTCGCAGGCGGCCATCCCCCGTCACCTTGCCGACAACCGCCACGTCGAGATCCCACTTCCGGCAAATGCTGAGGCACTCGTCTTCCTTTCCCGCTTTGGCCACCATCAACATGCGTTCTTGCGATTCGGAGAGCATCAATTCATACGGGGTCATTCCCGGCTCACGGCGGGGCACATGCGTCAAATCCAATTCGATGCCATTCCCAGCCCGCGAGGCCATTTCGCACGACGAGCTCGTCAGCCCTGCGGCGCCCATGTCCTGAATGCCGACGAGCAGGTCGTTCGCCATCAATTCCAAACAGGCTTCCAGCAGTAATTTTTCCTGGAACGGGTCACCCACCTGGACGGTCGGTCGTTTTTGCTCGGACTCATTATCGAACGCGTCGGACGCCATCGTTGCGCCGTGGATCCCGTCTCGGCCCGTCTTCGAGCCAAAGTAGATGACGGGGTTGCCGACACCTTCGGCGGTGCCCCGAAAGATCCGGTCCTTGTGCGCGACGCCCAGGCAGAAGGCATTCACAAGCGGATTCAAAGAGTAAATGTCGTCGAAACGCACCTCCCCACCCACCGTCGGAACCCCCATGCAGTTCCCATAGCCCGCAATCCCAGCCACAACGCCCCTCATCAGGTGACGATTCTTGGCTGAATCCAACCCACCGAAGCGCAGCGAATCGAGCAAGGCAATCGGTCTCGCTCCCATCGTAAAGACATCGCGCAGGATGCCGCCGACACCGGTGGCGGCTCCTTGATAGGGCTCGATGAAGGACGGATGGTTGTGCGACTCCATCTTGAACACGACGCACAAGCCGTCCCCTATGTCGACCGCGCCCGCATTTTCTCCCGGTCCCTGCACTACCCGGGGCCCCGTTGTCGGGAGCTTTTTGAGATGGACGCGCGAGCTCTTGTAGGAACAATGCTCCGACCACATGACGGAAAACATGCCGAGTTCGGTGATATTGGGCTCGCGGCCCAAGATTTCGAGAATCTTCTTGTACTCGTCTTCCGTCAGACTGTGCTGTGCCAACAGTTCTTTGATGTCAACCGTGTTCGTCTTCATACGTCCTTAGACATCACAGCGGCAGCGCTTCTTTCTCAACATCTCGACCTGCGCGCGCTTCGTGGCGACAAAGGCACGCTGGATCGCGCTGCCACGTGCCAACCTCTTCGGCAACGGGCTTCGATGCTGATAGCCGCGAACCGCCATTTCCTCGACCAACGCGGCGTGCCGGCCATAGAGTGCCTTGAGCTTACCGCGCCAGCGCAAGGTCTCAGGATGGTGCGCATAGCCTTTCTTGCCGTTTACCAGCACCGACCAGATCGCGTGAAGCTCCCGGTGCTCGCCGAGCAAATGATTCCGGCACAACCTCTTCGGCGAAATATCCCAAATCCGCACTCCTCTTTTCCTCCTGGCGACTACAAGCGGTGAGGCCATGTCCTGAAGCGACTTGCCGAGAGCGATCGGGCCCCCCTCGAGAGTCAGCCAGGAAGGAAAGCTGGAACTGACCGACGCGCCACGGTCGGCTGAGACCGTGGCGGAGAGAATTCCAGAAGGATTTCCACCTGGATGACTCCGAAAGGGTGATCGCGGAGGCACGGAGCGACAGGCCATGCCCTCACCCCGCTCCCACCATTTTCAACGGTCGCTTCTTCAGGGACTCCAGCATGGACATCAGGACCAACCGACCGTCCGCGTTCCCCAACAGTTCCTCAGCGGAGCGCTCAGGATGCGGCATCATGCCCAGCACATTCCCTTCGGCATTGCGAATGCCGGCGATATTGTCGAGGGAGCCGTTCGGGTTGGCTTCCACCGTGACCTTCCCCTCCGAGGTGCAATACCGAAACACCACTTGAGCATTGGCCTGCAGTCCAGCCAGCGTCACGGGGTCGGTATAATAATTCCCTTCGGCGTGGGCGACCGGAATTGTGAGCACCTGGCCGGGCTGGCATGCACCAGTGAAAGGAGTGGCGGCGTTTTCTACCCGCACCTGAACATCCTTACAGACGAAGTGGAGCGAGCGGTTCCGCAGCATCGCCCCTGGGAGCAATCCTGCCTCGAGCAAAATTTGAAACCCGTTGCAGATGCCCATGACCAAACCGCCGTTCTTTGCAAACTCTTTGACGGCGTTCATCACCGGCGAAAACCTGGCAATGGCTCCAGTACGCAAATAATCCCCATAGGAAAACCCGCCAGGGATAATGATCCCGTCCAGCCCAGATACTGTCGCCTCTTTATGCCAGATCATCTCCACCTGCTGTCCGAGCACGTCCTGAAGGACATGCTGACAGTCATGGTCGCAATTGCTTCCGGGAAACACAAGAACACCGATCTTCACTTCTTCTCCTTCGCCTCTGGCAGGATCCGCGCGCTGATTCCAAAATACTTCACGTCAATTCGTACCGATATTCTTCAATGATCGTATTCGCCAACAGCTTCTCGCACATCTGCTTCACTTGTACCTCGGCTTTTGCCTTGTCTTTCTCGTTCACATCCAATTCCATGTACTTGCCGACCCGAACGTTGGCGACGTTTTTGAATCCCAGGGAATCGAGCGCATGTTCAATCGCCTTGCCCTGTGGATCCAAGATTCCCTGTTTCAACGTCACATGAATTTTCGCCTTCACAATTTGCTCCCCTGCTCACCGGATGCCTTGGTCAACTCGTCGACATACCGTCGAATTCTAAAAATGATCGCTACCGTCGCAATGCCGCCGACGGCAAGGGCTGCAAACGCCCACCGCCACGGTGAATCGTCCAACCGATACGCCATTAGCGCGACGACTCCCGCCCACACGACCACCGCCGCCACCAACCCATAATTCAAAAACGCCTTCAGCATTACCTACTTTTTTGTCTCCCTTCTCCTCAAAAGCGGGCGGAGTTCTGAGCCTTGTCCCGCGATATCACGGAAACTCGGGTCACCGCACTAGTTGAGCAAGAGCGGTCCGCCATGCGGACGGCTCGCGATGTTCGAAGTTCCGTTCGAGCGTAGCTTTGAACGGAACAAGTTTCGCGGGGCGAGCTATGCGAAACTTAGTGCGGTCGAGTTGTAGTGCGTGAGCGGGCAAGGATCAGTCTCCGCTACCCGCACACCCGCTTCAACACCTCGTGATACGCCTCTTCTATCTTACCCAAATCTTTTCTAAACCGATCCTTGTCCATCGACTCCTTCGTCGCCTGATCCCAGAACCGGCAGGTATCAGGTGAAATCTCGTCGGCCAAAATCAGCCGGCCGCTGTGCAAGCCGAACTCCAGCTTGAAATCAACCAGGATCATTCCCCTTTCGACAAAAAACGGCTGCAGGACACTGTTCACTTTCAATGCGAGCCGCTTGATTTCCACTAACTGTTCAGGCGTCGCCAGATTCAGGAGGCGCACATGATCATCCGCAATCAGCGGATCCCCCAACGCGTCGTTCTTGTAATACCACTCGACAATGGGTGGGAGAATCGCCTCCCCCTCCTTCAGGCCCAACCGCTTCCCCAGACTGCCCGCGACCACATTGCGCACGACGACTTCAATGGGTACGATCGCGACCTTTTTCGTGAGCATTTCCCGATCGCTCTTCCGCTCCACGAAGTGCGTGGGCACCCCGCTCTGCTCGAGCAAGCGAAATAACCGCTCCGAGACCTTATTGTTGATGATGCCCTTTTCTACGATCGTCCCCCGCTTCTGCGCATTGAACGCCGTCGCATCATCCTTGAAGTATTGGAGAACTTCATCGGGATGGCCCGTGGTGAAGATTTTTTTGGCCTTGCCTTCGTAAATGAGTGTCCCTGTCGCCATGGTGTCTCCCCATCGTCTCCAGGCGTTTACTGTGCCAGGATCTCGATGATTTCATCCAACCCCCTGGCCGTGCCGAGCCAGATCGGATGACCAAATCGTCTCGTGTATTGGTATTCTTTCACCTTCTCGAGTGCCAGGATGAGGCTGTGGAAGTCCTCGAGCTTTGAGGTTTCGAAATACGTAATGAAATCCATATCGTCGAGACCGGTCGAATGGTAGAGTTTGCGCTTCACCGTCTTATGGTAGGGCAAGGCCGCCTCGGTGTGCTCCTTCATCATGGCCGCGCGCGGTTCCTGGTCTAAGGCCCACCAGTCGGCGCTTTTTCGAATGGGAATGACGACGGCATACGGTTTGGCGCCCGGGTCGCTCGCCGTTTTTAAATCAGCCTTCATGTCATCAGGGAACCCCGGCACGTAGTTGGCCTTCTTGGTCAACCCATGCATGATCCCGGCGACTGTCAATTGCTTTCCAAATGCGCTGCCCTGGAGATCGACCAGAAACTTTTGGATGTCACGCATCTCGTGGGCATGAGCGCGAAACAGGATATCCGCATGGTCGGAAAGACCCCGTAACAGATACATGTCGATCGCGATCTTTTCTCGATGCTGCTCCACCACACCCTTCAGTACGGTCAAGAGCGCAATGCGCGTGGCCCCTTCTTTCCTCCCCCATTCATCATTGAAGCTATAGGCAGCAAAGGTTCCGTAGACGCCCGGATCCGTCAAGAGTTTTTCGCGGTCGGAAGCCGCAAACGCCCCGTTCGCCCACAGCGACGCGACCAACACAACGATCCCAACGCACCCAACGTGTTGAACGGTCATGACCTTCCTTTCGTTGGCTTGGAACGTGAGCCGTTTCCGAAGACTCGCTTAAAAATGTCGTCCACATGCCGTAAATAATATTTCGGATTAAAACAGGCCGCAATTTCGCTCTTCGTGAGATGTTGTGCAACGAAGGGGTCCTTGCTGATAAGCTCCTGCAATCCCCCGGAGCCGTTCCAGGACGCCATCGCATTGCGCTGCACCGTCTCGTAGGATTCCTTTCGCTGCGCGCCCTTCTCAATGAGCGCCAGCAGGAGCCGCTGCGAGTACACCAAGCCGCCCGTGAGTTCGAGATTGCGCTTCATGTTGGCGGGATAGACGACGAGATGCTTGATCAAATCCGTCACCTTGGCCAGCATATAGTCGATGAGAATGGTGCTATCCGGCATGATGACCCGTTCGACCGACGAGTGGCTGATGTCCCGCTCGTGCCACAGCGCCACACTCTCCATCGCCGCCAGACTGTTGGACCGGACCAGCCGCGCCAGCCCACAGAGGTTCTCCGACACAATCGGATTGCGCTTGTGCGGCATCGCCGACGATCCTTTTTGGCCAGCCGAAAAATACTCTTCGGCTTCCAGCACCTCCGTCCGTTGCAGATGGCGCACCTCGGTCGCGATCTTCTCGATCGTCGCCCCAAGCAAGGCGAGGGCCGTCGCATAGGCGGCGTGGCGGTCGCGCTGCACGATCTGGTTGGACACAGGGTCGACGGTCAGGCCAAGTTTTTCACAGACATACGCTTCGATGTCCGGACCTTGATGCGCGAACGTGCCCATGGCGCCGGAAAGCTTGCCGACGGCGATCTCCTTGCGCACCTGGTGTAGTCGAGCGAGATGCCGGCTCACTTCCTCGTGCCAGATGGCCAGTTTGAAGCCAAAGGAGATCGGTTCTCCATGGATGCCGTGCGAGCGGCCGACCATGATCTGCGCCTTGTACCGAAACGCTTGGCGCTTCAGAACGGCCAAAAATCCCTCGACTCCTTCGAGAATCAGGTCCAGCGCTTCGGTCATCTGGATGGCCAACGAGGTATCGACGATGTCCGAGGAGGTCAATCCCATGTGCAAGAATCGATGCTCGGGCCCAACCGTATCCATCAGCGATTCGAGGAACGCGATCACGTCATGCCTGGTGATTTGTTCGATCTCGGCGATGCGAGCCACGTCGATCTTCGCCTTTTTACGGATTTTCGCGGCGGTTCCTCGCGGTGCCTGCCCGGCGCGCTCGAAGGCCGCCGTCGCCTGGAGTTCGACCTCCAGCCAGATCTCGTACTTGTGCTTGAGATCCCAAATGGCCTTCATGTGCGGACGGGTATAGCGTTCAATCATACGAGTCTACAACCCTCACCCCTGACGCCTGTCCTGCCGAACAGCCGTTTGCCGTTTCCCTTCCAATTTGGCCTCAGTCATCAGCACCTTGTCCAGAATCCCGTTCACGAATTTGGCGGCTTCCTCGTCACCAAAATCCCTCGCCAGCTCGATGGCTTCGTTTACCGTCACCTTTGCGGGCACTTCGTCCAACCACAGCAGTTCATAGGCACCAAGGCGGAGAATGTTGCGATCCACGATCTGCATTCGGCTGACCGTCCAGTTGGTCGCGTACTTGCCGATCAGCGTATCGAGGTCCTTCTTGTGTTCCAACACACCGTTGACCAGTTGCTCGGCGAACGCTTTGACGTTCTCGCTTGCTTTGTACTGTTTCCAGAACTCGTCAAGGCAGACGCCGGGATTGCCATGAATGTCGTATTGAAACAGGATTTGCAGCGCTCGCTCGCGAGACTGATGGCGAGATCCCATGATCAGGAGGCGCGCTTTCGCGCTGAACGTCGCGTGGCGCCGTTTTTTCCGACATTGCCCTTCGATGGTGTCGTACCTTCACCGCCCCGAATCATCTGCATCACGGTCGCCATCTCGATCGCGGACTTTGCGGCCTCACCTCCGCGATTGAATTTGGTCGGCTCTGCTCGGACGATGGCCTGCGCCACCGTATCGGTCGTCAGCACGCCGAAAATAATGGGCACATCGGCGTCCAAGGCCGCCTGTCCGATACCCCGACTCGCCTCCGCGCTGATGTAGTCGAAATGAGGGGTGTCGCCGCGAATCACTGCCCCGAGACAGATGACGGCATCGAACCGTTGCGTCCCGGCCAAGGTCTTCGCCACGAGTGGGATTTCAAATGCACCGGGCACACGCACGACCTCGATGTCTTCCGGCACCACGCCGTGCTTCGTCAGTCCCTCAACACAACTGCTCAACAGCTTGCTGGTGACGAATTTATTGAATTTGGAGACGACGATCCCGAACTTTAATCCCGTCGCATTATGAGTGCCTTTACGAAGTTTCATGCAGCTTGTGCTTTCTCTTCTCTCTTCGCCCCACCCCTCGGAGGGTGGTTGGGATAGTCCCAAAGTGCGCACGGGGACTACCCAACCGCCCGACTCAAACCTTTTTGAGAATGTGCCCTAGTTTTTTCTTTTTGGTCGTCAAATACCTGACATTCCCCGCGTGCGGCTGAATCTCGATCGGTACTCGCTCGACCACTTTCAACCCGTAGCCTTCGATGCCAACGATCTTTCGCGGGTTATTCGTAATCAGCTTGATCTGATGCAAGCCGAGATTCGCGAGAATCTGGGCACCGACGCCGTAATCCCGCAGATCGGCCTTGAAGCCGAGCTTGAGATTCGCCTCCACCGTGTCGCTGCCCTTATCCTGTAACCCATATGCTCTGATCTTGTTGAGCAGGCCGATACCACGTCCTTCCTGATTCAAATAGAGCAGTACCCCACGTCCTTCCTTCTGAATGATTTCCATGGCCGCGTGCAGTTGGTCACGACAGTCGCACCGCAACGACCCCAGTGCATCGGCCGTGAGGCATCCGGAGTGCACCCGCACCAGCGTGGGCGCACCGTTGTCCACCCGCCCTTTGACGAGCGCGATGTGCGTGATGTGGTCGATCTCGTTCTCGAATGCGACGGCATCGAATTCTCCGAAGATGGTGGGCAGCCGTGCGCTCGCCATCCGCTTGATGAACGTTTCCCTGCGCATGCGGTATTCGATCAGGGCCTTGACCGTCACCATCTTCAGTTTGTGCGCCTTGGCAAATTTGGTGAGTTCGGGCACGCGAGCCATCGTGCCGTCTTCGTTCATGATCTCGCAGATGACACCGGCGGGCTGAAGCCCCGCCAGACGCGCCAGGTCCACCGATCCTTCCGTTTGCCCCGCGCGGCGCAAGACGCCGCCTCGTACTGACTTCAGCGGAAAGATATGGCCCGGACGCGCCAGGTCTGTCGGCTTGGATTTGGGGTCGATCGCCACATGAATCGTCGTGGCACGGTCCGCCGCCGAAATCCCAGTCGTGATGTCTTTGCGGGCGTCGATCGAGACCGTGAAGGCGGTGCCAAACACCGCTGTATTTTCGACTGCCTGCTGGGGCAAGTGCAGTTCTTCGACGCGCTCGGGAGTCAGTGCCAGACAGATTAATCCGCGTGCATGTCTGGCCATGAAATTGATGGCCTGAGGGGTCACCTTTTCTGCAGCAATGACCAGGTCGCCTTCGTTTTCCCGGTCTTCGTCGTCGACCAGGATCACGAATTTGCCCCTCTTGATGTCGCGGACGGCGTCTTCGATATTGTTGAAAGGCTTCGCCATGGCTGAACGGATGAGCGGTCAACTCGCGATGGTCAGGGACGAACAATTTATCATTGAACATCGATGATTAACATGGTTTTTTTGGGCCACTTCCCTGCGGGAAAAGGCCCTATCCGTGCGGTTCTCGCCCGACCAGTGCAGCCCTCCGTTGGGCCGCCACGACCGTCATGAAGGCGCATCCCGCTGCCACGACAAAGCACCAAAGACCGGTTGCATACGTTCCCGTCAAATCCTTGAGCCCTCCCAAGGAGAGCGGAAGTAAGAACCCGCCGATTCCGCCAGCTGCGCCAATCACGCCAGATGCCAGGCCCATCTGCTTCGAGAACCGATCAGACACGACTTGGAACACCACGCCATTTCCAAATCCCATGGCTGCAAGCCCCGCCATGAGCAGCGCCACTCCCCATGGCGCTTCTGGCAGCCATCCCACACCTGCAACAGTCGCCGCGATCGCTCCGAAGACAAACGGAAGCACGCGAATCCCTCCGAGGCGATCTGCCGTGTATCCGCCGAGCGGCCTGATGAAACTTCCGAGCAGGCCTCCCAGCGCAGTAATAGACCCGGCTGTGATCCGGTCGAACCCGTATTGGTCGTGCAGAAATATCGGCAGGAAACTGCAGACACCCACGAATCCACCGAACGTGACGGCGTACAACAGACAGAGCCAGTGCATGGCCGGCTGTGAGAGGCCCTCGCGAAGGTCATCCCACCAGGGCTCGCGTGGCTTCAGCCATCCAACCTCTTCGTCGCCCCGAACCATGAAGGCAAAGAGAATGGCCGTCACCAGGACAGGTACCAGCGTCACCCCAAACACTCCGTGCCAGCCGACGGAGTTCGCCAAGCGTGGCGCCAGGAACATCGCAAGGACCGTTCCGCTGTTTGCCGACGCGGCAATACCCATCGCCAGCCCTTGATAGGCTGGAGGATAGGCCCGACTTGCAATGGGAAGTGCCACCGCAAAGCTGGCGCCGGCCACTCCAAGCAAGAGACCGATACCGAGCAGTTGAAAGAAGTTTCCTCCGCCCAACCAGCCCCACACTAATGCGCCCATTTCGCCTGCCAGCAGGGAGAGGCCCGTTAATTTTGCACCCAGGCGATCGCTGCTCAACCCAACACAAATCCGAAGGAGCGCCCCGCTCAGTAATGGACAGGCCACAAGTAAGCCCTTTTGCGTCGCCGAAAGCCCGAATTCTTCTGAAATCGGCACGCCGAGGGATCCGATCAAGAGCCACGTCATGAAACTGACTTCGAAATGCAGCCAGGCGCCTGCCAGTGAGGGCCAGTGTCCGCTCCGGAGGGTGTTCAGAATTGCCATGTTATGATCGACAGGCTTATGAGCCGGTCAGGCATCATAGGGACATGGTGTTATCCTCGCAAGCAGTCCCTTAGGGACACCGGCAGCTTTGTCGAGACGAAAGCTTCTGCTATAGTTTGCGAATTCCTATGGCCAAACGCCGCGCCAAGAAACAAGAAACCGAAGTCCTCGAACCGGAAGTGCTCGATCCGGCCGACGAGCTGCCGGAGGGAAGTACGCCGGCGACGGAGTTGCCGCCGGCGGCAGACGGCCGCCCCGATACGATGGCGGTCGTGCCGGTTACCGCCCTTCAACAGTATCTGGCCGAAATCCGGCGTCACCCGTATTTGTCGAAAGAAGAGGAACTCCGGCTCTTTGAGGAATATCGCGCGCATGGGAGCCGGGACGCGGCTGTGAAGCTGATCATGGCGAATCTGCGTGTCTCGGTCGCGATCGCCGCTGAATACCTTCATACCGGCGCCGACCATATGGATCTGATCCAGGAAGGCAATGTGGGCCTGCTCCAGGCTATTAAGAAATTCGACCCCTCGAAAAACGTCCGCTTCCATGCCTACGCGGCCTGGTGGTCGCGGGCCTATATTCTGCGCTATCTGTTGAATACCTACCGGCTGGTCAAGATCGGGACCACGCAGGACCAGCGCAAGCTCTTCTATAATCTCAAAAAGGAAAAATCCAAGCTCGAGCGGGAGGGGTTTGCACCGGACACCAAATTGCTGGCTGATCGGTTGAACGTCCGCGAGCGCGACGTGGTCGAGATGGACCAGCGGCTCGGCAACTGGGAGCTGTCGCTCGATCAACCCATCGGAGAAGACCAGGACGGCAGCCTGCTCGATATTCTGCCGTCCCAACAAGTACCGGCCGACGAGCAGCTCGCTCATGACCAGCTGCAAACCCTCTTCCGGGAGAAGCTGGCTGAATTCGTGAAGACGCTCGATGAACGCGATGAGGATATTCTGCGCAACCGCCTGCTATCCGAGACGCCGCTGACCCTCGACGATCTAGGCGCCAAATACGGCATTACCAAGGAACGGACCCGTCAACTGGAGGCGCGCATCATCAAGCGCCTGCGGGACTACATGAAGAAAGATATAAAGGATTTCGACCGTTTACGCGCCTGACCTTCTTTTTGTTCTTCCTACCCACGAATACGCTGGAATATCCTCATGGCCTTCCGGTATCATCCCCACTTCCCGAGCGCTCGGGGGGCCAAAAGATTTTTACGTCGGTCCCTCTTGACTCAATCGAAGACGGGGCTATCTCTCGCTCAGCTTCGCAAGATCAGGGATTCTGCTCGCGCTGGGTTTTAGACCTGCGCCATCGAGTGCGAACCCGTTCTAAATTGTTGACATCTTTCGGGTTAACTTACACCACGAGGAGGTTTGCGTTATGAGCACAGCGGCGAAGGAGAAGAAGAACGTGGCCAAGGGCTTTCAGCCCCTCGGCGACAGGGTTTTCGTGACCTACACTGAAGAATTGGATCGGACGTCAGGCGGAATCTATGTGCCTGATTCGGCCAAGGAAAAGCCCCAACGGGGAATCGTTCAAGCTGTCGGCAAGAAAGTCGAGAACGTGAAGGTCGGCGATCAAGTCCTGTTCGACAAATATTCGGGCAGCAAGCTCCGGATCGAGGATGAGGAGTGCTTGATCCTCAAGGAAGAAGATATCCTCGGAGTTTTCACCAGCTAATCTGAATCAACCACTAGACGACTGACTTTAACGGAGGAATCACATGGCTAAGCAACTACTGTACAGCGAGGCAGCTCGGGCCTCCATTCTCAAGGGGGTCAACCAGCTCGCCGACGCCGTCAAAGCGACCCTCGGCCCCAAGGGCCGTAACGCGATTTTGGACAAGAAATTCGGCGCGCCGACGATCACCAAGGACGGCGTGACCGTCGCCAAGGAAATCGAACTCAAGAACCCCTATGAAAACATGGGCGCTCAGCTCGTCCGCGAAGTCGCCAGCAAGACCAGCGATACGGCCGGTGACGGCACGACGACTGCCACCGTATTAGCCCAAGCCATCTATCGCGAAGGTGTGAAGAACATTACCGCCGGTGCGAACCCGATGGAAATCCAACGGGGCATCAACAAGGCCGTGGAAGCGGTCGTTGACGAGTTGAAGAAGCTCAGCAAGCCCTGCCAGAACAAGACCGAGATTTCTCAAGTCGGCACGATTTCAGCCAACAACGACAAGACCATCGGCGACCTGATCGCGGAAGCGATGGAGAAGGTCGGCAAGGACGGCGTGATCACGGTCGAAGAAGCTAAGTCGATGACCACCTCCCTGGATGTCGTCGAGGGCATGCAGTTCGACCGCGGCTACATCTCCCCCTACTTCGTCACCAACGCCGAGCGGATGGAAGCTTCACTCGAAGAGCCGCTCATCCTCATCAATGAAAAGAAAATCAGCAGCATGAAGGACCTCCTCCCGGTTCTCGAGCAGGTGGCCAAGATGGGTAAGCCGCTCGTGATCCTCGCGGAAGAAGTCGAAGGCGAAGCGCTGGCCACCCTCGTGGTCAATAAGCTGCGCGGCACCTTGAACGTGGCGGCCGTGAAGGCTCCTGGCTTCGGCGATCGTCGCAAAGCCATGCTGGAGGACATTGCGATCCTCACCGGCGGTCAGGTGATCTCTGAAGATCTCGGCATCAAGTTGGAAAACGTGAAGCTGACCGATCTCGGCCGCGCCAAGCGCGTGACGATCGACAAGGACAACAGCACGATCGTCGAGGGTTATGGCGATCCGAAGAAGATCGAAGCCCGCGTGAAACAGATCAAGGCCCAGATCGAAGAGACGACCTCCGACTACGATCGCGAGAAATTGCAGGAGCGTCTCGCGAAGATCGTCGGCGGCGTGGCCGTCATCAATGTCGGTGCGGCGACCGAGACCGAAATGAAGGAAAAGAAGGCCCGCGTTGAGGACGCGCTCCACGCGACCAAGGCGGCGGTGGAAGAAGGCATCGTCCCGGGCGGCGGAACGGCGTATCTCCGCTGCATCAAGGCGCTCGACAGCATCAAGGATGTTCCGGCGGAACAGAAGGTTGGCCTGGACATCATCCGCCGCGCCCTGGAAGAACCGCTCCGTCAGATCGTGAACAATGCCGGCGGTGAAGCGTCGGTTGTGATGGGAAAGGTTCGAGACGACAAGAACACCAACGCCGGCTACAACGCGGCGACGGAAGAGTATGTGGACATGATCAAGGCGGGCATCATCGACCCGACGAAAGTCTCTCGCACGGCGCTGCAGAACGCTGCCAGCGTCGCGGGGTTGATGCTCACGACCGAGGTCATGATCACGGACATTCCTGAAGAGAAGAAAGAGCCCGCTGGTGGCGGCCATGGCCACGGCCACGGCATGGAAGGCATGTACTAAAGGGAACACCTTCGAGCGCTCTCGCTTGAAGTCGAAGGGCCCGGCGGGCGACCGCCGGGCCCTTCGTGTTTGTAGCGCCGCGGAACCGCAACTACAATAAGAGCATCACCCTCATCCAGGATCTGACGTGATCGTCGAAGTCGAATCCAACGAGAATTGTGTAGACGGTGTCTTCGCCCGATTTAAGGAGGCCGGACCAGCCAGGCCGGTCATTCAAGTGCGGCTCTATGACCGGAATCCCGCCGGCGAGTGGTACTGGGTGACGGGATGGACCGACAATTCCGAGGCGCCCCTGTGCCCCGCCCATGGGCAACTCGTCGAAGACTCCGGTTCAGGTCTGGCTCTTCTTGTCTTCGGCGGCCTTTACGGGCTGCGGTTCAAACCTGTCACCATGGAAGAGCCGTGGAGCCTGGAGAGTTCCCATCAATGGGGCGAGACGCATCTCTCGCTCTCCAGTGAACGCGACCTCCGCTATGGGGAGGCTCCCGCGTCGGAGAGATGACGGGCCACTTCTCTTGTTATTGTCTTGTGCTATTCCTATCCAGAGCCCTTGACCAAGCCTCAGCGGCGAGCCTTAATCGACTCCAGGACTTTCTTCAGGAGGAGCGATGTCTTTCGCTCATGGAAGAAGGCGCGGAACGTTCGATTGACGAGCTCGGTATGGCACTGATGATCGGCCAGAAACTGCGTCACGCCTCGCGCTCGATCTTGCGTGTCATATCCCATCCGAATCGCGCAGTGCGCAAGTTCTTCAGCCTGATCCGGCAACGAGTGCGTTTGCAGATCGTGCACCATCTGCAGCTTGTGTTCGACGTCCCGAAGAAACAGATAGGCGGACAACAGGGCGTCGCGCTCCTTCGCTGACAACAGTTTCTTCGCGGCGAACGCCTTCAACGACCCGAGCGTGCCTCGGTTGAGCAACGCCGGAACGGCTTTACCGGCCAGCACTTGAATCGTCTGCACCAAGAATTCTATTTCCCTAATGCCGCCGGTGCCAAGCTTCACGTTGCGCTGTTCGTGTCCCCGATCGGCCATTTTGGCATCGATCAGTTCTTTGACCGCTCGCACATCGTCGATAACGGCCATGACGCCGGCCAAGCCTGGCTTGGCGTGGCCTCGTCCCAACACAAATGGCGTCACCATCCTTACGAACGCCTTGCCCACTTCAGAAGAGCCGGCCACCGGCCAGGCTTTGAGCAGCGCGAGTCTCTCCCAGATCTGGCCTCGCGTCAGGTAGTAATTTCGATAGTCGTCCAACGAACGGGCAAGTTGTCCGACCGACCCCTCCGCGCGCAGACGCAGGTCGACGCGGAAGACGTACCCTTCCTTGGTCGGCTCGCTCAAGGCCTTGGTCAGCTCGCGCGAGAGAATCTCGAAATACTCCTCATTCGAAATCCCGGTGGCCACCGCCTTGGCTGCCGTCGCTCGGGTTTCACCTTCGTGGGACGCGTAGACGTAGATCAGATCCACATCCGAGCTGTAATTCAGCTCGTGCCCGCCGAGCTTTCCCATTCCGATGACGGCGAAGCCCGTCTCCAGCCATTTCCCCTGCCGGTTCTTATGCATGGGCCGACCGTATTGACGGCGCAGGTCGGCATCAACAATCTCATAGGCCGCATCGATCAAGAGTGCGGCCAGATCTGACAGGGATGCCGTCGTCTCGGACACGTCCGCCAGCCGCAGCAGATCCCGAACGCCGATGCGAAGCATCTCACGCCGGCGAAACCGGCGAAGCGCGACGAGTTTCAGCTCTTTCACGGTGAGACGGGCCAATTGCTTCTGCAGGGCATGCTCCAGACCGGCTCTCGTCGACGCTTTCGAAAGCACGTCCTCGTCGGCCAACCAATAGACCAACATGGGATCGCGGATGATCGTGAAGGCAAGTGAATCGCTGTTGCCAAAAATGGTGGACAACAGGTCGAGCATCCGGGGAGAGCTGCGCAGATAGTCGAGAAAGGTGGACCGCGTCACGTTCTCGAGAAGCCGCTCCCAATGATTCAGTGCCTGATCCGGGTCGGCGGTGCGCGCAATGGATTCCATCAGACTCGGCAGAACGGCGGCGAGCTGGTGGCGCTCGTGCGGGTCACCGGCCATGGATTGGAGATTACGATCTGCTTGTTCGACGTCCGTCACTCCGTAGGAAGTCAGGATGCCGCGCACGTCCTGGGGATGACGTTCCAGCGCCAGCAACAGCGGGGTAGGATCGGGCTTCTCAATTGCCGTTGTCACTTGAAGCGGAGCCGACTTGGAAGTCTCTCGCTTACTCCACGGACGACGGAATGCCTTTTTCGTACCCACATTGTCCTCAGCGATACGTTTTTACACAACCTCGGCCGCACCGATGCAAGCACGAAGATCGCTGGAATGTGCGTGCTCACGCACATGGAGCGGGAGAGTGAAACACAGCGCCCTTTTCAACGTCCTGCCGGCGCGGCATTATACTGTCAGCCTGCATTGCGCACAATGAAGGTTCGTGAGATATACTGGCGCCCCAATGGTCCACTCCGACCGCGAAGAATTCCTCAACGCCTTACTCTCGATGAGCCCGGACGTCTCCGCGGATATTCTTCGTGATTTTGTCACCCGGATGGACGGAGAGTATTTCCGTCGTATTCCCGTCCCCTCGATCGCACAGCATGTGCGGATGGCCGCGGCATTGACGCCGGATCATCTGTCCGAGTGTGCGGTGTCCGAACTTCGCGACGGCCACTTCGAACTGACGGTCGTTGCCTATGACTACTTTGCAGAATTCGCAACCATCTGCGGCCTCCTGTCGGCATTCGGGCTGAACATCGAGGAAGGCCAGATCTACACCTTCAGCGAGGCGGCAGTTTCCAGCCCACCCACGAAATCGGCCTACGGAGACCGCCCGCGCCCACGCCCCAAGCTGCGTCCCGGCTTGAGCCGGAAAAAGATCGTGGATGTCTTTCGTGTCCAACCAGTCGGCAATGCCTCCTTCACGCCGGACGACCAAGTGCGCTTCGCGGGCGAGCTCCGTTCGTTGATCGGCCTGCTGGACGAAGGGAAGTTCGAGGACGCCCGGCATGCAGTCAATCGTCATCTGGTCGAACATCTGGGCAAGCGGCGAGGGTCATTCAGCGGCTTACTGCATCCGGTCCAAATTGCATTCGACAACAGCCAATCGCCCACCGACACGATCATGGATATCCGGTCGGACGACACGCCAGCCTTCCTCTATGCCTTCGCCAACGCGCTGGCAATGAGAAACGTGTACATCACGAAGGCTCGCATCGACCTGGAAGACGGGAAGCTGCACGACCGATTTGCCGTGCGCAACCGCTACGGCCAGAAGTTGACCGACCCGGCCGAGCAGCAGCAGTTGCGCCTGACGGCTGTCCTCATCAAGCAGTTCACCCACGCCCTCACCTGGGCGCCTGACCCTACCAAGGCTCTTGAAGCCTTCGACCAATTTCTCGATCTCACGGTTCAGGAGACGAAGGGCAAAGCTCGGGAGAAAGCCCTCGCGTTTCTGAGCGACAAGAAAACGTTTCCGCTCTTGGCCCGGCTTCTCGGCGCCAGCGATTTTCTCTGGGAAGACTTCCTCCGCCGCCAGCATGATCACCTCCTGCCGCTGCTTCACGACTATCGTGACGCGCCACTCATCACGCCGCGCGCGACGCTCCGCAAGGCGCTCGACCGTGTCGTGGACCGACCCAAAGATGAGGCTGGACGGAAAGATGCGCTGAATCGCTTCAAGGACCAAGAACTGTTTCGCATCGATATGAAGCACATCGTCGAGCCGGACACGAGCCTCGCCGACTTCTCCATTGCCCTGACTCAGTTGGCCGAAGTGATCGTCGAACGCAGCCTCAAAGACTGCCAGGCGAAACTCAACAAGCTGTACGGCGCCCCCCGCTTGGCGAACGGCAAGCCCTGCTCTTTTGCCGTGATGGGCGCGGGCAAATTCGGCGGCCGGGAGTTAGGCTATGCATCGGATATCGAGGTCCTGTTCGTCTACGGCGGCGCCGGCCGTACCAACGGCAAGGCCGGCATCGAGAACAGCGAATACTTCGAACGGCTTACGCAGGAGTTGCTGCAGTGGATCGAGGCCAAGCAGGAAGGCATCTTTCATCTCGACGTCCGCCTGCGTCCCCACGGAAGCAAAGGCTTTCTCGCCAATCCTTTGGACGAAATCACCACGTATTACAGCGAGCACGGACTCGCCGCGCCCTTCGAACGGCAGGCCATGATCAAACTCCGCCATGTTGCCGGCAATGCCGCCCTCGGAAAACAGGTCGAAGCCCATCGGGACCGTTATGTCTATAGCGCCACGCCCTGGGATGTGGCAGCCGCCCTCGACCTGCGCCGGCAGCAGCTCAAACAACTCGTCGAGCGCGGCACGGTGAACGCCAAGCTGAGTCCAGGTGGAGTCGTCGACATCGAATACGCCATTCAATACCTCCAGCTCATGCATGGGCATCGTCATGCGGTGCTGCGCACCCCGAACGCTATGCAAGCACTCGCGGGACTCGTGGAGTACGGGATTGTCAACCGGCAGGACGGCGAAAACCTCCGAAAGGCGTACCTGTTTATCCGAATGCTGATCGACGGACTGCGCATGGTTCGCGGCCATGCCAAGGATCTCGTCCTTCCGCCCTCCGATTCAGAGGAGTTTATCTTCTTGGCCCGCCGCGTCGGCTACACGACCGACGACTGGCAGGCGGGGGCGAGGCATTTGAAGACGGACATCGAAGAACATATGAGAAAGACAAGAGAGTTCTTTGAGAGGAGTTTCGGAAAGTTGTGACATTCAGAAGAGGCGGATCCTGCCGCTGACCAGGCACTCGCGTATATAGTTATCGACTACTTTGGGAAAAGTTAAGGAACTGTTTCGCAGCGCCCTATAGAAAATCGGCACAAGCCTTCTTTCGACGTGTACTATCTGCGTGCGCTTCGATTTACGAAAGGAAGACGAACAACGATGCGAATGATGCTCGCTCTGCTGTTTACCGTGCTGTTTTCGGGTTGCATTAACATCACCACCGAGTTGCAGCCGAGCAATACCGACGTCAAAGGCGTGCTGATGGGAGAAGACTGTACGCCTATTGTCCTGGGCATGGGACTCGGCACGAACACCATCGAAGGTGCGAAAAAGGACGGGAGGCCAATGGGAGACGTTGGCGAGTTCCGCCGACATATAAAACTCAATGATCGAACACCTATTGATCGGATACGCACCCTTCAGATCACCAATTTTTACATATTGTTGATTGGGTCGAGCTGCATCCAAGTGGTCGGAGAACCGGTGAGCTCACAGTGATCGCAGCGAACCCCGACTCCTTTCAACGGAGCGCATAAGACAACATGGACAGGATTGAAATCTATACGGACGGTGCCTGTAGTGGAAATCCCGGAATTGGCGGTTGGGGTGTCTTACTACGCGTGAAGAGCATCGAGACGGAGCTGTTCGGAGGCGAGCCGGCGACGACCAACAATCGCATGGAATTGCGTGCCGTCATTGAGGCCTTGCAAACTCTCGGGCAGCCGGTCGAAGCGCGGATCTACACCGATTCCCAGTACGTACAGAAAGGGATCAGCATCTGGATCCATAGTTGGAAGCGACGCGGCTGGAAAACCATGAGCAATGAGCCCGTCAAGAATGAGGATCTGTGGCGTCGTCTCGATGCGTTGACCGTTGGTCACACGCTCGAATGGCATTGGGTCAGGGGACATTCAGGTCACACGGACAACGAACGAGTGGACGCACTGGCGCGTGCCGGTCTCGAACAGGCGCGCCGGGCTGCCATCCTGGCCGTTGAGACAGCTGGAGAAACGATTTTGGATGCGGGGTGATGCGGGGTCCTGCCGCTGACCAGCCCAGTCGGCTTCGCACCCCGCCCTGGTCAGCGTCACCCGCCTGAATAAACACGACGTGTTTGCTAGGAAGGTTCCCAGGCGACTGGATGTGGATCGTGAGGCTAGATTTGCA
>Ga0207683_10000037_pt1 | contig 100920 bp, 98 predicted proteins | sample KBSM73metaG_FD_184333 | JGI IMG/M metagenome (GOLD analysis project Ga0207683, IMG submission 184333) | Miscanthus rhizosphere microbial communities from Kellogg Biological Station, Michigan, USA - KBS M7-3 metaG (SPAdes) (version 2) | ecosystem: Host-associated > Plants > Roots > Rhizosphere...
GCCACCAGCACTATCAGTATAGCTGCGACGGCCAGGTAAAATCGGGTGAACATGATGATTGGGGTATCGCACGTTAGAGCAATGACACCAACCCCGCACCATGACGTTCAATCCGCCCGGCAATTTCGAGTTCCAGCAGGGCAGCGCGTGCAATCGCCGGTGTGGTTGGCGCCAGGCGCACCAAATCATCGATCGAAACAGGCGTTGGCCCGAGAAGTGAAACGATCCGGTTGCGGTCGTCGGCGCGAGGTTCGGTATTTTTCTGCAGCACGTCCTGCGCCGGCTCCCGTACTTCGGCGACTTGTATGCCGCGCCCGAGGATCGGCTCAATAGCGGCGAATACGTCAGAGGCCTCGGTCACCGGGATTGCTCCCTGCTTGAGCAATCCGTTTGTTCCTTCACAACGTGGATCAAGGGGAGAGCCGGGCACCGCAAAGACCTCGCGGCCCTGTTCTCCGGCTAGTCGGGCGGTGATCAGGGAGCCCGACCGCCGCGCGGCCTCCACGATGATGACGCCGATCGAAAGACCGGAAATCAACCGGTTGCGGCGCGGAAAGTCGTGGGCGCGCGGCCCCCACCCAAGGGGCATCTCCGAAATGGCGGCACCGTCAACCACGAGGGCCTCGACCAACTCAACGTGTTCGGCCGGATAGATACAGTCATGACCGCCAGCGAGAACGGCGATCGTGCCGGTCTGCAGGGTGGCGCGGTGTGCCGCCGCGTCGATGCCGCGTGCGAGACCGGAGACGACGGCGAATCCCGCAGCACCGAGATCCCTTGCCATTCGATGGGCGAATTTCACTCCGGCAGCCGAAGCGTTGCGGGATCCGACGATTGCAATTTGCGGTCGCGTGAAGACGTCGGGTTTTCCACGGACGCTGACCAACGGAGGCGCGTCATCGATCATCTGCAGGCGCAAAGGATAGGCAGGCTCGCCCAGCGCAACGTATTCAATGTTCCGGGCACGTGCGGCCTTTAGTTCTGCCGCGGCCTGTTCGCGAGTAAAAATGCGCGGCGAGGACGTTGACCCTCCGCGCCGTGCCAGGTCGGGGAGTGCCGCCAGCGCAGCGTGAGCGTTTCCGAAGTGCTGAATCAGATCGTGAAATGTTCGCGGGCCTACCCTGTCCGTTCGGATGAGACGGAGCCAGTCGAGCCGCTCGGTGTCACTTAGCCCTTGTTGCCCGGTCAACGCGCAGCCCGTCCATGTTCATGGCGCAGCACTACAACCGTTCGAGCAACAATACAACCTTTGGTTTAGTTGGTCATGGACGCTTTCGCGCCAATTTTTCCTTCGCTGCCATTCAGAAGGCGGGCGATGTTCGCGCGGTGCATGAACCACAACAAAACGGTGAGCAGCAAAAATAGCGCCGCGACACTCGGCAGGCCGATATACCAAATGGCGAGCGGAGTAAGCGCGCTCGCGATGAGGGCGGCGAGCGAAGAATATCGGGTGGCCGCAGCAACGGCGAGCCACACGACGCAGAAGAACAACGCCGCCGGCCAATGGAGTCCGATAAGCAGGCCAATATAAGTGGCGACCCCTTTGCCGCCTTTGAATTTGAGCCAGACCGGAAAGAGATGGCCGAGGAACGCACCAAGCGCGGCAGCCAGCGCTGGATCAGGACCGTAACGCGCCGCGGCGAGAACAGCGACGGCGCCTTTGAGCATGTCGCAGAGCAGCGTTGCGGCGGCGAGAGCCTTATTGCCCGTTCGCAAAACGTTGGTTGCACCGATATTGCCCGATCCGATCGCCCTGATATCGGGGCCGCCGGCTGCGCGCGTGAGCAGGAGGCCAAACGGGATCGAGCCGAGCAGGTACCCGAAAGCGAAGGCAAGAACGGCGATCATACGTACTCGTAGACAGTTCGCCCGGCGACGATCGTACGCACCACACGGCCGGTGAGCCGTGCTTCGTCGAAGGGCGTGTTCTTGCACTTTGATTTGAGCTCATTTGGGTCGAGGACCCAGGGGAGCTCAGTATCAACAACAATAACGTCGGCAGGCGCACCGCTTCTGAGCGTGCCGCCGGGAAGGCCCAGCAACTCCGCTGGACGCGTCGACATCGCGCGCAGCAGGGCCGTTAACTCAATCTCGCCGCTATGGACGAGGCGCAGTCCGACGCTCAGCATTGTTTCGAGACCGATCGCGCCCGGCGCAGCCTCTGCGAAGGGCAGACGTTTTGTCTCCACGTCCTGCGGATTGTGATCCGATACCACCACATCCACGAGACCGCCGGCGACGGCCTGGACCAGCAATTTTCGGTCGTCCTCCGCGCGGAGTGGGGGCGACAGTTTCAGGAACGTACGGTAGGGGCCAATGTCGATCTCGTTGAGTGTGACGTGGTTGATTGAGGCCGAAGCTGTAACATTGAGGCCGGCGTCTTTTGCCCGACGCAGAACATCCAGCGTTTCTGCGCAGGTGACAGAGGCAGCGTGATAGCGGCCGCCCGACAAGGCGACGAGACGTGCGTCGCGCTCGAGCATGATTGTTTCGGCAGCTTTGGGAATTCCGAGCAGGCCAAGCCGCGCGGCGAATTCGCCTTCGTTCATGACGCCGTCGCCGACCAGATTTGGCTCCTCGATGTGATGCACGATCAGAGCGTCGAAATCGCCGGCATAGGTGAGGGCGCGGCGCATGACCTGTGCGTTGGTGACGCTCTTGGCGCCGTCAGTAAACGCTACGGCTCCGGCAGCCTTAAGCAGGCCGATCTCCGTCATTTCCTTGCCTTCGAGGCCTTTGGTGATCGCGGCCATAGGATGAACGTGGACAATGCCCGTATCGCGCGCGCGCCGAAGGACGTAGTCGACGGTTGCAGGATTATCGATTGCTGGCGACGTATCCGGTTGGCAGATAATCGTCGTAACACCGCCGGCTGCGGCTGCCTGGCTGGCCGAAGCGAGCGTTTCCCGGCCGGCTTCGCCGGGCTCGCCGATAAAGGCACGCATGTCGACTAGCCCCGGCGCGACAAGTTTGCCGCGACAGTCAATGACGTCGGTGCCTTCCGGCACCCCGGCAGCGCCGATGCCTTTCTTCGCTTCGCGCACCACGCCGTCAGCGATCAGCAGATCGCCGATAAGATCGAGATCGCGCGACGGATCAACGATCCGGGCGTTGGCGAGCAGGATCGGGCGGCGGTCGGATAACATCATCGTCATGCGTTCGGCAGATTTCGTGAGAGCGCTTCGAGCACGGCCATGCGCACCGCGACACCCATTTCGACTTGCTCGCGGATCAGCGACTGGGCTCCGTCCGCGACAATGGAGTCAATTTCGACGCCGCGATTCATGGGCCCGGGATGCATGACGAGGGCGCCCGGCTTTGCGTAGGCCAGCTTTTTTTCATCCAGCCCGTAATACTGGAAATATTCCGACATCGATGGCACGTACGAGCCGTTCATGCGCTCTTTTTGAAGCCGCAACATCATTACGATGTCGGCATCGGCGAGACCTTCGCGCATGTCGCGCGCCACCTCGACGCCAAAACGTTCGACACCGGGCGGCAGGAGCGTGGACGGCGCAACCACGCGCACACGCGCCCCCATGGCGTTGAGCAGGATGATGTTGGAACGAGCCACACGCGAATGAAGGATGTCGCCGCAGATGGCAACGAGCAACCCTTCGATGCGTCCCTTGTTACGGCGGATTGTCAGCGCATCGAGCAAGGCCTGAGTAGGGTGTTCGTGCGATCCATCTCCGGCATTGATAACGGAGCAATCGACTTTTCGTGCCAATAACTCGACGGCCCCGGAGGCGTGATGACGCACCACGATAATGTCCGGGTGCATAGCGTTGAGCGTGATCGCGGTATCGATCAGGGTTTCGCCCTTGCGCATGGAGGAAGAGCCGGTCGACATGTTCATCACGTCGGCGCCCAAGCGCTTACCCGCGAGTTCGAAAGAAGCCTGGGTTCGGGTCGAGACCTCAAAAAACAGGTTTATCTGGGTGCGACCGCGTAGGGAGGTGCGCTTCTTTTCAACCTGACGATTGAGCTCGACAAATTCCTCGGCAAGGTCGAGGAGGCCAGAAATGTCGTTTTGGGAAAGCCCTTCGATCCCCAACAAGTGCCGTCTGCTGAGGACGAATGAGGGTTTCGGCGCAATGGTCATTAAAGCAAGACCTATAGGCGCAACCCGCTGCCCCGGCAAGAGCGCCATCCCCCGATTCACAAGTCCTCGTGGCGATCGTTAATAGGCCGCTAGCAGGCCCGCGAACCCTTCCGATTACGGCATCTCTTCGGTCTGCCCCTTTTTGGCCACGTAACTTCGAAGCGGCCAAATAAAGGCGTGACGTTTTCGTTACTCGCAAAAATGAACCCTACAGGAACCAGCCCTGGTGTTCCCGTGTTTCCCTCCGATACGTCAAAGCCGACACGGAAGGACATCAAAATGAAGACGAAGACATTGATCAAATACACCGCTGCGGTGGCGTTGACGGGCGCGATAGCGCTCGCAGCAGCGACACCAGGCGAGGCGCGGAACGGACGCAACGCGGCCGCGATCGGTTTCGGCGTGGGCGCGATTGCGGGCGCGGCTATTGCCGGCTCAGCCTATAACGGCGGCTACTACTATGGCGAACCTGCCTATGCTTATTCGCCGGGCTACGTGTACGACTCTTACGGCTACGACAATTACACTTACGCGCCGGCACCGAGATATCAGTATTATCCAAGATGGCAGGATGAGCACAGCACCAACAACTTCTCGATCGACTCTCAGCGCTAGTCTTTGAATTTGAGATAAAGAAGCCGCCTTACGGGCGGCTTCTTTTAGATGCGAGCCAACCGGTCGAGTGCGCCCTGCAGAATATACGCAGCCGCGTGCTGATCGATAACAGCGGCACGCTTTTTTCGGCTCACGTCCGCTTCGATCAATTGCCTTTCGACAGCGGCCGTTGACAGACGCTCATCCCAAAACGCGATCGGAAGATTTGTGATCTTGCCAAAGTTGCGCGCGAAAGCTCGCGTCGACTGTGCGCGAGGGCCTTCGCTTCCATCCATATTGATGGGGAGTCCCAACACGAATCCGACCGCTGAGCGCTCGGCGGCGAGCGCCAGCAGCCGTTGTGCGTCGGTAGAGAAGTTTTTCCGCGCGATGGTCTCAATACCGGTTGCAAGCTTGCGATCGGGATCGCTTCCGGCAACGCCGATCGTCTTCGTTCCGAGGTCAATGCCCATCAGAACGCCGCGCGGCGGAAAATGTGCAGCAGCCTCTAAGAGCGGCAGGATGATGGGCATACCTTAGCGCTAGCACGGGGCTCGCGGGCCGCCAAACAACGACCATTAAGGTATCGTGCCGGACGGGAGACGTTCGGCGTGAGCCGCAATGCTGCCTGCGGTGGTGAACCACACACTCGACTGTGCCCGGTCCACAACATGCTTGAGGGCGTATGCAAGATGTTTGAACCGGTGCGGCCACCCGACGATGTAAGCGTGCAATGCGATGCCCATGACCAAGGGCCGCTTTTTGCTTTCGTGCTGCATCACGTCAAACGCGTCCACAATCATTGCGGCGAAATCGGATCCTTCGCGCTTGCGTGCGACGATCTGCGGAATGTCATTGAGCTCCTGCGGGTAGGGTATCGACAACATGCGGCCCCGGCGGGTCTTCATCCAGATGGGCTGGTCGTCATGGCACCAGTCAAGCAAATAGCGATAGCCGGCCTCCTGCAGAAGATCCGGGGTGAGTGGAGACTGCGATATCCACGGGCCGAGCCAACCTTGCGGACGTTTGCCGGAATGCTTTTCGATTGCCGCCGTCGTTTCGGCAATCAGCGCAAGCTCTTCCGCTTCGGTCAGTGTGCCCTGGCGCTCTGAATTTGTCCGGCCGTGCCCGATGATCTCGGCGTCGTGGAATGCCGCGACTGCCTGCGGCGCGTGGCGATACATTTCCGCATTGACCAGAAGTGACACCGGCAATTTCAGATCGGCAAAGAGCTCCGCCAGGCGAAAGACACCGACGCGATTGCCGTAGTCGCGCCAGGCGTAGTTGAGGACGTCGGGCTGCGGTCCGCCCGGCGCCAGCTCCGCGCCCAGCCCTTCGCCAAAAGAGAACCACTCGAGGTTAAGACCGATGTAGACAGCGAGGCGTTTGCCGCCGGGCCAGTCGTAGACCGGCCGGGAGGAAATTGGAGAGTAAGGATAGCGGTCGTGGGTTCGAATTGGCATTGCTGATCGTAGCCCGTTCCATGCCGGTTGGCGTCCATCTTACATGACATCCTTCGCCGCCGAAGCAGCCGCTCTTAATCGTCGCGAATTCATATGTCGGATTGAAAGCGCTAACGTCGCCACCAGCGTAGCAATTGGAGCAAGCCGATGTGGCCGGACCGAAGAGTTCTGGATCTTTTCGCGATCGACGTCCCGATCCTCCAGGCGCCAATGGCGGGAGCATCGGACGCCGAGCTTGCAATCGCGGCCGCAAAGGCGGGCGGGCTCGGAGGTCTGCCAGCCGGCATGTTGAGCGCCGAACAGGTCCGCGCCCAGGCCGAGCAATTCCGTGCCGCGGCTAAAGATAAGCCGCTTAATCTCAATTTCCTTGCGCACAAAATGCCGGTACCGAACAACGCGCGCGAGCACGCGTGGCGGGAAAGACTCAAGCCTTATTACCTCGAGTTCGGTATTGATCCGGCTGCGCCCGCTGCGGGCGCCGCGCGCAGGCCGTTCGACGCAGCAGCGTGCACAATCGTCGAAGAGATCAAGCCTGCGGTCGTGAGCTTTCACTATGGCCTGCCTGAAAAAGGATTGATGGCGAGGGTCAAAGCTGCGGGATGCAAAATCATCTGCTCGGCAACGACGGTCGAAGAGGCGCGATTTCTGGAAGCGAATGGCTGCGACGCCATCATCGCGCAGGGACTCGAAGCCGGCGGACATCGTGGAATGTTCCTGAGTATGGACGTAGCCACGCAGGTCGGCTTGTTTGCTTTGCTCCCGCAGGTGGTGGACGTCGTCAAAGTGCCGGTAATCGCAACAGGCGGCATCGCAGACGCGCGCACCATGGCGGCGGCGCTGACGCTTGGCGCGGCCGCTGTCCAGATCGGGACCGCGTTTCTGTTTTGCCCGGAGGCAAAAATATTACCGCCGCATCGGGCGGCGCTGCGAAGCGCTTGCGACGAAAGTACAGTCGTCACCAACGTGTTCAGCGGCCGGCCGGCGCGGGGTCTGGTTAACCGGGCCATCCGCGAGCTCGGGCCTGTCAGCGACATCGTGCCGGAATTCCCGCTCGGCAGCACTGCGTTGGCGCCCTTGCATGCAAAGGCTCAGGCGCAGGGCTCCGGAGATTTTTCTCCAATGTTCGCCGGACAGGCCGCTGCCCTTGGTCGCGAGATGCCAGCCGGCCAACTGATCCGGATCCTGGCTGCCGAAGCACTTGATCTGTTGCCGCGGAGGCCGCCACAGGCGGCAACCCCGTTGTCGCGATGAAAGACGCTCTGCTATAGGCTGGCGAAGGTTGTTGGGATTCCGGAATTTTCAATGGCTGTCGACGCCAATACCGTACGCCGCATCGCGCACCTCGCCCGCATCGCCGTGGCCGAGGAGGAGATCGACCATCTCAAGGGTGAGTTGAATGCCATGCTTTCCTTCGTCGAGCAGCTCGGCGAGGTGAACGTCGAGGGGGTCGAACCGATGACGTCTGTCACCCCCATGGCGATGAAGAAACGCGCCGATGTGGTGACCGATGGCGGTATCGCTGAGCAAGTCGTCAAGAATGCTCCGATGAGCGAAGACAACTTCTTCTTGGTGCCGAAGGTGGTCGAGTAATGTGCATCGCTTGTGAGCTCGGATATTGGGCAATGGTCGACGCCCTCGAAGCGGAACGAAACGCCGCGAAAAAGAACAACGCGGGCGATCATCCGGCCTTTTCGTGCGAGCCGGAGGCCGAGCCAAGTCCGGCACCGCGCGTGCAACGAACGGCGGATGAGCCAGCACCGTGACCGAATTTACGTCGTTGAGTTTGGCGGAAGCGCGGGACGGGCTGAAGAAGAAATCCTTTTCGGCGGGTGAACTGACGGCTGCGCACGTCTCGGCGATCGAGAAGGCGCACCCACTCAATGCGTTTGTGCTGGAAACGCCGGAACGCGCCGCTGAGATGGCGAAGGCGTCGGATGCGCGCATTGCATCGGGCAATGCCGGCCCGCTCGAGGGCATTCCGCTCGCCATCAAGGACATGTTTTGTACGGCCGGTATACGCTCGACCGCGTGCTCACACATTCTCGAGAACTTCGTGCCGACCTACGAGTCGACGGTGACGTCGCAGCTTTGGCGCGATGGCGCGGTGCTTCTCGGCAAAACCAACTGTGACGAATTTGCGATGGGCTCGTCCAACGAGACATCGCATTTCGGGCCGGTGCACTCGCCATGGCGACGTAAAGGTTCAAATACACCGTTGACGCCGGGCGGTTCATCGGGTGGCTCTGCCTCCGCGGTCGCTGCGAGACTGTGTCTGGGTGCTACGGGGACGGATACCGGTGGGTCGATCCGTCAGCCTGCAGCTTTCACCGGAACTGTTGGCATGAAGCCGACCTACGGCCGCTGCTCGCGGTGGGGCATTGTGGCATTTGCCTCATCGCTTGATCAGGCGGGGCCGTTTACGCGCAGCGTGCGCGATGCGGCGATCCTGCTGCGATCGATGGCGGGGCCGGACGTAAAAGACACGACATGCGCGGACTTGCCGGTGCCCGACTATGAGGCGGCCGTTGGAAAGTCGGTGAAAGGCTTGCGTATCGGCATTCCGAAGGAATATCGCCTCGATGGGATGCCGGCGGAAATCGAGAAAATCTGGGAGAGCGGCCGCGAATGGTTGAAAGCAGCCGGCGCCGAACTCGTCGAAGTTTCGCTGCCACACACAAAATATGCACTGCCTGCGTACTATATTGTGGCGCCCGCAGAGGCGTCGTCGAACCTCGCGCGCTACGACGGCGTGCGTTACGGGCTGCGCGTGTCGGGCGGCGATATTACCAATATGTACGAAAAAACACGCAGTAAGGGGTTTGGCGACGAAGTGCGAAGGCGGGTGATGATCGGCACATATGTCCTGTCAGCCGGGTACTACGATGCCTATTATCTGCGCGCCCAAAAAGTAAGAACTCTGATCAAGAAGGATTTCGAGGACTGCTTTAAGGCTGGCGTGCACGCAATGCTCACACCTGCGACGCCATCAGCTGCATTCGGTTTGGGAGAGAAGGGCGGTGCCGATCCCGTCGAGATGTACCTCAACGATATCTTCACCGTGACGGTGAACATGGCCGGCCTACCGGGCATTTCGGTGCCCGCAGGCCTCGAAAGCCAGGGGCTTCCTTTGGGCCTGCAGCTGATAGGCCGTCCATTCGATGAAGAAACCTTGTTCGCGCTTGCTGCCGTCGTGGAGCAGGCGGCGGGGCGGTTTGAGCCTCAGCCTTGGTGGTGAAGTCTTTTACTTGTCGGTGGTCGTGACCGGCGGAAGATCCTGATCGCCTTCGACGGTTTTCTTCCCGCCAAGTTCGCCGCCGGTGAGAATAAAGATGACGGCAATCGCGGCGACCACGCCGCCGACGATAATACCGAATCTGCCTGTGTCGTTTTTCATGACTTCCATCCAACGTCCGCCGCTGCACGTTGTTCCGGTAGCAACATGCGCGCGGAATCCGCAAAAATCGTTGCAGAATTTGGGCCATTTGGAGGTACTGGTCTGCACGGATAACAATTCAGCTCTGCGGAAAACGTGCAGCGAGCGCGTCGCAAACGAATTGTCTAAACTTGCCGCGCACGAAATGAACCGCTACCAGATGTAGAATTGACGCTTCCGAACATTTCAGAGGCAAGTACGCGACGTTATGACCGTTCAGTCCAATGCTCAAAAATTGATCAAAGGCGCGACCGGTGATTGGGAGGTCGTCATCGGCATGGAAATCCATGCGCAGGTGACGTCGGAGTCGAAGCTTTTTTCGGGCGCGTCAACCGAATTCGGCGGCGCCCCGAACTCACACGTATCGCTGGTCGATGCCGCGATGCCCGGAATGCTGCCGGTGATCAATGAGGAATGCGTGCGGCAGGCGATTCGCACGGGACTGGGATTGAAGGCAAAGGTAAATTTGCGATCTGTTTTCGACCGAAAGAATTATTTCTATCCCGATCTGCCGCAGGGCTATCAGATCAGCCAGTACAAATCGCCCGTTGTTGGCGAAGGCGCGGTCGCCGTCGATCTCGAAGACGGCAGCAACGTCATCGTCGGGATCGAACGCGCACACCTCGAGCAGGATGCGGGCAAAAGCCTTCACGACCGACATCCAGATTATTCGTATGTGGATCTCAATCGCTCCGGCGTTGCGCTGATGGAGATTGTTTCGAAGCCGGATTTGCGCTCAGCCGACGAAGCGAAAGCCTTTATAGCGAAGTTGCGCTCGATCCTGCGCTATCTCGGCACCTGCGACGGCGACATGGAAAAGGGAAGTCTGCGCGCCGACGTGAATGTGTCGGTGCGTAGGCCCGGTGAACCGCTCGGCACCCGATGCGAGATAAAAAATGTGAATTCGATCCGGTTTATCGGCCAGGCGATCGAGCACGAAGCGCGCCGGCAGGTCGAGATCATTGAGGAGGGCGGCACGATAGAGCAGGAGACCCGGCTGTTCGATGCCGCGCGCGGCGAAACCCGCTCCATGCGATCGAAGGAAGAGGCGCACGACTATCGCTATTTTCCGGACCCCGATCTTCTGCCGCTTGTGTTCGACCAGCCTTATGTCGATGCGCTGGCGGGAAAGCTTCCCGAACTGCCCGACGAGAAGAAGTCGCGTTTCATGCGTGACTTTTCGTTGTCAGACTACGACGCCGGTGTCCTTGTCGCCGAACGTGAGGCGGCGGAGTTCTTCGAAGCGGTTGCCAAAGGCCGCGACGGCAAGGCGGCTGCGAATTGGGTAATCAACGAGCTGTTCGGCCGGCTCAACAAGGAAGGCAAGACCGTTGCCTCGTCTCCGGTATCGGCCGGCCAGCTCGGCGCGATGCTTGACCTGATCCGAGACGGCACCATATCCGGCAAGATTGCCAAGGATCTTTTCGAGATCGTCTGGACGGAGGGTGGTGATCCGCGTGCGATCGTCGAGCAACGCGGCATGAAGCAGGTAACGGACATTGCCGCGATTGAGAAAGTCGTCGACGATATCGTCGCTAAGAATCCGGATAAAGTTGCCGACGCAAAGTCTAATCCGAAAGCAATCGGTTGGTTTGTCGGTCAGGTGATGAAATCCTCCGGCGGCAAAGCGAGTCCGCAGGCGGTCAACGACATTTTGAAACGCAAACTCGGATTGTGAACCGTCTTGGTGCGACGCGAGTGGAATTTCTGCGACGATGGTTCCGCGTAGTCTGCCTGCCAACGAGGAACTGAGGGGCCGGCTAGCCGAATCGCTGCGAATCACCTCACGCTGATTCGCTCAATTTTGATCGATTCAGGCGGTCCGTGACGCTCGCGAGCGGTCATCTGTGCAAAAATAATCGTTATGTCGACGTGCACGCTTCGAGCATCGTCCGCGCAAAACGTAGCGATCAATATGCGCAAATTGTTTTTCGAAATTTCGTGGAGAGCCGGTTACCGCCGTTACAAAAATCCTTATTTCATCGTATTTTTTGCAATTGTGACGATGCGTACACAAATTTGGTCGCACGTCGTGCGTACGCGCGAACGATGACGACTGTCGTCACGCGAATGCGTCGTCGCGTGTCGCTACTCGCTCGCGTACACGTTTCGTTAAGCGGCAACGCTGTTTTTTTCGCCGTGCTGTAGTAAACCGAATGCAGCGCGTGTCGATTCGCGATGCGTGCTGATGCGACACCCGCCATGTTTCATGGCTAGGAGGGCAGCAATGGCTAGACGTAGGAAGAAGGCAGCGGCGAAAGCAGCGAAGAAGACGAAGCGCCGGAAGCGGAAGCTTTAGTCTGACGCTACTTGCCGATCTTCGGCCTTACGTGTCGGAGATTGCGTCATACGGGCCGGTGTGCGTCATGGAGTAACGAGCGCAATGCGGTTGCCCCGCGGCGCCCCGGTTCGGAATGACAAATGAGGGCGTCGCCGAGACTTCGAGTCTCGCCGACGCCCTCAAGCTTTTTGTTGTGCTCGTTACGGCGCGTTGAAAAAATTTGGTCGTGTTATTTTGCGGCGGCCTTGAGCCGCTTGTTGCAGTCGCTCCAGAATTTCGGCCAGGTCGTCCCCTTTTCAGTTTTGCCGGCGGCTTTCGTTTCTTTCCACTCAGCTGCGCATTTCGTCTGGCGTTCACGCGCGGCGAGCTGGCCGGCGCTTGGCCCTTTTTTCGTTTGGCAGCCTTCTCGGATGCGCTCGACTGCTGCGCGAACGCGGCGAAAGAGTGTGGCGGCAGCGGAGCCGCGCGTAATCCGGCAGCGAGCAGGGTAGCAATCATAACTTTGTACATGACGTTCCTTCCCCTTGATGGCTTTCAGGCGCGGACCGGGAGCGTCGGTCTCAATCACACAACCTGGCTTGCACCATAACCCGCATAGGTTGCATGTCACTATCGTGCAATCGAACGAGATTTGCGGGCCGCACCAGTTGCGGAGTTCAATCATCAGAACTAGGTCTGGAAGGTTATTCCCAGAACAAAGTTGGACGTGGAGCACGACATGGCGCGCGGTAAAAAGCGGGGAGTTGCAAAGCGGGGTAAGGCCAAAAAATCGAAAGTAACCGCGAAGAAAATCGCGAAACAGGCAAAGCCGATTGAGCTTTATTACTGGCCCACACCGAACGGTTTCAAAATCTCGATTATGCTCGAAGAGTGCGGTCTGCCTTATGTCTTGAAGCCGGTGAACATATCGAAGGGCGAGCAATTCAATCCCGATTTCCTGAAGATCGCTCCGAACAACCGCATGCCTGCGATCGTCGATCCCCAGGGGCCGGGCGGTCGTCCCATTTCCGTCTTTGAGTCCGGTGCAATTCTGCAGTATCTCGGCCGCAAGACCGGAAAGTTCTATCCGTCGGACGAACGTGCACGTGTCGAAGTTGATCAGTGGTTGTTTTGGCAAATGGGCGGACTCGGCCCGATGGCCGGCCAACTCAATCACTTCAAGCATTACGCGCGCGAGACACTTAGTTACGCAATCAAACGCTATGACGACGAGGTCAACCGGCTTTACGGCGTGATGAACACCCGCCTGAAAGACCGGCCGTTCCTTGCCGGGAAATATTCAATCGCCGATATGGCATGCGTGGGCTGGGCCAATCTCTGGCAGCGGCAAGGGCAGGACATCGAGCAATTTCCGAACCTGAAGCGCTGGCTCGAAACCATAAAGGCGCGCCCGGCCGTCCAGCGCGGGATGGCGCTTGGCCTCGAGTTGCGTCAGGGCATCGACATGAAGGATCCAAACATTCAATCGGTGCTTTTCAACCAGCGAGCCCGCGTGGCCTGAAGCACACAGAAAACGTCGCGCGGCCAGACGATCCCGGGATTGTTTGGTGGTTAGTCGCGGCTGAATGAGTTGGGTTACCGAACGGTCAACCCGAGAGATAAACCGGCCGTTTGCCGCAGTAATAGTGAAGTCTGCGAGCGATGGCCGCTTCAGCGTTCATCTTCGATTCATCGCATCACTTAAACTGTCATTCAAATTTTCTCCCGATGATCGCGCCGTTCGGACGATGAGATCCGGACGACAGGGACGTGGGCGGTCGATCGACTGCATAGGGCGCAGCGGTCGAAAACGGGGGAGCCAAAATGACAAGCGTGGAGATTGCCGCAGGAGGCATCGAGCCGGTCAATGCTGAAGACTGTTTCAGCATGGCCATGGTTTTTTCATCGGGGGCGGGCGTGCCGGTCGATCTGGTGCAGGCCCACAAATGGTTCAACATCGCTGCGATGCGCGGCCATAAGGATGCCGCGCAGCTGCGCCGTGAAATTGCCGAGCAGATGAGCGATTCAGAAATAGGTTGTGCCCAGCGCGCCGCGCGCGACTGGCTCAAAGCCCATCCGCAGGAGCCGGCTCAGGCTGCCGCCATCCGCGTCGCGGCCTGATCACACTCAATCGGTCACGCTCACGCCCGTAAGGCGTCGTGCAGCGTAGCGATCGGCCAGTCACCGGGTGTGCGCTGGCGGAAAAGCCGCACCTGCGGGTACCAGGGGCTGCGCTCATGCGTGAGGGTCCATCGCCAATCAGGCACGAAGGGAAGCATGACCCAGGCCTCTCGTCCCATGGCGCCGGCAAGATGGACCACGGAGGTATCGACCGAAATCAAGAGATCCGCGAGCGCCAGGATCGCTGCGGTGTCGGCCATGTTTTCGAGGCGCGGTCCGAAATCGGGAATGCCGAATTCCGCCAGCCGCGCTGCGTCGTCGCCGCGCAAGTCGCGCTGGACGCTCACGAATGAAACGCCTTCGGAGGCAAAGAGCGGTTCGAGCAGCTTGAGATCGATCGATCGGTTGCGGTCATTGGCATGACGTGCATGGCCGGCCCAGGCCAAAGCGATCCGTTTCCCGGGCAGCGCCTCGATCGCCGGACGCCATTTTGCGGTGTGCGCATCGTCAGCACGAAGATAGGGAATAGTGGCCGGGATCGAGGAAGGCTCGGTCTTGAGCGCAAGCGGCAAGCTGCCGAGCGGACAATAGACATCAAAAGCCGGCAACGTTTCGCCGCGCGCATGACATGATGTAACGCCGCTGGCGGTAGACAGTAGTGTCTTGAGTTCCGGCTGCACTTCCAGAATGACATTGGCGCCCATTTGCGCCAGGAGTGGGACGTAACGAACGAACTGAATGGTGTCGCCCAAACCCTGCTCTGCCGGAAGCAGGATCGTGCGCCGATCGAGCGGAAATTCACCAAGCCAGAGGCGGCCGCGGTAACTGCGTCGCGCATCGGACATTCCAGTGCGCTTCCAGCGCCACTCATATTCCGCAAATCCGCGCTGCAGGTTTTCGAGCGTCAGTAGCGACAACGCAGCGTTGAAGTGTGCATCGCCGCAGTTCTTGTCGACGGCAAGGGCCTTGTCGAAGCTGGCGACCGCCTCCTCGTGCCGGTTAAGCGCTTGCAGGGCGCGGCCGCGATTGGTCCAGGCTCGGAGATGTTGGGGCAAGCCCGCCAGCGCATGATCGAACGCGAGGAGGGCTTCGGCGTACCGCCCCAATTCGATCAGCGCCGTACCCCGATTGTACAAGGTCTCAGCGTCCGTCGGCATTCGCGCAAGGATCGTATCGAAGTCGGCGAGAGCCTGTCCGTGGTGACCGAGAGTTGCGCGCGCGACGCCGCGGCTAAGAAGCGCATCCCTATGTCCGGGACTACGGGCCAGCACTGCATCGAAGCAGGGCAAAGCTTCGTTCGGACGATTGAGCGCGATCAGGGTGTTGCCGCGATGGAGCAGGGCGCCTGGGTCGTCGGGCCGAAGCGCGAGGGCCTTGTCGATGGAGGCGAGCGCCTCGTCATCTCGTTTAAGCCCGTGTAGGACATTGGCAAAATTAATCAGGACATCCGGCGCGTTCGGGTTGATCTTCAGGGCGGCAGACATCAATCGATAGGCTTCGCCCATCTGGCCGTTCTGGGCATTGATCAAGCCGAGAAGATGCAGAGCATCGAAATTGTCGGGCGCGGCCTTGAGCGCGCGCATGTAAAGCTTCTCGGCCTCTCGCAGACGCCCTTGCTGATGCAGGCTCAACGCATCATTCAGAATTTGCGCGATATTGAACGGCCTTGACTGCACGGCCGCGCAATTGCGCACGACCGTGCCGACCAGTCAATGCAGACTAGCGCGGTTGTTTCTTGCGGGACTTGGACCCGCCACGCGGATTGTAGAATTGGTTGGGTTCACAAAACCCGCCAATACCACTCACCGTCGCCATGCATTGCTGCCACGTGCTGAAGCCGCAGTTCGAAGCGCCGCCACTACGGCCGCTGTAAACCGCGCACCAGGGATACGGATCATAGGGAAACGGCTGCGCCTGCGCCCACGCGGGTGCCAAGGTCGTTGGAAGGATAAATGTTGCCAACAGAATCGTAGGAAGGCGCATGGGACTTCTCCGACGATGAATTCAGAGTAGGTCGTACGGAAGTGATACTAGCGCCGCTGCACGAGCTAGGGTGTGATCCCACCCTCACATGCGCGTGACCCGACCTAGCGCTTGCGTGGACGCGAGGCCGGTCGGTGCGGATTGTAGAATTGATTTGGCCCGCAGAAGCCACCGATGCCACTTACAGTCGCCCGGCATTGTTCGAGTGTAAGAAAACCGCAGTTGGTGCCACCGGCACCGTCGCCTGAATAAAAAGCGCACCACGGGTAGGGGTCATAAGGCATATCGTAAGAATGTGCTGGCTCAGAAGAGATCGCCGCGATGACTGCAAATGCCGCGCCGCCAAAAAATACCGACCGCATGACCATGCTCCTTGCTCATTCGTGCCCGAATAACCCCGATTGGCAGGTTTTAGTTCGTCAAGATTTATCCACGTGACACGCGAGGTAGTGCCGCATCGCTGTCAGCCGCCGCTCGAAATCGACATCGCGGACCGCCGTGGATTGAAGCAGACAGAGAAAACAGAGGGTCGGTCGCGACCGCGTCTAGTTTGTCACCATCATCGACGGCGATCGCTAAGGCGCGCTTGTGCGACCACACGGCAGCGTCGAATTTTCCGCGCGCGCTCGTGCGAACGGCTTCGAAGAAAAACCGCCTGACCTGTTCGCCGGAATCGGAAGAGTTCGCAAAGGCCGACGAGCCGAGCTTAATCGTCGGGCGGCGTTGCGTCGGTTCATCGACCCGTGACGCCTTCGCGGTTCATTTTTTTGAAGTTCAGCAGGTGCGTTGAATTCAAATCTGCTGTTTGACCGAGCAGGGCGGATTCTATACGCCTTCTCGCATACGGAGACGTGGCCGAGTGGCTGAAGGCGGCGGTTTGCTAAACCGTTATACGCCCCAAAGGCGTATCGAGGGTTCGAATCCCTCCGTCTCCGCCAGAGGCTGCGCCGAATCTGCTCCGAATCAGTTCTCGTGTCGCACGGATGAAGTTAACCAGCTTCGGTTCCCTCTGGCGCCCTGTCGAATAGCGGGCTGTCGCGGCAAGCACGACCCATGGTCGTTCGCAGCCAAAATTACCCCGTGAGTTGAGTCAATTTTTTCCGATAAGTCATTGGCAAATAACGACTACGCGCCGTCGTGGCGGCAGGCTCTGGAGCCAATACAGGCTGCGTGATTTTTGCGCAACACCCGCCCGAAAAGTGCCTTCAGACCCTGTGGGAAGGGCCTTTCTTCATTGCCTGAAGGGGGTCTTCGGTTAATGTGACAAAGCGACGGAGGGGGGCATCCCCCTGTTGCGCTGGCTGGGTAACGGATTGCACAGGTGGTGCGAAAAGTTCTCGGTTAGCGGGGAGCAAGGGGAAGTTCCAACAGGTGCTGTCGCACTGGGCGGATACGGAACCCTCTCAAGAAACAATGTTTGGAGGTTCAAGATGAAGATGGTGAAAAGCCTTCTCCTTGGCTCTGCAGCGGGTCTCGTTGCCGTAGCTGGGGCGCAGGCAGCTGATCTTCCCGTAAAGGCCAAGCCGGTCCAGTACGTGAAGATTTGCAGCCTGTATGGGGTCGGGTTTTACTACATCCCCGGCACCGATATGTGCATCAAGATCGGCGGCTGGGTCCGTGCCGAATATGGCTGGGGCCAGAACGGCAACTTCGCCTGGGGTTGGGCGAATAACAATATCAACAACCGTTTTACCAATAACAGCGACTTCCGTGCTCGCGGCTACATCACGGCGGATGCGCGTAACCAGACCGAATACGGCACGGTGCGCGGCTATATCGCCCTCGGCGTGTCTGAAAACGAGCACGGCGGCGACGTTGCGGCCTCTAACAACTTCAGCGCGAACCGCGCCTTTATCCAGTGGGCGGGCTTCACGTTTGGCCGTGCGCAGTCGTTCTTCGACTTCTATAGCAACCCGGCGACGTCTTACTGGGGTGCGTTCCCCGGTTCTGACACCGGTGACGGCGGCTGGTTCCTGATGGGCTACACTGCCCAGTTCGGCAACGGCTTCTCGGCGACAATCGCCGCCGAAGCGCCGCGCAAAACCCAGATTGCGATAGTCGGTGACTTCCTCACTCCTGGGTTCGTCGCAGGCGGGACTGGTTTTGGCGCCGGTGGCGCCCAGGCCGGCTATGGCGGTTTCCAAGCGCCTGACATCGTCGCAAACTTGCGCGTCGACCAGGCTTGGGGCTCCGCTCAACTCAGCGGCGCTTTGCACCAAGTCAATATGTCGTACTACGGCAATCTTACTACCGACACGACAACAGGCCATGCCGACGACAAGCTGGGCTGGGCGCTTGCTGCCGGTATCAAGCTGAATGCCCCGATGATTGGCCAGGGCGACTACTTCCAGGCCATGGTCACCTACACCCAAGGCGCTTTGCGATATGCGTTCCAGACCACTCAACCGAACTGGGCCTTCGTGAGCGGTCAATCAATGAGCTTCGGCGTCGTAAGCGATGCGGTGGTCGGAGGTACTCTCGGCGGTGTAGCCGGTGTCACCGACCTCGAGCTGACGTCGGCTTGGGTCGTCAACGCGGCCTATGAGCACTTCTGGAATCCGCGTTGGAGGACGTCGGTCTACGGCGGTTGGGCGCAAGTCAACTACGGCGATACTGCCAACAATCAGCTCTGCTGGGCTTCTGGCAACGGCACGATCGTAGCCGGTCTGCCGGTAGCAACTGCGGGTTGCGACATGAATTGGCAGACCTGGTGGGTTGGCACGCGGACCCAATGGAACGTCACGAAAGACTTCTACATGGGCCTCGACGTGATGTATTCGAGGTTGGAGGGTGCGAGCTTGGTCAACGGGGTGGCGACTTCTGCTGTGACCCCTAGCGGCTTGGGCGTTTCCACGCCGACGCTGATTGACAGCAATCAGGACAACTTCTCCGTCCGCTTCCGCGTCCATCGCGACTTCTATCCGTGATCGGTTGATCGTGGATATCTAGTCAAAGACCCCCGGCGGGAAACCGCCGGGGGTTTTTCGTTCTCCCAACCAGTACGCGTCATGAGTGTCGTCTGGTTCAAGAGGAGGATGACAATGATGCGGGCCACAGTGCCGGGCGCATACTCTTCACTGCAGATTTTGTTTGCTGCTCTGGTCTGATTTCGTCGAGGAGATAGCGCCCCAACTCGGGAGCGCATTTCATTTATTGCTGCCGTGTCTGTAGGCCGTGTCAACGGCAGCGATTTCAATGTCCGTTTTTGAGCGGTAAAGCAGACATGGCCTCGGCATCGCAAAATGTCCGCTAATGACCCAAAGCGGGCATTCCAAATTGCAGTTGTGACAATAATTCTTACTGTAAGCTGCGTTCGTGGCGGATGGCGGGGGCTAAGTGGACCCGAAACGCGAATTCGAGAAAGCGCTAGCCCTTCACCAGCTTGGCGATCTTGCCAATGCCGAGAAGAAATACCGCGCTATCTTGAGGGCAACTCCGCGCAATTTCGATGTGAATTATCTTTTGGGCCTGATTTTGCTGCAAAGCGGCCAATTTGAGCATGCGGAAAAACAGTTCAGTCGAGCCATCAAAATCAATCCAAGTGCTTTCAATGCATTCAACGATCGCGGCAATGCTCTGTTGGAGTTGAATCGGCCGAAAGAGGCACTGAAAGATTACGACAAGGCCATCGCCCTCCATGGCAATTTCCCCGACGCATTCAACAATCGTGGCAATGCATTGTTTAGGCTTGGACGCCTGGATGAGGCAGCTGCGAGTTACGAAAAGGCCATCACCCTCAAGCCGGATTTTGCAAAAGCCTTCTACAACCAAGGCAATCTCTTAAGAGCGCTCAAACAACTTAATGATGCAATATCGAGTTATGGGAAGGCGATTGAACTCAAGCCGGACTATGCCGAGGCATTTAACAATCGCGGTAATGCATTTTTGGATCTCAGGCGTTTCGACGAAGCAATTGCTGATTACGTAAAGGCTATCGGACTGAATCCATTTCTTATCGAAGCTTATTGCAATCAGGTCAGTGCGTTACTCGACCTCAATCGCCTCGGAGAGGCATCCGCTGTAAGCGACAAGGCGCTCTCGCTGGATCCCAACTTTGCCCAGGCGTGGAGCACACGGGGGGATGTGCTGAGAAACCTTCGTCGTTATGAAGAAGCGCTCACTTCTTACGACAAAGCGATTGCACTCAAACCCGAAATTATTGATGCCTGGCTCGGTCGGGGCATTGTTTTCTACGAAATTAATTTCAACGACAAAGCAATTTCGGATTTCCAGAGAGCCGTTGAAATTAGTCCAGATTCTGTCGAGGCAAGATTCGCAGCGTGCATCGCCGAATTGCCGATCTTGTATGCCGACGATAATGAAATCGTTCGGCGTCGCGAGGCCTATGAAAAAAAGCTACTAGCAATTTGCGCTGACCTTGCAGCCGGACGGATGCAAGGCGACCTTGTCAAAGCGATTGAATTTAGACAGCCATTTCAACTCGCCTATCAAGGCCACAATGATCGTTATCTCCAAACACTTTACGGCTCATTGGCGTGCCACATAATAGAGCGTGAATATCCGGCTCCTTCTCTACCTCGGCCGCCCGCGCCCGACGAACCAGTAAAGGTTGGGATTGTCAGCGCCTTTTTTCATCAGCATCCGGTCTGGAACCTTCTGATCAAGGGCTGGATTACCCAATTGGATCGAAAGCGATTCCGAATCTTCGGCTACCACATCGGGACGCATCGCGACGCGGAAACAGATGTTGCCGCCACGATCTGCGATCGTTTTGCCCATCGCATTTCGGCCGTTGAGGATTGCCGGCAAGAAATTTTAGCAGATGCGCCGCATGTGCTGATATATCCCGGACAGTTGATGGAGAACATTTCTATTCAGCTCGCGGCACAACGACTAGCGCCGGTTCAGTGCAATTCATGGGGTCATCCCGAGACCAGCGGTATGCCGACGCTCGATTATTTTCTTAGCAGTGACCTCATGGAGCCGCTGGATGCCGAGCAGCATTACACCGAGAAATTAGTCCGGCTTCCGAATCTATCTATTTATTACGAACCGATTAAAACAGATAACATTACAATGACTCGTGAAGAGCTTGGCTTGCGTTCGGATGCGACGGTCTTTTGGTCAGGGCAGTCACTATTCAAATATCTACCGCAATTTGATCATGTATTTCCGCGGATTGCGGAGGAAGCGGTCAATTGTCAATTTGTGTTCATAAAACATTTTTCGCCTAAGATCACTGAGCTGTTTCAGGAAAGACTCGATCGTGCATTTGCGGCGTTTGGTCTCGAGGCATCATACCATTGCGTGTTGCTACCGCGTCTAAGTATCGGTCAATTCGTTGGGGCGATCGGACAATGCGATGTGGTTCTGGATAGTGTTCTCTGGTCAGGCGGTAACTCAACATTGGAGAGTCTACCGCACAACATCCCGATCGTGACGATGCCGGGACCTTTTATGCGCAGTCGCCATACCGCTGCTATTCTACAAATGATGGGTGTCGAGGAAACGATCGCCGACACAATTGATGATTATATCTCGATCGCGGTGCGACTGGCGAACCATCCTGATGAACGGCATGCGCTTGGCCGAAAAATTGCAGAAAGAAAGCAACGGATCTATCGTGATCGCGAATGTATTTTAGCACTTGAGAAATTTCTCGATCATGCAGCGCGGCAGCGGGCAGGTTGACGGTTTTGGTATTGGCGCTTAGCGGAGATACTAACCCTGGCTGTGGATAATTATTGCGCTGTGCCGACAATCCCCGAGATGGCCAGCAGAAGAGTGGCCAGTCGAGGCTGCGCGGAGGGTTGAGCTTGCTAAAGGGGAAGTAGCTGTTAGGTTTTGATCCGCACGGCGCTAAGATTCGGCACCGCCTCGGCTATCCGTTTTGCGAGATAGGTGGCGTTTCCGCGGTGTGGCGTCGCGCACGAGGACTGGGCGAGAATAAATTTGCCGAGCAGACCATCGATTGCTCGGCGATCTTCTTCTGAGTGCCACTCGACATAAATGATGTCCGCGCCCTCAAGTCTTGCGCCCAAATCATCGATAATTTGAACTTCGCAGCCCTCAGTGTCGATTTTGAGTATCGATATCTGCTTGAGACCTAGCCGATCAAATTCCGTCGATGCTCTTTTGATATTGATGGTCTCGCGCCCTTCTCCCGTTTCGACGCTGGCGAAGATCGAATGTTGCATGCATTGTTGTGCGCCGTGGTGAAGTGTTTGTGACCCCTCCGAGGAATACAGGCCACATCGAAAATATTCCACTTGCGGAAACGATTTGAGGTTGTGGCAAAGGCAGTCATAGTTAGCACGCGCAGGTTCAAAACAGACCGCACGAGCCTGCGGCGCGGCCGAGAGGAACCATAACGTTGATGCGCCGACATTCGCGCCGATATCAACGATCGTGTTTATCCGGTAACCAGGTGGCAGGGGTGGGGCCGGATACTCGCGGCCGGACAATATCGATTGCAGATGCTGTTGCACGTTCCCGCTGTTAGGAAACCGAAACGGCACCTTGCGGCCGAGCACGTCAAGCGTGACCGTAGTGATCGGGGGTTCGGGCATTCTCCCGGTAGCTTATCTCACCGCCTTCCGAGCGCAAAAAGTTAAGGACCGTAGGGGGTGCACCTCCCGAGGACGGCTTGGATGGGTCGCCTCTTCAAGCCCTGGATGGCAGCGAAACGTCGGCATCCTTTTGTTGGCATCCTGGGTCATTGCCGGTCTCCGCTACTCATCGACAGATCACTTCTAAATGAATGTTATACGATCGACGACTGAGTTCGAATAACGCAATTCCGTACCCGCCTGTCATGTGCTTTATGACCGTACGCCGATTTGTCAACGTCGAGGCCCGCTAGCTCTGGATGGCAAAACAATCAAAATCGGGAGCCGGGATTGATGGCCTTCGCGAGGCTATGGCTGCGCATCAGGCGGGCCGGCTCGACGAAGCGGAAGGTCTTTACCGGCGCGCCCTGAAAATCGGCGGCAAGCAATTTCCCGTTCTGATGATGCTCGGTATGCTGAGCGCCCAGCGCGGCAAGCTGGAGGAGGCTGAGCGTCTCCTGCGTAGCGCATTGGCCATCAACCCAGACAATGCCGATGTGCGCTTCAACTATGGGAACGTGCTGCTTGGATTGCAGCGATTCGACGAGGCCTTTGAGGCTTTTGGCAACGCACTGGCGCTGAACCCGTCCCTTGCGGAAGCCCATCTTAATCGCGGCGGCATTTTGTTGTCGCAAAGACGCTATGAGGAGGCGTTAGGCTGCTTCGATGCCGCCATTCGTATCAATCAGAATTACGGCGATGCCTACTGCAATCGTGGCAATGCATTAGAAGAATTGAAGCGCTTCGACGAAGCTCTCGCAAGCTACGACTCCGCCCTCATTATCAGTCCCAACAATCCAGAATTTCACGCAGGCCGCGCGAATGTGCTGCATGACTTGAGACGTTACGATGAAGCCCTCGCTGCCATTTCTGTGGCACTGTCTCTGCGGCCCCGAAACGCCGGGTTCCACTACAATCGCGGCAATATACTTTTCGAACTAAAGCGTTTCGCTGCGTCATTTGAAGCATATGACAAGGCACTGACGCTTGAACCTGATCACGAATATGCCGAGACGTCTCGTCTTCATGCAAAGATGCATCTTTGCAACTGGCAAAATTTTGATTCTGAATACGCCCACCTCATTTTATCGGTCAAAAAAGAAATCTTGAGCCAGCCCTTTGCGCTGTTTGCCATCTCTGCCTCTGCCGATGTGCAACTAAAAAGTGCGATGGTGCTTAGCAAGGCAAAGTACCCGACCGCCAAAAACCCGATGTATCGTGACCGGCGCCCCGATCATGATCGAATTCGTCTCGCATATCTTTCTGCTGACTTTGGCCAACATGCTGTCAGCACTTTGCTGACTGGGGTCTTTGAATGCCACGACCGCAAGAGGTTTGAAACGATCGCTGTTTCGTTTGAAGCGCACGGTCAAAGCGAAATGCTTACACGCGTGAAAGGCTCCTTCGACCGATTTGTGGATGTGGGCAGCCAAAGTGACCGTGATGTGGCTCGATTGATCCGGGATCTTGAAATTGATATTGCCGTCGACTTGATGGGCTACACAAGAAGGGCGCGACCCTCAGTTCTTGCATTTCGCCCGTCGCCGATCCAGGTAAACTACCTTGGCTATCCGGGCAGCATGGGCGCGTCATTTGTTGACTATATTATCGCAGACCGGTTTCTCATTCCCGAAGCGCAGCGGGATCTTTATAGCGAAAAAATTATTTATCTTCCTGAAACCTTTCAAGCCAATGACATCAAGCGGGACATCGCCGAGGGTGTACCGTCTCGCATCGAAGTTGGCTTGCCCGAAAATGCATTCGTGTTTTGCTCATTCAATAGTAGCTACAAGATCACACCCGCATTCTTCGATATTTGGATGCGTCTTCTCAATCAAGTAGAGGGGAGCGTGATTTGGCTTTTGGGTGGCGATAACGATCTGGAACGTAATCTGCGTCACGAGGCAGAAAACAGAGGTGTCGACCCCGTTCGGTTGATTTTCTGTTCAAGAACCACCTATACGAAATATCTTGCTCGATATCGTCTTGCCGATTTGTTCTTGGATACGTTTCCATTCAATGCCGGCACGACTGCCAGCGACGCACTTTGGGCCGGATTACCTATAGTTACTTATTCCGGAGAAAGCTTTGCTGCGCGGATGGCAGGCAGCCTTTTGTGCGCGGTCGGGCTTCCCGAACTCGTCACGGAATCGGGTAGCGAATACGAAAATCTGGCGCTCCAGCTTGCGCGTGATCCGGTTCGATTGGCCGCCATCAAGGATAAACTTGCCCGCAATCGGGATACTTATCCGCTTTTCGACACCGCGCGCTTTACCCGGCATCTCGAGTCCGCCTTCACGACAATTCGCGACAAGATGCAACGTGGACTTGCACCCGCATCTTTCTCTGTTGAGCCAAGTGCATAGTGCGTTGGCCCGAGTTCGATTGCAAAGACGTTGATATTTCTGAAGAGAATAGGCCAGCGTGGGTCTATTGAATGCGTTGTCCGCCACAACGTCCGACAAATGCATCGATTCGCGCAATCGTGTTTACTTCGGCCAACAAAGGCGCGTGGCCTTGTTCGGGCACTTCCATGGTTTCCAGCGCCGGATGGCGCGTGCGCATGGCCTCAATGGTGTGAGCGGAAAGAATATCCGAATTGGCGCCTCGAATAATCATCACCGGCACACTCGCGAGCGCGTCGAATTCCTTCCACAAATCCGGGATTGGTCGTTCGAGGTCGACGCCTGCCAGGGCGGTCGCGAGTTTCGGATCATAGGTCGTCACTAGACGACCGTTTTCCTCCTTAAAGACACGGCGCGCGCCAGCCAGCCAGTCGTCTGGCCCGAGTCGCGGAAATTGTGACTGAAACAGACGGCGCAGGATTTCAGACCCTTCTTCGAAGGTTCGCGGCTCCGGCATTTTTCCGACGTAGCTTTTGATGCGCATCAGCCCTTGGGGCTCGATCACCGGACCGATGTCGTTAAGCACGGCACCGGCGATTGCTGACGGCCGGACAACTGCCAGCAGCATCGTCAGGATCCCGCCGCGCGATGTGCCGATGAAGATAGCCGGCAGCAATTCGAGAGCAGTGACGACGGCCAGAACGTCGGCGAGCTCAACCGCAACCGAATAATTCGCTGGATTCGAATCGTACTGCGACAGGCCACGGCCCCGGTAGTCGAGCGCAATAACGCGGCGAGGCCGAGAGCCGTCACGCGAGAGTGCTGTTGCCAGAAGGTCAAAATCCGCCGACGTGCGGGCAAGGCCGGGTAGGCACACAATAGGAATGCCGACTGCACTGGCGGGACCATAGCAACGTGCATGCAGGCGCAGACCGTCGGGGGCAGCGACAAACGTGCTGTACGACGTGTCGGTTGTCGATGACGCAGGCGCGGTCATCGGCCGATTAATGCGCGCCGCCGCGTCTGATATCGGCTTCGATCAGCAGCCTACTGCCACCGCCAAAGCGCACGCGGTAAACCTGCAGATTTTCCATGATCCGCCCGACATAATTGCGCGTTTCGGAAATCGGGATGCGCTCAACCCAGTCGACGGGATCGACATTAGGATCGCGCGGATCGCCATAGGCCGCGATCCATTGTTTCACCCTGCCGCGGCCGGCGTTGTAGCCGGCAAACGTGAGGATGTACGAGCCATTATAGCCGCTGAACAGATTGGCGAGTTCGGCAGCGCCCATCTGCATGTTGTAAACCGGATCCTTGAGAAGGCGCTCACGACTGTAGGCGACCTTGTATTTTGCGGCGGTATCGATGCCGGCTGCGGGCGTCACCTGCATGAAACCCATCGCATTGGCGATCGAGACGACCTTCTGGTTGAAGTGGCTTTCCTGGCGCGCGATCGAATAAGTAACCGCAGGCTCGACCGGCGGAGCAATCGGCCGGTAGTCCGGCAGGCCGATGGTCGGGTAGGCATAATGCTCGAGCGGAAGTCCGCGACGATAGGCAGCTTCGCCGAGCAGGAGCATGGCGCGGCCGTCTCCATGCTTCGCCGCAAGTTCGCCCAGCATCGCCATTCCCGCAACATCGGTCGCGCTCTCGCCAAGCTCGGCGTAGATCGACGCCAGCATATCTCGCTCGCCGAGTTCGTACAGAATCGCCGCGGCCCGCACGACTTCGAGATTGCTCAGCACGTTTGTTTCTTGCGGCGTGAAGGAAGGCGGTGCGCGCAACCCGACATCCTTGAGCCCGAGTCGAGCGCGTGCAAGCTGGCCGTAGTAAGTTGCAATGTATTGCCCGGCCATCTCGTAAAAAGCCTTGGCCTGCGCATTTTGACCCATCGCCTCTGCGGCGCGGCCCTGCCAATAGCCGCCGCGCGATAGTGCATGCGGATTGTGGGTGCCTTCCACAATGTGCGCGAAGTGCTGTGCAGCAGTCTTCGGATTGTGCAGGTAGCGCAGTGCCACCCAGCCAGCGGTGAAGTGGGCGTCGACGCGGTACACTCCGCGCATCGGGGGCGCCGCTTCGCGCGCGACGTTGTAGGCAGCCTGCGGGTTGTGCTGGTCCAGCAGTGTGCGTACCAGCAGGCGCCGCTCGAGCCACCATTGGTCGAGATCGACGAGCGCCTCCGGATCCTTCGGCGCGGTCAGAATAAGCTTCCCGGCTTCTTCCGGCTTGTTGTTCTGGCGTAGCCACTGCACGCGGGCAAAAATGTAGCCCGGCTCACGCTGCGAGGCAGCGGGCACGGCGTCGAGGAGTGCCTTTGCATTGCGGGCCTTTGCCAACACCGCGGCGCGGGCCTTGGCGACTATAAGGTCGTTGCCGCCGAGACGTTCGGCGGCGCGCAGCCCGGCGGTCGCATCGCCGGCGTAAAAGCGGGCCTCCATGCGCACTTTGTGATCGGCAGCAGTGAGCATGCTGCCGAACATCTCGAGTACCTTTTTCTCGACCTCTGCACTGCAGTCGTCATAGCGCCAGGCATGTTTCACCAGCACCGCCGCGCCGTCGCGATCGCCCAGGGTGAGCAGGACACGCGCGAGCATGTAGCGACCCTTGGCGGTTGACGCCGTCTTCGTCGCGAAAAAGGCTCGCACTGCCGCCGAATCAACACCATCATTCCAGAGCGCGTTCTCGGCGCGACGGCGGAACAGCGGCACATGCGGCCAAGCGGGGTTGGTCTTTACGAAAGCGGCGTATCGCTCGAAAGAGGGATTGGTGTTATCCGAACGCAGGATGACCCACTCGGCCAACTTGCTAGCAACCGGATCGGAGATACTCGCCTGGGCCGAATTGGCGTCGGCGTCTCTGCCTTTGCGCGCTGCTTCGATCACACGCTTCACCGCGGCGACATCATTCGCCGAGGTGGCCGCGTTAGGCGCAACAGCAAATGGCCCAGAGGCTGGGCGGACAAGCGGTTTGAATTCAGCACGGCTTTCGAACAGTGCCCCATGCAAACCGACATTGGCTTGGGCAAAGGCCGTCACCCCGCTGCCGTTGGGTTGCGGCCGCGTTTGAGGCAAGGGCGCTGCTTGCCGCACGGGTGCAATCGTTAGCTTGGCCGCTGCCGCAGCGGGTCGCGGGCGCGGCAAGGGCACCTTTTGCGCGGCCGCCAGCGCCGCGTCCGCGCATAGCCCGCAGGCTGCAATCACCACCAAAAATAAGCCCGAGCGGCTGTGGCCAGTCGCGTCCATCAAACCCCGCACTTGTCCTTCAATCCGTCCGACTCAGCGCCGAAACAGCAAATCTGCCAGCCCATTAGGCCAAAACTATTGATGAATGATACCGAAAAATTTCATCCGTCGGCATTATGGGCGGCAAGACGGGCAAAAACACGTTGTCGCATGGCGAGTTCCAGCCTGTCGGTGGCGGCGGAGGGCTTTCTTCGCGCTCTCCGACCCGATATCAATGGGGCTTAAACCTGCCTTTTGTGGAGAAGTCGTGTCATGACCGCCAACACGAGCTTTCGGGGCTCTTTTACCGCGCTGGTCACGCCGTTCAGAAACGGCTCGCTCGACGAAAAGGCGTTTCGCGACATCGTCGAATGGCAGATCGCGGAGGGCACGAATGGCCTGGTTCCGGTGGGAACCACGGGGGAAAGTCCGACTCTGTCGCATGACGAGCACAAGCAGGTGGTCGAATGGTGTATCGACCAGGCCGATGGCCGGGTGCCGGTCATCGCGGGTTCCGGTTCCAATTCAACCGCAGAGGCGATCGAACTGTCCCGTCATGCGGAGAACGCCGGAGCCGACGCCGTCCTGATCGTGACGCCTTACTACAACAAGCCGACGCAGGAAGGCCTTTACCAGCACTACAAAGCGATCAACGACGCGATCGGGATTCCGATCATCATCTACAACATTCCCGGACGGTCGATCGTCGACATGTCGGTCGAGACGATGGCGCGCCTGTTCGAGCTGAAAAACGTTGCTGGCGTGAAAGACGCGACCGCCAACATGGCTCGCGTTTCTCAGCAGCGCGCGGCCATGGGCACTGATTTCAATCAGCTGTCGGGCGAGGATATCACGGCACTTGGCTTCATGGCGCATGGCGGGCACGGATGCATCTCGGTGACGTCGAACGTGGCGCCACGCCTTTGCGCCGAATTCCAGGCAGCCTGTCTGAAGGGCGATTTCGCCACTGCACTTAAACTGCAGGACAAGCTCGCGCCGCTACACATCAATTTGTTCGTGGAAACCAGTCCGGCCCCGATCAAGTATGCGATGTCGCTTATCGGCAAGTGTGCCAACACGGTGCGGTTGCCGATGGTGCCGGCGAGCGAGAAAGCGCAGGTCGCCGTGCGGCAGGCGATGGTGCATGCCGGGCTGATCAACTAGCGGGCTGATCAACCAAGGCTGGAAGCCACGGCCTGGTGGATCATGCGCGGCGAGGTGGACCGTCATGCTTGAGGAATTCAAAAAATTTGCACTGCGCGGCAATGTTGTCGATCTTGCCGTCGGCGTGATTATCGGCGCCGCCTTTTCGGGGATCGTGAATTCACTGGTCGGCGACGTGATCATGCCGGTGATCGGTGCGGTTACCGGCGGCATCGACTTTTCGAACTATTACATCCCGCTGTCGTCCAAGGTGACGGCCGGCACCCTTGTGGAGGCAAAAAAACAAGGTGCCGTATTGGCTTGGGGAAGTTTTCTCACGATCGCACTTAACTTCATCATCATTGCTTTCGTGCTTTTCCTTGCGATCCGCGCACTGAACCGGCTTGCCCGCAAGGAGGACGAAAAGGCGCCTGAACCGTCGAAGACCGAGCAACTCCTCACGGAAATCCGCGACCAACTCAAATCGCGCTGAACCGCAATCGTCACAAATGGCCACAAAGCCCGAGCGCCGCTTCAAGGTGGTCTCCGACAACCGCAAGGCGCGATTCAACTACGCGATCGGCGAGACCTTCGAGGCCGGCATCGTTCTTACCGGCAGCGAGGTCAAATCATTGCGCGCAGGAAAGGCGACGATCGCTGAATCTTATGCCGATGCGCGCGGCGGGGAGCTCTGGCTGATCAATTCCAACATCCCGGAGTACCTGCAGGCGAGCCGTTTCAATCACGCGCCGAAGCGGGCACGCAAGCTGCTGCTGCAGAAGCGCGAGATCAACCGACTGACCGGTGCGGTCGAACGCGAAGGCATGACCATCGTGCCGTTAAAGCTTTACTTTAACGAAAAAGGCCGTGCCAAAGTTGAAATTGCGCTGGCGCGCGGCAAGAAACTGCACGACAAGCGTGAAACGCTCAAAAAGCGGTCGTGGGAGCGCGAACGCGGCCGCCTGATGCGTATGAAAGGCTAGGCCGCAACGCACCCGACCGCTATGGGATCACGCCACAAGCGATCCGCCCGCCGGCTTCACCTGTCGGGTCGGTCTTGTAGTCATCGCTTCCGGCGTGAATGACGATGGCCGAACCATCGGCGTCATACACCGAATTCGGCTTGCCCTTTTCGAGCGTGATCGCCGCATTCAAGACTTCGACCGTGAGGTCGCCGCTTTGCGGTATATGCAGATTGGGCATATCGCCGGCATGCTGGCCTTCGGGCGACATCATCCCGTGTTTCTTCCCCCCGGGGTTGAAGTGCCCACCCGCTGACGTGAAGGGAGGCTCGCATTTACCGACAGCGTGGACGTGAAAGGCATGCTCGCCTGGTGGCAGCCCTTTGAGTGATGCGTTAATCAATACGCCTTGCGTGGTTTGCGTGAGATTGACTGAGCCGACGTCCTTGCCTTCGGCATTTTTCATGACAACGGATGCGGTCTGTGCGGTAGCGGAAAGTGTCGAACCAAAAAGTGCAATGGCAGCTACAACGCCAACGCTGGTATATTTTTGGATTGTCATGGTTTCGCTCCCAGAATTGATCGGCAAGCATACCGTCACTAAGTGTTGACACCGGCGACTTGACGAGCAATCGCAATCACGTTGCTGTGAGGATGAAAGATCAGGAAAATCAGCATGGTGCCAACAAAGCTTGACCACTGCGTCATCCACGTTTCGGATTGGGACCGGTCCAATAAATTCTACGAAAAAGTAATAGGGGCCGAACTCGTGCAACGGCCGCACGGGTGGGCCTACCGGCTCGGTGACAAGCAGCTCAATGTCCATGGCCCGGGCGTAAAACCCGCCGAGGTCGCGCGTTTGCCGGTCCAGCCCGGCAACAGCGATCTGTGTTTTGAATGGCAAGGACCGATTGACGACGCGATAGCGCATCTGAAGGAACACGGCGTTGCCATAGAATGCGGCCCGATGCAGCGTTTTGGCGCAAAAGGGCCGGGCACCTCGGTCTATTTTCGGGATCCGGACGGCTCGCTCATGGAATTTATGAGCTACGGAGCAAAGAAATGACCGAAGCACCAGGCACGCATAATCCGCAATTTCTGCCACCGGGAATTCCCGTCCCGAAAGATGACGGTGCAGCGCGGCATCTCGTGGGTGCAAAACTGCCCGATTTGGCGCTTCCAGCCACCGATGGGGCGCCTGTCAATCTGTCCAGACTGAGGGGCCGGACCGTCATCTACATTTATCCGCGGACAGGCGTTCCGGGCGTCGATCCGCCTACCGGTTGGGACCAGATTCCGGGTGCGCGCGGCTGCACACCGCAGTCCTGTTCGTTTCGCGATCATTTCGGCGAACTCACGCGGCTCGGTGTGGCTCATCTCTACGGCCTTTCGACGCAGGACACGACCTACCAGGGTGAAGCGGCGACGCGCTTGCATCTGCCATTCGCACTGTTGTCGGACGAGAATCTGGCGCTGACAAATGCACTGAAGCTTCCGACATTCTCGGTCGCCGGCGTGACGCTGCTCAAGCGTATGGCGCTTGTCGTCGACGACAGCCAGATCACAAAGACGTTCTATCCCGTCTTTCCGCCGGACAAGAATGCCGCCGAGGTTATCGCCTGGCTTCAGGAATCGAGGTAGCGGCGCACGGTTGCAAAGACCTTCCGAAACATTTCGGGGGTGAGCACGCCGGTGTTCGTGTTGTAGCGCGAACAATGGTAGCTGCAGAACAGAGCAATTGGACCGAGCTCGTGCGTCTTGCCGTGCACAAACGGAAGCGCAGCCAGCCGGCCGCCGAGCGCGCGCACCGTGCTTTCATGTGCGATGCGGCCGAGAACAACGATAGCGCGCAGCTTTCTCATCTCGCCGATTGTAGGCGTCAGAAAATCGCGGCAGGTCCTTATTTCTTCCGGGGTCGGCTTGTTTTCGGGCGGGACGCAGCGCACCGCATTTGTGATTCTGCAATCGATAAGCTCGAGTCCGTCATCGGGATGCGCGTGATACTCGCCGCGAGCAAATTCATATTTACAAAGCGTCTCGTAAAGCAAGACCCCGGCATAGTCACCGGTGAACGGACGGCCGGTACGGTTGGCGCCCTGCAGCCCCGGCGCCAATCCGACAATCAGCAACCGCCCATTGATCGGTCCGAAAGATGGCACCGGAGAATTGAACCAGGTGGACTCTTTCGCGCGCCATGTTTTGCGGAAGGCGACAAGCCGCGGACAACGTGGACAGTCTCGTCCCGGCTTGCTGTCGGGCTCTGCCATTGTGCGTGATTTCATCCCGCGAATTTGCCCGGCGCACGACGCCGTCACACGGATAAAATCATGCGTGTAATAAAAACGCTATTGGTAGGAGTCATCGTCTTCGTCGGCCCCGACCGGAGCGCCCGCGCGTTGCGGCGACGCCGGCCTCTGCAGAAACTGCGGCGTATGGGATGCCGCGCGATCCTCGCGAGGGGGTCGCCCCTCGCGTGGAGTTCGCTCTGCAGGGTCGCGGCCGATCTTGGTCTGTAGCTCGACGATGTCGACAAAGACGTCAGCCTGACGGCGCAGCTCGTCTGCAACCATCGGCGGCTGCGTCGTTACGGTTGAAACGACGGTCACACGAACCCCTTTGCGTTGTACGGCTTCGACAAGCGAACGAAAATCGCCATCACCTGAAAAGAGCACCATGTGGTCGATGGTGCCGGCAATTTCCATGGCATCGACCGCGAGTTCGATGTCCATGTTTCCTTTGACTTTGCGCCGGCCGGTCTGATCGACGAATTCCTTAGTCGCCTTGGTGACGACCGAATAGCCGTTGTAGTCGAGCCAGTCGATCAGGGGGCGGATAGAAGAATATTCCTGATCCTCGATCACCGCCGTGTAATAAAAGGCACGCAACAAGTAGCCACGCGATTGAAATTCACGAAGCAACCGCTTGTAGTCGATGTCGAAACCGAGCGATTTTGCTGTTGCGTAGAGATTGGCGCCGTCAATGAATAAAGCGATTTTTTCTCCGGATACTGTCATTGGTCTCTCTCACAATTTACATAGGTTACTTTCAGACCCGCCGCGCGCAATGTGGAACGCTCCGCGTGCGCGGTTCCGGGTCCCCGTCAACAGAGCATTGTGGCGCCTTCGATCAATTCGGCTGCCACCTGCGCAAACGCCGTGCCGACAAAATCCCGAACCGTCGGCTTTCCGGCGCTTATGCCGTCGGGTAACAGACGGTTGAGGCTAAACCAAGACAAAAATGCTTGAAATTCCATGCGCCAGGGGATACCTAGCAGGCGAATTCGGGGACAAGTTCCACCATATGGAGTGACGAGCCGATGGCCCGTGTCACAGTAGAAGATTGCATTGATAAAGTTGAAAACCGTTTCGATCTGGTTCTGTTGGCCAGCCATCGGGCGCGCATGATTTCATCCGGGTCGCAGATAACGGTCGACCGCGACAACGACAAGAATCCGGTGGTCGCGCTGCGTGAAATTGCCGAAACGACCGTTTCGCCCGGCGATCTTAAGGAAGATCTTATTCACAGCCTTCAGAAATACGTCGAGGTTGATGAGCCTGAACCCGAGGTGCCGCTGATCGGAGCGGGCGCGGGAGCGAGCGTTGATTCTGACGATACTGAGGTAACTGCGGACCGCATGACCGAGGAGGAACTGCTGAAAGGCCTCGAAGGCCTGGCGCCGCCTGAGGAGCCGCCGGAAGAAGACGCTGAATAGCCTCACGTTAATTGCATCATGCGTTGCGACGGCCCGGCCTCAAAGCCGGGCCGTCGTCATTTATCAACCAGTCGGCTAAACCCTTGCAGTGTCATCGAAACGACGTGATATCTTGAGGTAGTTCCGTAGCGGCCGCTGCAGGGCACCAGAATGGCGCGTACGCGCTCCGACCTACCAAAAGTGCAAAAGCCGGTGCCCGCGCGGGCACTGCGCCCGGCCACCATTGCGCCGGCGCCGGAGAAGACAGTTCCAGCAAGAAAACCGCCGATGATGCGGCAGTACGACCTGATCGAACGCGTGCGCCGGTACAACCCGGACACGAATGAGGCGCTTCTCAATCGTGCCTACGTCTATGCGATGAAGGCGCATGGCGAGCAGCGGCGGGCGTCCGGCGATCCTTATTTCTCCCATCCGATCGAAGTCGCGGCCATTCTCACTGACCTCAAGCTTGACGACGCGACGATCGCGGCGGCCCTCCTGCACGACACTATTGAGGATACCGAGGCCACGCGCGCGGAAATCGACAGCCTGTTCGGTCACGACATCGGCCGGCTGGTCGAGGGGCTTACCAAGCTCAAAAAACTCGACCTCGTCACCAAAGAGGCAAAGCAGGCGGAAAACCTCCGCAAATTGCTGTTAGCGATCGCCGACGATGTGCGCGTGCTTCTGATCAAGCTCGCCGACCGGCTGCACAATATGCGAACGCTCCAGTACATGCCGCCGGAGGCTCGCCGGCGCGCTGCCGAAGAGACGCTCGAAATCTACGCGCCGCTCGCCGGCCGCATGGGCATGCACGAGATGCGCGAGGAGCTCGACGACCTGGCATTCCGCGAACTTTATCCGGAAGCCTATGACGTCGTAACGGCGCGGCTCAATGCACTCACCGAGCGCAGCAGGCTGCTGATTTCCGACATTGAAAAGCAACTGACCAAGAAACTTGCCGATCGCGGCATCGATGCGCGGGTCGTCAGCCGCCGCAAGCGTGCCTATTCGATCTGGCGGAAAATGGAACGCAAGTCGGTGGGATTCGAGCAGCTCTCCGACATTTTCGGATTTCGGGTGGTCGTGAAGAGCCTGGCCGACTGTTATCAGGCCCTCGGCATTGTCCACAGTACCTGGCCGATGGTGCCGGGGCGTTTCAAGGACTACATCTCGACGCCGAAAGGAAACGACTACCGCTCGATCCACACCACGGTGATAGGGCCGAGCAAGCAGCGTGTCGAATTGCAGATCCGCACCGTCAGCATGCACGAGATCGCCGAATACGGCATCGCCGCCCACGCACTCTACAAAGACAACGCAGGCTCTCCGACAGAGCTGCTGTCGCGCGAGTCGACTGCCTACGCGTGGCTGCGTCGCACGATCGAGCTGCTGGCAGAAGGCTCAAACCCGGAAGAATTTCTCGAGCATACCAAGCTCGAATTGTTTCACGATCAGGTGTTCTGCTTCACGCCGAAAGGCAAACTCATAGCGTTGCCGCGCAAGGCGACCCCGATTGATTTTGCCTACGCCGTCCACACTGACGTCGGCAACACTGCAGTCGGCTGCAAGATTAATGGCCAGATCGCGCCGCTGACGTCCGAGCTCGTCAACGGCGATGAAGTCGAAATCGTAACGTCGAAATCGCAACATGCCCCACCGGCGGCCTGGGAGTCCATTGTAATGACCGGAAAGGCGCGCGCGGCCATTCGCCGTGCGACGCGCCAAGCCGTGCGTCTGCAATATGCCGGTCTGGGCCGGCGTATCGTCGAAAGGTTGTTCCAGCGCGCCAAGATCGCTTTTTCGGATGAAAAGCTGACCGGCGCGCTGCCGCGTCTCGCGCGGGCTTCGGTCGAGGATGTGATGGCTGCGGTCGGACGAAGCGAGCTCAAGGCGTCCGACGTCGCCCGGGCGATGTACCCCGACTATAAGGAAGAGCGCGCGGCTGCCATGGCGGCCAAGCCGAAGACCGAGAGCGGATGGTTTGGTCTAAGAAAGATCACGTCGGTCAAGTTCAAGGTGCCGGACAATGCTGTCGGACCCGCGATTCCCATCCGCGGGATCAATGGTGATCTGCCCGTACGATTTGCGCCTAATGGGGGTGCCGTGCCAGGCGACCGCATCGTCGGCATCCTGTCTCCGGGTGAGGGCATTACGATCTACCCGATCCAATCCCCCGCCTTGAGTGAATTCGAGGACAAGCCCGAGCGTTGGCTCGACGTGCGTTGGGATGAGGAGGAGCACACGCCGCAGCGTTTTCCTGCCCGCATCGAGGTGCAGTCCGTGAACGAGCCAGGCTCGCTGGCACAGATTGCGCAGGTCATTGCGGAGCATGATGGCAACATCGACAATATTCGCATGACCCGGCGCGCGCCGGATTTCACTGACGTCATGATCGACCTTGAGGTCTACGACCTCAAGCATCTGACCGCGATATTGGCGCAGTTGCGCGCGAAGCCGGTGGTTGCCAAGGCCGAGAGGGTGAACGGCTAGCGCATGGATCGTCTTCGGCTTGGGGTCAATATCGATCACGTCGCTACGATCCGGAACGCGCGGGGCGGCCGTCATCCGGACCCCGTGCGGGCCGCGAAGCTGGCAATTGCCGCCGGTTGTGACGGTATCACGGCTCACCTGCGCGAGGACCGTCGTCACATTCGCGACGACGACATTGCTCGTTTGAAGGCTGAGATCGACAAGCCGCTCAATTTTGAAATGGCGGCCACCGATGAAATGATTGGCATCGCTCTCAGGACCAAACCGCATGCTGCTTGCCTCGTGCCGGAGAGGCGCACGGAGCGCACTACTGAAGGCGGTCTCGATGCTGTCGGCCAGCGCTCGCAGCTGGCGCCGGCGATCCGCACGCTCAAGGGTGCCGGGATCCGCGTTTCTCTTTTTATCGGGGCAGCACCCGCGCAGATCGAAATGGCGGCCGAGTTAGGCGCGCCCGCGATCGAAATCCACACCGGCGGCTGGTGTGATGCATTGGCTGAACGGCGTATGCGTGAGGCGGAAGCCGAGTGGCAGAGTATTCGTGACGGTGCTGAGCGCGCATCGGGGCTTGGTTTGGAAGTGCATGCCGGCCATGGACTCGACTATGGGACAGCAGAGACCATTGCGGCGTTGCCGCAGGTGGTCGAGCTCAACATCGGCCATTTCCTTATCGGTGAGTCGGTATTTGAAGGTCTGGCTGAAACGATAAAATTCATGCGGGCGGCCATGGACCGCGGCCGGAAAAAGGCGCGCGCATGATTATTGGGCTGGGCTCTGACATCGTCGACGTACGGCGCATTGCGAAAGTGATCGAACGCCACGGAGACCGGTTCCTTGATCGAATTTTCACGACGGTCGAACGGACCAAAGCCGAAAACAGAGCAAACGCGGTTGAAACCTACGCAAAACGTTTTGCCGCCAAAGAGGCGTGCGCCAAGGCGCTCGGCACAGGGCTCAGGCGCGGCGTTTTCTGGCGTGACATGGGCGTTATCAATCTTTCAGGCGGTCGCCCGACGATGAAGCTCACCGGCGGCGCGCTCGTGCGGTTGCGCTCTATTACGCCTGTCGGCTGCGAAGCCAGAATCGATGTTTCTCTGACAGACGAAGGTCCGACCGCGCAGGCCATCGTCATTATCTCCGCCGAGCCTATACCGGGTCGGGTCGCCGAAAATTGACGGCAGAAACACCAATTCAGGTAATTGTTTGCACGATGCGTTGCCCCTTGTTCATTGCTTGTCCGGAGGCCACCCGCTACAAAGTCGCCGGGGCGCGCAAGCCGTTTGGCGGGACGAAAGGCCTATGAGCGTGACATCTGGGACAAAGCGAAAAGAGGGCGGCATCGGTGAAACGGTGCGGGTAATCATCCACGCCCTGATCATTGCGCTGGTGATCCGCACATTTTTCTTTCAGCCGTTCAATATTCCCTCCGGCTCGATGAAAGACACGCTACTGGTTGGCGACTACCTGTTCGTGTCGAAATACACCTACGGTTACAGCAAGTATTCCTTTCCGCTATCGCCCTCGATTTTTTCCGGACGCATTCCCGGAGACTGGCTTCCGGAGCGCGGGGATGTGGTGGTGTTTCGGCTGCCGAAGGACCCCTCGACTGATTACATCAAGCGCGTAATCGGACTGCCGGGCGACAAGATCCAGGTGATCGACGGTGTCGTGAGCATCAACGGCGTGCCGGTCAAGCACGAACGCGCGCCGGACTTCATCGAGACTGAAGAGGGAGTTCGCGAGGCCCCAGTCAAGCGATGGAAGGATACGCTGCCGAACGGCGTTGGCTTTTACACGCTCGATCTGGTGGACAATGGCTTTGCCGACAATACTCAGGTCTACACCGTTCCACCCGGGCACTATTTCATGATGGGCGATAACCGCGACAATTCCACTGACAGCCGGTTCAGCCAGGTCGGCATGGTGCCGTTCGAGAATATTGTGGGCAAAGCGCAGATCATCTTCTTTTCCGTCTACGAGGGCGAGCGCGCCTGGCAATTCTGGCGTTGGCCGTTCTCGGTGCGCTGGAGCAGGTTGTTCACGATCGTCAAATGAGCCGCAAGGCGAAGGACCGGACCGCGCTCGAAGACAGGATCGGCTTTAAATTTGCCGACAAGGATCTGCTTGAACGTGCGCTGACGCACATTTCCGCGCTGTCGGGCGGCAACCGCGCTGCCAGCTATCAGAGGCTCGAATTCCTCGGTGACCACGTTCTTGGCCTCGTCATATCCGACATGCTGTACCGCGCTTTTCCGAAGGCGAATGAGGGCGAATTGTCCCGGCGTCTTGCCGATCTGGTGCGCAAGGAAACCTGCGCTGAGGTTGCACGTGCGATGGATCTTGGCCCCGTCCTCAAACTCGGGAATTCGGAGTCGCATGCTGGCGGGAGGCGCCGGACCACGATACTCGCTGACGTGTGCGAGGCGCTTGTCGGCGCGGTGTTTATCGATGGCGGCTACAATGCGGCGGACGAACTGATCGCGCGCTTTTGGAAAGAGCGGATGCTCAAGCCACTGCGGCCGCTGCGCGATCCAAAAACGATCCTGCAGGAATGGGCGCAGGCTCGCGGCTTTCCGACCCCGGACTATCGTGAGTTGGCGCGCACGGGACCACACCACGATCCTGAATTCCGCGTGGCCGTCGTGCTACCGGACCGGCCGCCGGCGGAAGGTATCGGCAGTTCCAAGCGCGCCGCCGAACAGGCCGCCGCTGCCGCCATGCTTACCAGCGTCGGTGTGCCGGCGGACAAGCTTGATGGCTGACGATTCCACCCGCTGTGGCTTCATCGCGCTCATTGGGGCGCCCAATGCCGGTAAGTCGACGCTGCTGAATGCGCTGGTCGGGTCAAAGGTCAGCATCGTCTCGCGAAAGGTTCAGACCACGCGCGCATTGATCCGTGGCATCGCCGTCGAAGGTCAGGCCCAGCTTATTTTTGTCGACACGCCTGGAATATTTTCGCCGCGGCGCAGGCTAGATCGCGCGATGGTCACGACGGCCTGGACGGGCGCGCACGAAGCGGATCTGGTTGGCGTTCTGATCGATGCACGCAATGGCATTGAAGACGAAGCAGAGGATATTCTTCGTAGGCTTGGCGACGTTAAGACACCACGAGTCCTCATTCTCAACAAAATCGATGTGGTCTCGAAAGAAACGCTGCTCACGCTTGCGAAAGATGCCAACGCGGCAGCGAAGTTTGAGGCAACTTTCATGGTTTCTGCGCTGACGGGCGACGGGGTCGGCGATCTGAAGACATGGCTGGCGCAGCGCGTGCCGCACGGGCCGTGGCTTTACCCGGCGGATCAGATCTCCGAAGCGCCGATGCGCCAACTCGCGGCCGAGGTCACGCGCGAGAAGCTGTTTGAGCGCCTACACCAGGAGCTGCCCTACCATTCGACGGTTGAAACTGATGTCTGGAAAGAGCTTCGCCGCGGCGACGTCAGGATCGAGCAGACAATCTATGTGGAGCGCGAAAGCCAGCGAAAAATCGTGCTGGGAAAAGGTGGTCAGACCATCAAGGCGATCGGCGAGGCTGCGCGCAAGGAGATAGCGGAAATAGCCGACGCCAAAGTTCATTTGTTTTTGTTTGTCAAAGTGCGCGAGAAGTGGGGAGATGACCCCGAGCGGTATCGGGCCATGGGGCTGGAGTTTCCAAAAGAGTGAAGTAGAACAAGGCGTCGGCGAGAATCTGCGCCATGCAATGGACTGATGAAGGCATCGTGCTTGGCGTCAAGCGTCACGGGGAGGGCAATGCCATCCTCGAGTTGATGACGCGTGAGCATGGCCGCCATCTTGGCCTTGTGCGGGGCGGATCTGGCTCGCGTCTCAAGCCGGTGCTCCAGCCGGGCAACTGCGTCAGCGCCACCTGGCGGGCGCGACTCGATGAGCATCTCGGCAAATACTCCGTTGAGGCTCTCAATCTGAGGGCGGCCGGTTTCTTTTCGTCCGCGCATGCGATCTACGGTATCGGTCACTTGGCGGCGCTGATGCGGCTGTTGCCCGAGCGTGACCCGCATTTGGGCCTCTACCAATCGCTGGATGCGATTTTTAGCCGGCTTGATGATGCTACGAGTGCTGCGCCGATGGTCGTGCGGTTTGAATTGCAACTGCTGTCCGAAATTGGCTTCGGTCTCGATCTCGAGCGATGCGTGGCGACCGGTGCGTCCGGTGACCTTGTCTATGTGTCGCCGAAATCGGGACGGGCCGTGTCCCGTCTGGCGGGCGAGCCATGGGCGGACAAAATGTTAAGGCTGCCGGCGTTCCTGCAGGATCGGGAAATAGAGCCAACCGGACCGGATCTTGCCGATGGATTTGCGCTGACGGGGTATTTCCTGACCCGCTATGTGCTAGAGCCACGCGGTCTCGCGCTGGGCGACGAACGCGCGTACTTCATAGCCGCGCTCAATCGCGCTTTGCCAAGCGTTGCATAGCACTGGTCGCCCGCGAGGGGCGACCAGCACGCCTTCCGGAATGGTCCTGCTGTCAGTAGCGGTAGCGATAGTAACGCGGGCCGGTCCACCAGCACGCGCGGCGCCACCCGCAGCCCCAAGGGCCACAACGCCAAACCCGGCGACAGACATAAGCGACGTCCTGAACCAGGCTGGATCCGTCGATCGCTTTGGCGATACCAGCCGGCATTGCAACCGTCATGGCATCGGCGCGATTCGTTATTGACCCCGCCGCAAGAATGGCAAGCGTGGCGGCAGTCGTAAGTACAATCCGGAGCATTGCTTCCTCCACCCAGTAGAAATTTGCCCCCTCCGTAGTCTTGCGCAACCCAACTCAGTCAAGGCCTACAGGTTCACAAACAATACGCAAAAATCTCGAAGATTGGGTGGCTGGACCGTTCATCGCTTGTTCATCGCCGCGCAACCGACTAGCTATCAGGCATGGGAAAGCGACTGATTCCCCCCGACAAAGGTAACGTTGAAGAGGTTGCGCTGCGCGAGGCGCTGGAAGAGCGCTACCTCGCTTATGCCCTTTCCACGATTATGAATCGGGCCTTGCCCGATGCGCGCGACGGCCTCAAGCCGGTACACCGCCGCATTCTCTATGGCATGCGCTTGTTGCGACTCGATCCGGGAGCGGCGTTCAAGAAATCCGCCAAGGTCGTCGGCGATGTGATGGGTAACTTCCACCCGCACGGCGACCAGGCGATCTATGACGCGCTGGTAAGGCTCGCGCAGGACTTTGCGCAGCGCTATCCGCTGGTGGACGGGCAGGGCAACTTCGGAAACGTCGATGGCGATAACGCCGCCGCCATGCGCTACACCGAGGCGCGGCTCACCGAAGTGGCGCGGCTGCTGATCGAGGGCATCGACGAGGACGCAGTTGATTTTCGCGCGACCTATGACGGCACCAATGAAGAACCGGTGGTGCTGCCGGCGGCCTTTCCCAATCTGCTCGCCAACGGCTCTCAGGGTATTGCAGTCGGCATGGCGACCGCCATTCCGCCGCACAATGCAGCTGAACTGTGCGACGCTGCGCTGTTCCTCATTGACAACCCGAAAGCACGCAGCAAGACGCTCCTGAAATACGTCAAGGGACCCGATTTTCCCACCGGCGGCGTCATCGTCGATACGCCCGAGACAATTGCCGAAGCATACAATACCGGGCGCGGCTCCTTCCGTGTTCGCGCGCGATGGAAGCAGGAAGATACGGGCCGCGGAACATACGTCATTGTTATCACCGAAATTCCCTGGCTGGTGCAGAAGTCGCGCCTCGTCGAAAAACTCGCCGAACTCATCAACGAAAAAAAGCTGCCACTCGTAGCCGACGTTCGCGATGAATCGGCCGAAGACATTCGCCTGGTAATTGAGCCGCGCTCACGTTCGGTCGATGCCGAGCTGATGATGGAATCGCTTTTCAAGCTTACCGAGCTTGAAGGCCGCATTCCGCTAAACATGAACGTGCTCGTGAAAGGCCGCGTCCCGCAGGTGCTTGGGCTTGCGGAAGCGCTGCGCGAATGGCTCGACCACCGACGGGAAGTGCTGCTCCGCCGGTCCAAACACCGGCTGGCTGAAATTGAACATCGCCTGGAAGTGCTTGGCGGATACCTGGTCGCCTATCTCAACCTCGACAAGGTGATCAAAATCATCCGCAAAGAGGACGAGCCAAAGCCCGTTCTGATGAAGACCTTCAAGCTGAGCGAGGTCCAGGCCGAGGCGATCCTCAACATGCGGCTGCGCAATCTGCGCAAGCTCGAGGAAATGGAAATCCGCGCCGAGGACAAGGCTCTGCGTGAGGAACGAACGAAGCTGAAGTCGCTGATCGGGTCGCCGGCGCAGCAGTGGAAGACGATCGCCGGCCAGATCAAAGAACTGAAGAACACCTTTGGCCCGAAAACCGATCTCGGGCGCCGCCGCACGACCTTTGGCATTGCACCTGCGCATGACGAGGCGGCGATCGAAGAGGCCATGGTGGTGCGCGAGCCTATAACCGTCGTGGTGTCGGAGAAGGGATGGATCCGAGCCCTGCGCGGCCATGTCACCGATCTTTCCGGTGTGACCTTCAAGACAGACGACGACTTGAAGTTTGCCTTCCCGACCGAAACGACAGCAAAGATTCTGATCTTTGGCAGCAATGGCCGGTTCTACACGATTGAAGCCTCAAAGCTCCCGGGCGGGCGAGGGCACGGGGAGCCGGTCCGCCTATTTATCGACCTTGAAGATGCCGACGTGGTCGCTGCACTCGCCTATCAAGGCGGACGCAAGTTTTTGGTTGCGAGCTACGGCGGTAATGGGTTCGTGGTGCCCGAGGACGATGTGCTCGGAACGACTCGTAAGGGCAAACAAGTGCTTAATTTGAAGTCGCCTGACAAGGCCACGGGCATGACGACGGTTGACGGTGAACTGGCGGCCGCAATCGGTGCAAACAGGAAGATGGTGATCTTCGCGTTGGATCAAGTGCCGGAAATGGGTCGCGGGCGCGGCGTGCGGCTGCAGCGCTACAAGGAAAAAGGCCTATCCGACGTTACGACCTTCAAGGCGAATGGCGGCATGTCTTGGATCGACGGTGCCGGACGGAGTTTCACGTTGGATATGAAGGAACTAAAAGACTGGCGCGGCAACCGCGCCGACGCCGGCCGTATCGCGCCAAAGGGTTTTCCGAAAAACAACAAATTCCGCAGCCTGCCGACCGGCGGCAAGAGCGCCGACGACGACCAGTAGTCAGGTCGCCACAAAAAGCAAAGACCGCTCTGACTTCTCGAGCAGGGCTGCGGCAGTGTCGCCGAAGAAGAGCCTTTCGCCCGGACGCCGGCCCACACCCATCACGACAAGATTGTGGCTGCGCCGTTCAATTTCCCGCAGTATGGCTTCGTCCGCCGCCGGCTCAGCGACGACCGCAGTGCGAATGCTCATATTGTAGCCGTCGGCGATGGCAACAATGTCCTTCAGGATAGCCTCTTCGTTGCGGCGGTTTCGAATTCCCCGTCGCATACCGCGCCGGCCGGCAGTCCGCGCCGCAACGTAGAGCACCGTGACGGGCGCCTTGGTGGCGCGCGCGAGCGTAATCGCGACCTCGGCCGCGCGCCGGGAGGGTTCGGTGCCGTTCACCGGAACAAGGACGCTAAACTCGCTGTTTGGTTTTTTCTCCAAATCATCGCGCGCAGCCGCAATAATGAGGGGCCCATCAAATCCCCTGGCCAAATTGGCAACGCCGCTATCAAAATCCGCACTTCGCTTGGATGTCGCCTCCAGCCCGATAATGAAAGCGTCATACCCCTTTTTGGCCTCTTCAGCGATGGTGGCGGGGCTCGGCTGCTCGTGCACGATCGTCGTCACTTCGACGGACGCATCGACTTTCTCCTCGCTTTTTTGTTTATCTTTGATCTCGGCTGCGGCCTGCTGAACCGTATCTCCAGCCTTTTCAGCCTTTTCGATCCTCTTTTCAGTCTTTTCGGTTTTCCTGGCGCTTCCTTTTGATTCTTCGTCTTTCTTTTTGTCAGGAGGCACGCCCATCTTTTCTGAGTTGTCGGGCATCGTGCCTTCGATCTTGCCGGAGTCCGGAATATGAAGGACCGTCGTAGGCATTCCGTGAGTACCCGCGAGCACTCCTGCAACGCGTGACGCGAATTGTCCATTGGGGCTGTCATCGACTGCGAGTAGCAGGCGTTCGAGATTCGGAACGAAGCCTCTTGCCTCGAGCTCTTCACGTTCAAGCCGCTGCTTTTCTTCTTTTCGCATTGGGATGCGGCTGAGTGCCCACCGCAATGTCGGTGGCATAGCCATCGTCGTAAGGAGCGCCATGGCTACAATCATTGTGAAAAGGTCCTGATTTAGGGCGCCCATCGACAGCCCGACGGTGGCAATGATGACTTCTGTTGACCCGCGGGCATTCATTCCGCATGCAAGCGCGAACCCCTCGCGTTTGGTCAGGCCACCAAGTTCTGCGCCGACAAATGCACCAGTAAATTTTCCAACGCTCGCGATGAGTATAAGTCCGATGGTGAACAATGCGATTTTTGGATCGGCCAAGATCGTGAGATCGGCAGTCAATCCGGCAATCCCGAAAAACACCGGTGCGAAAAATGCGGTAATGATACCGCGCAACTGCTCGTCGATGTGCCGAGTAAGAATGGGAGATTCGCCAACCAACAACCCCGCGACGAAAGCGCCGAGCACAGTGTGCACGCCGATCAAATAGGTGATGAGGGCCATGACGCCCATGATCACAAGAATGGCCGTGATCACTGCAAACTCGCTGACGAAAGTATCGTTGACCCAACGGATTATAAAAAATACGGCGCGGCGACCGATCGTGAGACTCGCAACCATAAAGACAATCGTGCCGATGACGCTTTGCGCCAACGATACCGTCTCAATAGAGCCGTGCAACGCGAGGCTGAAGATGATCGAGACGATGATCCAGCCAACGCTGTCATCGATGATCGCAGAAGCGAGAATGACCTGACCGACGACGCGGCGCATGAAATTCATTTCGCGCACAACCATCGCCACGATTTTCACCGAGGCGATCGACAGGGCGGTACCCAGAAAGAGCGAAGTGATCAGACGTTTTCCGGGGTCCGGCAACATGCTGTCCGGCAGCATCTCGCCAAGCCCGACTCCGCAAAGAAACGGAATGACGATGCCCATCAGCGAGGCAAACAGGGACGCGCGGCCCGTCTTTCGCACAAGCTTGAGGTCTGTCTCCATCCCGGTGAGCAGCAGCAGGAGCAAAATGCCAAACTGCGAGATCGCATCGATCATCGCCTTCTGTTCGGTGTTCTTCGGAAAGAGCGCGTGCTGCAAGTCCGGAAAAAGAAAGCCAAAAAAGGATGGGCCGAGCAGCAGTCCGGCAATTAGCTGACCCATGACGGCAGGCTGGCGCAACCGCAACATCGCTTCGCCCAGCACTCGGCCGACCATCATGAGCGTGATGATCTGTGCAAAGAATATTGCGTCGGACGGACCCTTGCCGCCTTCGGCCGCCCACACCGGCGCAGCCGTAAGAAGGGGCAGGGCGCCCAGCCAAACGCAAAGGCGAACCATCTTCATTTCGCCTGCAAGCTCCCGACGCCCGGCCGAAGGTATCGGACCGGATAGCGACAGTATTCGCCAGTTGAAAACACTCAGCTTGCGTCCCCGGTCACGCCCCCAAGCCCCCGACAACTCAAGCGGATTCCAAAGGTTCCGGGATTAATGCAATTGCAAATTATTCGCAATAAGCTAGATTAGCAGCCGGACCTAGGCCCTTTTTCGAATCATCTGATGGATGCGACGACACGAAAATCAATGACTGATGCGCCGGGTTGGCGCCGCGAACGCGGCCGGCCGCCACTAGCCGAGGTCTTCGGTTCGATTGCCACCCGTCCTTCAGGATCACTTGGTAAAAAGCTCCTCGCCTTTCTCGGACCGGGTTACCTGGTCGCCGTTGGTTACATGGACCCCGGCAACTGGGCGACGTCGCTGGCCGGGGGGTCGAAGTTTGGTTATGCGCTTCTCACGGTCGCGCTTCTTTCGAACTTGATGGCGATCCTGCTGCAGGCGCTGTGCGCTCGTCTCGGCATTGCGTCGGGCCGCGACCTCGCCCAGGCCTGCCGTGACGCGTTTCCGCGCGCGGTGTCGTGGCCGTTGTGGATACTCGCTGAAATTGCGATCTGCTCTACCGACCTCGCGGAAGTGATTGGCACTGCCATCGGCCTCAACCTGCTGTTTGGCATTCCGCTCGAGATCGGCGTTCTGATCACCGCGCTCGACGTGTTCCTGATCCTATGGATGCAGAACCTCGGCTTTCGTTGGATCGAGGCGTTTATCGTCACGCTGCTGGGGGTCATCGCGGTTTGTTTCGCCATCCAGATTGCGCTTGCCGATCCGCAATGGGGCGCAGTAATCCGCGGCTTTGCGCCGACCACCAACATCCTCACTAACCCCGATATGTTGTACCTCGCGATCGGCATCATCGGCGCGACCGTGATGCCGCACAATCTATATCTGCATTCGGGTGTCGTGCAGACTCGCCGTTTCGGCGAGGGCATCGAGGACCGACGCGAGGCAATCAAGCTTGCTACCATCGATTCCACCATCGCGCTGATGTTTGCGCTGCTGATCAATGCCTCGATCCTGATTCTGGCAGCTGCGACCTTCAACAAGACCGGACAGACTGATGTTTCCGAACTCGGCGACGTCCACAAGTTAATCGCGCCACTGCTCGGCTCCGGAATGGCGCCGATGCTGTTTGCGATCGCGCTTTTATGCTGCGGGATGAACTCGACCGTGACGGCGACGCTGGCAGGTCAGATCGTGATGGAGGGTTTTATCGACATCCGGCTGCCGCCTTGGGCGCGGCGACTGGTGACCCGCGCTATCGCCATCGTGCCGGCCGCCATTGTCACGATTTGGTATGGCGAGGCCGGAACGGCGAAGCTTTTGATCCTTAGCCAAGTCGTGCTCGGCGTTGCACTTCCGTTTTCGATCGTGCCGCTGGTGATGTTCACCGCCGACCGTCGCAAACTGGGTGAACTTGTCGCGCCGCACTGGGTAACCGCGCTCGCGGCCATCACCGCTGCTATTCTCATCGCGCTCAATTTTAAGCTGCTTTACGATATCGTTTTTGGCTAAAGCAGCTAGCGCTCGACCCGACTCCAGCCTGACGGCATCAGGCGCTCTTGCGGCAGAAAACGGCCCTTGTAGTCCATCTTGCGTGAGCCGGGCACCCAGTAGCCCAGATAGACGTAGGGCAGGCCCATTCGTTTCGCGCGCTCGATGTGATCAAGGATCATGAAAGTGCCGAGTGAGCGATCGCCCTCGTCCGGTTCGAAAAAGGAATAGACCATGGATAGACCGTCGCTGAGCACGTCGGTGAGGGCGACGGCAAGCATCTGGCCAGTGTTACGTCCATTGACACCCAGATAGGGTTCGCGGCGGCGATACTCGACAACACGGGTATCGACATGGCTGTCCTCGATCATCATGGCGTAGTCGAGCACCGTCATGTCAGCCATGCCGCCGTCGCGGTGCCGTGCATCGAGGTAAGCTCGAAACACGGAATACTGTTCGGATGTCGGTGCGGGCGAACGCATATGGCCGACCATGTCGGCATTGCGTTCGGCGATTCGACGCATGTTGCGGGATGGCGCAAAATCCGCAGCGATCACGCGGACCGACACGCAGGCCCGACACCCTTCGCAGGCAGGCCGGTAGGCAATGGATTGACTACGGCGGAATCCGCCGTGGGTGAGAAGATCGTTGAGTTCGCCGGCGCGTTCCCCGACCAGGTGTGTAAACACCTTGCGTTCTTCCTGGCCGTCCAGGTAGGGGCAGGGCGAGGGCGCCGTAAGGTAGAATTGCGGTGTATCGCGCGAGTGCTGGGTCACTAATCAGGCCGTGCTGTCGTGGTTCGGGATTCGCTCTAGCATTGCGCGCCGGACGCCCGGCGTCAAAGCCCCTAGCCGGCGCGGGCGCCCTGCACGGATCCCCGTCGCATTGAGGCCCGAGACGCATTGTTAATAATGACGGTGCCAAGCAGGATGTCGTGCAGAAGCCGCCGGCGCTGATTGAAGAAGGCTACTAACAGCACGAACGGCGTGAAGAACGACACCGTGAACCAGAACGCTATGGCATGCACGGCGCCCAATACGAAATAGGCCGGCGCGCCGTACCAGGTGCGCATTTCGAGATCCATCACCCGCATTCCGACGGTTGCGGAATTCGGTCCTCCGAGCGTGCCGCCAAAGTAGAGCAATGCCCAGATGACCGTTGCAGGCGAGAGCAGCCAATAGAGGGCAAATCCAAGCCCCAGCGTGACAATTCCAAAGGCGAAAATGAACATCGCTGCCAGCAAGACCGGGACGGCGAGAATAATGAAGTCGATGACAAAGGCCACGACCCGGCGCGCCAAAACGCCCTCGAACAGTTCCGGCTGGGTGGCTGGATCGTAGGCGTGTGGTTTGACATCGATCGACATTACGCAAGCTCCCGCTGCCATCGCATTATAGCGTAGCCAGTGTCGGTCCAGATGGAGAAAGATGAGGCCATCTGCAAGGGCCTGCCGCATTGGTCGCGGGCGCGGCTGGAACCTTTGCCAGCCTTGCGGCATGGTGCTGCGGATGGCGCCAAGACCAGAAAATTCTGCTACAGCCCTTGCCGACATTGAAGCGGCCCGTCGCGTCATCGCAGGCGTGGTGCTGCGTACCCCAATGTTGCCGGCGCCAAAGCTCTCCGCGCTCACCGGCGCCGAGGTTTACGTCAAATACGAAAATCTCCAGGTCACCAATTCATTCAAGGATCGTGGCGCCCTGGTGAAGCTAGCGTCGCTGAGCGCGGCCGAACGGACACACGGCGTAATCGCCATGTCGGCGGGCAACCATGCCCAGGCGGTGGCCTATCATGCCCAGCGGCTCGGTATTCCGGCGACCATTGTGATGCCGGTGACGACGCCGTTCGTGAAGATAGCGGCAACCCGCTCCTATGGTGCTGAAGTCGTTTTGCATGGGGAGACAGTAGCCGAGGCGCAGTCGCGTTGCGAACAGATCCAATCGCAGCGCGGGCTTCTGCTCGTTCATCCTTATGATGACCCCCGTATTATCGCAGGGCAGGGAACGATCGCACTCGAAATGCTGGAAGATGTTCCCGACCTGGAGATTCTCGTGTTTCCCGTCGGGGGTGGCGGACTTATTGCAGGCAATGTCATTGCAGCGCGTGCCAAAAGCCGCAGTATAGAAGTCGTGGGGGCAGAATCCGCGCTTTATCCTTCCATCTGGAACGCGCTGCACAACGAGAGCCGGCCGATCGGCGGGTCGACCCTTGCCGAGGGCATTGCTGTCAAGAATGTTGGCAAACTTACATTGCCGATCATTCGCGACCTCGTTTCGGAGATCATTTTGGTCGATGAAGTGCAGCTCGAGCGCGCCGTCAACGCCTATCTAACCTTGCAAAAGACTATGGCGGAGGGTGCCGGCGCCGCAGGCCTTGCCGCCATGCTCGCAAGGCCTGAGCTATTCAAAAGCAAAAGGGTCGGGCTGGTGCTGTGCGGAGGCAACATCGACGCGCGCGTGGTCGCTTCCATCATGGTGCGGGAGCTCGAACGTGAGAACCGTATCGTGTCGTTCCGATTGACCATTCCGGATCGGCCTGGCGTCCTTGGGACCATCGCGACACGCCTTGGGACGTTGGGCGCCAATATTCTCGAGGTCAATCACCGGCGGCTGTTTCTGGATGTGCCCGCGAAAGGCGCCAAGCTCGACGTGACTGTCGAGACACGCGATGCTGCGCACGCCGAGGAGATCATGCGTGTGCTCGCCGCTGACGGCTATCAGCCTGTCCGGATCGAGCCTGGCGCAGCTTTGGAATAAGTTGCTCAGGCCGCCGACGATTGCGCTGGCATGTCGGGGATTTGCAGTTCGTTGACGACGGGGTCGCTCTTGTGGATCGCGAGTAAATTGATGCCTGCTTCGACGACCTTATATCCGCATTGATCGAGGAAGCTGCGCAGACGCTCGCGGCCTGCCTTGATGGATTCAACCAAAAAAATTGGATGGCTGCGCTCGATCGTCTGGCGCGCGCCCTCCAGCGCCTCGAGCTCCATTCCCTCGATGTCGAGCTTGATGAAATCCACGCGGGGCAAACTGAGTGCGTCGATCGACATCTTCTGGATCGCGACTGTGTTGCCTGCCGAATAGTCGATCGGCTGGCCAATGAATTCCGTTTCGGCGCGCGGCTTCAGCTCCAGGCTTCCAAAGCTAGACGGGACAAGGTAGTCCGGCGTCGGAATCAGCATGATGCCTTGCTCCGACGATATTGCCGCATGCATCGCAATTGCATTGAAGCAGTTGTTGATCGCGATGTTCCCGGCAAGCGCATAATAAATTCGCTCCTGGGCTTCGATTCCAATGACCGAGCCCCAGCCGGTCATCGCCGTCGCCCATTCGACAGTGTGAACGCCGATATTGGCGCCACCATCGATGGCAACCACGCCGTCGCCGTGGACGCGCTTGCGTGCCTCGATCAATTGCAGCGCGAGCTCGACCTCCACCGGATCGAATGTAGCCGCTTCCAGCAGTTGGTAGCCGACACCGACGCCCCTACCGGGGCCACTCATGCGATAGTCGAGACGATTGACGATCATCGTACCGTGATTGGATGAGGCAAGCACGAAAGCCAGCTTGCGTCCGACATTGCGCATGAATTTCTCCTGGGCGGCGGACGCAATACGGGCGCGGGTTGGGCCGAATCAGCGGTGAGTATAAGGCCTATTGCGCTAGCCGCGCATTGCCCGCCAGATCCGCTCAGGGGTCGCCGGCATCTCGATATGCCTGACCCCGAACTCGGACAGGGCATCGACCAGTGCGTTTGCGACCGCCGGCAGCGCCCCGACGCACCCGGCCTCGCCAGCGCCTTTCACGCCCAGCGGATTGGTCTTGGTCGGCACCGGATTGCTCTCAACCTCCATGTCGCAGAGGTCGTGCGCATGCGGCATGGCGTAGTCCATGAATGACGCGGTGACGAGCTGACCGGAAGCATCGAAATGGATGTCCTCCATGAGGGCCTGCCCGGCACCCTGGGCGATGCCGCCGTGGACCTGCCCGTGCAGCAACAAGGGATTGAGAACCGTGCCGAAGTCATCGACGACGCTGTAGCGGGTGATCTCGACCTTGCCAGTCTCGCGATCAATTTCGAGCTCGCAGGTGTGGCAGCCGTTCGGATAATTGTTTACCGGCGCCTTGTAGACGGCCGTTGCGAACAGACCCGGCTCCATGCCTCTTGGAAGATTGGCGGTATCGAATGAAGCAGCGGCAATTTCTTTCACCGACAGCGTACGATTCGTCTTGTTTGTCGAGTATACGCCTTCATCGAATTTCAGGTCGGCCTCTTCGACCTTGAGCATGTTGGCGGCAATCGCGCGGGCTTTTGTCACGACCTTTTCGGTCGCCAGATGAAATGCCGAACCAGCGAGTGTAGCTGAGCGCGAACCGCCCGTGCCTTCACCATAAAAGACCTGATCGGTGTCACCTTGAATATATTGTGCCTCCTTTGGATCAAGACCGAGGCGGTCGCAGACAAGTTGCTTGAACACCGTCTCGTGACCTTGGCCTTGCGAATTAGAGCCCGAGAAAAGGATAAGCGAGCCTGAGCGGTCAAAACGAACTTCCGCACCCTCGGTGCTCGGTGCACCTGCGCGCTCGATCGTGTTGGACAGTCCAAAGCCGAGCAGCTTGCCACGTTTGCGTGCTTCGGCCTTGCGCGCTTTCACGCCTTTGCGGTCGGCAAGGTCAAGCGCGAGGTCCATGTTCTTTTCAAATTCACCGCTGTCGTAGGTGAAGGTCAGCCCGGTCTTGAATGGCATGGCCGAAGGCGGGACATAGTTGCGCCGCCTCAGCTCAGTTGGATCCATGCCCAGCTCCGCGGCGGCCAGATCGACCATGCGCTCAATCACGTAGGCGGCCTCGGGCCGTCCGTTGCCGCGATAGGGGCGCATCGGGTTGGTGTTGCTGAAAACAGCGGTGATGTCGACGTGCATCGCGGGTGTGCGGTAGACCCCGGCGAGCGTGCCCGCATTCAGAACGAATGCAGGCATCGAGTGCTGCAAATAGGCGCCGATCGCGGCAAAGGTCTTCACGTGAAAAGCGATGAAGATTCCGTTTTTGTCGAGGGCCAGCTCCGCTTCCGTGACATTGTCGCGTGCCTGCGCATCGCTCAGGAACGCTTCGGTGCGCGTGCTGATCCATTTGACAGGCCGGCCGGTGAGCTTCGAGGCGAGCAGCACCAGAGGCGTTTCATTGAAAATCGGCGACTTCATCCCGAAACTGCCGCCTGTATCACCGGTGACAATGCGCACCTTGCTTTCCGGCACCTTGAGCAGCTTCGCGAGGTCGGCACGGGTCGGATGTGGCCGCTGTATCGGCGTGTAGATAGTGTAGCGGCCGTCAGCCGCACTGTAGTCGCCGACGGCGCCGCGCGGTTCCATCGTCGCCGCGGTGATGCGGTTGATCACAAAGCGATGACGGGTCACATGCGCGGCACGTGCGAAGGCCGCATCGACGGCGGCCTTGTCGCCGATCAACTCGACAAAGCAGATATTGTCCGGGCAGTCGTCCCACACGCGCGGCGCACCAGGTTTTGGTGCTTCCGCGGTCGATGTGACGGCGGGCAACTCCTCGTAGTCGACCGTAATCATCTCTGCGGCGTCGAGTGCTTGCGCAACCGTCTCGGCAACGACAAATGCAACGCTATCGCCGATCCAGCGCACTCGGTCCTCAACCAGGATCGGATAGCGCGGCCTATACATCGGCGAGCCGTCACGGCGCTTGAGTCCACCAGGCACGGGCAAGTCGCCGTAGCCGGCCGCCTTGATGTCGGCACTCGTAAGCACCGCCAGCACGCCGGGTGCTGACTTTGCTGCTGCGGTGTCGATCGATTTTATTTTTGCATGCGCATGAGGTGATCGCAGGACGACGCCATGGGCCAAGCCCGGCAACTTGATGTCGTCCGTGTAACGTCCGTCACCCCGTACCAATCGCGGATCCTCAAAGCGAGACACGCCTTGGCCAATGGCGAATTCACCCATGGAACGTCAACCTGTCGAATTCATGGGTCACTGGGCGGGTGACCGGGAGGGAAGTGCCCTGATCGCGTCAACCTGCTTTGAGTTTTTCCGCCACGCGCGGGGCGAAATAGGTCAGAACCCCGTCACACCCGGCCCGCTTGAACGCCGTCAGGCTCTCGATCATGGCGCGCTCGCCGTCGAGCCAGCCGTTCTGCGCCGCCGCCATGATCATCGCGTATTCGCCGGACACCTGGTAGGCGAAGGTCGGCATCCCGAAGATTTCTTTCACGCGCTGCACGATATCGAGATAAGGCAGGCCAGGCTTGACCATGATCATGTCGGCGCCTTCCTCGATGTCGAGCGCGACCTCGCGCAAGGCTTCATCGGAATTGCCAAAGTCCATCTGATAGGTGCGCTTGTCGCCGGTGAGCGTCTTTGCTGAGCCCACCGCATCGCGGAAGGGCCCATAAAACGCCGATGCATATTTTGCGGCATAGGACATGATCGACACGTCGACAAATTTTGCGGCATCGAGCGCCTTGCGGATCGCGCCAACGCGCCCATCCATCATGTCTGAAGGCGCAATGATGTCGCAGCCGGCCTCTGCCTGTACCAGTGCCTGATTCACAAGCACTGCGACAGTTTCGTCATTCAGCACGACGCCGTCGCGCAGCAGGCCGTCGTGGCCATGGCTCGTGAAGGGATCGAGGGCGACGTCACACAAGACGCCGATCTCCGGCACCTCTTTTTTGATGGCACGGATGGCGCGGCAGACCAGATTGTCCGGATTAAGCGCCTCGCTTCCGGTCTCGTCGCGCAGTTTTGGGTCGGTGTACGGAAAGAGTGCAATGCACGGAATGCTCAGTTGGGCGGCGCGCACGGCTTCGCGCGCGACCTCGTCGACCGACAGCCGCTCAACGTCCGGCATCGACTGAACGGGGGTACGGGCTTTAGTGCCATCCATCACGAACAGCGGCCAAATCAGGTCGTCTGTTGTGAGAACATTCTCGCGCACCATGCGGCGCGCCCATTCGCTGCGCCGGTTCCGGCGCATACGCACCGTAAGGTCGAGCTGCTCATCTTTGCCCGCGGGGTTTGTTTCAACCGGCGTGAACCGGGTGCGGCTTTCGATTGGGCGGCCGAATTTGATCGCCATGAAGGGTGCTCCCGGCGATCTATTTAGCCGGTCTCGGCAGGCCCCGCTACCCGCCGCACGGAGGACCGATAAGCGCGCTAAACGCCGGTGTTCTACGCCTTTATGGCGTCGCGCTCCATCGCCACGCCGGCCTCAAGGCTGTCCTTATCGCGGTAAATCGAGGCAACGGCCAGCACGCGTCCGCCACGCTTGTAACGGACCACGCAGTCACGCTTCATCACGTCGCCTTCAACATCGATGGAGTCCCACTTTTCAGCGTGCCCGACGTAGTTGATCGGCACATCATAGTGCTGGCTCCAGAAGAATGGAGCTGAACGGAACGGCGTCCGCACACCCATCATGTTGAGCGCCGCGACTTGACCCTGCCGTTCGGCGACCACCCAGTGCTCGACACGAATATTTTCACCTGAAATGGGGTCGGGCCAGCGCGCGATGTCGCCAGCTGCATAGATGCCGCCTGCGCTTGTTTCCATATATTCGTTGACGCTCACGCCTTTATCGATTGCGAGCCCGGCCTTTTCCGCGAGCGCGATGCGCGGACGCACGCCGACGCCGATCACAACGAGATCGGCATCAATCGTCCCGCCGTTTTTTAGGACCGCACGGTTTCCTTCGATTGCGGAGATGCCGTTCTCCAGATGAAATTTAACTCCATGCTCTTCGTGTAGGGCGCGGATAAAATCACCAAGCTGCGGCCCGAACACCCGCTCAAGCGGTCGCTTCTCCGGCGCGACGACATGCACTTCGATTTCACGCGCTCGCAGCGCAGCTGCCGTCTCGAGGCCAATGAAGCTCGCGCCGATGACGACTGCGCGCTTGGCGGTCTTAGCCTGATCGATGATCGCGCGGCAGTCCGCAAGGGATCGCAATGTGCGCACATGCGGCTGATCGGTGCCGGGGATGTCAAGCTTGACCGGCTCGGCACCAGTTGCGAGGAGCAGTTTGTCGAATTTGATCGTGCTGCCATTTCCCAGTGTCAGCTGCTTGCCCTTTGCGTTGAGCGAAGCTACGTCGGCTCTGAGTTTGAGGTCGATCCTGTTTTTCGCGTACCAGTCGTCGCCACGCAGCGGCACCCAGTCCTCAGGAGCGCTGCCCGCGAGATAATCTTTCGACAAATTCGGGCGGTCGACAGGGGCTGCATCGTCGTTGCTCAGCATAGTGATACGCCCCGCGAAGCCACGGCGGCGCAGCATTTCCGCAGCGGCAAATCCGGCAGCGCCGCCACCGACAATGACAATGTGCTCGTTTGCCGACCCGGTCGTCTTTGGCGCAGGTTGAGTTTTTTTGCTTTCGACGAAGATCTTGCCGTCACGCTCCTCGACCTGCCAGCAGGTGAGCGGGCTGAGCGCGGGCGCTGCAGTCGCTTCGCCGGTCTCGAGACTGAAATGTGCGTGATGCCACGGGCAGCGAACCGTCGCACCGACCAGCAGCCCATCCGCCAGTGGCCCATGGTAATGCGTGCAATGAGCGGAAAGCGCATACAGTGCCCCGTTCTTGCGAACAAGCAGAACCTCGTCATCCCCCACGCGGCCGACCGCCATTGCGCCTTCAGGGAGATTGGCGCCCGGCAGGCCTTTGGAAAGGTCGGGTCCACTCGGTGCTTTGTCTTCGCTTGCCATTATTCCCTCCGTGCGCCGCCTACGCCTGCCACTTTAGATGCTCCAGCCGGCGGAAAATTGCAGCATAAGCCATTAATGCGCATGGGGCTTTCCTGGTTGCCGCCATCCGGGCTCCCTTGCTAAGCCGCAGGGACCCAAGCGGGGCGGTAAATGGATTTTGAGCTTTCCGAAGAACAACGGGCGTTTCAGGTGACCGCACGCACCTTTGCGCGTGATGAGATGATGCCAAATGCGCGTACTTGGGACGAAGGTGAAATTTTCCCCGTCGAAGCGCTACGCAAGGCTGCGGCGCTTGGTTTCGGCGGTATCTATGTGAAGGAGGATGTTGGGGGGTCGGCGCTGTCGCGGCTCGATGCCGCGCTGATTTTCGAAGAATTGGCGCAAGGATGCACGTCGACCGCTGCCTATATCTCGATCCACAACATGGCGGCCTGGATGATCGATGCCTTCGGCAGCGCGGAGGCACGTAAAAGGTTTCTTCCCAAGCTCTGCGCCATGGATCACTTCGCGAGCTATTGCCTGACCGAGCCAGGGGCGGGGTCCGATGCCGCGAATTTGTCCACACGTGCGCGTCGCGACGGCAACCATTACGTTCTCGATGGCAGCAAGGCGTTCATTTCGGGTGGCGGTGTCTCGGACATCTACGTTGTCATGGCGCGCACGGGCGAGAGCGGTCCGCGCGGCATATCCTGTATCGTTGTGGAGAAGGGGACACCGGGCCTGTCGTTCGGCGCGCAGGAAAAGAAGCTCGGCTGGAAAACACAGCCAACCGCCATGGTCATCTTCGAGAATTGCCGCGTACCGATCGCAAATCGTGTCGGCGCCGAGGGTCAGGGTTTCAAGATCGCGATGGCCGGCCTCGACGGAGGTCGGCTGAATATCGGCGCCTGCTCGATCGGCGGTGCGCAATTCTGCCTGGATCGTACAGTCGAATATATGAAAGAGCGCAGACAATTCGGATCGCGGCTCGCCGATTTTCAGGCGCTGCAATTCCGTGTCGCGGACTTCGCGACTGAGCTCGAGGCGGCCCGATTGTTGTTGCACCGCGCGGCGGTTGCGGTCGGTGCAAGCGAGCCAGCCGCTACGCGGCTTGCAGCGCAGGCAAAGTGCCTTGCAACGGATACAGGATTCGAAGTGGTCAATGGCTGCCTGCAACTGCACGGCGGTTACGGATATTTGCGCGATTATCCGATCGAACGCGTGTTACGGGATGTGCGGGTACACCAGATTCTGGAAGGCACTAACGAGATCATGCGCGTCATCGTGAGCCGCGCTATGCTCGGAAACTAGCAGTCAGGGAGGGTAGGATGGAACAACTTCCACGTCGCTATCTTACGCGCGCCGAAATGGAAAAGCGCATCGCCCGTTTCAAGGACCTGAAGGGGTCCGATGGCGGTCTGCCGGACAGCAAAATGCCGGGCTGCGAGCGCACGCTGTTCAACGTCATCGGCTTCCAGCCTCCGGAAAACGTCGGCGAGAACGCGACATCTCCCGTCGGCGACCACGCGGCGCGCATGGCTGCGATCAAGATTCGCGAGGGCTTCAACCTCGGCTACTGCAAGGCCAAGCCTGGCCACGGACCGGAAATGCACAATCACGATACCAACGAGACGTTCATCCCCATGACCGGTACCTGGCGGGCGAGCTGGGAAGATGAGATAGGCAATGTCCAGTACGTCGATCTTGATCCGCTCGACGTCGTATCGTTTCCACCGGGCATGATCCGCCGCTTCGAAAATGTCACTAAGGGCGATCCGCACAAGGAATCGATTCTGATGTTCGTTATCGGTGGTGACGCGCCGCAGGCAGAATTCTCCGACCAGGCGATGGCGCGCCTGGAACAGGCCGGCGTCTGGCCGCAACGCGTCTGACATGAGCGCCTGGCTCGGCGAGCTCGCGCTTGCAACCGCGGCTCTTTTTGCCGGCGCGGCGATTTACGTCAACATTGCCGAGCAGCCGGCACGGCTGGCCCTCGACGCCAAGGCGCTGCTGACGGAATGGCAGCCGAGCTACGATCGGGGCAAGATAATGCAGGCGAGCCTCGCGCTCGTATCGTGCCTGCTCGGTGTAGTCGTATTTTTTGCTACCCACGACTGGCGATGGCTTGTTGGCGCGGGCCTGATCTTCGCGCCGTGGCCATGGACATTACTCATCATCGCTCCGACCAACCGCAACCTACAGGCAACGGCACCCGTAGATGCCACCGAGCAGACCCGCGTTATCATCAAACGATGGGGTCGTCTGCACGCTGTGCGCAGCGCCCTCGGCGTGCTCGCTGTTGCCGCCTATCTTTGGGCGCTCAATTGAACGACGCTGAAATCCTGTTCGAGCGATGCGGGGCGGCGGGGATTGTCACGCTCAATCGGCCCAAAGCGCTCAACGCTGTCACCCATGCCATGGTGCGCGCGCTCCGTGCCGAACTCGATCGCTGGGCGAATGATCCGGCCATCACACGCGTCGTCATCATGGCGGCAGGGGAGCGCGCTTTCTCGGCAGGAGGCGACATCCGGGCGCTGTATGACCTCGGCAAAGCCGGCCGCATCGACGACGCGCTGCAGTTCTGGCGCGACGAATATCCGCTCAATCTGGTCATCAAGAACTATCGCAAGCCGTACGTCGCATTGATCGACGGCATCGCGATGGGTGGAGGCGTCGGCGTGTCAGTGCACGGCTCGCATCGAATCGCAGGTGACCGGTTCTCTTTCGCAATGCCTGAAGCCGGCATCGGCTTTTTCCCGGACGTCGGCGCAACCTGGTTTCTGCCGCGGATGCCGGGAGAGTTAGGTGCCTATTGTGCGCTGACCGGCGATCGGTTCGGGGTGACGGATGCGGTTTCGTGCGGTGTTGCAACGCATCGCATCCCTTCCGCTCAATTTGACGCGGTCCTCGATGGGCTGATGGGGACTGTCTCCGTCGACGCCGTGCTTGCCGCCTTCGCCAAACCGTTGGAAGAGGGGCCGATCGCGCAACGCAAGAGTGCTATCGATCGCATTTTTGCGGCCGATCGGGTTGAAGACATTCTCGATGCTCTCGATCGAGAGACACGGTCATCTTCTGCCGACGCCGAATGGGCACAGAGAACTGCGGCCACGATACGCACCAAGTCGCCGCTCAGCCTGAAAATCGCTCTGGCTCAAGTCCGCCGCGGCAAGCGCTTGGATTTCGAGACGTGCATGCGCACGGAATTCCGCATAGTGTCGCGGATCGTGGAAGGGCACGACTTTTATGAAGGCGTACGCGCCGTGATCGTGGACAAGGACAATGAACCGCGCTGGCAACCTGCGGAGCTTGCCGAAGTGGGTGACGCCGACGTCGAACGCCACTTCGCGCCGCTCGGGGACGCTGAATTGGTGTTGCCGTGAACCAACCGGCCACCAACGAAGACGTTCGAACTCTTGAGCCGGTTCATGAGCACGAGGGCGATCGCTCGATCGGACGTTGGACGAGGCGGCTTGTTCTTTTTCTGAGGGCTATGGCCGCTATCTCCATGTTCAAGGGGCTCTATCACTGGGCGCAAGTCTGCGGGATAGGATTCGGGGAGACACTATCCTTTGAATATCATTCGATCGCATGGCAGACCGCGACGGTCTTTTTCGCCGTCATCGATCTGGTTGCGGCCATCGGCCTCTGGCTTGCGGCGGCGTGGGGCGCGGTGATCTGGCTTACGTCGGTCGCTTCAATGCTGGCTGTGGAAATATTTTTTCCACAGGTGTTCGGCGGCGGCTGGCTCACCGGTGCCCTGGAGGGCGCCCTGCTAGCTCTTTATCTTTGGCTCGCGTTGAAGTCCGCGCAAGAACATCCGCTGTAAACGGGAGGGCGCCATGGCGCGCATCGGATTTATCGGCCTCGGCAATATGGGATTGCCGATGGCGCAGAATCTGCTCAAGGCCGGCCATCAGGTCGAAGGCGTCGATGTCAATCCGGCGGCGATCGAGAAGCTCAAAGCGGCCGGCGGTGCAAGCGTCGAGGCGGCGAAGGGAGCGGCGTCACGGGCGGACGTCCTCATCACCATGCTGCCGTCCGGCAAGGAGGTGCGCGACGTCTATCTGGGCTCGTCGGGGATCATCGAGAATGCGAATGCAGGTACGCTGCTGATCGATTGCTCGACCATCGACGTTGAAACTGCACGCGCGGTTGCTGCCCAGGCGGAGAAGAAGGGCTTGCTGATGCTTGACGCGCCTGTTTCAGGTGGCGTCGGCGGAGCGACCGCCGGAACACTCACGTTCATGGTCGGCGGCAGCGCGCCGGCATTCGCGCGCGCCCAATCGATCCTCGAAAAAATGGGCAAGACAATCGTGCACGCGGGTGGAGCCGGCAACGGGCAGGCCGCAAAGATCTGCAACAATATGATCCTTGGCATATCGATGATTGCTGTTTCGGAAGCCTTTGTCCTGGCCGAGAAGCTTGGCCTCGATCACCAGAAATTGTTCGACATTTCTTCGAAGTCGTCGGGACAATGCTGGTCTTTGACAACCTACTGTCCCGTACCGGGACCGGTTCCCACCTCGCCCGCCAATCGCGACTACCAGGCTGGATTTACGGCAGCGATGATGCTCAAGGATCTCAAGTTGTCCCAAGATGCGGCAAAAGCGACGCGAACCAAAACAGAACTTGGCGCCGATGCCGAGCGCATCTATTCGCAATATGTGGCGAGCGGGGAGGCTGCGCGGGATTTTTCCGGCATCATTCGTTTTGTCCGCAGGTGATGCGGGCTTTTAGCGTGAACGAAGGCTTGCGCGCTTTCGTAGAATTGTAAGGTCAACAGAGCGTTCACCCTCGCAAATAAACCTAATCTTTATGGTGTTATTTAAGCCGATTTTAGACTGGCTCTTTTAGGGTGCGCCCCATCCGGAACGAGGAAGACAGGGCCTCGCAACCGGAAACGTGCATATAAAACGCAAGGGGCGTTGAACATGAAAGCCGTCGCTAAGACGGTCGAGCCCGCCGGACGAGAGGCGACGCTCGACCACATTCGGCCACAGTACTTGGAGGCCTTGACGCTAGTCGAACGGCTGCATCGCCGCTTGCTCGACGTGATCAAGGATGAATTCGATCGGCGCGGTCGCTCCGACATCAATTCGGTGCAGGCGCTGCTTCTCTACAACATCGGGGACAAGGAGCTGACGGCCGGTGAGCTGCGCACGCGCGGCTACTATCTCGGTTCGAACGTTTCCTACAACCTCAAGAAGCTGGTCGAGATGGCGTTCCTCGATCACCAGCGTTCGCGGGTCGACCGGCGCTCGGTGCGTATCAAGCTCACCGACAAGGGCCGCGAGGTGCGCGACATCATCGAGACGCTCTACCAGAAACACGTGCGTACGGTTGAGCAGGTCGGCGGCATCAACGCCGAAGAGTTCTCCACGCTCAACAAGTCACTGCACCGGCTTGAGCGCTTCTGGACCGACCAGATCCTTTACCGGCTCTAATTCGACTGTGGGGGATTGGATTTGCCCCGGCCGCCTTGCGGCCGGGGTTTTTCTTGTGCCTTGTCCGTGGCGAGGGGGCCCCTAGATGTTGCGGCCGTGAGCGGTCCACAGCCCAATGCTTGGCGGTTCGGTGGCGATATGCTATTTCCGGGCGCAATCCCGGACCCTTTCATCGTTCGGCGCCGATGGCTCGCGGCGCCAGGAGATCGTGATGTCGGCAACGTCGAATCCCAGGCCCGCAGGCAATAGCGAGGCTCTTTTCTCGGCGCCGCTGGGCGACGTCGACCCCGACATCGCTGATGTGATCGGGAAAGAGCTCGAGCGCCAGCGCGACGAGATCGAGCTGATCGCCTCCGAGAACATCGTGTCGCGTGCGGTTCTCGAGGCGCAAGGATCGGTACTCACCAACAAATATGCCGAAGGCTTGCCGGGCAAACGCTACTACGGCGGCTGCCAGTACGTGGATGTCGCCGAGCGGCTTGCGATCGACCGCGTCACCAAGTTGTTCGGGTGCAAGTTCGCGAACGTGCAGCCGCATTCGGGTGCTTCGGCCAACGCGGAGGTCTTCTTCGCGCTGCTGCAGCCGGGCGACACTTTTATGGGACTCAATCTTGCCGCCGGCGGGCACCTTACGCACGGCTCACTGGTCAACATGTCGGGAAAATGGTTTAAACCGGTGCCGTATGGCGTTCGCCGTGACGACCACCGGATCGATATGGAGGAAGTTGGACGGCTTGCGCGTCAGCATAGGCCAAAGCTGATCATTGCCGGGGGCTCGGCGTATCCGCGCATCATCGATTTCCGCGCCTTTCGAGCGATTTGCGACGAGGTCGGCGCCCTGCTGATGGTGGACATGGCTCATTTCGCCGGGCTTGTCGCCGCAGGCGTACATCCCTCGCCATTCCCGCACGCGCATGTGGTGACGACGACAACGCACAAGACGCTGCGCGGCCCGCGCGGCGGCGTGATCCTGTCGGATGACGATGAGATTGCGAAGAAGCTCAACTCCGCGGTGTTTCCTGGAATGCAGGGCGGACCGTTGATGCATGTGATTGCCGCGAAAGCTGTCGCATTTGGTGAGGCGTTGCGGCCGACGTTCCGCGCCTATGCCCGCAATGTGATCGAGAATGCCAAGGCGCTCGCCGAGACGCTGAAATCGCACGGATTCGATATCGTTTCGGGCGGCACCGACACCCATCTGATGCTGGTCGATCTGCGGCCAAAACGCCTGACCGGCAAGGTGGCCGAAGCGGCACTGGGCCGTGCGCATATTACCTGCAACAAGAACGGCATTCCGTTCGATCCGGAAAAGCCAACGGTAACATCCGGTGTTCGCCTCGGCACGCCAGCCTGCACGACGCGCGGCTTCGGTATCGCCGAATTCCGCCAAGTCGGCGAAATGATCGTCGAGGTGCTCGATGTGCTGTCGCAGAAGCACGTCGAGGAAGATTCGCTGGTGGAAGCGGCCGTACGTGACAAAGTTAAGACCTTGATCGGACGGTTTCCGATTTATCAGGACTGAGGATTGGGGGCGGCATGCGTTGCCCGAGTTGCGGCAGCCTCGATACGCAGGTGAAGGACTCGCGGCCGACCGAAGATTCGGCTGTGATCCGCCGCCGTCGCGTTTGCCTGACCTGCAATTTCCGCTTCACGACCTTCGAGCGCGTGCAGCTGCGTGAATTGACGGTCATCAAGCGTAACAGTCGCCGCGTTCCTTTCGATCGCGACAAGCTCATGCGTTCCGTACAGATTGCGTTGCGCAAGCGCCCCGTTGAACCGGAGCGCATTGAGCAGATGGTCTCCAAGATTGTGCGTGAGCTGGAAAGCCAGGGTGAGAGCGAGATTTCGTCAGAAGCGATCGGCGAGATCGTCATGGAGCATTTGCGCGAGCTCGACGACGTCGCTTATGTGCGTTTTGCGTCGGTCTATCGCAACTTTCGCGAGGCCAAGGATTTCCGCGCTGCCCTCGACGAGTTGTCGGGCGAAGACGACGGTCGGCCCGCAGCCAGCGCGCGCAAATGAACGAGCAGGTTGCCTCAATCGCACAAGCAGATGACGAGCGCTTCATGCGCCTTGCCCTTGGCCTTGGCCGGCGCAATCTCGGTCACACATGGCCCAATCCAGCGGTTGGCGCGGTGATCGTGAAGGACGGGGCCGTCATTGCGCGCGGCTGGACGCAAGAGGGCGGCAGGCCGCATGCCGAAGTCGAGGCGCTGCGGCGGGCAAAAAAAGCGACGCAAGGCGCGACGATGTATGTTTCGCTCGAGCCTTGCTCGCATCAGGGCAAGACGCCGCCCTGTACAGATGCGATTATCCGCGCCGGGATCGCGCGGGTCGTCTCAGCGATGGAGGATCCCAATCCGGAAGTGGCGGGGCAGGGACACGAGCGGCTGCGCGCAAAGGGCATCACCGTGCAGGTCGGGCTTGGCGCCGAAGAGGCCCAACACATTCATGTCGGCCACGTCATGCGCGTCACGAAGGGGCGTCCGTATGTCACGCTCAAGCTCGCAATTTCCGCCGATGGCAAGGCCGGGCTTGCCGGCCGCAGGCCGGCGGTGATCAGCGGCGAGGCCGCGCGCGAGCGCGTCTTTCAAATTCGAGCGGCGAACGATGCCATTCTCGTCGGCATCGGCACGGTTCTGTCAGACGATCCTCAATTGACATGTCGTCTGCCGGGGATGTTCGAGCGTTCGCCGGTGCGGGTTGTGCTCGACGAGGATTTACACCTGCCGCTTGCGACATCGGTTGTTGCAACTGTGCGCGAGACCCCGACCTGGGTCTTCACAGCGCATCGGTCGTCGGTACTCGCTGAGGAAATCCTTCAGCAGAAAGGCTGCAAGGTCTTCCGCGTCGACGAAGACAATGGCCGGCTCGACCTGAACCAAATTCTGGAAAAACTTGCGGAACAGGGGATCACGCGGTGCTTGGTCGAGGGTGGACCGACCGTTGCATCGAGCCTTGTTGCGGCGAATCTTGTGGACGAGGCAATTCTGCTGCGCGGCGAAAAGACCATCGGCGATACGGGGATCGACCCGTTGGAGGGTATGCCGCTCGAAGCAATGACCGGCCGCCTCACATTGCGCGGAAGCGAGAAGCTTGCAACGGACACGATCGAAAATTTTGTCCGCGGTTAGATCATGTTCACCGGCATTGTCACAGATCTCGGCGAGGTGCGTTCGGTAAGCCAGCGCGCTGGGGACCTGCACCGCCTGACGATTTTTTGTAGCTACGCGCGCACTGAAATCATTCAAGGCGCGTCGATCGCGTGCTCCGGGGTCTGCCTTACAGTGGTCGACGCCGGTGAAGAGGACGGCCGTGTTTGGTTTGCGGTCGACGCGGCGGCCGAAACTCTACGCATCACTACGGCCGGCCGCTGGCGGCACGGATCGAAAATCAACCTCGAGCGCCCGCTGAAATTTGGCGACGAACTGGGCGGCCATCTGGTGGCCGGTCACGTTGATGGGATTGCGACGATCGTCGCTCGCGAAGACATGACGGACATGGCGCGCCTTGTGTTGCGCGCGCCGGCCGGACTCGGGCGCTTTATCGCACCAAAGGGCTCGGTTGCGCTCGACGGCGTCTCTCTGACTGTCAATGGTGTGGAAGCAGATACTTTTTCAGTGCTTGTCATTCCACATACATTGCGCGCAACGACATTCGGAGCCTTACGCAAGGACGACGAAGTCAATCTCGAGGTTGATACCATGGCCCGTTACGCCGCAAGACTAATGGAATTGCAGGGCTGAACCCAGGCAGCTGCCCCTTGTTCGGGCATGGGGCGCTTGCTACGACGCCGGTCAATGAGGGCATTTGGTTATGGCCAGAAAAAAGCGCAGCGCAAAAACGGCCGACAGCCTGAATATGCTGATCGTCGAAGCGCGCTTTTACGACGCGATTTCAGACGAACTGTTGCGCGGTGCAACACGCGTTCTGGACAAGGTCGGCGCGCGCTACGACCGCGTTACCGTTCCGGGCGCGCTCGAAATCCCTGCCGCGATCGTGATTGCAATCGATGCGGCCAGGCGCAGGCGGGCACCTTACGATGGTGTCGTTGCGCTTGGGTGCGTGATCCGCGGCGAGACTCATCATTTTGACATCGTCGCGAATGAATCCGCGCGGGCGCTCATCGATCTTGCCGTGCGCGAGCGGCTTGCCCTCGGAAACGGGATTCTTACCGTCGAAAATGAAGCCCAGGCGAACGCGCGCGCGCGCGCTGAGGAGGGCGACAAGGGCGGTACTGCGGCGCGAGCCGCTCTCACGATGGTCGCTCTTAAACACACATTGGTTTGGCGGTGATGGCCACCGGGGCTGCACGTGACAACGATGCGCGCAAAGCGAACAAACGTGGCGCTGCGCGTCTTGCCGCGGTGCAAGCTCTCTATCAAATGGATCTTGCAGGAAGCGGCCTGAATGAGATTTTGGCCGAGTTCGAAAGTCATTGGATCGGGCGTGAAGTCGAGGGGGCGCAATACCTGCCAGCCGAGGCTGCGTTCTTCCGCGACGTGGTGTCCGGTGTCGTACGCGAGCAACGCGAGCTCGATCCTTTGATCGACGATGCTTTGTCGAAAAGCTGGCCGCTTAAACGCATCGATACCGTCCTGCGCGCGGCGTTGCGGGCGGGGGCCTACGAACTAACGCATCGGCAAGATGTGCCGGCGCGTGTCGTGGTTGCCGAATATGCTGACGTTGCCGCTGCTTTTGTCGAGCGTGACGAGACCGGAATGGTCAATGCCGTTCTCGATCATCTGGCACGGCGTTTGCGCGCGACCGAATTCGGCCGCGCGACCGGATAAGACGATGGCCGCGCTTGATGACATCTCAGCCGAGGATCGACTGATCGCGCGTTTCTTCAAGCCGGTCGCGACAGATCCTGGCGCGCTGGGGTTGTCTGACGACGCCGCATTCATCAAGCCACCACCGGGGTGCGATCTCGTGCTCAAGGCCGACGCGATCGTCGGTGGAGTTCATTTTTTCCCCGGAGATGCCGCGCAGGCGGTGGCGAGCAAAGCGCTTCGCGTCAACCTTTCCGATCTTGCCGCAAAGGGAGCGCGCCCGCTCGGCTTTCTGCTTTCGCTGGCGATCCCGAAGGACACTAAAGAAGAATGGCTCGGCGGATTTGCAGAGGGTCTGCGGGGTGACGCGGTGCTGTTCGGCTGCCCGCTGTTCGGGGGCGACACCGATCGTACCCCGGGACCAGTAACGGTTTCGATTGCCATGTTCGGCAGTGTGCCAGAGGGGACCATGGTCCGCCGGGCCGGCGCGAAAGCCGGGGATCGGGTCTTCGTGACGGGCACAATTGGGGATGCCGCGCTCGGGGTTGCACTTCGTAGCGGCAAGGCAAAAACGTGGAAGCTCAACGAGGCACAGCGGCAGCATTTGGTGTCGCGTTATCTCCTGCCGCAGCCGCGCAACGCGCTGGCCGAAGCCATCCGCAGTCACGCCTCAGCGGCGATGGATATTTCAGATGGGCTGGTCGGCGATTTCGGCAAGCTGTGCCGTGCCTCAGGCGTTGCGGCCGATATCAATGTCGCAAGCGTACCCGTATCGGATGCGGCCAAAACTGTTATTGCCGGCGAGGCGGCCGCGCTTGAGTTGGCTCTCACCGGCGGTGACGACTACGAAATTATCTGTACCGTGCCGAACAAGAAGGCCGAAGACTTCCGCTCAGCGGCAAGGGGTGCAGGCGTGCCGGTCACCGAGCTTGGAGAGATCAAAACGGGCGAGGGCGCTCGTTTTATCGACGCCGCAGGCAAGCCGCTGGTCTTCAAGCGCGCCTCTTTTAGTCACTTCTGAATTGGCAGGACGAACGCCGCGCTCAAGGCTATAGTGCGGTCGGAAGAGACGGAAATCACGATGCATGACATGACGGCGAAGAAAGCGGCGATCACTCCGGTCGACAAGCACCCCAACTTTCCGAAGCACCACAGGAAGTTTCCGACCGCAGCTTGGCTGCGGCGTCGCGCCCCACGCAATGTGCCGCTATTTGCGTTCGAATATGGCGACACTGGCGCCGGCAACGACGTGGGAATAGCCCACAATTGGGCAGCTCTGGACGCAGTCGAGATCGTTCCGCGCTACGGCGTGATGCCCACACTGCCTCCCGTCGACGTAAAGTTGTTCGGACACAGCTACAGCGCCCCGATCGGCATGGCACCAATGGGTGGTCCGTCGCTTGTGTGGCCGGGCGCCGATCTTCTGATGGCGAAGGCTGCTCAACGCGTCCGAGTGCCCTACACTTTGAGTGTCGCGGGCGGCGCCACGATCGAGCAAGCTGCGGAGGCGGCGCCGGATGTGTTCTGGCTCCAACTCTACAGGTTTTGGCACGACGATCATAAAATTGGTTTCGACCTTGTGCGACGTGCACAGGCGGTCGATGCCAAGGTCCTCGTTCTTACGCTCGACGTTCCCGTTCGGACGACACGTTCGCGCGAGACCTATGCTGGTCTTGCCCATGAGTTTCGTCCCAATGCCCGGATGATCTACGAGATGCTGGTGCGGCCGCGGTGGCTGCTGGCCCTTTTGCGTAACGGCTATCCCCGTTTTGCAACCATCAGCGATTATGCCCGGCCAGGTGCCCGAACGAATGAGATCATCGCATATGCCCGCACCCGCATGGGCGGCGCGTTTTCATGGGAAGAGGTCAAGCGGTATCGCGACGCGTGGAAAGGCCCGATGGCCGTCAAAGGCGTGCTGCACCCCGAGGATGCTGAAATCGCGGTCGGACTTGGCGTCGATGGCATCTGGGTTTCGAACCACGGCGGCCGGCAGATCGAGGCCCTTGCGACGTCGATCGACGTGCTCCCGGCCATCGCCGCGGCGGTTGGCAAGAAGGCGACCATTCTTCTCGACAGCGGCATCCGCAGCGGCCAGGACGTGATGCGGGCGCTGGCGCTTGGAGCGAACGCCGCTTTTGCTGGCAAGTCATTCCTCTGGGCCGTTGCGGCTCTTGGCGACGAGGGGCCTGATTATCTGATCGACCTCTATATCGACGAGTTGCGGGCGTCCCTCGGCCAGATCGGGGCACGGTCGATTGCGGAAGCGCGGGAGGCAAGCATCCGTCACCCCGGCGTTTTTGAGTTTCCGGCTAAACGGGCCCCGAAAGCGACCCGCAAGCGCTAGCCGCCGGCCGCGCACATCAGTGCGCGAAATCACGATTTCAATAAAAATCATCCCTGATCTGCGGCGCCGGTAGTGGCGATTCACTGCCACCGCCGATACAAAGAGCGGCTTTTTTCTGAGGACACACATGTCCGCTGCTGCTGAGCCGCTTGAGCACATCGTGCCAGACGACAATCTGGCACGGCGGAATGCCATGGTGCTCTCGGCCGCGCAGGCGCTCGCCGGCGGCAACAACACCGTCATCGTGAGCACCGCGAGTATCGTTGGTGCCGTGCTGGCGCCGGACAAGGGTCTGGCAACGTTGCCGGTGACGGCGATGGTGTTCGGCATGTGGCTCGGCACGTTGCCGCTCGGTGTGCTGGCGCGGAAATTCGGCCGGCGTTTCGCCCTTCAATGCGGATCGGCCTTCGGCATTCTCTCCGGTCTGATCTCCTATTCCGCGGTGATGAACGGCAATTTCTGGCTGCTGCTCTTCGGCACGTTTTGCGGGGGTCTCTATGCAGCCGCGCATCAGTCGTACCGGTTCGCGGCCGCCGATACCGCGAGCGATGCCTATCGACCGAAGGTCGTTTCATGGGTGCTTGCGGGCGGCGTTTTTGCTGCCGTGCTCGGCCCGCAGCTCGTAATCTTCACCAAAGATCTGCTGACGCCACATCTTTTTGCGGCAAGCTATCTCGGCCAATCGGTTTGTGCAGTGGCAGCGGCGTGCGTGCTTCAATTTGTGAAAGTGCCGCCACTTGCCGCTCCCCGCCACGGCAGCGTGAGGCCGCTGGGCGAGATCGTGCAAAATTCGCGTTTCATCGTTGCGGTCGCTTGCGGGATCGCAAGTTACGCCATGATGAATATGCTTATGACGTCGGCGCCGCTGGCGATGGTCGGCTGTGGCCATTCGGTGACCGATGCCGCGTTGGGAATCCAGTGGCATGTGCTCGCTATGTATGCGCCGAGCTTTATCACCGGTTCGCTGATCGCCCGTTTTGGGGTAGAGCGCATCACAGGTGTCGGGCTGGCGCTCATCGCCGCCACCGCTGTCGTCGGCATTTCCGGGCTCTCGGTGGCCCACTTCTGGACCGCACTGGTGTTGCTGGGCGTTGGTTGGAACTTGTCGTTTATTGGCGCCACCACGATGGTGACGCAGTGCCACCGTCCGCATGAACGCAACAAAGTTCAGGCCTTTAATGACTTCCTGATCTTCGGCAGCATGGCGCTGAGTTCCTTTTCCTCAGGGCAGTTATTGGACAAGTTCGGCTGGGGGACGATCAACGCAGTGATTTTCCCGACGATCTTCGTGACGGGCGCGCTTTTGATCTGGCTTGCGATGCGGCCGCGGGCCGCCGCGGTTTAGCCAGGCATAGGCCCCCAGCCCAAAACAGGGCACACCGGGGATAAAGGCACACCCAAATTCCGCGTTGCGTACTGCATGGCTTTTTGGCTATATCCGCGCGCTTACCGGTCGGGGTGAAGCGCCCTTACAAGCGGCCATCCTCGACGCTCCTGGCGCCGGCGGGAGCGTTCGTCCCGCCAGCACCATTCAAAATCGAGGAAAATGGCCACCATGACTACTTTGTGGTTGATCGTCGGCTGTGGGGTGCTCGCGATCGTCTACGGAATCTGGGCGACCCAATCGGTGCTCAGCGCCGATCCCGGCAGCAAGAGAATGCAGGAAATTTCGGAGGCCGTGCGCGAGGGCGCGCAGGCCTACCTCAAGCGTCAATATGCCACCATCGGCGTTGTCGGGGTGGTGATCTTCGTCATCATCGGGTTCACCCTCGGCTGGCTGGTCGCGATCGGCTTCGCGGTCGGAGCCATCCTGTCGGGTGCGACCGGCTTCATCGGCATGAACGTCTCGGTGCGCGCCAACGTGCGGGTGGCGCAGGCCGCCACGAAGTCACTGGCTGGCGGGCTTGAACTCGCTTTCAAGTCGGGCGCCATCACGGGAATGCTGGTTGCGGGTCTCGCGCTGCTTGGCGTGACACTCTATTTCGGCTTCCTGACCGGCACGATGCACAAGGCGCCCAATGACCGAACGGTCATCGACGCTCTGGTCGCGCTCGGATTCGGCGCATCGCTGATTTCGATCTTCGCGCGCCTCGGCGGCGGCATCTTCACCAAGGGCGCGGACGTCGGTGGCGACCTTGTCGGAAAGGTCGAGGCGGGCATTCCCGAGGACGACCCACGCAACCCGGCGACGATCGCCGACAATGTCGGCGACAACGTTGGCGACTGCGCCGGCATGGCCGCCGATTTGTTCGAAACCTATGCGGTCACCGCCGTCGCAACTATGGTGCTGGCCTCGATTTTCTTTGCCGGCACGCCATTGCTGCTCACCATGATGACCTATCCGCTCGCCATCGGCGGCGCCTGTATCATCACCTCAATTATAGGAACGTTCTTCGTGCGGCTCGGCCGCAACCGGTCAATCATGGGCGCCCTCTACAAGGGCTTCATCGCTTCGGCGCTGCTTTCATTGGTCGCGATCTGGTTCGTCACCGACTCCCTGATCGGTTTCGGGCGCATCGCGGGCGTCAACTTTACCGGACAGGCGCTTTTCATCTGTGCGATCGTTGGCTTGGTGGTGACCGGCCTGATCATTTGGATCACGGAATACTACACCGGCACCAACTTCCGCCCCGTAAGGTCGATCGCGGCGGCGTCCGTCACGGGCCACGGCACCAACATCATCCAGGGCCTCGCGGTGTCACTCGAAGCAACCGCGCTGCCCGCGCTGGTGATCATCGCCGGAATTCTGGTTTCGTACGCGCAGGCCGGTTTGTTCGGCATCGCCATTGCCGTCACCTCGATGCTCGCACTCGCGGGTATGGTGGTTGCGCTCGATGCGTTCGGTCCAGTCACCGACAATGCCGGCGGCATTGCCGAAATGGCGGGTTTGCCGAAAAACGTGCGTAAGTCGACGGACGCGCTCGATGCGGTCGGCAACACCACCAAGGCAATCACCAAGGGCTACGCAATCGGCTCGGCGGGCCTCGGTGCGCTGGTGCTGTTTGCCGCCTACAATCAGGACCTGCAGTACTTCACAAGGACTGCGGCACAGCATCCGTACTTCCAGGGCATCCAGCTCGACTTCTCGCTGAACAACCCGTACGTCGTGGTCGGGCTGCTGTTTGGCGGGCTGCTGCCTTATCTGTTCGGCGCGCTCGGCATGACCGCCGTCGGCCGTGCGGCCGGTGCAATTGTCGAGGAAGTGCGGCGTCAGTTCCGCCACAAGCCCGGCATCATGAAAGGCAAGGACAAGCCGGACTATGGCCGCGCCGTCGACATGCTCACCAAGGCGGCGATCAAGGAGATGATCGTGCCGTCGTTGCTCCCGGTGCTTTCGCCAATCGTCTGCTACTTCGCGATCTACTTCATTGCGGGCGGTGGACCGGCGGGAAAGTCGGCGGCCTTCTCGGCGCTTGGTGCCATGCTCCTAGGTGTGATCGTGACCGGCCTGTTTGTCGCCATCTCGATGACGTCAGGTGGCGGCGCCTGGGACAACGCCAAAAAATACATCGAGGATGGCCACTACGGCGGCAAAGGTTCTGAAGCCCACAAGGCGGCGGTCACCGGCGACACCGTCGGCGACCCCTACAAGGACACGGCGGGACCGGCCGTGAACCCGATGATCAAGATTACGAACATCGTGGCGCTGCTGCTGTTGGCGGTTCTCGCCCACTGATCGTGATCGCAAAAAATGAAGGGCCCGCGCTTTGCGCGGGCCCTTTTTGTCGAGCTTAGAAGGGCTTGAAGCCGACGTTCCTGAAAATATTACGAATGTAACTCAGCTCCTGGCCACCGGTCGGTGTCGTTTGAGAATAGAAGTCAAAGATCTTTCCATCCTTGACCCCGTAATTGGCGAGCCTCGTGACCCGCCGCTCCTTGTCGAAATAAACCGCGATGACTCGTTGGTCGGAAACCTCGTATGGCATGAACGCGGCCGAACGCTCGGCCTTTTGCGAAATATAATAGAAAGCATCGCCACTCACGGTTGCCACTGTGGATGGCGTGCCAAGGACAATGAGAACCTGCTCCTGCGTTGCACCGACAGGAATTTGCTCGAGCGCGCCTTCCGGCAGGACATAGCCGCGCTGGAGCGTTTCGCCGGTGCGGCCGCAGGCCGAGAGCACCAGCGCGCTGACGAGGGCGACCGTTAGATGAAATCCTCTCATGGTACGACGCACCGCCCTCGACCCCAGTCAGTCCCGCTCAAATCTTGCCCTGCCGAGGGCGTTCACGTAACGCGACTACCGGCAGCACCTGAACGGATCCGATGAAATTCCCCTTTATTCGCCGCCGCGCGCGCTCAGACACCATTTCTGCCCTGTATGGCACGATCGTGGCGCAGGCGCGATTGCCTTGCTTTTATCGCGAATACGGCGTGCCGGACACGGTAAATGGCCGGTTTGACCTGCTGGTTCTGCATTTGGCCCTGGTTCTCGACCGGTTGGCCGACGAGCCGCAGTTGCGGGAACTCGGGCAAGCGCTCTTCGATCATTTCTGTACGGACATGGACCGTAATCTGCGCGAAATGGGGGTCGGCGATCTTTCGGTGCCCAAACACATGCAGCGCGTCGGGGAAGCGTTTTATGGGCGTGCACAGGCATATCGGGCAGGTCTGGCGCGTGATGGCGAACAAGCACTCATGGAAGCTCTGGAGCGGAATATCTACGGCCAAGACGCGGCCAGCCGGGCTGCGGCCGCACGTCTTGCGGCCTATATGCGGGGGACGGTAGGTGAGTTGAGGGTGCAACCAGCCTCACAAGTTCTGGCCGGCCGGCTTACAATGCCGGACCCTGCTGCTACCGTTCTTGTTGAGGATGAGGCTTCCGGCACAAAAGACTGATACTGATGGAAAACACCCAAAACACCTGGAGTGTGCCCGTTGCCGTGGACGATATCCCGGAAACCGGGCTCCACATTGAAGTGGAGGCGCCAGCCGAGGTGCGCGCGCATCTGGTTAAGCTCGCGAATCTGCGCGATCTGCCGCACCTCTCGGCGGTCTTTGATCTCACGCGCCGAGGCGGCGGGGTGCATGTGGCCGGCCAAGTAAAGGCTCGGGTCGGGCAGACCTGTGTGGTGACGCTCGAGCCTCTCGAAAGCGATCTCGATGAGCCCATCAACCTTCTTTTCGCGCCGCCCCTCGATGCCGCTGCAAAGGATGACGGCGCAGACCACAAGGCTGGCGACGAAGAACCGCCCGAGCCGCTGATCGGGGGCAAGGTCAATCTCGGTGCGATCGCAACGGAATTTTTGTTGCTCGGAATTGATCCCTATCCTCGCAAGGCGGGCGCTGAATTTGCCGCGGTTAAAACCGGCAATGATAGTGCGAGGCCGTTCGCAGCCCTGGAAGCGCTGAAAAAGCAGCTCGGCGGATAACATTCGAGGAAGCGGGCAACGGGCATGAGCGTGGCAGATAATCGGTTTCTGTGGGATGAACGAGCGGCTATGGTCGCACCCATGTACCGGCTACACATAAGCGTGCGGCCGGCGCCGCACTCTACGCCGTCAAGAGTGGTCCATGCCGGATAAGGTTCGTATCGCGCTCGATGCCATGGGCGGCGATCACGGCGCATCCGTGACTTTGCCGGGAGCCGACATTTCGCTCACGCGCCACCCCGACATCGAATTTCTCCTGTTCGGTAACAGCGCCGCGGTTCAGCCAGTTCTCGATAAATTGCCGCGCTTAAAAGCGCGCTCGAAGGTCGTGCATACGGAAGTCGCAATCCGAATGGACGACAAGCCGAGCCAGGCCCTGCGCTACGGGCGCTGGAAATCTTCGATGTGGCTTGCGATCGACGCGGTCAAAAAAAAGGATGCCGACGTTGCCGTCTCTGCCGGCAATACCGGTGCGTTGATGGCGATGTCGCGTTTTAATCTTAAAATGATCGAAGGAATTGAGCGCCCGGCTATCGCGGCGCTCTGGCCGACCCTGAAGGGCGAATCCGTGGTGCTCGATGTCGGCGCTTCGATCGGCGCCGATGAAGCGCATCTCGTCAATCTTGCCACCATGGGCAGCGCGATGGCGCGGGTACTGTTCGACATCGAGCGGCCGACCGTTGGTCTGCTGAATATCGGTGTCGAGGAAGTCAAAGGACTGGAGCAGGTGCGCGAAGCTGGGCGCATTCTGCGCGAGGGCCAGTTCCCGCATTTCGACTACCATGGCTTCGTCGAGGGCGACGATATCGGCAAGGGTGCGGTGGACGTCGTGGTCACTGAAGGGTTTGCAGGCAACATTGCGCTGAAGACCGCGGAGGGGACGGCGCATCAGCTCGCATCTTATCTGCGCGCGGCAATGAATCGCACATGGGCAGCACGCCTCGGCTATCTGCTTGCGCGCCAAGCCTTCCGCACGCTGCGTGACAAGATGGATCCGCGCAAATCGAACGGTGGAGTATTTCTTGGTCTCAACGGCGTTGTGATCAAAAGCCATGGCGGCGCGGATGCCGAAGGCACCGCGTCAGCCATCGACATGGGCTACGACATGGTGCGCTACGAATTACTCGAGAAGATCGGGCAATCGATGGTGCGCGACCTGCAAGCAGGAACGACGGCGCGACTCGCGGGCGGAGCAGGCTCGTGACAAGTTTGCGTTCGGTTGTGCTCGGCTGCGGCATCTACCTGCCAGCTCGCATCGTCAGCAATGACGAGCTCGCGCGATCCGTAGAGACTACCGACGAGTGGATCGTTCAGCGCACCGGGATTCGCGAGCGCCATATCGCGGCGCCTGGGGAGATGACGTCTGATCTCGCGCTCAACGCGGCGCGGGCTGCGCTCACCAATGCGCATGCGGAGGCAAACTCGATCGACTTGATCGTGCTTGCGACGTCGACGCCCGACCAGACGTTTCCGGCAACGGCGGTGTCGGTGCAAGCAGGGTTGGGGATCACGCGCGGCGCTGCCTTTGATCTTCAGGCAGTCTGCTCGGGTTTCGTCTATGCGTTGCAGGTGACCGACGCGTTGCTGCGCAACGGCACCTACAAGCGCGCGCTGGTCATCGGCGCCGAGACGTTTTCGCGCATTCTGGACTGGAGCGATCGCACAACCTGCGTCCTGTTCGGTGATGGCGCCGGCGCCCTGGTACTCGAGGCGCAACCGCAGCCTGGGACCCGCGAGGACCGCGGAATTTTGACGACCCATTTACGGGCCGACGGACGCCACAAGGCGAAGCTCTATGTCGACGGCGGGCCATCATCGACCCAGTCGGTGGGCCACCTGCGCATGGAAGGGCGCGAAGTTTTCAAGCATGCCGTGGCCATGATTACCGACGTTATCGAGGACGCGTTCAAGGCCACGGGCTACAGCGCAACCGATATCGACTGGTTCGTACCGCATCAGGCCAATAAGCGAATTATCGACGGCTCAGCCCATAAGCTTGGTATCGCGCCGGAAAAGGTGGTGATTACGGTCGACCGCCACGGCAACACGTCGGCGGCATCGATCCCAATGGCGCTATTCGATGCGGTTTCCGACCGCCGTATCAAGCGCGGCAACCTGATTTTGCTGGAAGCGATGGGTGGCGGCTTCACTTGGGGCTCGGCGCTGCTCCGATGGTGAACGTTGGAGACCCTGACAATCCTCATCAAATTCCTTGACGGGCCGGTTGACCCCTTTCAGCCATGCTAATATCCTCGATAATTCAGCGGGATACCTTCGCCGGGGGCTAGGGCAGGCGATGACCGGAAAAACTGTGACGCGGGCCGACTTGTGCGAGGCGGTCTACCAAAAAGTCGGTCTTTCACGCACGGAATCGGCAGCTTTGGTTGAGTTGGTGCTTAAGGAAATCACCGACTGCCTGGAGCGTGGCGAAACCGTGAAATTGTCGTCTTTTGGCTCTTTTGTTGTGCGTAAAAAGGGCCAACGGATCGGCCGGAACCCGAAAACGGGGAAAGAAGTGCCAATCTCGCCGCGACGCGTTATGGTGTTTAAGCCGTCGGCGATTCTCAAGCAGCGCATCAACAATGGCGCCGCTGAGCCGGCCTGAGCCGACAGCGTCTGTCGCGTAGAACCGCGTTCGATAAACAACCAGAGGTGAGGTCGCTTTGGACAACAAGGCGCCGGACGCTTTTCGCACCATCAGTGAAGTGGCGGACGATCTCGACTTGCCGCAGCATGTACTGCGCTTTTGGGAAAGCCGTTTTCACGAAATCAAGCCGATGAAGCGCGGCGGAGGACGCCGCTATTACCGGCCGGACGACATCGACTTGCTGCGCGGGATACGCCACTTGCTTTATGGCGAGGGCTACACCATCCGCGGCGTGCAACGAATTCTGCGCGAGCAAGGCTCGAAGTTCGTGCAAGCCGTGTGGGAGGAGGGCGCGCCACAGCCACCGCATGGCGTCGTTGAGAGCGACGAACAGTACGCCGAAGAGAACGAGACGGTCGAAAACCTCCTCGAGGAAGAGAGCGGCATTCGTGGCCGACTTTCATCGTTGATTGGTCGCGATCTGGGCGACGGGCAGGACGACGCCGCGGCGCGGATCGACCCGCCGATGGCGAGCGCACCCATGCCGCGCATCGAACCCGCTGACCGCGCCCTCCATGGCGGCAGTGCAATTGATCAGTCGGTCCAGCAACTACAGGACGCCGTGCCGACAGCGTCGCGGCAACCTTCGCCAGCCATGACCGGCGGGTTAGACGGCGAAGGTTTGCATAAATTGCGTGCGGTTCTGCACGACCTCGCCGAGTGCCGCAAACTGATTGATGCGGTGGTGACAAGGCCGCATTAAGCCGGTTTTCCGCTTCAGTCCTTGAACCGAACGGGCATGGTGCACGACCAATGGCCGTGTAAAATGCCTTGGCCGTTCGGAGGGGGCATATGGGGAAGCTCGCACGGGCTGTATTGCTTGCGATCGCGACTATCGCAGGTACGCTGGCGTCTGCGTACGGGCAAACGACGGTCCCTCCCAATATTCCCAATATTCCGCCGCCACCGACGACCGTTGGCCGGGGGACGCCGATCACACCGCTCGGCTGGTTTGTCCTAGGCTCGGTCGGGTGCGCGGCCGCGTCGCCGATGATCGCCACGGTGATACTCGGCCGCGAACTCACCCTCAACGAAGCCTACCGCTCGACTCTGGGATGCTTCCTCGGGCCGATCGGATGGCTATTGGCGGATGCGCTTGTGCCGCCCACGATCACAACTCAAATCCAGACGCAAAGCCAAACGCAGACTTCGAAGCCGCCGCCGCGGCAACAGCGCACGGGTCGCGGGCGCAATTTCAAGATACCGCCGCAGGGCGAGACGCGGTTTGTCGGAAACGAGATCCTGCTCGAATTCGGACCTGGCGCGACCGCACGGATGCGCAATGCGCTCATAACCACGCTTCAATTGACCGAGTTGGAGACGCAGACGTTCGCGTTGACCGGACGCCGGCTCAGCCGCATGCGCATTGATGGTTCCCTGTCAGTTCCGACAACGCTGGGTCGCATCGCTCGGAATTATCCCGACGTGTCGGGCGGCTGGGCCAATATGGTCTATGTCGGGGCTCAGACACAGGTGCCATCCGTTCAGCCGCCGGCGGCCTCCAGCTCCGCGCAATACGTCGTGAACAAGCTGCATCTCCTGGAGGCGCACCGCATCACCAGCGGCGACGACGTGCTGGTCGCGGTGATTGATTCAAAAATCGACACGAAACATCCCGATCTCACCGGCGTGGTCGCCGACGAATACGATGTCGTCGGTTCGCCGGCGGTTGCCCATTCGCACGGCACTGCCATGGCCGGGGCAATTGCCGCGCGCAGCAAGCTGGTTGGCGTTGCACCGAAAGTGAAGCTGCTCGCGGTGCGCGCCTTTTCGGGCTCGGGAGAAAGTGCGGAAAGCACCACGTTCAATATTCTCAAGAGTGTCGATTGGGCAGCGAGCAAGAACGCGCGCATCATCAACATGAGCTTTGCAGGCCCGCCCGACGATCTGCTGCGCGAGATGCTTGCCAAGGCAAACGCGCGTGGCATCGTGCTGATTGCCGCCGTCGGCAATGCCGGTCCGCGGTCGCCGCCACTCTATCCGGCTGCTGACGCGGGCGTCATTGGCGTGACGGCGACGGATGTAGACGACAAGCTGATGCCGCAGGCCAACCGGGGGCCGCAAGTTGCGGTGGCGGCGCCGGGTGTCGAGATTCTCGCTGTCGCTCCGAATGGGACGTATCAGGTGACGTCGGGCACTTCCATTGCGGCCGCGCATACCAGCGGGGTCGCGGCCCTCCTGCTGGCATCGAAACCGAACCTCACCCCTGCCCAGGTACGCGCTAGCCTCACCCGTGCCGCGACCCGAATTCCGGGCAAGCGCAATGAGGTCGGAGCCGGGGTCATCGACGCGCTGGCGGTGATCAATCCAGGTCGCAAATAGCTTTGTCGCAAATAGCCTTCCGGCCCCGCGATCTGCTAGGTAAGGCTCCGACGTCATTCCTCTGGGTCAATTGCCATGGCCGCGCCGGATTCCCTCATCGTTGAACGTCCGTCCAGCGACATTGTTGTCCTGAAGATCAATCGCCCGCAGGTGCGCAATGCGCTCAATTTGGATGTGCGCACGCGGCTTGCCGACGAAGTGACGCGCTGCGGTGCCGACAATGCCGTGCGCTGTGTCATCGTCACCGGTTCGGAAGTCGCTTTTGCAGCCGGCGCTGACATCGGCGAGATGGCCGAGGCGAGTCCTGTCGAGGTCATGTCGCGCAATGTGCAGAAATACTGGCGGGCGCTCATGGACTGTCCAAAGCCGCTTATCGCCGCGGTAGAGGGCTTTGCGCTTGGCGGCGGACTTGAGCTGGCATTGTGCGCAGACATCATTGTCGCGGGACAGGGGGCAAAGCTCGGCCTGCCTGAGGTCAAGGTCGGCATTCTTCCCGGTGGTGGCGGCACGCAAAAACTGGCCCGGCTTGTCGGGCGCCACCGCGCCATGTTGCTGATCATGACGGGGAAAATGTTCAGCGCCGCGGAGGCTCTGGGCATGGGTGTCGTCAGCGAAGTCGCGCCGTCCGGTCAGGCGCTGTCGCGCGCGCTCGAAATCGCCGGCGACATTGCCGCGATGCCGGCGGTATCGATCATGCAGATCAAGGAAATCATCAACGCCGGGCTCAATGCGCCGCTCGATACGGCGTTGATGCTGGAGCGCAAGGCGTTCCAGCTGCAATTCGCTACGCGCGATCAGAAAGAAGGCATGCGTGCCTTCATGGAAAAAAGAAAACCCAAGTTCGAAGGGCAGTAGCGCGTGGCGTTTGACCTTTCCCGGCCCGATCTTGTCGCCGCGGTATTCGGCACCGGCACCATGGGTCGCGGCATCGCTCAATTGTGCGCGCAAGCCGGGCTCGCGACCTTGTTGTTCGATTCAAACAGCGGTGCGGTGAAGCAAGCCATCGCCGCGATCGACAAGGGTCTCGAAGGGCTGGTGTCGAAAGGGCGCATGACCGCCGAGACAAAAAAGGACGTTCTCGCCCGCCTGCAACCGATCAGCACCTACGATGAGTGCGCACGAGCGGGGATTGTGATCGAGGCCATCGTCGAGGACATCTCGGCCAAGCGCTCCCTGTTTCGTGAGATCGAGCAGCGGGTGGCTGCCGATGCCGTGCTGGCAACGAATACATCGTCCCTGTCGGTGACCGAGGTTGCCGCCGGATGTGCGCAGCCGCGGCGCGTCGCCGGCCTGCATTTTTTCAATCCCCCGCCATTGATGAAACTGGTCGAGGTTATCGGTGGCCTACGCACTGAGCCCAAGGTCGTGGAGTCACTGGTGGAATTTGCACGGCGGATCGGCAAGCATCCGATCGTCGCCGCGGACTCACCGGGCTTCGTGGTCAATCACGCAGGCCGTGCCTACGGTCCCGAAGCGCTTCGCATCGTCGCGCAGGGAATTGCGAATCCGCAGGAAGTCGATGCCCTGATGAAAGAAGCGGCCGGGTTCCGCATGGGACCCTTCGAGCTGCTCGACCTTGTCGGCGGCGATGTCACACATGCGGTGATGGTGAGTATCTTTGAACAATTTTTCGATGAGCCGATGTATCAGCCATCGGCAGAAATGGCGGTGCGCGTGGCCGGCGGTCTTCTCGGTCGCAAGTCGAAGCAGGGCTTCTACAGTTACGAAGGCGCCCCGGCGAAAAATAAGCCGACCGTGCCAGTCCTGCCGGGGACAAAGCCCACCGCGGCCTGGGTCGTGGACGAGGATGGCGGAGCCGAGCTTGCCGAATGGCTGAAAAGCGCCGGCGTCAAAGTTCAGTTCGGCGGCGCGCCAGTAGCGGGAATTTCATGCTTCGTGACGCCGATCGGAGAGGATGCCTCGGGTGCAGCCGTTCGATTGCAACTCGATCCGGCGCGGACTGTTGCTGTCGACATGTTCGGGCGTTTTTCCGGACGCCGGACGCTGATGAAAACGCCGCTCACCCAGCCGGACATCCTGGCCGCTGCGGTCGCGGCGCTGTCAACGGAAAAAATGCCGGTCACCGTGATCAACGACAGTCCGGGCTTCGTCGTGCAGCGGCTGCTCGCGATGATCGTCAATATCGGCACGCGTATCGCGGAATTGCGCATTGCATCGCCGGCCGACATCGATACGGCTGTCGAACTCGGTCTCAACTATCCGAAAGGACCGCTCGCGCTTGGAGATGCGCTCGGTCCGGGTCGTGTGCTCGCCGTGCTCGACGGAATGCAGGGCATCACGCACGACCCCAAGTATCGCGCTACCACCTGGCTGCGGCGGCGTGCCCGGCTCGGCGTATCACTGCATACGCCGGATTGAGATTCAAAAAACGCGTGAACAGTTTAATTTGTAAGTGGAAAACCGCTTTTCGCGCGGCATGGACCGGCTACGATCGGAACATGTTAAAAGCCCCGACCGATGCCGATATCGTCCGCCTGCGGCAGTTCCTGCGCAGACTTGAATCCGACGCCAAAGAGGCGGTTGAAGACGCCGAACTTTGTCAGCACGAGATCGACAGATTGAAAAGCGAGATTGCTTACCTCGAGGCTGCCCGCTCGAGAGCCTTCCTGGCGCAGATTGGTATTGATTTCGGAGCCGCCGCATCCGGGCGACGGAATTATTCCGCGGAGCGCGGCAAGCCGAGCTGACCGAACTTCGGCCGCGGAAGACCGGCCTTGTCGCGCATCATCAATTCGAAAAATCCCGCGATCATCGCCAGGTTTGGAAGCGTGAACAGCCAGAATTCGGTCGTTCGCAGCAGACGACTGAACGAGTCCAAATGACCGCGGGGATTAAGCAAATACTCGGCCGCGTAAGCGAGCGCGGCGATCCAAAGTAACCACCGGGCGTATCGGAAGAACAAATAGGCATGCGATGCGGTCATGCGGACGCTCCTTGATTGACGAGCGTAATTGCGAATGTGCGCCTATTCAACTGTTGTAGGCGAACCTGGCCATTTCGTTTCTCGGTGAAAAGATGGTCGGGGCGGCGGGATTTGAACCCACGACCCCTTGTCCCCCAGACAAGTGCGCTAACCGGGCTGCGCCACGCCCCGACCGAGAACGGGGCGGACTATAGGGATGAGCGCTGGTGTGTCAACGAAGGGGGCGTCGACGGGAGCGGGGTGACAAAGCTTGCGGCGACCTCCAACACCTCCGGTAACCGTCCTAACGGCGAGCACTTTGCCGTAAGCGGTCGAGGCCTGATTGGTAGGCAGAGAGCACTCCGTCGACCATGCTCTTGACTGAGAACAATTGTGACACACGCTCGCGCAGCAGTCGTGCCGTCTCCGCGGTTTCTTCAGGTTGGTCGAGGTTTCGTGCGATAGCGTGCGCCAAAACGTCGACGTCCTGCGCCGCGACCAGGCGGTCCGTGAGAGGGCCGTAAATTTCAGGAATTCCACCGACTTTCGTCGTGATTAAGGGCATGCCGGCGGCGGCCGCCTCGAGCACGGCGTAGGGTAAGAACTCCGCGCGTGACGGGATCACCATGATGCGACCAAGGGTCTGTGCCTCGCGTGTAGCCATGGCCGGCTGAAACCTGACCGCACTTGCCAGACCGAGACGTTCGACCTGCGCGCCGAGCAAATCGCGTTCGGGGCCATCACCAACCAGCGTTGCTGTCACATGCCGGCCGTAGCTATTAAGTTTCGCTATCGCGTCAATCAGGACATCTATGCCTTTGACCGGGCGGAAATCGCCCAGGAAAACAAGATCCGTTGCATGGCCTTGCACCTTTACGGGCGCAAAATCCTTTTCCGACACGCCGTAGTGAACGACGCGGACGAGGCCATGAGGTGTGCCGATCTTGCGGCGAAAAACTTCTGCACTGTAGGCGCTTTCGAAGAGGAACAGTTCACCGCGCCGCATCAGCAGCTTTTCGGTGGCGAGATAGAATTTTCCAGCGGTGGTGTCGGTCCCGAACAGAAGACTTCCGCCGTGCGGCGTATAGGCGCGGACTGCGTGGGAGGCATTGAATGCCAAGCGGGCATAGGCGCCACCTTTGGCGCCATGACCGTGCACAACATCGGCGCGCGTTCCGGCAATGCGCCCCATCACATGGCCCAGAATTGTTGCGTCGTTAGGGCCGATGTGTCGGTATATGGGAACCCGTGTAAGACCTAGGGCCAGCGACGGCGCAAGCTCCTTCAGCGTTTCCTGGGCACGGCGCCCCCCTGTTTTGCTGTCGGCAATCAGCCCGACCCGGTGTCCGCGGGCGATTTGTTCGCGGGCAAGGTCGAGGACATGACGATACAAGTCACCAACCGGCGCCCGGAACACGTGCAGGATGTTCAGTGGGGTCATGAGTCCTAGTCGCCCAATTCGGAGAAAGACGACAATTCCCCTTTTCTCATCGCACGAATCCCGTCCAAAGTTTGCGCCCTTCCGGGATTAGGGGCGACGTAGTAACAAAACGCAACTCCTGTCGCCGTAAGCATCATTGACGTCGCCGCAACTATAATAAGGTGAGAGGGGAGCACGCCGACATTGAAAAAGACCGTCATCCGCGCCGGCCTTGAGACGACATATTTCAGCGGGCTGCACCATTGGCTGCGTCCGTTGGTCGGTGGCGTCGGTGCGATCCTTACGTTGCACCATGTGCGCCCGGCGCGCCCCGAGGCGTTCCAGCCGAACCGGCTTTTGGAGGTTACGCCGGAATTTCTCGATCGGTTGCTGCGACGGCTCACGCGTTCGCGCATTGACGTGGTGTCGCTCGACGAAATGCATCGACGCTACATCGAGGGCGACTTCGCGCGGCGTTTCGTCTGTCTCACCTTCGACGACGGCTACAAAGATTTCTTGCGATGTGCCTATCCGTCGCTTCGGAAATACAAACTGCCATTTGCGATGTTCATCGCGACCAGTTTCCCAGACAGGCTGGGTGAACTTTGGTGGATCGCGCTCGAGGCAGTCATTGCGCGAAACAATCGTATCGGAATGGTGATCAACGGCGCCGATCAGTATTTTGAATGCGCGACGACGCGACAAAAGCGCGAGCTCTACGCTGCGATCTACGGCTATCTGCGCAGCATGAAGACGGAAGAAGAGCTGCGCCGCACGGTGCGCGACCTTTGTGCGTGTTTCAGCGTCGATGTCGTTTCGTTCAGCCGCGATCTGTGTATGGGCTGGCAAGACATCGCCGAACTTGCCACCGATCCGCTGTGCACAATTGGCGCACATACCGTCAATCACATGATGTTAAAAAAGGTGCCGAGCGATGCGACCGTGCGTGCTGAGATAGAAATGAGCAGGGCCGTGTTGGAGGCGGCGCTCGGAAGACGCCCTGAGCACCTCGCATTTCCCGTCGGCGACGTGACGTCAGCCGGCCCGCGCGAATTCCGCATTGCGGCCGAACTCGGCTTCAAGACCGCGCTGACGACGCGGCCGGGCGTGCTGTTCAAGGTACACCGCGACTATTTGACCGCGCTGCCGCGCATCTCCGTCAACGGCGAGTTTCAGCGCCAGCGGTATTTGAAGGTGCTGATGTCGGGCGCAGTCACGGCGGTCTGGAACCGATTCCGTCGGCTCAGCGTGGCTTAGTGTCGGGTCTTGCCATCCAGCTGATCAGTGGCATCGCAGGCAGCACCCAGCCAAGCCCGGCGACAATGTAGTAGATCGTCGCCACCCAGCCGTTGATGTTGGTAAGTACGGATTGCGCCAGCGCCATGGCCAAAAGGCCCCAGACGATGACGAGGGCGAGGAGCGCGACGGCGCCGACCAGTTTGCGGGTCCGGATCGACATAGCCGACAGTCTTGCCTCTCAATTGCGGGGCGTCGCCGCGGACTATATGGTCCGCGCCGTCTCCTGCAAGCAAGACGATGCACGAACCGATCAAAGCGACCAATGCCAGTTTGCGGCCGGTGCGGCTATGGCTGCTGATCTCGGCTGCAATGATATTGCTCACGTTGATTGTCGGTGGAGCGACACGGCTCACGGAATCCGGACTTTCAATCGTCGAATGGAAGCCGGTCACCGGTGTCTTGCCACCGCTTTCGCCGGCTGAGTGGCAGGCCGAGTTCGCCAAATACCAGGCCATTCCGCAGTATCGCGAACTCAATCGCGGTATGGGCCTTGAAGCCTTCAAGACGATTTACTGGTGGGAGTGGTCGCATCGTCTGCTGGCGCGGCTGACCGGCGCTGTGTTCCTGCTGCCGCTGTTATTTTTTCTCTGGCGCGGCGCGATTCCTTCCGGGCTTCGATCGCGATTGTGGACGATTTTCGGTGCGGGAGCCGCACTCGGGGCGGTTGGTTGGTGGATGGTATCTTCGGGTCTGACGCAGGGCGTCAGCGTCTCGCAATATCGCCTGGCGTTTCATCTGACGCTGGCCACGACGATTTATGCAGCGACCTTGTGGACGGCCCGGCAACTCGCGGACTACCTCCCGAGTGCGGCCCCGGCGCGGCTGCGCTTCGGTGCGCTCGCGCTTGCCGCGCTGCTGCTGTTTCAGATTTATCTCGGCGCCCTGGTCGCCGGTCTCGATGCCGGGCTCGTCTTCAATACCTGGCCGCTTATTGACGGCGTATTGGTACCTTCGTCCGAAAGGCTGTGGTTCATCCAGCCTGCGTGGCGCAACTTGTTCGAAAACACGCTTACCGTCCAGTTCAATCACCGTATGGTCGCATATGCAATTTGGGTTCTCGCAACGTTGCATGCCTGCGATGCATGGCGTGCCCGCGTGGGCTTGAGCGGTGCCCTGACACTTGCCGGCGCGATCACCTTGCAGGCCGGGCTTGGGATTGTGACACTGCTGTATCAGGCGCCATTGCCGCTGGCGCTTGCGCACCAGGTGTTGGCAATTCTGGTGTTTAGCGTGGCGGTGATCCATGCTGAGCGTTTATCGCATCGGGGCGATTCACTGGCCGCGGATCGAAGGCGGGCGGAGCGGGGTGCATGATTGATACTAAAACCGTCGACGGCGTTGCCGTTCTCTCGATGACCCATGGCAAGGCCAACGCACTCGACATCGAATTTTGCGACGCTCTGGCGGCTCGCTTTAACGATCTGCGCAAGGCTGATACCAAGGCGATCGTGCTGACGGGGCGGGGAAAGATCTTCTCCGCCGGCGTCGACCTCAAGCGCCTGAGTTCCGGCGGAGCCGAGTACATTCGCCGGTTTCTGCCTGCGTTGCACCGTCTTTACGAAGCGGCGTTCTTCCACCCGAAACCCGTCGTGGCTGCGGTCAACGGTCACGCCATTGCCGGCGGCTGCGTGCTCGCCTGTTGCGCCGATCGCCGCCTCATGGCGCGCGATGCCGGCCGCATCGGTGTCACGGAAATTCTGGTGGGTGTGCCGTTTCCCGCGCTAGCTTTCGAAGTTGTACGCTTTGCGGTTCCGCCCCGCTATTTGCCGGAATTTACGCTCTCAGGCGCAACCTATGCGACCGACGAGGCATTGCGGCGAGGTTGGGTGGACGAAGTAACGGAGCCGGGAAAATTAATCGACGACGCGATAGCGGTCGCGCAGCAATTGTCCGGGCTGTCGCCGGCGGCGTTCGCACAAACCAAATCGCAAGTGCGGCAGCCGGTCACCGAGAGGCTGACAAAGAACGGCGAGGCGACCGACAAAGCGGTCACCGACATATGGGCTGCGCCTGCAACGCTTTCCTATATCCGCGACTACGTTGCCCGCACGCTGACCAAATCCTGACTGGTTATTTGGCCGTCAGACCTTCCTCGAGATCGGCGATGATGTCTTCCTTGTCCTCGAGGCCGATCGATAACCGCACGACATCGGGGCCCGCGCCCGCCTGAACTTTCTGCGCATCGGACAGCTGCCGGTGGGTCGTCGAGGCCGGATGAATAATCAGCGAGCGAGTGTCACCGATATTGGCAAGGTGCGAGAACAGTCTGACGTTGGATACGAGTTTTATGCCGGCGTCGTAGCCACCCTTCAGGCCGAAAGTGAAGACCGCGCCGGCGCCTTTTGGCACATATTTCTTGGCGAGCTTTTGATACTTGTCGCCGGGTAAACCCGGATAGCTTACCCATGCAACTTCGGGTCGTTTTGACAACCATTCGGCGACGGCAAGCGTGTTTTCGCAATGCCGCTGCATGCGCAGCGGAAGTGTCTCGACGCCCGTGAGGATCAAGAACGCGTTGAACGGCGACAGTGCGGGACCGAGGTCGCGCAATCCGAGCACCCGGCATGCAATGGCGAAGGCAAAGTTTCCGAAGGTCTCGTGCAGGACGATCCCCTGATATTCAGGGCGAGGCTCGCAGAGCATTGGATATTTCTTGTCGCGCGACCAATCGAAGGTGCCGCAGTCGACGATGAGCCCGCCGATCGAATTGCCGTGGCCACCGATAAACTTCGTGAGCGAATGCACAACGATATCGGCGCCGAAATCAATCGGCTTGCACAGGTACGGCGTCGCAAGCGTATTGTCGACGATCAGCGGCACGCCCGCCTTGCGGGCGATCTTGGAAATCGCCTCGATGTCCGTAATGACCCCGCCCGGATTTGCGATCGACTCAATGAAAATGCATTTCGTCTTGGGCGTGACTGCTTTCTCGAACGAGGCAAGATCGTCCGGGTCCGCCCATACGACGTTCCAGCCGAAATTCTTGTAGGAATGATTCATCTGATTGATTGAACCGCCGTACAGCTTTTTCGAGGCGACCAATTCGTCACCCGGCGTCATCAGGGCGTGCATCACGATGACTTGCGCCGCATGGCCAGAGGCAATGGCGAGCCCGGCCGTGCCGCCCTCGAGCGCGGCCACACGCTCCTCCAGCACAGCACAAGTTGGATTGCCGATACGCGTGTAGATGTTGCCGAACGTCTGCAGGCCGAACAGCGCCGCTGCGTGATCGACGTCGTCAAACACGAATGACGTGGTTTGATAGATCGGGGTGGCGCGCGCGCCGGTTGTTGGATCGGGCTTGGCGCCCGCATGAATCGCCAGTGTGGCAAAGCCTGGGTTGCGTTCAACGTCGCCCATACGACCTCCGATCGCGTTATGGAATGAAAATAGCCGTCCCACGCCGCATGAAGCCGCGATTAGTGCGGGTAGGGAGGGGTGACGTCAAGGTAGAAGCGCGCGACCGGGGCCGGCAAAGGCCTTAGGCGTCATCGTCTCGGTCAGACACCGGGCCAAGACGCATGCGCTGCACGCCGCCGCCCAGTGTCTGTGCGCGCCTCGAAGACAGGGTGCGCGAGTTAACGCCCATCCAAGAAATTTCCGACGAAAGGCGGCCATATTCGATCTTCGGGCAACGGTTCATAACAACCTTCATGCCTGCGTCCTCGGCGCGTCGCGCAGCCTCGTCGTTGCGTACCGTGAGTTGCATCCAGATCACCTGGGGCTTCGGAACGAGCGCAAGCGCTTCCTCGACGATTGGTGGCACGGAGGTGGAGCCACGAAAAATATCGACCATGTCGATCGGTTCGGGAATATCGGCAAGCTTTGCAAAGACTTTCTGTCCGAGAATCTCTTTTCCGGCCTGGCCCGGGTTGACGGGGATCATGCGATAGCCACGATCGAGCAGATATTTGAACGCAAAATAACTCGGCCGATTGTCTTTCGGCGAGATGCCGACCATGGCAATCGTTTTCACCGTGTTGAGAATGCCGCGAATGTAACTGTCGGGGTAGCTGTCGTGGTTCATTCTGACGGCACTGCCGGTTGCTTTTCGACAGCCGTGCGCAAACGTGCGTTCTCGGCTTCCAGCTGCGCGATCCTGGCCTGGACGGTGGCAAATGCCTCTTCAATCTCCGCCTCTGTGAATCGCGTGACGATGTGCGAGGAGCAATTCACGTCCCACGCTTCGATCGTGAACAGAATCGCGCGCTCGGGCTTGGCCTTGTAGCCGTTGTTGAACAGCTGCTCCATCAGAGCCGGGTCATTTTCGATCATGCGGGCGCGGCCCCAGATCTTGATCCGCTGGCGGCGTGCGGGGTCGAGCAGAAACAGGAAGGCGCGATCATTTTCCGATAAATTGGCGAGCGTGATGTACTGCCGGTTGCCGCGATAGTCGGCAAAGCCGAGCGTTTTTTCATCGATAACTTTGATAAAGCCCTTTGGCCCACCACGGTGTTGCAGGTAAGGCGCGCCGTCACCGCTCGCGGTCGCCAGGAAGGCGGTATCCTGTTCGGCAATAAATTTCGCAAGCTCCGGCGTCACCCGGTCCGGAAAGCCTTCAGCCATGCGGCGCGCATAGGCCTTTGCCGAGCCACGCTCGGCCTGAGCCTGTTGCGCGGCCGGAGTGAATACCCGGCTGGAGTTATTCATTTGTGACCGACCCCGATCGGTGTCCCGAGCGGAACAAAGATAGTCTTTCGCTGTTGCTCACGGTAGGGCCGCGCGAATTGAATTGGGCAGGATTGCGGTAGCGGACGACATAAGAAGGTCACGCTGATTTGCTGCCATCCGAACGCTGAGGGGCGCCGCCTAGGTTGTGCACAAAGGAGGCGTTCGATGTGTGACTACAGTCTTCACGACGTTGCGTCTCGACCCGCGAAGGTTGGGGACAAACTGGTCTCATCACAATTTCCCAATGCCATCACGCGCGGATTCGCTGATCCGGCGGAGCCGCGTGTTGCCGTGTGCCTGATGCCCGGCACCGAGCTTGCATTCGAAAAAGACGTTGAATGCGATGCCTCGTTCCGGTTCTTGCCGACGCGCAAGTCGACGCACAGAGTTGCGCGTTTCCGGCAGGTCAATCTAAACCGACCGGCTGCTCATCACGATGCTTTAGAATTTCCGGACGGCAAGATCGTGCTGGTGACCGATCTTTGCGAGGGCCAAAGCGCGACGGTGCTGCAGCTGCCGAGCACGGGGCGCCCGGCGGAAGAGCACGGCGAGCGCGAAGCAGCGCAAAACGAGTCACTTATCGCCTAGCCTTGGCGCGGAAATAAAGAGAGCCACCGGATTCCGGTGGCTCTCATGGAATTCTGTCTGCCGCTGGCGCTATGAACGCAGTCAGCGGTCCTCCCATTTCGGTTCGCGTTTTTCGATAAAGGCCTTCAGGCCTTCTTCCGCATCGCGCGCCATCAGGTTTTCGACCATCACTTCCGAAACGTATTGATAGGCAGCGTCCAAGCGCATCTCGGCCTGACGATAGAACCCTTCTTTGCCGATCTTGACGATGTGGCTGGACTTGCCTGCAATCTTGCGCGCAAAGGCGAGGGCTTCCTCCCGTTCTTTGCCTGGGTTGACCACCCGGTTGATCAGCCCCATGCGGTAGGCGTGGTCTGCCGTAACGGCGTCGCCGGTGAGCAGCATTTCCATTGCGTGCTTGCGCGCGATGTTGCGCGAGAGGGCGACCATGGGGGTCGAGCAAAACAACCCGATGTCCACGCCAGGCGTGGCGAATTTTGCCGCCGTGGAGGCGACCGCAAGATCGCAACTCGCGACCAACTGGCAGCCTGCCGCAGTCGCAACGCCCTGGACAGCGGCAATCACAGGACGAGGCAAATTCACGATCTGCAGCATTGCCTTGCTGCACAGGCTCATCATGTAGCGGAAATAGGCGCGGCCGCCGTCGGGGTCACTGCGCCGGCTCGTAAGTTCCTTGAGGTCGTGACCGGCGCAGAAGGCGGGGCCGTTGGCGGCTATCACGACCGCGCGTACCGCCTTGTCCGCTGCAATTTCCGTGAGGGCGTCGGATAGCGCCGTGAGCATTGCTTCGGACAGGCTATTCCGCGTTTGCGGGCGATTGAGAATGAGTACGGCGCTGTCGCTGTGATATTCCAGCAGCAGTTCCGGCGCCTGCGCGTCGGCCGCGCGGGAAGGGATTGGAGCGGTCATTCAGTCAGTCCCACAACCTTTGAGCGCCAATGTTAAGCCGATGCATGACCCATGCAAGGCTCGGAGGTTTACGGCAAGGCCTGAAATCCCTGATTGACCTGAATACTCCGCAGACTATGACCAGAGCTGCCGGATTGGCCGGCGAGGGGGGTGCGCATGCCGGCTCCGGCGATGGATGCCGAGGCAATCGGGGATTTGCTGCACGAGGTCTTTCCTCAGTCCTTTTATCCCGGCTGCGGGTTGAGGATCGAGCGCGTCGATTACGCGGATATCCGCGTGCGACGCCGCTTTCAGGAAAACCATATTCGGCCCGGCGGCACGATTTCCGGGCCGACCATGATGGAGCTCGCCGATTTCGCAATGTACGTCGCGGTCTTTTCCGCGATCGGGCCGCAACCTTTGGCGGTCACAACCAACCTCAACATCAATTTTTTGCGCAAGCCAGCACAGGCCGACCTGATTGCGGAGGCCCGGTTGATGAAAATCGGCAAACGCCTGGCGGTGGGGGAAGTCACGATTTACTCGGATGGCTCGGCTGATGCGGTCGCTCACGTCACATCGACCTATTCCATCCCGGAGGGGCGCTAGTCTGGTATCCAATTACCATTCTTATAAAGCATTGATATGTAATACAAACTACTGAAAGTATTACTTGACCAGCGAATTAGCCCTCGATAGATACCTGCAAATCGCGCGGCTTTGCCGCGCGCATGTTTTCAGGGACTAGTCATGAAGACCTATTCGGCCAAGGCGGCCGACATCGACAAGAAATGGGTGACCATCGACGCCACCGGGCTCGTCGTCGGGCGATTGGCCTCGATTGTCGCAATGCGGCTGCGCGGGAAGCACAAAGCGACGTACACGCCTCACGTGGACGACGGAGACAACGTCATCGTCGTCAATGCGGCGAAGGCGGTGCTCACCGGACGCAAGCGCGACAAAAAAGTTTATCACCACTACACGGGATTCATCGGTGGGATCAAAGAGCGGAGCGCCAAGGCGATCCTGGAAGGACGCTTCCCGGAACGGATCGTCGAGAAGGCTGTAGAACGCATGTTGCCGCGCGGACCGCTTGGTCGCGTCCAACTTGGAAACCTGCGCGTCTACCCAGGTCCCGAGCATCCGCATGAGGCGCAGAAGCCAGAAAAGCTCGATGTCGCCGCGATGAATCGCAAGAACGTGAGGAGTGCCTGATCGTGGCCGAGACCGTGCAATCTCTGGAAGGACTAGCGACCCTCAAGCCGGCGGCGCCGGAAGCGCCGAAATACGAGAAGAAAGTCGATGCGCAGGGCCGTGCCTACGCCACCGGCAAACGCAAGAATGCGGTTGCGCGTGTATGGATAAAACCCGGCTCGGGCAAGATCCTCGTCAACACCAGATCCGTGGAAGTCTTCTTTGCGCGTCCGGTCTTGCGTATGCTCATCCAGCAGCCGCTGATCGCGACCAACCGCAATGGTCAGTACGACGTCACGTGCACCGTTTCCGGCGGCGGTCTGTCCGGGCAGGCGGGGGCGGTTCGTCATGGTCTCGCGAAAGCGCTGACTTATTTCGAGCCGGACCTGCGCGGCGCTCTCAAGCGCGGCGGCTTCCTGACACGCGACCCGCGCGTCGTCGAACGCAAAAAATATGGTCGCGCCAAGGCTCGGCGTTCCTTCCAGTTCTCGAAGCGTTAAACGATCTCGCTCGCGGGATTATCGTAAAAGGCACGCAAAAAGCGCGCCTTTTTGTTTGCCGTTCGCGGTCGTTCAAATTGTAACTATTTCATTTGCCCTGCATTAATCGCGAAAATGTACGGGTCGCACGGAAACGAGCCTCAAGTTTGAATACAATTCGCGACAGTCTTTCATCGAAGCCCAGCGAATAGTGCAAAGGTTTCCCCACGAAAACTGGGTTATTTTACCGTCGCAGTTTGGCGACGTGTGCGCCAAACGGACGTGGGAGCTCAAATGTTGCTCGCAGGCGGCCTGCAATCCTCATCGCTGGATTTGCCGACGCTGTCGTTGGTCGCAGTCTGCATTGCCGGACTGCTTGGCCTATTCCTTATCATTGACTGGATGCAGCAGCGCAACGTGCGCGCCTTGGCATGGTGGGGCTCTGCTTACCTGATTGGTGCGTCTGCGATGGCGCTCGGCACAATGCCCGCGCCGTTTATCAAACTGCCGGCGGCGGTACCTGGTGCGTTGACGTTCCTCGCTTGCGGCATGGTCTGGAACGGCGTCCGGCTGTTCCAGGGCCGTCGCGTGCTGCCGTTTGCAACTTTCATCGGCGCTGCGTTGTGGCTGGGTCTTGCCCAGATTCCGGGAATGATGGACGGCGGCAATGGCGAAGTTATCGGTGCGCTCATCGTCCCCGTCTACACCTTCTTCATTGCGATGGAATTGTGGCGTGAGCGGCGCAGGACGCGCTATTCGCGCGCCGCGGCGATCGTGGTGCCGTGCCTGCATGCCGGAATCTTCCTGGTGCCGCTGGCGATGCGCGTGTTCTTGCCTGCCGGACATAACGGCGCCTGGCTGACGGTATTCACGCTTGAAACGATTCTTTATGCGATCGGCACTGCGTTTATTGTGATGCTGATGGTCAAAGACCATCACGTGCACGTCTATCGCACCGCAGCCTCGACCGACCATCTTACCGGGGTTCTCAACCGCCGCGCATTTATCGAGACCGCCCAGACTCTCTGCAAACGGCAGGCAAAACGGGGCGAGCCGGTCGCGGTGCTGATGTTCGACCTCGATCATTTCAAATCGATCAATGACCGGTTTGGGCATTCGGCCGGCGACGAAGTGCTGCGGTTGTTCGCGCGGGTGACGCGGGCGAGCACGCGTCTCAACGACATCATCGGCAGGTTCGGCGGCGAAGAGTTCATCGCGATCGTTCCGGGTGGTATCGAGGTCGCGCAGAAAATCGCTGAACGCGTCCGGACTGCGTTTGAAAATGCGGGGGCCGTGATTGAAAGCCAACCGATCGGCGCCACGGTCAGCATTGGCGCGGCTGCCTCCTACGATGCGACGATGCCGATCGACACCCTGATCGCAAAGGCCGATTCCGCGCTGTACCGGGCCAAGCACGACGGACGCAATCGCGTGATTGTAACCGAGAGCGAGAACGCTTCCGAACGCGCACGACTCATTGCCGCGGCGCGACGCACTCGCCCGTTTGGCATGGCGGCATTTGCACGCATTTCGCAACGCAACAAAGCGGTGCGGTCGGCCTGATCCATAAGCCGTACTTGCATTTCCCGGAACTGAAACATCTCGTTTACGTGCCGGCGGTACCATTCCGGCATGTGGGGATCATCGATTCACGGCCGGGGCGGAGCTGACGTGCTCCAGCTTGAGGCCTATGCCGAGCGCGCCGGCGCAGCGCTGGCCTGCGCCTATTCAAATTCCGCGGAATTCGATGCTGCGCTGATTGCGGCGCGCCGCGCGGCAGGCGTCTACGGGCCGCGCCGCCATCGCCGCCAGATGGTCGCGACTGCTGCGGGTGTTGCGGTAGGGCTCGCCGTTATTGCCTTTCTGATCGTCTGATCTCCGTCCAAGCAAAAAAACGGGCGCCCTTGCGGGGGCGCCCGAAGTTACGTCGCAAAGCTACGTAGCTTGCGCGATGACTAGGAAGAATGCTTACCCCGAGTAGTACATGTCGAACTCGACCGGATGCGGGGTGTGCTCGAACCGGATCACTTCCTGCATCTTGAGATCGATGTACGAGTCGATGAAATCGTCGTCAAAGACGCCGCCCGCTTTCAGGAAATCGCGGTCTTTGTCGAGTTCGCCGAGCGCCTGTCGCAGCGAGCCGCAGACGGTCGGAATCCTCTTGAGCTCGGCGGGAGGCAGATCGTAAAGGTCCTTGTCGATTGCCGAGCCCGGATCCAGCTTGTTCTTGATCCCGTCAAGGCCCGCCATCAGCATCGCGGCGAAGGCGAGATACGGATTGGCAAGCGGATCGGGGAAACGGACCTCGACGCGCTTGGCCTTCGGGTTCGTCGTGTACGGAATGCGGCACGACGCCGAGCGATTGCGCGCGGAGTAGGCGAGCAACACCGGCGCCTCGAAGCCCGGCACCAGGCGCTTGTACGAGTTCGTGGTCGGGTTGGTGAAGGCATTTATCGCCTTGGCATGCTTGATGATGCCGGCGATATACGACAGACAAATCTCCGATAGATCGGCATATTTGTTGCCTGCGAATACCGGCTTGCCGCCCTTCCAGATCGACTGATGGCAGTGCATGCCGGAGCCGTTATCGCCGTAGACGGGCTTCGGCATGAAAGTTGCGGTTTTGCCGTAGATCTGCGCCACCTGCTGGATGCAGTATTTGTAGATCATCATCTGGTCGGCCATCTGCACAAGCGGCGAAAATTTCATGCCGAGTTCGTGCTGGGCAGAAGCCACTTCGTGGTGATGTTTCTCGACCTTGACGCCCATCTTGGCCATGGCCGCGAGCATTTCACTGCGCATGTCCTGAGCAGAGTCCTGCGGCGGCACCGGAAAGTAGCCTTTCTTGGTGCCGATGCGGTGGCCGAGATTGCCGCCTTCGTAGTCGGTAGGGGAATTTGACGGCAGTTCGATTGAGTCGAGTTTGAAGCCCATATTGTAAGGCTCGGCGGCATATTTGACGTCGTCGAACACAAAGAATTCGGCTTCAGGGCCAAAGAAAATCGCGTCACCGACGCCGGACGTCTTGACCATGCCCTCAGCTTTTTTGGCCATGCCACGCGGATCGCGGTTATAGGGCTCCCCTGTCGTCGGCTCGAGCACGTCGCAGACCAGCGACAACGTAGTCTCGGCGAAAAATGGATCGATGCAGGCTGTCGCCGGATCAGGCATCAAATTCATGTCCGACTCGTTGATCGCCTTCCACCCGGCAATCGAAGAGCCGTCGAACATCTGTCCCTCGGCGAAAGTGTCTTCTTCGATCATCGTGACGTCGAAGGTGACGTGCTGCCACTTGCCCCGCGGGTCGGTAAATCGGAAATCGACGTATTTGACGTCGTTATCCTTGATCATCTTCATGACTTCTTTGGCTGTCGTCATGGACTGCATTCCCCCTGTTTTCATGAAATTGCCGCGAGGACTTTTGCCAGCGGCTTAGATTGCATCAACCCCGGATTCCCCGGTCCTGATCCGAATGGCTTCTTCGATGTTGGAAACGAATATCTTGCCGTCACCAATCCGGCCAGTCTGAGCGGCGCGCCGGATCGCATCGATCGCTTTTTCCACCATGTCGTCGCCGAGCACGATTTCGATTTTCACTTTGGGGAGAAAATCGACCACGTATTCGGCGCCGCGGTATAGCTCGGTGTGCCCTTTCTGTCGTCCGAAGCCTTTTGCTTCGGTCACAGTTATCCCCTGCAGGCCCACTTCCTGAAGCGCCTCTTTCACCTCGTCCAGTTTGAATGGCTTGATGATGGCTTCGATTTTTTTCATTGCCTGTCCTTCCCGCAGCTCGCCGGACAACAATCCGGCGGGCCGCGCTACCGGTTTGCAGGTCTCGTGCCAACCCGGCGAGAGACGAAAAATCTCTTCCCTGCAATAGTTTAGATGGATTGCAGAGGGCCGCCCAGCGCGCTGCCTAATATTCGGCGCCTATGAGTTAAGCAAAGTGGTCAGAATTTAGCCAGTCGCGAAGGACCACTTGGGACGCAATAGGTTGGCTTGAATTGTCCGTCGTCGGGCGCGCCGATACTCTTTGGCAAATGATCGAACTGCTCACGACGGCCGAGATGGCAGAGGCCGACCGCCTGGCCATAGCCGGTGGCATTCCCGGCATCGCGTTAATGGAGAATGCCGGCCGGGCCGTTGCCGACGCTGCCTTCAGAATGCTGCAAGGGCGTCGCGTCGTAGTCGTCGCAGGCCCAGGTAACAATGGCGGCGACGGCTTCGTTGCTGCACGCCATTTGGCCGAGCGTGGCCTGGCGGTGAGCGTTTGCTTCGCTGGGAAACGCGAGCGGTTGAATGGTGACGCCGCTTTGGCAGCACAGCGCTGGAATGGACTCGTAAGCTCACCATCGCCGGCAGCATTTACGGACTGTGACTTGATTATCGATGCACTGTTTGGTGCGGGACTTGACCGGAATGTTGAGGGCCCGGCCCGCAATGTCATCGATTTGATGAATGCCGCTTCGGTACCTATCGTCGCCGTCGATTTGCCGAGTGGCGTGAACGGCACCACCGGAGCGGTGATGGGATGTGCCATCAACGCAAAACTCACTGTTACGTTCTTCCGACGCAAGCCCGGACATTTCCTTCTTCCAGGACGCCTGCATAGCGGCCCGGTCGAAGTCGCCGATATCGGAATTCCGGAGCGCGTCCTCGACAAGATCAAGCCGACGACGTTTGCAAATGTTCCTGCGCTTTGGCGGAGTGCGTTTCCGCAGACCAGGACCGAGGGCCACAAATACTCTCGCGGCCACGCGGTCGTCATTTCGGGAGGGCCGTCATCGACCGGTGCCGCGCGACTGGCCGCGCGCGGGGCGCTTCGGGCAGGGGCAGGTCTGGTCACCATCGCAAGTCCAAGGGATGCTTTGAACATCAATGCCGCTGAGAACGTGGCGGTCATGGTCCGCCCGGTAGACGGACCAATTGAGCTAAAGGAATTTCTTGCCGACAAACGGAGAAATGCCATCGTCCTCGGTCCTGGTGGAGGCGTTGGCCCGGCTATGCGTGAACAAGTGCGCACCGCGCTCGAAGGGGATGCGGCGGTGGTGCTTGACGCAGATGCATTGACGAGCTTTGCCGGGGAACCTGACGCATTGGCCGATGCAATTGGCAAGCGAGCCGGTCACCCGGTTGTGCTCACACCGCATGAGGGCGAGTTTTCCCGACTGTTCAGTGCATTGGCGCAGGAAGCGCATTCTCGCTCTAAGCTTGAGAAAGCTCGGCTGGCCGCCACGGAAACGGGCGCCGTAATGGTTCTGAAGGGAGCCGACAGCGTGGTGGCTGAGCCAAACGGTCGTGCGGCGATTGCAGACAACGGTCCGCCCACGCTTGCCACTGCCGGTTCCGGCGACGTGCTGGCCGGCATGGTTGGTGGCCTTCTGGCGCAGGGCATGCCGGGGTTCATGGCGGCCTGTGCCGCCGTATGGCTGCACGGAGAAGCGGCCAAGGAATTTGGCCTTGGGCTCATCGCAGAAGACCTCCCGGACATGCTCCCGCGGGTTTACGGACGGCTTTTTGGCGGCCGGGGTGCCCAGGGCTGAAAGGTGCTATTGCGATGCGCCTTGGAGGGGCTATTTCAGTGCTGGAGGCGGTAAACCAACGCCCTAGGACCGGCGCGCTTAAGCCTTGCCTAGGCGGGTATGGCCGCGTTAAGCCCTGCCGGATTGCGGGGCCAGGGTTGTCCTGTAACCGCCCCTTGCGGGCGTGGCGGAATTGGTAGACGCGCGGGATTTAGGTTCCCGTGACGAAAGTCGTGGGGGTTCAAATCCCTCCGCCCGCACCACGCCAAGGGCTATAAAATGCGGGGCGACCACCCGTTTCCGGATTTCCATGACGTTGACGCCAGGTCAGGCGAGCGTCGCACGAGTGTAAGCAACGAGTAGTGAGCAATGCAGGTTACCGAAACACTGTCGGAAGGTCTCAAGCGCGAGTACAAAGTCGTCGTACCGGCCGCCGAGCTCGACGCCAAAGTAAATCAGCGCCTTGACGATCTGAAGGGTCGCGTCCGGATCAACGGCTTCCGTCCTGGCAAAGTGCCGGTCGCCCATCTCAAGCGCATGTACGGCCGATCGGCGATGGCCGAGGTGATCGAAGCCACCGTGCGCGACGCCAACAATCAGATCGTCAGCGAGCGCGGGTTCAAGCTCGCAGCTGATCCGAAGGTCACGCTGCCCACGGAAGAGAGCGCGATCACGCAGTTGATCGACGGCAAGAGCGATCTGAACTACACGATGGCGCTCGAAATTGTGCCGCCAATCACGCTTGGTGACTTCAAGACAATCAAACTCACAAAGCTGACCGCCGATGTCGCTGAAACCGAAGTAGAAGAAGGCATCAAGAACATTGCCGATCAGAATCGGCCTTACACACCGCGCCCGCAAGGTGAGAAAGCGACGAAAGACGACCGCATAACGATCTCATTTGCCGGCACCATTGACGGCAAACCGTTTGAAGGCGGCACGGGAGACGACGCAGTCGTGCTCATTGGCTCCAACACCTTCATTCCGGGGTTCGAGGATCAACTGATCGGTGTTACGACGGGCGAAACGCGCGCGCTGAAGGTGACCTTCCCCGCGCACTACATGAAAGAGGACTTGGCCGGAAAGGATGCCGAATTTGTTGTTACGGCGAAATCGGTCGAAGCCCCCGGCACGGTGACGATCGACGATGAATTCGCCAAGGTGCTGGGCCTCGAGTCGCTCGAGAAGTTGCGCGACGCCGTCAAGGACCGCATCACGCGCGAGCACGCGTCGATGTCGCGCCAGAAGATCAAGCGCGCGCTGCTCGACGAGCTCGACAAGATGCACAAGTTCGATCCGCCGCCGACGCTGGTCGAGGAGGAGTTCGACCGGGTGTGGAAGTCGGTGCTGCAGGAGCTCGAGAACGAGCGCAAGACGTTCGCCGACGAAAACACGACCGAGGAAAAGGCCAAGGCTGAGTACCGAGCGATCGCGGAGCGCCGCGTAAGGCTCGGTCTGGTGCTCGCCGAGATCGGCGAAAAAAACAACATCACAGTGACGGACGACGAGCTCAGCCGTGCCGTCATGGACCGGGCGCGCCAGTTTGCGGGCCAGGAGCAGCGGGTGTGGGACTACTATCGACAGAATCCGCAGGCGATTGCCGCCCTGCGCGCGCCAATCTTCGAGGAAAAGGTTGTCGATTTCCTGCTCGAGCTCGCAAGCGTGAAGGACAGCAAAGTGTCACGTGACGAGCTCTACAAGGACGACGAATCGGCCAGCTGATATGCGGCGTCTTGCGCGGCTGCTTGTGGGAAAATAGATCAACGGATGCGCCGCGGCGGCTAAACTAGCCGGTGTGATTCGTGTCAAGGAGACGAAATGAGAGATCCCGTCGATACCTACATGAACTATCTGGTGCCCATGGTGGTCGAGCAGACCAATCGTGGCGAGCGGGCCTACGACATCTACTCGCGCCTCCTGAAGGAGAGGATCATCTTCATCACCGGGCCGATCGAGGACGGGGTGGCCACCTTGGTGGTGGCGCAGTTGCTGTTCTTGGAGGCAGAGAACCCGAAGAAAGAAGTGTCGATGTACATCAATTCGCCGGGCGGGGTCGTGACCTCGGGCATGGCGATTTATGACACCATGCAGTTCGTGCGGCCGCCGGTCTCGACGCTCTGCGTGGGGCAGGCCGCATCGATGGGCTCGCTGCTTCTGGCTGCCGGGGCGAAGGACCAGCGCTTCGCGCTTCCCAACGCCCGCATCATGGTTCACCAGCCCTCAGGCGGGTTCCAGGGCCAGGCCACCGACATCATGCTGCATGCCCAGGAAATCCTGAACCTGAAGAAGCGGCTCAACGAAATTTACGTCAAGCATACCGGCCAGTCGCTCAAGAAGATCGAAGACGCGCTCGAACGTGACTACTTTCTCACGGCCGAGGCCGCCAGGGACTTCGGGCTGGTCGACAAGGTCATCGACAAGCGCCCTGAGGAGCTCTCACCCAAACCTGCTTGATGATTTGCCGGGCGGGTTCCACCCGACTTTTCGGCTACGAGGGGCGTGCCTCGAAGGTGGCGCTTTTGCGGCTGTAGGTGCGAGGTTATCGTTAACAGAATCTTGATTATCAGGTCGTTAGCATGCTTCGCTTATGGTGTAGGGAGAAACGGGCGTGCGGGCCTTCCCAAAACCAGGGCCGCCGTGCTGGAGTTTCGGCGCGATCTTTGCTTCGTTGCGTGTGGGCGGTTAAGCGAAGTCTCGCCGCCAACAGGAAGTACGGAAGCGTGTAACGGAGATTGGAATGAGCAAAGTCGGCGGCAGCGATTCCAAAAACACCCTCTACTGCTCGTTCTGCGGCAAGAGCCAGCACGAAGTGCGCAAGCTCATTGCCGGCCCGACCGTGTTCATCTGCGACGAGTGCGTCGAGCTGTGCATGGACATCATTCGCGAGGAGAACAAATCCTCGCTGGTG